>Ga0315553_10004394_pt1 | contig 10614 bp, 9 predicted proteins | sample SalMarSW160140MG_FD_203099 | JGI IMG/M metagenome (GOLD analysis project Ga0315553, IMG submission 203099) | Salt marsh sediment microbial communities from the Plum Island Ecosystem LTER, Massachusetts, United States - Salt Marsh Sediment SW1601-40 ... | reverse complement strand
TTAAAGAACTAAAAATAATACATGATATTTTAAGAATTAATCGTACAATTGAGAATAAAGATTTCGATAAAATTGACGATTTAAAACTTAATTTACTCAATGAAATAGAATCTTTAAAATTAACCCATGGAGTATTTAAATAAAAATGAGTGTGATTTATAGAAAAATACAACAAATAATTGGACCTCTAATATTTCTTAAAAATGAACATGACGCTCAATACGGTGAGATAGTTCAAATCAATACAAAAGATAATAAAACACGTACTGGGCAAATAGTAAAATTGAATGAGGACATAATTGTTGTGGAAGTATTTGAAGACACCACAGGCTTATCTTCAGAAAATGCTGAAATCATATTTACAGAAGATGTTTTTAAAGTAAAAATTTCAAAAGATATGTTCGGGCAAACTTTTAATTCACTCGGTAAACCATTTGACATAAAAACTAAGTTGATTTCAGAGTCTGAGGTTCTAACAGACATTCAGAGAGATATTCATGGACTTCCAATTAATCCATACGCTAGAGAGTATCCTGAAGAAGTTATACAAACCGGAATTTCAGTTATAGATGGATTATTTACATTAATAAGAGGTCAAAAACTTCCTATCTTTAGTGCACAAGGGATGCCACATAATAAATTAGCTGCTCAAATAGCAACCCAAGCCAGGGTTACTTCAGAAGAACCATTTGTGATTATATTTTGTGGGATTGGAATCATACAAGATGAGGCGATCTTTTTTTTAAATAATTTTCAAGAAAGAGGAACCATACAGAATATAATTTCGTTCATTAATTTTGCTGATGATCCCATAATAGAAAGGTTGATTATTCCGAGAGTGGCTTTAACAACTGCTGAATATTTCGCGTTTGAACGGGATATGCATGTCCTTGTTATTCTAATTGACATGACTAATTATGCGGAAGCATTAAGAGAGTTAAGCTCCGCAAAAGAAGAAATACCCAGCAGGAAAGGATATCCAGGATATATTTATTCAGATTTTGCATCTATCTACGAAAGAACTGGAAAAATTAAAGGTAAAAAGGGAACAATAACTCAAATACCTATATTAACGATGCCTAATGATGATATATCTCATCCTATTCCCGATACAACAGGTTATATCACTGAAGGGCAATTAGTTTTAAGTCGAAGTTTACATCAGAAAGGCATTTACCCTCCATTTGAAGTTTTAGCTTCGATTTCAAGATTAATGAAAGATGCTATTGGTAAGGAAAAGACAAGAGAGGATCATGCTGATGTTAGCTCTCAATTGTTAGCATCTTATTCAAATTATCTAGAAGTAAAAGATCTTATTTCAATTGTCGGAGAAGATGGATTAAATTATGAACAGAAGAATTTATTGAAATATGGTGCAGATTTTGAACAAAAATTTTTGAATCAAAAGTCGGATGAGAGCCGTAACTTTGCAGATACTCTTAATATTGCTTGGGACGTGTTAGGTAATTTAACCGAGAATCAATTACTTAGAATTCATCAAAATTTTATTAATAAATATTACTCTGGAAAGGTGTAAAGAATAAGTTTTAGAGATATAAAACCCAGTAAAACTAATTTAATAAATTTGCGTAAAAGACTAGATTTTGCTTTAAAAGGGGAAAATTTTTTAGAATTAAGAAGAGAACAATTAATGATTTTACTTCGAGAAATATGGAAAGATTATAATAAGTTAAGAGAAGAATTCCTCACTCTTTTTAAAGAATCAATGAAATTATTAAATTTTACTTATGAAGAGATGGGTAAAAATGAATTATATTTGATTAGTAATTTAAGTAGGATTCAATACAAACCTAAAATTGAAATTCTATATAAAAAGAAAGTGGGGATAACAAAACCCCAAATTTCATATGAATTAATTCAAGAAGAAAAACTACCGGCATATACATTTGAAAATACAAGTCCTTATCTAGACGATTTAATTATATCATTGAAAAACTTTTTTAATCTGATAATTGAATTTTCTGAAATTGAAGATTTAATATTAAAGCAAGCAATTAATTTTAAAAAAATCAATCGAAGGATAAATGGTTTAAAAAACATGGTAATTCCTCAGTTAAAATCTAATATTAAACTAATAAAAGACATATTAGAAGAAATTGACAGAGAAAATTATATTAGATTAAAAAAAACTAAAGATCTAATTATTAAAAAATAAAAAATAACTTGAGATTGAGAATTATGGCGAAAAAAGATAAGTTCTGTTTGATGAAAACAGAAATAAACCAACTATTTAAAGATCAATTTCTGATTGAATTATCTAATTTAAACTTAGTTCAATTAAAAACAAAGGAGAAACCGAAGGTTAAAGAAGAAATTGAGGAACAAAAGCCTTTTTCTGATAGAATTAAAGATTTGAGAAAAAATTTAGATACTTTATTGAAAAAACTTAATATTAATGAATTTGTTCTTTTAGGCCTGAAGATTGATGATTCTGAGAGAATAAAATTTACAGCGAAAGATTTACCAGAATTGATTCATCATATCTTTGAAGAAGTAGATTTTTATATTAATAGAGTTAATGAATTGAAAAGCTTTGTTGCTAAAGGGACAATTGAATTAGAGAATTTAATTATGTTAAAGGCTTGTTATGAAAATTTAGAAAAAATAAATATTGCAAAAGATTCCCTTAATAACATTAATCAATTTAAGTTTAGAGTATTTACAACCTTTTCGAAAAATCTTAATAATTTAAAAAATCTCTTTGATTTCACTGAATTCCCTAATTTCTATATGACATTTGAAGTTGCTAAAGATAGACTTGGATTTTGTATACTTTATCCAAAAGATAAAGAAAGTGAATTTAATGGAAGAATTCGCCTTATTCATTCCGAAGAAATCCCAATTGTAAAGAAATATTTTACAGAAACGGGAATAAACTTAATTAGAATTGATAAAGAAATAAATTTTATTGAACGTATGCTCTTAAGATACTATAAAGAATTAAATCGAATTGGTCGAGATAACTTGTTAAAATTCGCTGGAATCAATGAAATTGTGCAAAATATTGAGGATTATAACTGGGCAAATCAACAATTCGAAAGAAAATCAACTAATCACGTGGTTCTCAAATTTTTCGTACCTTATTCAAAATCCGATTATGTAAAAACTATTTTATTTGATAAATTTAAAGATAAAATTACAATTGATATAATAAATATTTCCAAAAAAGATCCTACAATAGAAAATTATGGTTTAGAAAAAGTAAAAAAGAAAAAAATTAAAATTAAACCAAAACCTAAAGAAGAATCCGTAAAATTAGAAGAAGAAGATGAAGACCTTGAAGATACTCAAGATTTGCGTGAAATAACTCCAACTATTATGAAAAACTTCTTTTTAATTAAACCTTTCGAATCACTCACGAAAATGTATGGAATTCCCACTTATTCAGAAATTGATCCTACACCAATTATTGCTATTACTTTTCCAATATTATTTGGAATAATGTTTGGAGATATTGGTCATGGTTTGGTGCTTATTATAGCTGGACTAATTGGTGGTTTACATTTTAGAAAACGTGGTGGTGATGTTGTTAATTTTTCTTGGATTATATTTTTCTGTGGATGGGCTTCATTTTTTGTAGGCTTTTTATACGGAGAATTTTTTGGATTGGAAGATATTGTAATTTTTGGAAATGTTTTATGGCATTTAGAACCTATAACAATTCCTTTTATCAATGTAACTTTCTACGATCCATTACATAATATATTATCTGTGTTTTATTTTGCGATAATTATCGGAGTTTTCCATATTAATCTAGGATGGTTTATTCAATTTCTAAACTATTGGAAACAACACAGAAAGTATCTAAGTCTAAGTGATTCTTTAATGAAGATTTTGCTCTTAATAGGAGGAACTGTTTTAATTTTCACATTTGGATTCGACATTTTTACATGGTTGTCCTTTCCTTACCCTATTTTACTAGTAATAATACCAGGTTTATTATTATTAATTTTGAAGCCTGTGGGTAAATTAATAGGAATTTCATATCTCAAAGAAGAATCTTACGGTGGATTAATAGGTGAAGGGTCACTCGAAACTTTTGATACGGTCTTATCCGTTATGAGCAATGTTGCCTCTTATATAAGATTATTAGCTTTAGCATTAGCCCATATTGCTTTATTATATTCGATAAATGTCATGGTTAATTTAATTCAGGGAGAAGGTATTGGAGTTGAGATCATAAATTTTATTGGTTTATTCTTCGGGAATACGGTAGTTATTTTATTAGAAGGGTTATTAGCCTTTCTAAATACTCTCAGGCTTCATTTTTATGAATTCTTTTTTAAATTTTTCCAAGGTTCAGGAATTGGATACAATCCATTCCATTTAGATGATAAATTTTCAATCATTAACTTTAGAGCCATAACTGAAAGAGACATAATTTCTGAGGAAATTGAAAAAGAAATCGACTCTGAATCTATTAGAGAGGAACTTGATAAAGCATATAACTATATTTTAAAAAAATATAAATAAATTTTAAACCTACTATTAAGAATTTAAGTTAAAAATCGATGGCAACTAATAGTATCGAAAATGAAATTGTAATTAAAAGAAGCAAAACACGAGTTATTCTTTTAGTTTTTTACATCGTAATCCTCCTATTCCTCTATTTTTACTTAACAGATTTAAAGTTTAATCCAACTATCGTAATTCTTTTATTGGTTTTTTTCTTATTAATTGGAATTGGCGTATTCTTAAAGCAAACTAAAGGTTCGCTATATTCAAGAATGTTTCCCGAGAAAAAACGAAAATCTTCAATTAATAAACAACAAAAAATGCTACGAGAAAAACAAGAAAAACGATACCAACAGAGAATACCTACATATGTTAATCTCAATTCTCAATATCATAAACCCTTAATTACAAAATGTCCAGGCTGTGGAAATATTTTACCAAATTTTGTTAAAAAATGTCCATTTTGTAACAAACAATTAACTTAATCCTATCTTATTTTGTGATATTAAATGTTCATTCAAAACGAATCAAACAAGGAATCTAATGATGGCTATATTTCAGCAATCATAGGGTCATTAGTTAAAATTAAGGGTTTAGAAAATCAAATATGTCTTCATGATTTAATTAAAATTTCTAAATATAATATTTTAGGAGAAGTAATCCAAATTTATTCAGACCATATTATTGCTCAATGTTTCGAAAATACCACAAACGTGAAATTATATGATAAAGTTATTAGTTTAAATGAACCGTTATCCATGGAATTAGCTCCTGGGCTTCTTTCAAATGTATTCGATGGATTGCAGAGACCTTTAGGAAAAGTTTTTGAAGATATACTATCTGGAAGACTACACAGAGGTATACAATATCCTTCTTTATCAAGAGTTAAAAAATGGCATTTCATACCATCAAGAAAAGTTAATGATAAAGTTAGAGGTGGAGAAATAATCGGTTCTGTAAGGGAAACTTCATTTCTAGAACATAGAATTATGGTACCCCCTAATGTCTCGGGAATCCTCTCTTTTATTGTAAATGAAGGTAATTATACTATTATTGATGAAATATTTAGAATAAACGCAGAAGGTAATGAACATTCTTATACAATGTTACAAAAATGGCCAATTACAAAAAAGCGTCCGTACAATAAGAAATTAAATCCTGTGGAACCATTGATTACAGGAATTCGTACTATAGATTTATTATTTCCAATTGCCAAAGGGGGAACAACTGCTATTCCAGGTGGATTTGGAACGGGAAAAACTGTCATTCAACAAATGCTTGCTAAATGGTGTAATGCTGATGTTGTCGTATATATTGGTTGTGGTGAACCTGGAAATGAAATTGCTAACATCATGAAGCAATTTTCAGAAATAATTGATCTTAAAAGTGGAAAAACGTTATTGGATCGGATAATCCTTATTGCCAATACATCAAATATGCCTGTTTCAGCACGAGAAGCTAGTTTGTTTTCTGGTGTTACGATAGCAGAGTATTATCGAGATATGGGCTATGATGTTGTTGTACTTGCAGATAGCACATCAAGATGGGCTGAATCCTTAAGAGAAATCTCAGGATTATTGGAAGAAATGCCAGCAGAAGAAGGCTATCCCGCCTATTTACCATCAAAACTATCAAGCTTTTATGAAAGGGCTGGTATTGTCAAAACAAATGCAACAGATCAACAAGGACATGAAATAAAAGGGTCTCTAACCATTGTGAGTACAATTTCTCCTCCCGCGGGAGATTTTAGTGAACCAGTTACATCAACTACTAAAAGGTTAGTTCAAGCTTTTTGGGCATTAGATCCAAAATTAGCTTATTTAAAACATTATCCTGCTATCAATTGGGTTGATTCATATTCAAACTATCCACAATTCATCGCTGAATGGTGGTACGAGAGAGATATTGATTGGTCAGAGATAGATTTTGATTGGTTAGAATGTAGAAGACTAGTAAATGAGATTCTATCACAAGAACAAGAATTAAAGCATGTAATTCAATTAATTGGAGATAAAAATTTACCAGAGGACCAAAAATTGACCCTATTTATAGCAAAAATGATAAAAGATGGTTTTCTAATCCAAAATGCTTATGATGAGGTTAACAATCATACTAGTTCTGCAAAATTATTAGGTTTAATCAAAATTATTCTTATTCTCTATATTGAGGGTAAAAATCTTACACAAAAAGGAAAGTTAATTAAAGATATCCTTGATCCCGATCTTATAAATTCTATTTTACGAATAGGTCAAATGATACCAAATGATGATTTTCACCAAATTGAAAAGTTAAAAAATAAACTTTTAGAGACGTTAAAGATACATTTTTTATAATCTATTGAAAAGGTAAACTTTTCAGTTCTATGGTTTAAACCACTCAAAAAAGTAATAAGTACATGTAAGTGGATTAGCGATTACAAATTTTTTTCTAACAGATGTAGCTAAGCGACCAGCTCTTACCATATCAATAGCAGTAATTTCAGAATCGTGTGGTAAGACATGAACCATGAAAAGGGAATGTTCAAGACCAGGTCCTTTTTTATAAACTACAAAATCTGCCCCAAATTTAAGTCCTGGTCTTGGTATGTATCCTTTTTCTCTTAAATCTTTATAAATTACATATTTTTCTTTAAACTTATGATGAATTTTAATAGCAATTTCATAAAATGTCTCGGAATTTAAGAATTTCTTATCTCTTATATCATAAATGGTGATTTCATCTTTTTCCAATAAATAATATGCTTCTATTAATGATAATTCGCTTGGCTTGGAAAAATATTCTAATCTAGGCTTGTTTATTCCTAATGGAGATCCAAAAAATCCTTTCTTTACGTACAAATATGAAGCATACAAAGGATTGAAGACAATCACTCTAGAATTGACGAATTTTGCAGGAATTTTCTCTGGTACTTCAATGTCATCGAGAGAGATTTGTTCATCTTTTATTTGGTTCATCATTAAAGAGGTATTAAAACTAGCTTAATAATTCTTTTAAATTTACAATTAGTAGATGACATTATATAATGTTCAATATTAATAATTTTAATAGTATAACAAAAAATACGCGTGTTAAAAAAATGGTTATTAGACGAGCTGCTGTTGCGGGTAGCTTTTACCCCCGCTATAAACCAGATTTGATAAATATATTAAAAGAATCTTTTACCAATACGGAGTTTGGACCGGGTCAAGAACCAAAAACTTTAAATCAAGAACAAAGATCTATAATAGGTGGAGTATCTCCTCATGCGGGATATATCTACTCTGGGTGTGCTGCAGCATTTACTTTTCTAAATTTGTTCTTAGAAAGAATTCCCGATACTGTTATAGTATTAGGTACAGATCATATTGGTTATGGAAAAGTCGCGTTAATGGATGATGGAGAGTGGGAGACACCTTTAGGAAATATGCATATTGATAAAGAATTATCTGAGAAAATAATAGATAATAGTAATATAATTATTAATGATGAGTCAGCATTCATTGGACATCCTTTTGGAAGAGAACACAATATAGAAGTACAATTACCTTTTATTAAATACTGTGCTCACGGAAAAGAAGTTAAATTTATCCCAATAATAGTATCTGTTAAAGATTTTAATAAATTGAGCCAATTGTCAAACGATATTGCAAAGGCAATTGAATCTTATGAGAAGGATGTGGTAGTAGTTGCTTCTTCTGACATGACTCATAAAGAGGTCTATGATTCAAAACAATTAGAAAAATTCAAGGAAATAGATCAACAAGTTATTGATGCTTTTGTTGCCTTTAATCCAGAAAAAACACTTGAGACTGCTTCAAAAACAACGGTATGTGGTTCTCAAACAATAACTTCTTTAATAATGATTGCTAAAAATTTAAATGCAAGTAAAGGGAAATTATTGAAATATTATACAAGTGCTGAAAAAACTGGAAATATTAGTGGATATTGTGTGGGATATTTTTCAGGAGTGGTAATGAAATAAATCACATAAAAAATACAAAAATTAGAGCAAAAAAAGTCTTGATGTAAAATGCCAGAAAATAATGAAAAAGTTGAGGATTTCATAAGCTTGTGGAGAAAAAAGATGGAAAATGAAATCAAAAAACCCAGTACCATCGGAGAAACGATAGATAGTATTAAGGAAATAGAAGAAGAGAATGAGCAACTAAGAAATAAAATTAAAGAGAATATAAATTTAATAAGCAAAACAGAAGAAATCGTTAAGAATACTATTGATGAAAATGTGAGACTGAAAGACCAGCTAAAACAAGCACAGATGACCGGTGGAATAAATGTAGGTGATATTCAACAAGAAAATATTAAATTTAATAATCAAATAATCAGGCTAGAAAAAGACCTTACTGAGAAAGAAGTAGAATTAAGAGCAAGAAATCACGAAATTACTGAATTAAAAACTAGATTAGAAGTAGCTTTAAAGACTTCTCAATCTACTAGCATTTCTACCCCTGAAACCGATTCTACAGTAACCACAGCGTTGATTGATGATTTGAAATCAGAATTATCGAAAAAGAAATCTCAAATTGATGAATTAGATAAGAATATTGATGATTTAAGACAAGAAAATGAAACGTTAAATGAACAATTGATAGAAAAAATGAAAAAATTACCGATAGATTATGTTGTTCCAGTAGAGCCACCAAAATCATCGGTGATAAAACCTCAATCGAACCAACCCTCATCGCAAACATTAGAAATTTTATGTCAAGATCTTCAATCAGATTTAAACAAGTATAAGCGAATCGTGGACAAATTAAGTAAAGAAAAATCTGAACTTCAAATAGCAATTGAAAGTGGAGGATTCAAATTAGAGCCAGATGAGATAAAAGAACTTAAGAGTGAGAATGAGGAATTAAAAAACGAACTTTCTCAAATACAAAAATCTCTGAAAGAGAAATCAGAGGAACCCGTTTTAACTCCCCAGATTGATGATCTTGAAAAAAAACTCTCTGCAATTCAAGAGCAATTAAATCAGAAGGATCACTTGATAGCAGAATTAAAAGCAATAGAGAAACCACTACCTATAAATCACAAAGGACCTATGTCAGATTTAGTAGAAGATTTGCAAAATAAAATAAATAAGTTAAAAATAACAATAGATGAAAAAGATAAAATAATTGAACAATTAAAATTATAATATATGAATATTCATAATAAAAATCATCCCTCCATAATTTTTGCTGGCTCTTTCTCTATCGATCATATAATACGTTTCAAACGCCTGAATAAGCCCAGTCTTGGAGGAAGCGTATCCTACTGTTCCTTAGCACTAAGTATTTATACCCAAGATGCTAAAATTGGAATAATTTCACATATAGGCAAATTAAATTTAAAAAACTCTTTGTTAGATAAAATAAAGAATAAAAATATTGATTTACGAGGAATTAAATACTCTCATGTAAAAAATACGAATTTTGTATTAGATTACTTTGATCATGCAAGGACATTAACGCTAAAATCCAAAAGCCCCAATCTTAAATTTAGCGATATTCCGTCAGAATATCTTAATTATCCTCCAGATGCATTTGTACTTGTTCCATTATGTAATGAAATTTCAATTGAATATGTGGGTCAAATTTTAAAAAAGTTTCCCAATACTTATATCGGTATAGATTTACAAGGTTTTATTAGAAAAATTGATGAAAATGGTAAAGTGGCATATATTCATGACGATGAAATCATCTCTAATATGAAAAGAATTATTAATTTAGTTGGAGACAAGTTGATTTTGAAAGGTTCAGAGGAAGAAATGAGTCTACTTGCTGGAGTTTATAATGATTTTGATAAAGTCATGACTCATTGTAATGAATATAATAATAACGGAATTTACATTATGACATTAGGAGAAAAAGGGTCTATGCTTACTAAAAAAGGAAAAAAAATCTTAAAAATTCCTGCATTTAAGCCCCGGAGGGTTATAGATGAAACTGGGGCAGGAGATGTGTACCTTTCAATATTTTTATTTGAATTTATGCATTCTGATAAATCTTGGAAATCTATCGAAAAAGCTGCTTATTTTGCATCAGCAGCAGCTTCTTTTTTAGTAGAAAAAAAAGGACCCTCTGGTTTTGAGACGAAAAAAGCAGTTTTAAAAAGATTAGAGAAAAAAAGATATATCAATTAAATAACAAACTCTAATGA
>Ga0315553_10004393_pt1 | contig 10616 bp, 9 predicted proteins | sample SalMarSW160140MG_FD_203099 | JGI IMG/M metagenome (GOLD analysis project Ga0315553, IMG submission 203099) | Salt marsh sediment microbial communities from the Plum Island Ecosystem LTER, Massachusetts, United States - Salt Marsh Sediment SW1601-40 ... | reverse complement strand
TGCTGAAGCATGCACGTTCACTGATCCGGAAAGGGTGCAGGATAGCAGCCATCAAATCGGGTAGCTCGGAGGCGGGAAGCCGGGCAGCCTCCTCGCATACCGGGGCACTTGCCAGTTCAGACCTGGCAGTGGATGCTCTCTTCCGGAAAGCCGGGATTGTGCGGTGTTACAGCCGCCAGGAACTGGCTGCAGTGGCTTCCGTTTTTATGCATAAGGAGTTGTCGGGAAAGAACCTGGCGTTGATCTCCAATGCAGGTGGCCCCTGCGTGATGCTTACCGATGCCCTGTCAGAAGGAGGATTGCAGGTTCCGGAAATAAAAGGGGCAGAAGCGAAAAAATTGCTGGAGAAACTCCATCCCGGATCCTCCGTTTCAAATCCCATCGATTTCCTGGCTACCGGAACAGCCGACCAACTGGCTGAGATCATGGATGCCTGCGAAACAAAGTTTGACAACATTGATGCCATGATCGTCATCTTTGGTAGTCCCGGATTGATCCCGATCCATGCGGTATATGATGTCCTCGAAGAGAAAATGAACAGCTGCCGCAAACCAATATTCCCGGTACTGCCCTCAGTGATCAACGCAAAAGATGAGATAGCCCGGTTCCTTTCCCGTGGCAGGATCAATTTCCCGGATGAGGTGGTACTGGGTAAGGCGCTGTCAAAGGTATATGCAACCGAACCACCGGCTCCGGATGGTACTCTCCCTTCCGGGTTGGATGAACCCGGGATACGATCCATTATTAAGGAATCGGACAACGGATACCTCTCTCCGGAAGATACATTGCGACTGTTAAAAGCAGCCGGAATCCGGTGCATCGAAGAACGGATTGTACGTTCTTCCGGAGAGGCGTTTCAGGCAGCAAGTGAACTTGGATTTCCCGTGGTTATGAAGGTCATCGGACCGGTACATAAGTCGGATGTGGGGGGGGTTGCATTGGGCCTGGAGAACAAGGAAGAGGTCGTTGATGCCTTTAAGCGGTTGATGAGGATTGACGGTACGGACGCGGTGTTGATGCAGCCCATGCTGGAAGGCATGGAACTGTATGCCGGGGCAAAGCGGGAACCCCGGTTCGGACACATGGTGCTGTGCGGTCCCGGGGGAATATTCATTGAGATCATGAAGGATGTCAGCGTAGCCCTTGCTCCGGTTTCACCGGTCGAAGCCCGCCAAATGATCGAAACCCTGAAAAGCTATCCGATGCTTTCAGGTACACGGGGAAGAAAGCCGGTCAATATCCAACGGTTTGAAGAGATCCTTGGCAGACTCTCCGGTCTGGTCTCTCTTGCCCCGGAAATCTTTGAGATGGATATCAACCCGATGATTGCATCAGGAGATGAGATTATTGTTGTTGATGCGAGGATACGGGTGGAAAAAGACGGGGAGACTGTGTGACTGTGTGACTGAGACAGAGACGAAGTGACTGTGAGACGATGAGAAAGTGAGAAGTGAGAAGTGAGTGAGGAGAAGTGAATGGTGAGTAGAGTTATGAATGATGATTGATAAATGATGATTGAACGACCCGAAAGAATGATTTCTTTCATTCAGGCGGGCGGACATCCTGACCGATTAACGAACAACGTTCATTCGGTTCAACCAAACCACTTATCGATAATACCAGGTTAACGATATGGATTCTTTATAACATGGTGCTTAAAATTTATGGTACAGAAAAGATCATTATATTTGTGAACGCGAATACCATTTTATACAAATTAACAAAAGTTTTATTCTCAATTCTGAAATGAAAAAAATCGGTTTATTCTACGGCCCAAGAGGGGGATCTGTTGAACGGATTTCCTTTAAGCTGGTCGATATGATTGGCAAGGAGAAACTAGATCTCTATCCTGTAAAAGTGGCAAGTACAAATGACCTCGAAAAGTACGATAACCTGATCCTGGGGATCTCCACCATTGGCAGGGAGACCTGGGCTTCGGAAGCTCCGGCGGATGATTGGGACAAATTCCTGCCCCAGCTCGAACTGGTTGATTATAAGAACAAGACGATTGCCATGTTCGGATTGGGCGATCATATCTCCTACCCATTGCATTTTGTCGATGCTCTGGGGACGCTTGCTGAGATTCTGATGAAGCACGATGCAACCATTATCGGTCAGGTTCCAACAGAAGGGTATGAATTTGAAGAGTCAGAAGCAATTTTTGATGACCGGTTCATCGGCCTTCCCCTGGATGAAGATTTCGAACAGGAAAAAACAGACGAAAGGCTGAAGAACTGGTTGGAAATGATTCTTCCTCTTTTTAGTTAAGGATACCGATGTACAGGGGCAGCAGAATATTCTACTGCCCCTTTTTGTTGACGATATAAACCAGGTAGTTCCAGAGGTACATTCTTTAAATTCAGCATATTATGAGAAATACTCCTATCGATTATCAAACGGTAAGACAGAAGATTGAAGAGACAGGTTTACCCAAGGTTGGCAGGGGAACCATCCGGGAGATCGTCCGTCTGGTGAACAGGATTGAGGAGGCAACAGGAGAAAAATTTATCCGGATGGAGATGGGGGTCCCGGGATTGGAACCTGTTGAAATTGGAATAGAGGCTCAAATCGATGCCCTGAAAAGAGGAGTGTCAAACCGGTACCCCATGATCGAAGGGATTCCGGAACTGAAAGAGGAGATGTCAAGGTTCATTAAACTTTTTCTTAACCTGGATGTGAAACCGGATGGATGTATCCCAACCGTGGGTTCGATGATGGGGAGCATGGCCATGTACCTGGTTGCCAATAGAAGCGACAGGACAAAAGAGGGAACACTCTTTATTGATCCGGGATTTCCCGTACAAAAACAACAGGTGAGAATACTTGGGCATGATTACCGCTCCTTTGATGTGTACAACTACCGGGGAGATAAACTCTATGATAAATTGGAATCCTTCCTGGAATCCGGCAAAGTGTCAACCATACTCTATTCAAATCCCAATAACCCCTCCTGGATCTGTTTTACTGAAAAGGAACTGAAGATCATAGGAGAATTAGCGACAAAATACGATGTGATTGTGGTCGAAGACCTTGCCTATTTTGGGATGGACTTCCGGGTGGATTATTCGGTCCCGGGTCAGCCTCCCTATCAACCAACAGTTGGCCACTTTACCGATCATTTCATGATCCTGTTTTCCAGTTCCAAAATATTTAGCTATGCAGGTCAACGGGTGGGTATGATGATTATCTCGGATGCCCTGTTTGATCGCAAATATCCCGATCTCAAAAGATATTATACATCGGATACATTTGGTTATTCAATGATCTTTGGTGCGTTGTATGCCCTCTCGGCAGGTGTATCGCACTCAGCCCAGTTCGGCCTGACTGCAATTCTCAAAGCAGCAAATGACGGAACCTATAATTTCGTTGAAGGAGTAAAAGAGTATGGTGAAAAGGCAAAAATCATGAAGAAACTTTTTCTCGATAACGGCTTCAATATTGTTTATGACAGGGATGAGGATAAACCGCTTGCCGATGGATTTTATTTCACCGTTTCGTATCCAGGCATGACTGGCCCGGATCTGCTGGAAGAACTTTTGTATTACGGAATAAGTGCAATATCCCTTGATATCACGGGAAGTGACAGGCACGAAGGTTTGCGGGCTTGTGTCTCGCTGGTTCAACGGTCACAGTTTGGAGAACTTGAATCCAGGCTGAAACGGTTTAATGAGGATCATTACTGAACCTCTTTCTGAAATCCAGGGAATCCTCAATGTTTTAGAACAGAGTTAGAGGTGATATTAATCAGTATACGATATAGCCGATTTTTTTATCTTTGATCAGGATTGGCGTAAACTTGAAAAAAAAGGAAACATGGCTAAAGTAAAAGGTGCAATTGTCGTTGATATTGAAAAATGCAAAGGGTGTGAAGTGTGTGTCGGATCCTGTCCGACAGATGTTATTGCTATGACAACCGATGTGAATGGAAAAGGATACCATTACGCCTATATGAAAGATCCTGAAGCCTGCACCGGTTGCATGAATTGTGGCATTGTTTGCCCGGATGGCGTGATTACCGTGTACCGGAAAAAAGTGGAAGTTACTACAGCTTAGGAACCAAATATTATTTTGATCCGATGGAAGAATTTCAATTGATGAAAGGAAATGAAGCAGTTGCTGAAGCTGCTATCAGAGCAGGGACAGATGGCTATTTTGGCTACCCCATTACACCCCAGTCGGAAGTGATGGAGTACCTTATGGCTGTTAAACCCTATGAACTAACAGGAATGGTTGTCCTGCAGGCTGAAAGTGAAGTCGCAGCCATCAACATGCTTTACGGAGGTGCAGCGTGTGGGAAAAAGGTGATGACCACTTCATCCAGTCCCGGGATCAGCCTGATGCAGGAGGGCATTTCATACATTGCCGGTTCTGAACTACCCTGTCTGGTGGTGAATGTCGTTCGCGGAGGCCCCGGATTAGGCACGATCCAACCATCCCAGTCCGATTATTTCCAGGCTACCAAAGGGGGAGGACACGGTGATTACCGCTTGATCACCCTTGCTCCATCATCCGTCCAGGAAATGGCTGATTTCGTTACCATTGCCTTTGACCTTGCCTTTAAATACAGAAACCCGGTTATGATCCTGTCCGATGGAGCCATCGGTCAAATGATGGAAAAGGTGAAATTCAGGGAACAGAAACCACGGGCAACCGAATTTCCCGAATGGGCAACCACAGGGAAAACCCCAGACCGGGAACGGAATATCATTACCTCTCTCGATCTCGACCCCGCCAGGCATGAACGGCATAACATTAAACTACAAGCAAAATATAAAAAAGTGGAAGAGAATGAGGTCCTCTATGAGAAGATATCCTGCGACGATGCCGAATACCTGTTTGTTGCTTATGGTACCAGTTCCAGGATATGCCAGAAGTCAATGCAACTGGCCAGAGCGGAGGGCATTAAAGTAGGACTGTTCAGACCCATTACCCTCTGGCCCTATCCAAAAAAAGAACTCGGAGCCATGTCAGACCAGATTAAAGGGATCCTGTCGGTTGAAATGAGTAGCGGACAAATGGTGGAAGATGTTCTGCTTTCAGTGAAAGAACACGTTAAAGTTGACCATTACGGCCGGATGGGAGGAATCATTCCAACACCCGAAGAGATAGTAGAAGCCTTGAAAAATAAAATTATTGGAGGGTAAACCATGCCTGATACAATAGAAAAAAATGAAATCATTGCTAAGGAGAACCTGGTGTATGAACGTACTTCCATTCTTACAGACAATGTGCTGCATTATTGCCCCGGTTGCGGACACAGCACAACACACCGGATCCTTGCGGAAGTGATCGAGGAGCTCGGTATCCAGTCAGATACCATCGGAATAGCCCCGGTCGGTTGCTCCGTGCTGATGTATAACTACATGGATATCGATATGCAGGAGGCAGCGCACGGCAGGGCTCCTGCCCTGGCAACGGCAGTGAAAAGACTCAGACCGGATAAATACGTCTTTACATACCAGGGAGATGGGGACCTGGCTGCCATCGGAACAGCGGAAACCATCCATGCCTGTAACCGGGGAGAGAATTTTACCATCATTTTTATCAACAACGGGATATACGGTATGACCGGCGGACAAATGGCTCCTACTACAATACCCAACATGAAATCTTCAACTTCACCCTATGGGAGAGATGTTAAGATGATGGGAAATCCGTTGAGAATGACCGAGATTGTGGCAACACTGCCCGGTACCTATTACGTAACCCGGCAATCGGTCCACTCCCCGGCAAATGTCCGGAAAACAAAAAAAGCAATCCGCAAAGCATTCGAATATCAAAAATTGGATAAAGGAGTATGCTTTATTGAAGTGGTATCCAATTGCCCTTCCGGCTGGAAAATGACGCCGGTCCAGGCAAATGAATGGATGGTGGAGAACATGTTCCCGTTCTATCCACTCGGAGATTTGAAGGTTCCGGAAGAATGAGGGATTGTTGAATATCGAATATCGAATATTGAATTTCGAATTTGAAATCATTTAACTATTAACATTTAACAGTTAACTTTTAACTATACATATGACTGAAGAAATCATCATAGCCGGCTTTGGCGGACAGGGAGTGCTCTCCATGGGAAAAATTATCTGCTATTCCGGGGTTATGCAGGATCAGGAAGTGAGCTGGATGCCTTCCTACGGCCCGGAAATGCGGGGAGGAACTGCCAATGTTACTGTAATTGTCAGCGATGAACGGATCAGTTCACCCATACTCAATTCGTTTGATACAGCAATTCTCCTTAACCAGCAATCACTCGATAAATTTGAACCGACTGTCAAACCGGGAGGTTTGCTGTTGTATGATGGAAACGGAATATCACGCCATCCGGAGCGAAAAGATATCAACATCTACCGGATAGATGCTGCGGAAGAGGCTGCTAAAATGGAAACCACCAAAACATTTAACATGATTGTACTGGGTGGCTACCTGAAAATCAAACCCATTATCAAGCACGAGAACGTGATAAAAGGATTGAAGAAATCACTGCCGGAAAGATACCATCACCTGATACCCATCAACGAACAGGCAATTGCCCGGGGAATGAAAATTTTACAGGAAGTGTCAATCCTGTAGTTCTTTTTGATTACCAGAGCATTATAATTCTCACGAGGATACTATTCGTCAGACGACTGCCGTTCGTCTGACGAATTTTTTAACGGGTTTACTCGAACCGTCTGACCCATTCCTGGTCTCCGCCCGGATGACGCAGTCGGACGGGTGACGGATGGGGTTTCCGTTTTTTTTTCTATCGGTCAGACGGACTTAAGCCGTCAGACCGTACGGATCAAAGTGATGATTTTTCAACATTCCGAATAACCGTAAAATTCCCCTTGATCCTCCCAGCCTATTCCGATAGTCAGACAACCCTGTGGAAATTGATTTGTTTTTGAAGAATTGTTGGATTAATTTTAAGAAGATAAACAAACAGTAAATAATACTATTATCATGAAAAAATACATCAAGAAAGGCCTCTGGATCTTCCTGATTGTTGTTATTGTCGTGGCTGCGTTTTACGCCTGGCCAAGACTTCCCATACTGACCGGCTATGCCTCCAAGAACCTGGCATCCGGGATTTTTGTTTCGGGCAGGACACAGGAGCAGGTGGAAAGCCAGGAGTTGAATTTTTTCCCGGTCAACCTTGCCAGAAACAGAGTTGACTTTGATAACCAGACTGTTACCAGTTCGCTGCTTGGCCTGGCAAAACGGAAAGCTGTCTACAGGGAAGGACTCGGATGTGTAAGTGTGATCGGCTATACAGCGGAGGAGCTACAAAACGTAAAAAGTCCGGAAATCACTCCTTACCCCTGGAACCAGGACACCATTCCCTGGCCCATGGGAAATGTTCTGTCAGAAACTCTTCCGGAAGGAGTGGATTATTCCCGCCTGAATGAAATTGTGGATACGGCTCTTGATAAAGCAGGGGAGGAGCGGGTGAAAACTTTTGCGCTGCTGGTTGTTTACAGGGATACGGTTATCGCGGAAAAATATGCCCCGGGAGTGGATGAAAATACTCCATTGCTGGGATGGTCCATGACCAAAAGTGTATCCAATGCCCTGGCAGGTATTCTATACCGAAAAGGTCTTTTTGATCCGGCCCAGCCTGTGGGTATACCGGAATGGAGTGAAGATGAACGAGAAAACATCCTTCTCGATCACATATTACATATGAATACCGGACTGGAATGGGTTGAGAACTATTTTAACCTTTCTCACGTTACGAGGATGCTCTATATGGAGAAAGATATGTATCAGTTTGCTATCCAGTCAGAACTGAAAGATCCACCCGGTGATGTTTGGTTTTATTCATCGGGGACACCCAACATCTGGTCTGGTAAAATGAGAACCATCCTGGGTGATGGAGAAGATTATCTTGCTTTTCCCTGGCAGGAATTGTTTCATCGAATTGGCATGACCAGTGTTGTCCTGGAGACCGATCCTGCGGGTAATTTTGTCTTCTCATCATACATGTATGCCACCGCACGTGACTGGGCACGGTTCGGTTTGCTCTATTTGAATGATGGGATCTTTCATGGAGATACCATCCTTTCTCCTGCATGGGTTGATTATACCCGACAGCCTGCCAGCGGATCGGAAGGGGAGTATGGTGCGTACTTTTGGATGAATCGTGGTGATTTCCTGCCGGATGTTCCCAAAGACCTGTTCTACTGCCAGGGATTCAAAGGACAGTATGTATTTATTATTCCCTCCTGTGACCTGGTGGCGGTGCGGTTTGGATATTCCATGTCAGCGTTTGATAAGAATGACTACCTGGCAGCAATAATTGGATGTCTTCCTTCAGGATCTGAAGAACAATTTTGAGAATTCGTCAGATGAACTCCAGTCCGAATTCGCCCGAAAGGCGAACAGACGGCCTTTTGCCATCGGCCCGCCTGCCGGTCGGGCAGGCATCCCTTCGGGAAAAAATTTTATGCGCAAAACAAGGTGAAGAAAATTCAGCAAGGGGTATGGCCATCTTGCCCTGTGAAATAGCGGCAAAGCCGCTCCTATTTTGCATTATTTCACAGGGCGGGCCATCCCAGCAACCTTGTCTGAGAGGGTGTATCATGAATCCTTCATTAGTTTAGAACCAAAGAAAACATAATTTTGGCACTGTCACTAAAATTCACTTTTAAAAGCTGATATAGAGTTAAGACCATCCTATTTGCATTTATAGATTTACACAATCAATTTGCCACCTTGCAGTTAACCATTTTTATGATACAGCCTCGAGTTTGGTTGCACTGCTTTTCAAGCCGTAGTTTCGCTATGAAATTTTTAGCAGCCTTTGCCATAGGCATCCCTATGGGAGATTTTTTTGTTTACTTTTCTCATTCCCGAATTGGTCCATCCGACATCGGTGGATGGTAACCAATTCGAGGATCCTCGAATTTCTAAAGAAGCGAAGCTTCTAAGAAATTCGGGACAAGGAGAACCGAATCCGCCAACTGGCCATGTGAAATAGCAATAACTCTGAACGGAGTGCTAATGCAAAGCATTATTTCACATGGCTGGCGGATGAGCTCATGAACACCTAATTCAATCATTACCCTGTGAATAAAAGTAAAAGCCCGCCCGGCTTGAGGGCATGAGAAAGATATAGATATGCCTAAATCCAAAGCTTAATGAAGTATAACTATTCTTGAGAACCAATTCTACCACCATCCATTGCATCGTTCGCTCGCATAGCGAACGAGTTACTTTCTTCCCATGATGAAGAAAGTAACCAAAGAAATCGCCGCTGCATAAGAATTGCTTGAAAACCAGGGGACCCCCGCCCGAACGACTGAAGTCGTTCAGTCGGGCGGGCAACAGCCACAGATAAAATGAACTCGCCCATTGTTTGTTTTAAATGGTCTTGCTCAAATGAATCTGTCTCTGCCTAGTTGGCAGGGAAGGTTGATGGACAGAGTACAGCAGTAAAATCGGTGGGCTCAGACAGCATTTTATCTTCTTGGCCTACCCTGCGTCCCGGTTTTCATACGCAATTCTTATGAGGCGGTTAAACACTCTTCGAGTGTTTAGGGATATGTAGGCTTGTTAATTGAAATTTCAAAATTGGAATTTATTTGGGATTTGTTGTTTGATATTTGTTAATTCACTTACCAGGCGAACCTGGGTAGCCACTTACAGAAACCTTATTTTCTATAAAAATTCATCTTATCGATGTATTCCCATACCTGGGGTGGCAGAAAATGACGTATCTCTTTCTTTTTTCGGATGGATTGCCGGATAAAACTGGAAGAGATCTCTATCCGGGGTGCGCTGACCAGGGTGATCGATGCGCTTTCCAAGAGTTTGAGTACCTTCGTATTACCAGCATTGTCCCCTTCACGTGGATAGGCATAGATCGGATACCGATCCAGCAACTCCCTGAAGTTTTTCCACTTTGGCAGTGTGTTGAGATTATCTTCTCCCATGATCAGTGTGAACTGATGATTCGGATGCTTCTCCGAAAGGTAGGTCAGGGTATCGATGGTATAGGATGGTTTGGGTAGTCTGAATTCAATGTCGGATGCCTGAAATTTAGGTTCGTCATGTATCGCTTTTTCAACCAGTTCAAGGCGGTGATAATCAGCAAGCAGGGTATCTCTTTTCTTCAATGGGTTTTGCGGACTGATGACAAACCATACCTGGTCGATATCGGTAAATTCCACCATATAGTTGGCAATTGCCAGGTGCCCGATATGGATCGGATTAAATGATCCGAAGTAGAGTCCGATTTTCATTCCTTTGGTGTTAAGAATTTCCGAACGATTTGCTCTGCTTCTTCCAGCGCTGTCTTAAGGACATCATTCACAATAACGATATCAAACTGGCTGGAATAGGAGATCTCCTTTTTTGCTTTCTCAATTCGTTTACGGATGCTTTCATCGCTGTCAGATGATCTTCGGTCCAACCGTTTTTCCAGCTCTTCAATGGATGGAGGCATAATAAAGACCGCCAGAGATCCCTCTGTGAATTTCCGTTTGAGGTTCAATCCGCCAATCACATCGACATCAAAAATGACATGGCTCCCCTTTGCCCAGATCCGTTCTATTTCTGATCGTAAGGTGCCATAATACTGTCCCGGATACACCTCTTCCCATTCTACAAATTCATTATTTCTGATCTTCTTCTTG
>Ga0315553_10004391_pt1 | contig 10617 bp, 6 predicted proteins | sample SalMarSW160140MG_FD_203099 | JGI IMG/M metagenome (GOLD analysis project Ga0315553, IMG submission 203099) | Salt marsh sediment microbial communities from the Plum Island Ecosystem LTER, Massachusetts, United States - Salt Marsh Sediment SW1601-40 ... | reverse complement strand
AAGCGATTCGTTTATTTCGCGCTGTTCGCCAGCATGACGATATTGCAATCCCGGATATTTTCGTGCCAATGAAGGCAATACTTTCGCATCCAGTTCCGCATTGATCTCATTAGCATTGGCGACCGCACCATCAACATCAGTTGATACACTTACGACACGTCTGCGATCGACCCTTCGAATTGTTGAATAACCACGCCCGTGCTGAACTTCGGCGACAGTATTAAATGGAATTTCTGTCCCGTCCGACAACCGAATCCTCATATTATCTACATCTGCGAGGCTCTTGCGCTCCTGCTCCGGATATCGCACCATGACCCGAATATCATCGCGTCCCCGCTGAATACGCTGGATCTCGTCACCATAAAAACCCTGCCTGACCTGTCTTGCCAAATCCGAAAGTGTCAATCCTAATGTGCGTCCAGTATCCTTAAGATCCAGCTTTAGCTCAGCTTTTCCGGGTTCAAAGCTGTCCGCAATATCTTCAACCCCTGCATACTGATGCAAAATGCCCTTAAAATCTTCCGCCGCTTTCAAAAGGTCATCAAAGTTTTGATGAGACAATTCCACTTCTATGGCGTTGCCGGTACTAACGAATTCGGACATAAAGGTCAATGATGAAACGCCGGGCACTTCACCTACAAGCTCTCTCCAGCGGTTCTTCAATGCCACACTTGATACATCACGTTCTTCACCTCCGAGCAACTCGACATTCACCTCCGCCAGATGCGACTTCGCTACAGCACCCATATCAACCTGGACAGGACCTCCTCGCTCCAATGAAGGCTGAGCACCAACAGTAGTAGCTATGTGTTTCATAAGTGACGGTTTACCCTGACGCTTGCTGTCAAACTCCTCAAGTACTTGAAAAGCTGACTTCTCAATACGCTCTATGATTTCCCGTGTCTGTTCAACCGGGGTGCCCTGAGGCATGGTCAATGTTGCAATCATATTGTCGGCTTCGATGGTATCGAAGAATACAAACTTAAGATACCCACCTGCAATAAAACTGATTGTTATAAGGAATATGGCAATTCCCACGGATAATGTTACGTATCGCCATTTGACCGCTCTAAGAACAAAATCGGCAAAAGGCCCGTTCACAAACTTAAGAAGCCTTATCTCTGTCCAAGAATTGATTTTGTCTGTGAAACGGACAATCCTGCTTTTCTTGGAGAATCTTTCTGAAGACAAATGAGCCGGTAAAATAAGCAACGCTTCCACCAGTGAAAATGCAAGGACGCTTATCACTACTATAGGCAGAACTCGAAGTATTTTGCCCATAATGCTGCCGGTGTAAGCTAACGGCATAAATGCAAACATCGTGGTAAGTACTGCCAATGTAACCGGCATGGCCATCTCTTTTACGCCTCTTATAGCTGCGGCGACCCTATCCATACCCTGCTGGCGATATGCAAATATATTTTCCCCCACTACAATTGCATCGTCCACTACAAGACCGAGTGACATGATGAATGCAAAAAGACTCATCATGTTAATCGAAACGTCAAAAAGCGGCATAAGATAGAACGCACCAAAAAAAGATATTGGAATCCCCATTGTTGTCCAAAAAGCAAGGCGTAAATTAAGAAACAATGTCAGGCACAGAAAAACAAGAACCAGGCCGATATATCCGTTCCTTTTAAGAAGGTTCATCCTCGCCTTTAGAAACTCCGTGTCGTCTTCCCACAGGGCTACCGAGACACCCTCCGGCAGGCTCTTTCTCTTCTCATTGATATATCTTTTTACTGTGCGGGCGATATCCAGTGCATCTTCCTCACCTATGCGTGATACAAGAACAGAAGCGGCTCTTTTGCCATCGAATCTCGAATAAAGGTCAACATCTTCAAAATCGTCCCTAACTTCTGCAATGTCACTAAGTTTTACTTCCGTACCATCGTTTCTTGTGAGGACTATGATTTTTTCAAATTCAGGGCCATGATATTTTTGTCCCTTTGTTCTAACCAGTATTTCCCCGCCGGAGGTCTTAACCGAACCGGCAGGAATATCCAGAGACGATTCCCTGACCGCTCTGGACACATCATCAAAGCTCAGATTGTAGCGGCGAAGATTCTCCTCAGAAACCTCAATTGATATTTCATAAGGTCTTACACCAGACATGCTAACCTGACTTATATTTTCCATCGCAGTTAGGTCGTCGCGAATCTGTTCAGCTAATTTCTTGAGCGTTTTTTCGGAAGCATCACCGAAGACCACAACCGAAATTACTTTGTGGCGAGTTTTAAGCTCGGTTATAACCGGTTTTTCAGTTTCATCCGGAAAGGTAATAATCGTGCCAATTTCCGTTTTGATATCATCAAGCACATCTGTCGTATTGGCATATTCCTCCACTTCAACCAAAGTTGAACCAACGCCCTCAGCGGCACTTGAGGTCATGCGTTTTATACCATCAACACCTGCTATTGCCTCTTCGACACGAAGGCACACTCCTTCCTCAACATCAGCCGGTGAAGCACCTCGATAAGGCACCATGATGTTTATCATATCCAGACTGAACTCCGGGAATACTTCAAGTTTAGCATCAAAAATTGCGAGAAAGCCTGCAGCTATTATTAAAAACATTAATAAGTTTGCCGCAACGTGGTTCAATGCAAACCAGCCGAGAAGTCCTTTGTTTTCGGTTGAATCTTCCATTTAGTCTGCCTTTACCTTCTGAGCCTGAGCCTGGTCCCGGCTTTCTTCAGCAAATATGTCTGATGTTTCTGTCTGAGTTCGAACACTCATTCCTTCTATCACCGCATCAAGAGCACTGAGAACAATCATATCCCCGTCATCAAGACCTGATGTTGCATAGGCAAAATCCCTGTCGGCACGGACAATATTCAAAGACCGGATATGTAACCGGCCGTCTTTGGCCACCCACACTTCATTGCGATTATGTATTGCATCCCGAGGGACTGCTATTGCGTTCTTAAGAACATTACCCTCGATAAGAATTTCTACAAACATACCAGGCAAAAGTGGTGGCCTTGAACCAATCCTCCTGAACGGTTCAGGTACTTCGACAATAACTGATACAAGCCTCGATGTTTTATCAACCTGACCTGTAGTTCGGACCACATAGCCCTGCCAGATACGCTCGGCACCGGCAAATTCGGTCTTTACCTGAACATTTGGACCTTTGGGCAATGGCATGTTGCCGTCAAGCGAAACCGTGTTGTCAGGGATATCAAACCATGCTAATTCCGCATCTTCGAGCTGCACTTCTATTTCGACCGATTCAATTCCATAGGCAGCACCCACGGACTGACCACTCATCACATATTGACCAAGGTCGACCATCTCGCTGATTATCTGTGCATCAAACGGCAGAGACAAAGTCGTACGCTCAAGATTCAACTCCGATACCGCAAGCTGTGCCTCGGCTGACTCCAAGGCAGCTCTAGCCTGACGAATCTGTGGGTCACGCAAAACCAACGTCGAAGTCGGTTCCGTGTTCGGGTGCAACTGCTCCCATTCGCTGCGTGCAACCTCTGCTTCAGCAATCTCCGTCTCAAGTCTCACCTGAGCATCGGCGACAAGAGCCCTGGCCTGGCGAACCCCCAATTCATAGTCCAGGGGGTCTATCTTCAGTATTTGCTCATCACGCCTGGCAAAACCGCCTGCCTTAAATTGTGGACTGACCCAAACGACCTTCCCTGAGACCTGTGGTACGAGTTCCACCTGTACCTTTGGGCTGACAGTTCCATAACCATGAACAACCATCTGAATATCCCTGCGTTCGAGCCGTTCAACTTTGACTAATGGCGCGAGGGCTTTCTGTTCTTCCTGCTTAGGTGGTTTTCGCAGCTTGATAAAAACCAAGGCAATCAATACTCCCAAAATTACAATGCCCAAGGCAAGCGACATCTGTAATCGGCCCAAGGACATTTTCTTAATCAAGTGGATTGGTTTCATAAATTCACTTTCCGTTTTATCGTTTCCGGTCATTTTCTTAACGCCACTTCCTCTTGAGACTGTTCCTGATAATCCCAGTCACCGCCCAGAGCTAAGAAAAGATTTACTCGCGTTGTCCAAAGCTGGCCATTAAGAACTGTCAACTCCTCCTCAGCTATTCTACTGCGGCGTTCGGATTCAAGTACGGCTAATATTCCTTCAACGCCTCGTTGATATCGCTGCCTTGACAGCGTCTCTGCGGCCTTAGCCTCTTTAAGTCGCACCCGGGCATGTTTGAGTTGGGTCTGTAACATCTGCTCAGTTGCCAGCGCATCTTCGACCTCCTGTATTGCAACCAGAACAGCACCGGCATAATTAGCTGCCAACTCAGCGTAACGCGCCTCGGCTGCATCAATCTGTGCCCTTATCTGTCCACCTCTGAATATAGGCTGAGCAAGACGGAAGATTGCTGAATACATTTCCGTTTCACTCTGCTGGAAAATCTCCTCAACAGTGTCCGCAGAAAAGCCATAGGTTCCAGTCAAAGTTAAATCCGGATAAAGTTGGGCGATACTCACACCGATTCTCTCGTTCGCGGCCCGGAGTGAAAACTCAGCGGCTCTGACATCCGGCCGGCGGTCAAGCAGGGAGGCGGGCAGTCCAACAGGTATAGGCCCCAAACCCGGCAAATCCGCCAACGTCTGAGGCAGCTCGTCCGATGAGCCGGGCCGGCGAGCTAAAAGCACATCAAGAGCGTGACGAGCCGTAATCAAAGACAGCTCGATAACCGGCTCAAAGGCTTTCGATGCAGCCAGATTCTCACGCGCCAATCTGACATCTACGGGCCCAACAAGACCCTGGCTATACCGCCTTTCGACAATCTCCAGAGTTTTCTGCCTACTTTCCGTATTAGCCCGTGCTATAACTAATTGACGCTGAATAGTAGCTATATTGACTCTGGCATTAATTACAGTGGCTATCATGGAATTAATCAGAACCTGCTCATTTGCTTCTGCTGCAAGTACTTCGGTCCAGGCGGCCCGCTTCGAGTGTCTGAGCTTGCCGAACAAATCCAGTATGTAGGTCACAGAAATATCCTGAGACCATGTCGTGCTCATTACACTGAATCTGCCGGTACCGCCGAAATTCAAAGAGCGTTTACTTCTGTCACGATTAAGGTTATAGGAGATATCCGGCAGTTGTCGTCCGCGAGCTTCAGCAAGCGCTGCCTGGGCCTGAAGGACTCGAGCTGCCGATGCTTTTAAATCATAGTTACTTTCCAGCATCTGCCGCACCAAAGCAGTCGTTGCAGGGTCACCAAATTGCTCCCACCATCTGTTAAAGCCAGCCAGCTCGTTAACGTCCTGGCTATGTTTTCCTGTGTAAAAATAACCATCCGATGTTTCAGCAGATGTCTGGGGTCGAGAATATTTCGGACCAACCATACAGCCACCTGGCACAATGACACCAAAAAACAAAATCAAACAGAAAATTGAAGTCAACCGAACTCTCATTCAATTTTCTCCTCAACATAGGCTCGAATTCCTGCAGCAGAAAATTTGACAATGTGTTTGACTATATCGGCCAACTCAAACTTTGGTATTTCCGGCCTATCGCTCTGCTCAAACATGGTTTCTGCAATGGTTGTGTGCACCAACTGGCCAACGAGAGAAAGTATCACCAAACGAGCCTTCGTCTCGTTCAATCCGGGGCAAACTATCATCAAAGCTTTTTGCAGAGCAGTCATAACCGGAATAATCAACTCCTCAAGAAATACATTTTGCGGCAAGTGCCGGTCGACCATCTCCCGAGCCATAAGTCTGGTAAACCGACCTCCTATGTCCTTATCTACCAGCGGCGCTACAAAAGCGTTCGAATACGAGGTGAGCAGATCTTCCAAGTTAGGCTCACCATCCTTTTGAGACATTACCTTCTCAATGCTTGCAAGTCGAGTATCACGCATCACACTAAGATGACGGCGCCAAACCTCGAGGTACAATTTTTCTTTACTGCCAAAATAATAGTTGACTGACGCGACATTGCAGTCGGCAGCAGCAGCAATACCGCGAACGCTTGTACGCTCAAAGCCATGTTCGCAGAAGAGCTCTTCTGCCGCATCAAGCAGGCGGTCCCGAACATTTTTGTCAGAACCATCGTCTGTTTTGTCTTGCCCTGAGACAGTCATCTCATATCTCCTAAACACTTGTTTCATACAACAGTTTAAAACGTATGTTTGGCCAAATCAAGCATTTTTTTGCTTTTTTCGAGGAATTTCTAAGCCTTTTTCTGAGTTCTCAGGCTCAAGCTTGAGGCTTTTAATCCCTTTCCTGGCAATTGTGTCCCTGTAACAAACACAAATATCTTTTAATCTAACAACAAAATTGTATATTCTTGCGGACAATCTACAATTTTGTTATTATGGGCATGGCTTTTAACAAAGGAAATATTATGAAATTGAAACTCGAAAGAGAAGTTAAACTCTTGAGCGATGTGTCCAACGCCTTTGCCGACTCAATCGACATTGAAGATACGCTAAAGTCTATACTCAAATCCCTTGACACACATCTCAAACTGCGACGCGGAACCATTACCCTGCTCGAATCGGAAACTGAGACCATAAACATAAAAATAGCTCACGGGCTCAGCAAAAAAGCCAAGAGTCTGGGAAGTTACAAAATAGGCGAGGGCATAACGGGCAAGGTTGTGCAAAACGGTAAAGAGATTGTAGTACCGGACATTTCCAAAGACCCGCGTTTTCTGCACAAGACGAGAGCAAGAAAACAGACAAATAACGATACGACGGCTTTTTTCTGTGTTCCAATAAAACTTGAAGGGCGAACAATCGGGACACTAAGTGTCGACAAGCAAGCACGTGCTAAGGATGACTTCAAACCCACTGTCAGATTGTTGAATGTAATCTCCACGATGATAGCTCAGGCAGTCAAGCTCAATAAACTTCTTGAATCCGACCGTAGTCGGCTTCGAAATGAGAACGTGCGTTTACGCCAAGAGCTTAAAGCCCGATTTAACATACACAATATGGTCGGTACCAGTAACGCAATGAAGGAGGTCTACCAGCTCATCGAGCAGGTCTCCGATAGCAACGCCACTGTTCTCATTCGCGGTGACAGTGGGACGGGCAAAGATCTCGTGGCACACGCGATTCATTACAACAGCCTGCGGGCAAACAAGCCTTTTGTTAAGGTAAACTGTACTGCCTTGCCGGACACTCTATTAGAGAGTGAGCTTTTCGGGCATGAGAAAGGGGCCTTTACCGGTGCCATCGAGAGAAAGCTGGGCAGGTTTGAAAGAGCACACGGTGGAACTATTTTCCTTGATGAGATTGGGGATTTCCCCGTGAACCTACAGGTTAAGCTCCTAAGGGTGATTCAGTTCAAAGAATTTGAGAGAGTCGGCGGATACGAAACTTTGAGCACGAATGTAAGGATAATAGTCGCAACAAATAAAAATCTCGAAGAGCAAATAGAGAAAGGTCTTTTTCGTGAAGACCTTTACTACCGCATAAATGTCTTTCCTATCTATCTGCCACCACTAAGAGAACGCAAAGATGATATAATGCTTTTGGCTGATTATTTCCTTGAGAAACTTGCCACTGATAACAACAAGGATATTTCGCGCATTTCAACGCCTGCAATCGAGATGCTCACAAGATACCATTGGCCGGGTAATGTGAGAGAACTAGAGAATTGCATTGAAAGAGCTGTTTTGCTATGCGACGGTAATGTAATTCGGTCCGAGCATTTGCCTCCCTCACTTCAAATGATAAGAAAAACCGAGCAGGTAGGAAAAGGTTCGATGACGGAAATTATTGAGAATACGGAAAAGGAACTTATAGTCGATGCCCTGAAGAAATGCGGTGGTCGGCTGCGCACAACAGCGAAAGAATTAGGCATAACGGAGCGTGTCTTAGGCTACAAAACTAAGAAGTACCACATCAACCCCAAATACATCTGAATTAGCACAAATCTACATAATTGTAGAATAATATATTTTATTCTACAATTATGTGCGCAGCACATCCTTTGGTTTCAGTTTGCATACCCTAACATAAGTATTTAATATACAAGCACTTACACCTATTATTTCAGATTATTCTCGCATTGGCACGTCTTTTGCTAATTAAAAATCTGTACGTTTATCTTCGTTTAGCCGGAAGCAGTTGTCAGTCGAAGAACAGGATTTAAAAGTTAGGTAGATAAGGAAATTGATTCAAATGAAAAGAGTAAAGCACTTATTGACTGTCTTGGGCATGTTGGTATGTGGCACAGGAGTTGCTTTTGCCAAGGGTGAAATCGAGGTTGAATTCACGGCTGATTATTTCGGCAAATACGTTTGGCGAGGCCAGAACCTGGATGATGACAATGTATTCCAGCCGGGGATAAGTGTTAGTTACGATGGGTTCACTGTGGGTATCTGGGGCAGCCTGGAACTGACGAACATCAACAACAATAATGAATTTACGGAAGTTGACTATTCGCTTGACTACTCCGGTAGTATTCCGGGACTGAGCGGTGTTGGATATTCAGCTGGCTTGATATACTACGATTTCCCTAATACCGCAACAGCTGATACTACAGAGATTTACTGGGGATTGAATTTCGATTTGCCAGCGAGTCCATCTATTACCTTCTACCACGACCTGGATGAGGTTGAGGGTACGTATATTTCCCTGGGGGCGGGACACAGTATAGAAAATATCATGGAACTTGGTTCGGGCGTTCCGGTCGGAATGGAGATTGGTGCCAGCTTTGGGTGGGGCGATGATTCGTACAACAACTACTACTGGGGCATCAACCAAGGCAAGATAAATGACTTTGTACTCTCAGCTTCTTTTCCAATAGAGGTCGCGGACTGGACGGTGACTCCAAGTATGAACTATGTCACACTGTTCAGCGACAACATACGTAATTCTGATGTGTACGACACTAACAGTGACTTTTTCTTTGCCGGCATTAGCGTATCGAAAAGATTTTAGCTGTGAGGTAAGAAATGAAAGATTGCATAATGAAAAATCTACCGGTCAAAACTGTATTACTATTGATAGCAGTGTTTTCAATACCTGCCTTTGCAGAATCAGGCAATGAATTTAATATAGCTGATCTGAAACAAGGTCTGGATACGGTATGGGTATTGCTCGCGGCATTTCTGGTCTTTTTCATGCAAGCAGGATTTGGCATGGTTGAAGCCGGGTTTATAAGGGCCAAGAATACCTGCAACATATTGACCAAAAACTTCCTGGACTTTTGTATGGCCTCACTGGGTTTCTTCATCATCGGTTATGCTTTAATGTTCGGCAACGGGAATGGCTTTTGGGGCACGAAGGGATGGTGTTTATTCGGCCTTGAACAAACTGTTGACGGCCTGCCCCTTTATGCCTTCTGGCTGTTCCAGGCGGCATTCTGTGGGGCGGCAGCGACGATTGTGGCCGGTGGAATGGCTGAGCGCATGAAATTTCCGGCCTATTTGATTTACTCGTTTATTATATCGGCGTTTATATACCCAATCGTCGGACACTGGATATGGGGTGGTGGCTGGCTCAGCAATATGGGCTTTGCCGATTTTGCCGGCTCAACGGTTGTTCACACGGTTGGTGGCTTTGCTGCCCTTGTCGGGACTTCTATGCTGAAACCGAGAGTTGGAAAATATGCCATTGACGGTAAGCCAAATGTCCTCGCCGGTCACAACATCCCACTGGCATCCCTGGGTGTTTTTATACTTTGGTTCGGATGGTTCGGATTCAATGCGGGTTCGACACTTGGCGTGGCAGATGGCTCAGCTATCGGTCGCATTGCTATCAATACAAATCTGGCGGCCGCACTGGGTGGAATCGCTGCTATGGCAATGGTCTGGAAAAGGTTTGGCAAGCCGGATTTGTCTATGGCAATGAACGGTGCTCTGGCGGGGCTTGTGGCCATAACCGCACCTTGTGCATACGTTGAACCCTGGGCAGCATTGGTCATAGGCATAACAGCTGGATACATAGTAGTAAGGGCGGTTGAACTGCTCGATAAGCTTCAGATTGATGACCCTGTTGGTGCATTTCCTGTTCACGGTATTTGCGGGATCTGGGGTACGCTGTGTGTTGGAATTTTTGGCAGACAAACATTGGGATTAGCAAACAATGGTTTTGTCTATGGTGGCAATCCAATGCAGTTGGGCATCCAAATAGTGGGCAGTGTCAGCACAGTAGCCTTTGTAGTTGTTAGTATGGGAATATTGTTCAAATTGATTGATTTAACAGTAGGACTGAGAATCGGTCGGGAGGAAGAACTGCAGGGGCTGGACATCGGCGAGCACGGTATGGAAGCTTACAGTGGGTTCCAGATTTTTACCACAACATAACAGTCTTTGTCAAAATTGGAGATTTAAGAATGAAGCTTGTAACCGCATACATTCAACCACATAAGCTAAAGGATGTAAAAAAAGCTCTGTATAAAGCCAAAGTCTACAAAATATCTGCGACAAATGCCCTTGGTTGTGGCGAACAGCTCGGGTATGAGGAAAGCTATCGCGGCATCAAGTTTGAGGTAAATCTGCTTAAGAAGGTAAGGCTTGAAGTGGCAGTAAACGAGGATTTTTTAGAGAAAACAATCGAAGCGATTATTGAGGGTGCGAGGACAGAGCAAATTGGTGACGGCAAGATTTTTGTGCTGGATTTGAAGGAGTGTATTCGAATTCGCACCGGTGAAAAAGGCAACCAGG
>Ga0315553_10004388_pt1 | contig 10617 bp, 9 predicted proteins | sample SalMarSW160140MG_FD_203099 | JGI IMG/M metagenome (GOLD analysis project Ga0315553, IMG submission 203099) | Salt marsh sediment microbial communities from the Plum Island Ecosystem LTER, Massachusetts, United States - Salt Marsh Sediment SW1601-40 ... | reverse complement strand
AATTATTGAGTTAGGGAAAAGTTAGTCCTTTAAATAAGCCAAAGCTTATAAAACCCCTATGACAGAAAACTCACTTAGGGTACTCGAATATTACCGATTACTTGATATCGTATCACATTACGCTGCTTCTCCATTAGGCCGTTCAGACTGCCTGTCAATTAAGCCATTAAAAGAACTGGAATCGATTGATGCTGAGCAGAAGCTTGTCTCAGAGATGAAAGAACTTATATGTACGAAAGGCTTTATTCCTTTATCGAGCTTGTTTGACCTCAGGCCAATGTTACGAAGGGCTTTGAAAAAGGGGATTTTTCTTGAAGGAAAAGATTTTTTATCTATTTATAACCTAATAAATATATCTCGTCAGGTAAAGAATTGGATACGTACAGCAAGGGCGTTATATCCTTCCTTGTGGAATACAGTGAAGGATATTCCAACATGTGACATACTTGCAAAGGAGATTGGTAAGTCAATAACTAAAGATGGAGGGATATCAGATCGTGCAAGCCCAACACTTTCTTCTCTAAGATCTCAGAGGGTAACCCAAAGAAGGGTAATAGAAAAAAGGCTTAATGATATTTTAAGCAACCTTGCCTCCAGCGACGATAACATAATTTCAGTGAGAGATGGTCGTTATGTTATTTCTATTAGAACCGATAAAAAAGGGTTTATTAAGGGAATTATCCACGGTTATTCCAGCACTCACTCTACATGCTTTATTGAGCCACTGGTAGTGGTGGAGGAAAATAACTATTTAGTTGAATTGACAGATAAGGAAAAGGAGGAGGAAGCAAAGGTCCTTAAAAGGCTTACAGGTTTTGTGTCTGATTTATCGTCTGAACTTGTGAGTTGTTTAGAGATTATGGAAAGGGTTGATGGGCTTTTTGCTCGAGCAGAATTTAGTAAGGCTATAAAGGGAATACGCCCTATCCTTAGCAAAGATAAGATTATCTATTTTTCAGATGCCTTAAACCCTATACTGCTTTCTCTTAATCTTGAATCCAGCAAAGGGAACAAAGAAGGAAGTGTAGAGCCTGTAGTGCCTATAGATATTAAGATAGATTCCCAGAAAAATACTCTTATTATCTCTGGGCCTAACAGGGGTGGCAAGACTGTGGCATTAAAGACGATTGGTCTTCTCACCCTTATGACGCAGTCAGGGATGCATATTCCCGCTAAGGAGGGTAGTATTGTAGGTGTTTTTAATGACATACTTGCTGAGATTGGAGATGATCAAGATATATCAGCAGGGTTGAGCACATTTTCTGCCCGTTTGGAGCATTTAAAAGAGATCACAGATCAGGCGGACGAAAATTCTCTCGTAATTTTAGATGAGTTAGGCACAGGCACAGACCCGAACGAGGGTGCATCACTTGCTATGGCCATGCTAGATTATTTTTCACAAAAAGGTTCACTTAGTGCAATTTCTACTCACTATCAACGATTAAAAAAGTATGGCCTGATTAACCAAAAGGCCCAAAATGCATCTGTGGAATTTGATCACGAAAAGTGGCAACCTACCTTTAAGTTACTAACCGGCATGCCTGGTGTAAGCCATGCCATCGAGATAGCGCAGGATTTAGGGATACGAGGTGAAATAATTGATAAGGCTACCATGTATCTAGGCAAAGAAAAAGGAAGGCCTGATTCAGTGATGGAAGATCTCGTTAAGATGATGGAAGAAGTGAAGTCAGAAAAAGAGGACCTCACACTCGCAAAAGAAGAATATGAGCTATCAAAAAATAGGCTAGAGGAAGAAAGAGAAAAATTAGTTGTGCAGTTACATGAGATGCTCGTTGAAAAGGAGCATAAGGCGGAGAACATATTAGCAGAGGCAAAAAGAAATTTTGGTGAGGCTATAGAACACCTAAAGAAAAAAGGAGCAGAAGGTCAGTTTGCTGCAACCCAACGATATACAAACGCAAAACATGATCTGATGGATACACTATCTGAAATTGCATACCACAATAAAACAACGAATCCCGTTTCCATTACTATTGGTCAGAGAGTTTTTCATAAGAAATCTGGAAAAAGAGGCTGGGTTGTTGGTATTGATGAAGGCTCCTCAAGAACCCAAATTATGATAGGCAATGTAAAGCTTACGGTTGATTCATCTGAGTTAATTCAAGAATCAGGTATATTGCACCAAAAGAAAAAAGATACAAGACATGAGAAACAGTGGTCTGTGTCCAGTCCAATTATGACTAAAAAAGAACTGAACCTTATTGGCTATACTATTGATGATGCTCTTCCCCTTGTGGACAGAATCATAGATCAGGCACTGGTTCATGGATATAGTAAAGTAACGATTATCCATGGCATGGGTTCAGGGGTGTTAAAAAAGGCTGTTAGAGAACATTTAAAGGAAAATTGCTATGTGAAAGATTTTATCCCTGGAGGGAGAGACGGGGGGAATGATAGCGTAACGGTGGTTGAGCTGTAGATGAGCTAAGGCGCAATTAAATAATATAGTTATATAAATACTTTAAAATAATACTTTAAGTTAATTTCTCACTTTCGGCACTTACCTTATGGAAGCATCAGAGGCAAAAGAAGAGGTAAAGAAGGCAGCAGATATTGTTGAGGTGATCGGGCAGTATGTGGAGCTTAAAAAGAGGGGGCAGAATCATATTGGCCTTTGTCCATTTCATTCTGAAAGATCACCTTCATTTACAGTTAGCCAGAGCAAACAGATATTTCATTGTTTTGGTTGTGGCAGGGGAGGTGATGTTTTTACCTTTTGGATGGAGTATCACAACAGTGATTTTCTCCAGTCTCTAAAAACACTGGCAGAGAGATATAATATTCCCTTACCTCAAAAGAGGGATGTATACGCTGATAGAAAAAAGGCTGAATTAAAGGAGCAATTATTTTATATAAATGACCTGGCAGGAAGGTATTTTCATAGTATTCTTGTAAAGTCTCCTAATGGAAAACCAGGTAGGGATTATTTTTTTAGGCGCTATATATCGAAAGAAACAATCACGCAATTTCGACTTGGATATGCAGTAAATAAATGGGACGGATTGCTCAATTACCTGAAATCAAAAAATTGTTCACTGGATAAAGCAGCAAAAGCCGGTCTCCTTATACCTAAAAACAATAAAGAATATTATGATCGTTTCAGGGGCAGGATAATGTTTTCTATCTTTGATCTTAATCATCATACTATAGGTTTTGGCGGCAGAATTTTGGATGATTCCCTGCCCAAGTATATTAATACGCCTGAGACACCGATATACCATAAAGGATATTCTCTCTATGGGCTTGATTCTGCATTTGAGGATATCAGGAAAAGGGATCTGGCAATCATTGTAGAAGGCTATATGGATATGCTGGTTCTTAGACAGCATGGCATTTCGAATGTAGTTGCTTCATTGGGAACCGCGCTTACAAGCGATCAGATACGAAGACTAAAAGGATATACAAAAAATGTTGTTGTTTTGTTTGATCCTGATGATGCGGGAAGAGAAGCTGCCTTAAAAAGTTTCCCCTTATTTTTACATGAAGGAATTTCCGCAAAGGTTCTTGTTCTTCCTCAAGGTGAAGATCCGGATAGCTTTGTAAACAAAAATGGTGTAGGTGACTTTAAAAACCTTTTAAAGAGAGCGGCACCTATTTTTGATTTTTATCTGGACCAAACATTGGCAAATATTGACCGCGACGTTGATGGACAGATTAAGGCATTGAGTGAGGTTTTGCCTGTTTTTATGGATTTAGGACAGGGAGCTACAAGGTTTTTATATGTACATCGGTTTGCAGAAAAGACAGGCATAAATGAGACTTCTGTCTGGGAAGAATTAAAACATCGAGAAGGTACGGGAAAGAATGAGAGAGGCATCTCTCAGCTTAAAACAAGATTTTCTAAAACTCAAGATCCGAGAAAATACGGCTCTGATTTACAATTTTTCAACCTTTTACTCCATTACCCAGATACAATTGATGCCTTCAGAGATCAGGAATGGGAATTAATAGTGTCTGATCCAGAGATCATTGGAATTATCAAGGTGATAATGGAAAAATGTCCTTCTAAAGTAAATCTGGATAGGATTGACGAATTTCTTGATAGCCCTTTAGCAAAAGAACAGCTGAGAGTAAGTTTAATGTCCAAACCTTTTTACTCTGATGAATCGGTTAGCCAGGCAGTAGGTGACTTTAAGAAAAAGATAGCAAAAGTCAAAATCTCGCAATCTATTAAAAAGGCATCGGCTGAAGGGGATATGGAAATGGTAAATAGTCTGATCAGAGAAAAACAAGATCTTGATTCAAATAACAAAGGCGTAGCAAAGCCAAAACAGGACGAACAATTCTAAAGAAGAGTGTCAGAATTACATGCTGACAATTTTTTTCAGCAAATAGTATCAGGAGGTTTTATATGGCAAAAAATGATGATGATATCAATTTAAGAAGATTGATCAACATCGGCAAGGATAAAGGGTATATTACATATAAAGAACTGAATGAGGATCTATCTGATGACATAATATCATCAGAAGAAATTGATGATTTATTACAGATGTTTGAAGATTTGAATATTAAGGTAGTAAATGAACCTGTCGGAGGACAAATTGAGAAGGTTAAAAAGACTGAAGAGGCAGATGAAGAAGAAAAAAGTGGGAAACATTCTTTAAGCGAGGTTGAAGAGGATTTCACTACAAAAACCTATGATCCTGTAAAGATGTATTTACGGGAGATGGGTCTTATCTCATTGCTGAGCAGAGAAGGGGAGGTAGAGATAGCAAAGAGGATAGAGACAGGGGAGAATCAGGTATTAAATGCCCTTATTCGATGTAGGGTTGGTATAGAATATCTCACAGAGTTGGGCGGGGATTTAGAGGCCGGAGTAATAAAAGTTAGGGATATCGTAAATGATATAGAGGATGAATATAATTTGCATCAAATCGGTCAGAGGAGGGATTTCCTGCTCAATCTCATTAACAAGGTGAATGCAGTGGATAAGGAAACCTTAACGGCGTGGAATAAGTTAAAAGATTACCGTGATGCAGGTCAGAGAAAAAAATTAAAGGCCACTGTTAATAAAACGCAACAGGCGATATTTGATATGATGAGGTCCTTCAAGCTTGAAAAAGGCCATACCCAGAAGATGGTACAGATATTTAAGGAGATCCTTAAGCGTTTAGAGCAGTTAGAAAGAGCACTCACTGATTGTTTTTTAAAGGTAGGCGGGAAATCTTTTTCTTACTTAGAAAAATGCCTGGAGGAGTTTTCAGAAAATGAAGAAGGTGGTAAGAAGGTTAAGGAATTGAATTTACCAAAAGAAGAGCTTGTGTTTCTTATAGAAAAAATAACAGAAACCAAAGAATATATTGATGCAATAGAGGACAAGACGACTATGTCCTTCAAAGAAATGCAAAGAATATCCAAGGAGATAGATGCTAATTTAAGAAAATCAGAATCTGCTAAAAATGAATTGATAAAGGCTAATCTTAGATTAGTGGTAAGTATTGCAAAAAAATATACTAATAGAGGTCTTCAATTTCTTGATCTTATTCAGGAAGGGAATATAGGCTTGATGAAAGCCGTTGATAAATTTGAATATCAAAGGGGATACAAATTTAGCACCTATGCTACATGGTGGATCAGACAGGCTATAACAAGGGCTATTGCTGATCAGGCAAGGACGATTAGGATACCAGTTCATATGATAGAGACAATTAACAAGCTTATTAAAATCTCTAGAACCCTTGTTCAAGAGCATGGTAGGGAGCCAAATCCTGAGGAGATTGCAGAGAGGATGGGATTTCCGCTTGAAAAGGTACGGAAAGTTTTAAAGATAGCCAAAGAGCCAATTTCTTTAGAAACACCTATAGGTGAAGAAGAGGATAGTCATTTGGGAGATTTTATAGAAGACAAAAAGATAATGTCTCCGGTTGAGGCGGTTACAAAATTTGACTTAAGTGAGCAGACAAGGAAGATTATGACCACACTGACTCCCAGAGAAGAGAAGGTATTAAGAAAAAGGTTCGGCGTAGGTGAAAAGGCCGATCATACACTTGAGGAGGTAGGTAAAGAGTTTAATGTTACACGAGAACGGATACGGCAGATAGAGGCCAAGGCACTGAGGAAACTAAGACACCCGAGGAGAAGGAAAGTGCTAGAGAGCTTTACTGAATTTTAATTAAGACCTTGAAAGTTTTTTTATTTTCCTTGACATATAAATTTTAATTCAGTTACCATAGCGCTGAAAAAAGGGCCCATAGCTCAGCTGGCAGAGCCACCGGCTCATAACCGGTAGGTCCCTGGTTCGAGACCAGGTGGGCCCATTCAATAGTAAAAGATGCTTGAGTATTGTTGGGTGTCTTATAATACATTTATTGTAAGGAAATGAGGGTGCCTTTTTTAAATAGGTCACCCTCTCATTTTTTTGGATACTTACTAACAAAGGTGTGAAATTGGATAAAGAACTTGAGGCACTCTTAATGATACAGTCAATTGATATTCGATTTGATGAGATAACAAGGGAGAAAGATGAAACTCCAAAAGAGATAGATAAATTAAAAGAGAATCTTGATTTTCTAAACAGTGCCATGGAACAAGATTTATCTACCATTGATGAGTTAAAAAAAGCAAGGAGGACAGTTGAGAGGGAACTGGAAGAGATAGAAAGTAAGTTTCAAAAAAGCAAATTAAGACTTAATGATGTCAAGTCAAACAAGGAATATCAAGCAGTCTTGAAAGAGATTGAAGAGCAAAAAGAACTTATTTTCGAAAAAGAAGAGGTGGTGATAAAATATATGGAGGATATTGAGATTCAGGAGGCGGAGTGCGATAGTAATAATGGTACCTTGAGGGAATCTCAACAAGAATTTAAAAACAAACAAGATGAATTTTCGCAGAGAATGAAAGATCTTGATAAAGAGGTGCAATCTCTTAATGGAAAAAGGGCTGAATTGTGCCAAAATGTTGATAAGAATTTATTGGAAAGGTATAACAGATTAAGGAAAAATTTGAGAGGCAGAGTGGTAACGCAGGTAGTAAAAACTATTTGTCAAGGGTGTAACTTAGGGATTCCACCCCAGCAATATAACGAATTAATTAAGGGAGCTTCCATAAAAAGTTGTCCGCATTGCGATAGGATTATTTATTGGGCAGAAGAAAGAGAAATTTAAGGATTGTAATTCTTTTTATTAATTAGGAATCAAAAATAAAAGTGGAGAGGTGTTAGAGTAGAGCAAATGGTCGCTGTTCAAGAGGGTGAGGCCACAACCTGACCTTCACGAAGGGAGGAAAGTCCGGGCTCCAAAGGGTAGGGTGCTCCGTAACACGGAGTCCCGGTGACGGGAAGGAAAGTGCCACAGAAAATATACCGCCCCGCACCCAGTTCCCATCTTTTAGGGTTGCAGTTAATATTTACCAAGAGAGATGAGAACTGGGTGCGGGGTAAGGGTGAAAAGGTGAGGTAAGAGCTCACCGCTTCGATGGTGACATCGGAGGCTTGGTAAACCCCACCCGGAGCAAGACCAAATAGAGGAACGTTTGAGGGCTACCCGTCCGAGTTCCTGGGTAGGTTGCTTTATCCCATTAGCAATAGTGGGAATAGATGAATGACCATTGTCCCGTAAAGGGTAACTAATACGGGAAACAGAACCCGGCTTATGACCTGCTCTAGCACCTTCACCTTCTACCATTATTTTTTTATTGTCTTTTTTTGTTTGTATATATTTCATTGAAAAATACAGATATTGCTTTGAATCCAATAAGGTGTGTATCAGGGTTCAGATATTTGGAGATAAAAAATGTTTGTTGTAGCTAATTTCTTAACTGCAATAGCCACTATCCTCTATTACGCATTGAATATCTATATGTGGATTATTATTGGCAGGGCTATAATTTCCTGGGTAAACCCTGATCCATACAATACTATTGTGAGGTTCCTATATGCGGTAACTGAACCTGTACTTTATAACATTAGAAGGAGGCTACCGGTTTATTTTGGTGGATTCGATTTTTCACCTATTATTGTTATCCTCGCTATTATCTTTATTCAAAAGTTTGTGGTTAGTAGCTTACTCCAGTTCGCAATACAGCTCGGTGGGCGATAATGGAGGATCCTGTTGTTACTGTTAAAGTCGTGCCGCGCTCTTCGATAAATCAGATAGTTGGTTTTGAAGAAGATATCTTGAAGGTAAAGGTGAAATCAGCCCCTGTTGATGGATCAGCAAATAGAGATTTGATAGTTTTGTTGTCTAAATGTGTCAAGCTTGCTAAGGAAAAAGTCGAGATTATATCTGGCCATAAATCGAGACTTAAAAAAATAAGATTTTATGGTATTAAAAAAGATGATCTCTTTGTTCTCTTAAGCAGATGATTCGATCATTATATCCCACCTATGTACTCTTCTTATGCCACCTAAAAAGTGAGCCTAATGTTTTAAATATACCTTGAAATAAAAATGCATTTTTAGTTTTTTGTTGCCAAAAAATATATTTTCCCGTTAAATAGAATCAGTGCCTGTGTGAATGTCACAATGTTGATGCAAAATCAATTTATCATAAGCAGAAGATAATTTGTTCAATGGCAAACATAGAAGGTAAAAAGATAGTCGTTGGTATGACGGGAAGTATAGCAGTGTATAAATCCGCTGAGTTGGTAAGGCTTTTAAAAAAGGCGGGTGCGGTTGTACATGTGGCAATGACCGAAAATGCCACGTGGTTTGTAAACCCTCTCACATTTGAAACGCTCTCTGGAAATAGTGTAATAGAGGATATGTTTTCACAGCCTGGAACATCAATTGATCATGTATCATTAGGGCAGGAGAGCGATTGTATTGTTATTGCGCCAGCCACGGCAAATTTTATCGGAAAGGTTGCTCACGGAATCGGAGATGATTTTCTTTCCACCCTCATACTGGCTGCCACTGCTATGATACTTATCTGTCCTGCTATGAATAAAGCAATGTTTGCAAATAGCATAGTACAATCCAACATCCTGAGCTTGAAACAAAGAGGTTATATAGTAATGGAACCAGAAGAAGGTATGTTAGCTACAGGAGTTGTTGGATTGGGCAGGTTTCCTGAGCCGTTAACTATTATGGAAGAGATACAATGTTTGCTTGCCAATAAAGATCTGCAGGGATTAAAAACGCTTGTTACTGCAGGCCCAACGATTGAGTATATTGATCCAGTAAGGATAATAAGCAATAAATCTACGGGAAAGATGGGCTATGCTATAGCAAAGGCTGCACGAAGGAGAGGGGCAGATGTTACACTCGTAACGGGACCAACGCATCTTGATGCACCAAAAGGGATAAATGTGCTTAAGGTTGAGACAGCCGAAGAGATGAGAGAAGCGGTCATGGATCACTACAAGGACAAGGATGTGATTATCAAAGCTGCAGCTGTAGGTGATTACAAGCCCCTGAACAAGGCAAAGGAAAAACAGAAGAAAAAAGAAGGAAAAACAACAGTAGAGATGACATCCACACCCGACATTTTGGCAGAGCTCGGTAAGGACAAGGGAGATAGGATATTGGTTGGCTTTGCTGCAGAGACTACCGATCATGTTGCAAACGCACTGAATAAGATACAAAAGAAAAACCTGGATTTAATTGTCCTTAACGATGTCTCAAAAGATGACAGGGGATTTGCAGTGGAAACCAATGAGGTCAGAATGATTGATAGCAAGGGAAATGAGGAAGTGGTCCCCCTCATGTCAAAGGATGAGGTGGCAGATAAATTACTTGACAGGATAAAGTACCTACGATCGTAATGGACACAAAAGAAGAGTTAATAGATTTGCTCGGTCAGGTAAAAAAGCAATTACTCTACAGTCAGGAGATTGGACTTGATGCTCCAACTTTGTCTTCCCATAGTCTCCAGTATCTTAGAGAGGGCCTTAAATTTGATAGAGAAACCTCAGGAGTAAATTTTTACTGTAATAGCCTTGAGGAATTAGAAAATTTTATTAATAATTGTGATAAGTGCAGACTGAGCAAAGAAAGAAAAAACATCGTTTTTGGTGAGGGACACCCACATGCCAGACTTGTTTTTGTTGGTGAAGCCCCTGGAATGGACGAAGATTTAACAGGCAAACCCTTTGTAGGCCAGGCAGGGAAGCTCCTTACCGATATTATAAAGGCTATGGGTTTAACACGAGATGAGGTCTATATTTGTAATATCATTAAATGTCATCCTCCGCGTAATAGGGATCCAGAGCGAGACGAGATAGAAATGTGCCTTCCATTTTTAGAGGCCCAGCTTTCTTTGATTCAACCAGAGATCATCTGTGCTATTGGTAGAATATCTGCTCAAAGCCTGGTACGTGAAGATTTTAAAATCACAAGGGAGAGAGGTCAGTGGCAATCCTTTCGGGGTATTCCTTTAATGCCAACCTATCACCCGGCGTACCTCTTACGGTATCCTCAAGCCAAAAAGGCTGTGTGGGAAGATATGCAACAGATCATGAAAAAATTAGGGCTAAAAGACCCAAGGGAGTTTAAAAATTAAAAAAACAATAAAAAAACCTTTTTTTATCATCATTATTGTTGTCTTTACGATAACACTCTTTGTCCATAATGTTGGTGCTGAGAAAAAGAGTGCCATGGTGATTGAACTTGAGGGCACTATTAATCCTGGCACAGCTCAATTTGCCATAAAGGGC
>Ga0315553_10004387_pt1 | contig 10621 bp, 10 predicted proteins | sample SalMarSW160140MG_FD_203099 | JGI IMG/M metagenome (GOLD analysis project Ga0315553, IMG submission 203099) | Salt marsh sediment microbial communities from the Plum Island Ecosystem LTER, Massachusetts, United States - Salt Marsh Sediment SW1601-40 ... | reverse complement strand
AATATGAGGAAGCGTTGATCTGGGCGCGCCGTGCGCTTGCGGAAAACCCGAATTTCAATCCGACCCATTGGATGCTGATTGCGGCCTATGCTCATCTCGGGCGAATGGACGAGGCCAGGCGAGCGCTATCGGCGCTGCAGGCTCTCGCTCCGACCGTCAGCCTCGCCACCATTGCCCGCAGCTCCAGGGATCCCCACCAGGCCGCAGCCAGTGCTATGATCGCTGGGCTGCGCAAGGCGGGAATGCTAGAGGATTAGATACGTCCGACGGCTCGCTTGACTTGGCCAAGGCCGCGGTCTCTGTTTCGCCCATGACTGAACGAACCGGGGAGGCGGATATCACGAACAGGCAGTCGTGGCGCGAGCGCGTTCGCGCCGGTGAACCGCTCGAGATGCCCGACTGGGACTTCATTGCCGCGGTCCACGCGGCACGCGATCAGGCGGCCGAGTTCAACCGGACGAAATACGCGGAGCACGAGCGGCGGATCGAGCTGCTGCACAAGCTGCTGGGAAAGTTTGGCGAAGACAGCTTCGTCTTTCCGGTGCTCACCATCGATCTCGGTTTCAACATCGAGATCGGCGCGCGCAGCTTCCTCAATGCCAATTGCACGCTTCTTGACACCTACCCCATCAGGATCGGAGACGACGTGCGGATTGGGCCGGGCACGATGCTGCTTGCCGCAACCCATCCGACGCGGGCGGACGAGCGCCACCTCCGCGATCCCGACACCGGGGGGGTTGTGGGCGCCGTCACTACGGGCGCGCCGATCATCATCGAGGCCCGCGTTTGGCTCGGCGCCGGGGTGATCGTCATGCCAGGGGTCACGATCGGGGCGCGATCGACGATCGGCGCGGGCAGCGTTGTCACAAAGTCGGTGCCGCCGGACGTGGTGGCCGCTGGCAACCCCTGCCGCGTGATACGGGCCCTCTAGCCAGCGATCGCGCGGGTCGTCTCTATTTTCATTTTCCCTTCGTCGCTTGCCACAACACCTCCATCTCGTCGAGGCTGGCCTCGGCCGGCGTGCGGGCCTCAGCGGCGAACGCCTATGCGATCGCCGCGAAGCGGTCGGCGACATGACACTTTCGGACATCCAGCCCGCCGCCTGTGGTAGTCTACATCGTGGACTTTTTCGACCGCCATTCGCTCACATTCCTGTCGTTCGAAAGACGATCAGATGCAGCGGTGGCACGGTCCAGAGGACGCGGCGATGCCTAGCGGCAGCTGCGCCGCCGGCTTGACATGGCACTTGGTTCGGCCTGAAACGAACGGACAAACGGACGCGGACCGTGACCGACAAAATCACTATTACGAACGAAATCAATGTGCTCGTTGGCGGGAACTTCGAGGCGTGGCGCATCGGGCTGACGAACGATCCGATCGTGCGGAAGCGTCAACTGAAGGAAGCACAAGGGGAGGACGTTTCCCGGTGGCAGCAGTGGCAAGCCGATTCGTTGGGCGACGCCCGGCTGATCGAGGCCAAGTTCCGCGAAAGCGGCATGGGAGCCAGTTCGCAGGGCGGTGATATGGTGACGGACGACTTCCCGACCTTCGTCTACATTTGCTGACGACGAGCGACGGTAGACGCCACGGCCAGCTGGCCCTGTTTTAGGATCCTCGAAGTCCACCCGAGCCTACGTCCGCTTCGCCGCTTGCCACAGCGCCTCCATCTCGTCGAGGCTGGCGTCAACCGGTGTACGCCCGTCGGCGGCGAGCGCCTTTTCGATCGCCGCGAAGCGGCGGGCGAACTTGCGGTTGGCGCGGCGGAGCGCCTGGTCAGCATCGACTTTGAGATGGCGGGCGAGGTTCACCGCCGCGAACAAGAGATCGCCAACCTCGTCCTCGAGGCGCTCGGCCGGGCCGTCACTGTCAAGCTCGGCGGCGATTTCGCCGATTTCCTCGCGAAGCTTGGCGAGCACCGCCTGCGGATCGTTCCAGTCGAAGCCGACCGTCGACGCCTTCTCCTGCAGCTTGCGGGCGCGGATGAGCGCGGGAAGGGCGGTGGGCACGGGATCGAGCAGGCCGGTCGCCCCGGCCTCGCCGCCGCGCTCCGCGGCCTTCGCCTTCTCCCAAAAGCCCTTGGCGGCGCCGGCGGCGCGCGCGTCAGCATCGCCGAAGACGTGCGGGTGGCGGCGGATGAGCTTCGTCGTCACCGCTTCGACGACATCGGCAAACGAAAACGCGCCGGCTTCCTCGGCCATGCGGGCGTGGTAGACAACCTGGAGCAACAGGTCGCCGAGCTCGTCGCGAAGCTCCGCCATGTTACCGCCCGCGATCGCGTCGGCGACCTCGTAAGCTTCTTCGATCGTATACGGCGCGATGGTCGCGAACGTCTGCTCGATGTCCCACGGGCAGCCGGTGTCGCGATCGCGCAGCGCCGCCATGATCTCGATCAGACGCCGGACGTCGCGCCCCGGGGTCATCGCAGCCGCTCCCCGGGGGGCGTGCCGGGGCGTTGGCCCCGGGAACCCCCCTGGGCCGGCCGGGACAGCGCGCACGGCGCTCGGTGCCGCACGCGGGATCGGTCGGTCCGTTGCGCGGGATTCGTCGGCTCATATGAAAGTCGCATAAGATATATTATGGAACCAGCGGATTTAGCCATGGCGGCGAAACTCACTGAAGTCATTGAAATCTATGGTCATTCCGTCATACGCCGGCTCGACCGGTGGCGGCAGTTCGCGCTTCAACGTGGCGTAGTCGAGGTCGCCGTGCATGTGGGTCAGAATGGCTCTTTTCGGCCGCAAACGGCTGATCCAGGCGAGCGCTTCGGCCACCGAGAAATGGCTCGGGTGGGCGCGGTGGCGCAGCGCGTCGACGATCCACACGTCGAGGTCGGTGAGGTGCGATAGCGAGTCGGTCGGAAGATCGCTCACATCGCAGGAATACGCGAGCCTGCCCGCGCGCAAGCCAAGGCTTTCGGTGTCGCCGTGAACCTGTACGAATGGCAGGACGGTGATCGGCCCGCCGTCGCCGGTGACTGTGAATGGCGTGCCGGCGACGGCCGGATGGCGCTTCAGGAACGGTGCATAGAGGCTGCCGTGCGGTCGCGTGAAGCAGTAGCCGAAGGCCCGCGCGAGATAGTCCATGGTGCGGTCGTCGGCGTAGACGTCGACTAGCCGGTTGGAGGCCTGCCACACGACGCGCAGCTCGTCGATGCCGCTTACGTGGTCGGCATGCGCGTGGGTGTAGACCACGGCGTCGATTGACTCGACGTTGGCGGCGAGAAGCTGAGCCCTCAGATCCGGGCCGGTGTCGACGAGGATGCGGGTCGGCCGCTCGCCCTTCTTCCCGAAACGCTCGAGCAGGACCGAACAGCGCAAGCGGCGGTTCTTGGGCTCGTTGGGATCGCAAGCGCCCCAGCCGTTGCCGATACGCGGAACGCCGGACGACGGGCCGCAGCCGAGGATGGTGGCACGCAATCGGGCGCTCACTTTCGAGGTACCTTATTGAAAACTCTAAAGAAATTGTCCGTCGTGGCGGCCGCAAGTTGGTCTGCGGTCATGCCCCGAACATCGGCCAGCACTTTTGCAGTTTCAACAACATAGGCCGGTTCGTTGCGACGCCCGCGATGAGGTACCGGCGCCAGGTAGGGGGCGTCGGTCTCGACCAGGAGGCGATCGACCGGCACGGCGCCGGCGATCGCCCGCAGCGCGTCGGCGCGCTTGAAGGTGAGGATGCCCGAAAACGACACCATGCCGCCGAGCGCGACGCCGCGCCGGGCGAGGTCGGGACCCGACGAGAAGCAGTGCAAGACGAAGGGGAACGCCCCCTTCCCGCTCTCCTCCTCGAGAATTGCGGCGATGTCGTCGTCGGCGTCGCGGGCGTGGATGATCAAAGGCAGGCCGGTGTCGCGCGCGGCCGCGATGTGACGCAGGAAGCCCCGCCGTTGGGCGGCGCGCGGGGAATTGTCGTAGTGGTAGTCGAGACCCGCTTCGCCGATGGCGACAACCAGCGGGTCGGCGGCGATGCCAATAAGGTCGTCGCTGGTGACGTCGGGCTCGTCGGCGGCGTTATGCGGATGGGTGCCGATGGAGCAATAGACCCTGTCGTAGCCGCCGGCGAGCGCCCTGATGGTGGCAAAGTGGCTGACGCGGGTCGAGATCGTCACGAACGTGTCGACGCCGGCAGCGCGAGCGCGATCGATCACGGCGTCACGGTCCGCGTCGAAGTCGGGGAAATCGAGATGGCAATGGCTGTCGACGAGCACTGGCGTCAGCCGGGCGCCGGCGCCGGCGCGGCCTCTTCTTCGACGTAGCGCGGAAACACCGGCTGCGGCGGCGGCAACCGGGCTCCGGACTTGAGACAGCCGGCAGGCCCCAGGGCCGCAAAATTCCGCGCCGCTTCGTCGACGGCCAACAGATCGAGCAGCTTGGCCGCCGCCTCCGGCATCGCCGGCAACGCCAGGATCGCTACTTGGCGGAGAACCTCGGCGGTGACGTAGAGCACGGTGCCCATGCGTTTGGGATCGCTTTTGCGCAGCTCCCACGGCGCTGCCGCCGCGAAGTAGCGGTTGGCCTCGGCGACCACGGCCCAGACCGCGTTCAGGGCCTGGTGGATCTGCTGCTCCCTCATGGCGGAACGGCATTTCTCGAGGAGCCCGTCGGCCGCGTGCATCATGCGGCGGTCCTCGTCGGTCGGGGTCCCCTCCTCCGGCAGAACGCCGTCGCAGTTGCGCGCGATCATCGTCAGTGAACGCTGCGCCAGGTTGCCGAGATCGTTGGCGAGGTCGGCGTTGATGCGGGCGACAATCGCCTCGTGGCTGTAGTTGCCGTCCTGGCCAAACGGCACTTCGCGCAGGAAGAAGTAGCGCACTTGGTCGCGACCGTAGGCGCGGATCAAATTGAACGGATCGACGACGTTGCCGATCGATTTCGACATCTTCTCGCCGCGGTTGAACACGAAACCATGGGCGAAGACGCGCTTGGGCAAAGGGATACCGGCTGACATCAGGAACGCTGGCCAGTAGACCGCGTGAAAGCGGACGATGTCTTTGCCGATGACGTGGAGATCGGCCGGCCAGTAGCGCCAAAGCGGCGCCTCGGCGTCGGGGAAGCCGACGCCGGTCAGGTAATTGGTGAGCGCGTCCACCCACACATACATCAGGTGTTGCTGGTCGTCGGGCACGCGGATGCCCCAGTCGAAGGTCGTGCGTGAGATCGACAAGTCCCTGAGGCCACCCTTGACGAAGCTCAGCACCTCGTTGCGCCGTTCCTCGGGACCGATGAATTCCGGATGCGCCTTGTAGTGGGCGAGGAGCCGATCCTGATATGCGGAGAGGCGGAAGAAGTAGCTCTCCTCCTCGACCCAATCGACCGGCGTGCCCTGCGGGCCATAGCGGACGCCGTCCGCCCTTACCTCGGTTTCCGCCTCGCCATAGTAGGCTTCGTCACGCACCGAATACCAGCCGGCGTAGATATCCTTGTAGATGTCACCGGACGCCGCCATCCGCCGCCAGATCTCCTGCGAGGCAACGTGGTGGCGCCCTTCGGTGGTGCGGATGAAATCATCGTTGGAGCAGCCAAGCGCGGCAGCCATCTTCTGGAACAGCGGCGTGTTGCGGTCGGCGAGCGCACGCGGCTCGAGCCCTTCCTTGGTCGCCGTCTGCTTCATCTTGATGCCGTGCTCGTCGGTACCCGTCAGGAAGTAGACGTCGTAGCCGTCGAGCCGCATGAAGCGGGCGATCGCGTCGGTTGCCAGGTCCTCGTAGGCGTGGCCGATATGCGGTGGTCCGTTCGGGTATGAAATCGCGGTGGTGATGTAGAACTTCGGCGCTGTCATCGCCGTCTCGCCTTGGTTGGTCGCGCGTCGGACGTGAAAGGTCGCCCGGCAGCCGGATCGGCCGGGCCGCTCGCCGAGAGCGTCACATTCGGGTCGCGTGGGCGAGGGACATCAGAATCGACAGGACGGCGCGCTTGCGATCAAGGTTGAGGGCGTCGGCGAGGGCCGACGAGCGGCGCAGGTTTTCCCACACCTCGGCCCACCTTTCAAGCGGTGCGCCGACCACCGCCGGCGCCAACCCGGCGCCGGGCGTCGGCTCGCCGTGCCTGCGCACGCGCCGGTTGAGCCAGGTCGCCAGCATGTCGTTGAAGCCTTCCCAGGCGTCGTCGTCACCGCGCCGCGACACGCCGTCGGCGAAAGCGTGGGCCTCAGCGACGTCGATGTCCGGCAGTCGAGCGAGGAGCCGGGCAAGATCGCGGTAGGTCTCGATGCCGCCGCCCTCGATGAGGAGGATCGCCCGGCGGAGGCTCCCGTCGGCAAGAGCCGCGGCGAGGTCGAGATCCCCATCGTCGACATCCGTCGCTTCGCGGATCGCGTCGGCGATCTCGGTAGCGGCGAGCGGCGCCACGTTCAGCCGCCGGCAGCGAGAGCGGATAGTCGCCAGCACGCGTCCCGGCGCGTGGCTGACGAGCAGGAACAACGAGCGCCTCGGCGGCTCCTCCAGGATCTTGAGGAGCGCGTTGGCGGCGCTTGGGTTCATGTCGTCTGCCGGATCGACGACGGCGATGCGCCAGCCGGCCTCGCCCGCGGTCGAGCCGAAGAAGGCGACCGTGCGGCGGATCTCGGACACGGTCAGCTCGGTGCGAAATCGCTTGGCGCGCTCGTCATAGGGGCGCTCCAGAGCCAGCAGATTGGGATGCGAGCGCGCCGCGACCCTGCGGAAGGCGGGACGATCGTCGGGCAGCGACAAATCGGTTGCCGCGGCGACGTCGGGGGCGGCGGGATCGGGATGCGCCAGGACGAAACGGGCGAAACGATAGGCGAGCGTCGCCTTGCCGATGCCCTTCGGTCCGCAGATCATCCAGGCGTGGTGCATGCGGCCGCTGCGATAGGCGTCGAGCAGGGTGCGCTCGGCGACCTGGTCGCCAAACCAGTCGGCCCGCTCCTCCGGCGCCGGCCAGCCCTCGATAGCGTCGAAACGCAAGACCTCCTGTGTGTCGGTACCCGCCATGGTCACGCGGCCTCGGGCAGTAGGCGCGCCCTCACGGCCTGCCACACCGCCTCGCCGACGGCCTCAGCGGGCGCCCCGCCGTCAACGACGACGCAGCGTTGCGGCTCGCGCTTGGCGATGTCGAGAAAGGCCTGGCGGCGTTTTTCGTGGGCGGCGCGGTCCTCGCGCTCGAAACGGTCGGGCGCCTCCCCGGTGGCCGCTTGCCGATCGCGCGCGCGGTCGAGACCAAGATCGACCGGGACGTCGAGAATGACCGTGAGGTCGGGTGTCGTCTTGTCCACGGCGACGCGGTCGAGCGCTCTCAGCAGCGCCTCGTCGACGCCGCCGACGGTGCCCTGGTAGACACGGGTGGAATCGGTAAAGCGATCACAGAGCACCCAGTTGCCGGCGGTCAGTGCCGGCCGGATCACGTTGTCGACATGATCGGCGCGGGCGGCGGCGAACAGGATCGCCTCTCCGTCAACGCCCAGTTCCTTGGCGAGACCGGAGAGCAGCAGCCGACGGATCGACTCGCCAGTCGGCGTGCCGCCGGGTTCGCGGGTCGTGGTCACCACCACGCCCGACGCCCCCAAGCGCTCCGCCAAGCGCTCGATCTGGGTGGACTTGCCGGCCCCCTCCCCGCCTTCGAAGGTTATGAACTTACCGGCCATCGCCGTCTCGACGTGGGAAGACGCCGCCCCATCACCACCACCCCAGCAACAGCTCCTGGAGCCCGTCCCAGGCGCGCTGCGTCAGCGTGCCGACGCCGATTTCGTCGGCCGCATAGACCGGCGCTTCTCGAAGCATCTCGTCGCCGAGCTGGATTTCCAGGGTGCCGATTTCCTGTCCTTCGACGACCGGGGCGACAACCGGTCCCTGGTAGCGCACACGCCCCCTGAGCAAGTCGCGCGACCCGCGCGGCATGAGCACGTCGACCGGCCCGTCGCCGACGAGACCCACGGTCCCATGGTCGCCGCCGAAGACGTTGGCCTCGGCAATCACCTCGCGAGCCCGGAAAAGGGTGACGCGCTCGAAGGCGTGGAAGCCCCAATCCATGAGTTTGCGCGCTTCTTCGGCGCGCTCCTTCTCGCTGGACGTGCCGTTGATAACCAGGATCAGTCGCTGCCCGTCGCGCACGGCCGAGGCGACCAGCCCGTAGCCCGATTCATCGGTGTAGCCCGTCTTCATCCCATCGGCGCCGATGTTCATGCGCAGCAGCGGATTGCGGTTGCGCTGGCGAATGTTGTTCCAGGTGAATTCCGGTTCGCTGTAGAGCGGATAGTGCTGCGGGAAGTCGTCGATGATGTGTTGCGCGATCTTCGCGAGGTCGCGGGCGGTAACGTACTGGTCGGGGTCGGGCAGGCCGGTGGAATTGGTGAAGTGCGACCCGGTCAGTCCGAGCTTTCGGGCCTCGGCGTTCATAAGCTGAGCAAACGTCTCCTCGGTACCGGCGATTCCCTCGGCCAGGACGATGCAGGCGTCATTGCCCGACTGGATGATGACGCCGCGCACAAGATCCTCGACCTTGATGACGGAGCCGAGCTTCGCGAACATGGTCGAGCCGCCGGAGGCGGCACCGCCACTGCGCCAGGCGTTTTCACTCACCTGGAATTCGTCGTTCAGGGTGAGCTCCCCTGAAGCGAGGGCCTCGAACACGACGACCATGGTCATCAGCTTGGCCATGCTCGCCGGCGGCATCGGCGTGTCCGCGTCCTTCTGGAAGAGGACCGTTCCGGTCCCAGCATCGATCAGGAGGGCGTGTGCCGCGCGGGTCTCGAACCGCTGGGCGGCGGCCGGCCAGCCGGCCGCCAACAGAACGCCGCCCGCAATCGCAACGAACTCAAGAAGCCGGATCGCGCGGCGCCTGAGCGAGTGCGAATGTTGCGGTCGGGCGTGCGATTTCTGCATGGGTCGCCAAATGGTTGTCCTGCCCCCGCCCGTCAATAGCAAGGGAGCGGCGCGCCGATCAATTGCGCCGGCGATGAATCGAGCGAGAGGGTTCAGTTCGTCGCGACGAAGGCGCCGGAAAGGCCCATTGCGTTCGCCGTGGCGATCACGTTGCCGGGCCGCGTGGGCACGGGGACTGCAACGGTGACGACGTAGACCATGCCGTGGTCGCTGTCCCGGGCGACGGTCGTGACCTCGCCGTAACCGGCGAACGCGCGAGCCGCGCGCTCGGCGTTCGTCCGGTCGGCAAAAGAACCAACCTGGACGATCGCCGGCGGTCCGCCAATCTCGGCTGCCCTGCGCGCAGCGGCCCGATCCAGCGCGATCGTAAGGTCGGCGCGGGCGAGTTCGGCGGCGGCACGATGTGCCGCCGATATGACCTCGACCTCGGCGTACGACGAGACGAAACCGGAATTCATGATGAGTGCGGCCAGGGGGTCCGCGGCCCCCACGGTCGGCGCGTATGCCGGCACCAGAACCATCGGATCGGCGCCGGTGGCTGGCGGCGGCGCGAAGGCGTCGTCGGGAAGGCGGCGCAACACCGGCCGCGGTGTCGCGGAGGCGACGACGAAGCCCCCTCCCCACCGTTCGGACCGGCCCGAGGCGAGCGGCCCACCGCTCGAACGAACGCCGGGTCCGCTGTAGGAAGCGAGCAGCGTATTGGTGTCGCGACCGTCCATGCGCGCCGGTGCCACGTACTCGACCCTGACCTCGGCCGTCCCGGCGCGCTTGAAGTCGAGTATGTCGGCGACTCGCGACGAAACGTCGATGATGCGGTCGTCGGCGAACGGACCCCGGTCGTTGACCCGCACGACCAGCGAGCGCCCGTTGTCGAGATTGGTCACGCGCGCATAGCTCGGCAGCGGCAGCGTCGGATGTGCGGCCGTCAGGCCGTTGACATCATAGACCTCGCCGTTGGCGGTCATGCGGCCGTGGAAGGCCGAGCCGTACCACGAGGCAAGCCCGGTCTCGGTGTAGCGCGGGTCGTCGCTGGGGATGTAGGTTTTACCGGCGACACGGTAGGGCTTGCCGATCATGTAGCGGCCGCCGCCCTTCGGCACCGGGAAGTTGGCGGCGACGACGCGCGGGCTCGCCGAGCCGTACTTCGCCTGGCTGAAGTATTCCTTGGTGTTCCCGTCAAACGGCGTCGGCCCAACCGAGCACGCCGCCAAAACCGAGGCCGCAGCGGCGGCGACGATGGCTTTGGCCGATCCGCGGCCGGTCACGTCGTCACGCCCGCGTTCGCACGAAGGGCCGGCTTCGTCACCGACCCATCAGCCACGGCTGAATCGCCCGGGAAAACCACCCCGTCTCACTCCCCCGCCTGTCCCAGCCGAACCCTATTGATCGACCGAGGACACCTAACGAACCGTTAATTTTGATGACGCAAATGAATCAAAAACATGGCGATTCAGCAAAATCCAAGGGTAGAATTTTTCGTTCACCGCCACGGCTTGCGAAGCGGCCGCAACACGCGCATTGATGGCAGGTCGGATGGGTGCCCGAGGGGTCGAAGGCACCGGTCTTTGAAATCCGAGTTGTGCTGTCCCTCCTGCCCCATCCTCATTGATGAGCTTGTTCGGGATGCAGTCCATCTCCTGGCCGCGGTCGGGATGACCGGGTAGCAAAGCCCTGCGCGAACAACCTCCCCATACCGCCTGACCTGGCGAGGCGAGCGACGTGGATTGCCTGAGGGCTCGACTGCGCGAGCGGTCTGGGGCGAGCGGATCACCCCGGGGCGGACCGCGG
>Ga0315553_10004386_pt1 | contig 10622 bp, 11 predicted proteins | sample SalMarSW160140MG_FD_203099 | JGI IMG/M metagenome (GOLD analysis project Ga0315553, IMG submission 203099) | Salt marsh sediment microbial communities from the Plum Island Ecosystem LTER, Massachusetts, United States - Salt Marsh Sediment SW1601-40 ... | reverse complement strand
TCCTCGAGTTCGTCGTTTCCGCCGAAGGTCGCCGCGTCCTCGCCCGCCACGGGATGGAGGCGCCGTGAGGACGCCGCGCCTCGTCGTCGCGGGAGCCGCGCTGGCGGCCGCGTTCTTCGCCCTGCCCGTGGCCGCCCTGGTGGCCCGGGCGCCGTGGTCCGCCGCGCTCGACGTCCTGGCCCGACCGATGGCCCGCGAGGCGCTCCGGATCTCGCTGGTCGCGTCCGGCGCCGCCGTCCTCCTGGCCCTGGCGCTGGCCCTTCCGCTGGCCTGGATCCTGGCCCGGACGAGGTTCCCCGGGCGCTCGATCGTACGCCTGATCGTCGTCCTGCCGATGGTGCTGCCGCCGGTCGTGGCGGGAGTGGGTCTGCTGGCCGCGTTCGGCCGCCGCGGGATGCTCGGCGGCGCCCTCGAGGCGCTCGGGGTCCAGCTCCCGTTCACGCTGGCCGCCGCCGTCCTGGCGGCGACGTTCGTCTCGGCGCCGTTCCTCGTGCTGTCGCTCGAAGCCGGCCTGCGCGGCCTCGATCCCCGCGTCGAGGAGGCCGCCGCCACGCTCGGCGCCTCGGCCCCGCGGGTGGCGTGGACGGTCGTGCTGCCCGCCCTGCGCCCGGCCCTGCTGGCCGGGACGGGGCTGGCCTGGGCCCGGGCGCTCGGCGAGTTCGGGGCCACGATCACGTTCGCCGGCAACCTGCGCGGGCGCACCCAGACCCTGCCGCTGGCCGTCTACGAGACGCTCCAGACCGATCCCGGCGCGGCGCTCGTCCTGTCGCTCGGCCTGCTGGGCCTGTCCGCGCTGCTTCTGGTCGCCCTGCGGGGCCTCGCCGCCCGGGGGCCGGCGTGACGGACGGCGATCGCGGTCTGACCGTCGACGCGCGGATCCCGCGCGGCGACTTCGAGGTCGTGGCGCGGCTCGCCGTGGCAGCCGCGGAGACCGTCGCCCTGCTGGGTCCCAACGGATCCGGCAAGAGCACGCTGGTCCGGACCCTGGCCGGGCTCCTCGCGCCGCGCGCCGGACGGATCGTCCTCGCCGGCCGCCCGTTGGACGATCCCGCCGCCGGAGTTCGCGTGCCGCCGCGAGCGCGGCGCGTCGGGGTCGCGTTCCAGGATCCGCTCCTGTTCGCCGCGCTCTCTGTGCGCGACAACGTGGCGTACGGGGTCCGGGCGCGGGGCGCGTCGCGTGAAGCGGCCCGGGGCCGGGCGGAGAGGTGGCTGGCGCGCCTCGGCCTCGAGTCCCTCGGCGCCAAGCGCCCGGCCGAGCTCTCCGGGGGCCAGGCCCAGAGGGTCGCCCTGGCCCGCGCGCTGGCCTCCGAGTCCGACCTCGTGCTCCTCGACGAGCCGTTGTCGGCCCAGGACGTCGAGGCCCGCGGAGCCGCGCGCCGGACGCTGGGCGCGGCGCTCGCCGAGCGCGGCGTCCCGGCCATCGTCGTGACCCACGAGCCGGTCGAGGCTCTGACCCTCGGCGACCGGGTGGTCGTCCTCGAGGCCGGCCGCGTCGTCCAGGCGGGAACCGCCGAACAGCTCCGCCGGCGCCCGGCCAGCCCGTACGTGGCCGCGCTGGCGGGTGTCAACCTGGTGCGCGGGACGATCGCCCGCGCCGAGGACGGCGGCCTGGCGCTGCGCGCCGACGGCGTGACGCTCGTCGTTGCGCGGGACGACCTCGCTCCGGGCGTCGCCGCCACGGCCCTCGTCCCGCCGACGGCGATCGCGCTCCACGCCGAGCGCCCCGACCGGACGTCGGCGCGAAACCTCTTCGGCTCGCGGGTCGTGGCCGTCGACCGCCTCGGATCGCGGGTCCGCGTGACGCTGGACACCGCCCCGCCGCTCACCGCGGAGGTCACGGCGGCCTCGCTGGAGCGGCTGGCCCTCGGTCCGGGAACGCCGGTCTGGGCCTCGATCAAGGCGACCGAGGTCGAGGTCGAGCCAGAGCCGTCGGCGCTGGACGCCGCCGACCAGGCGGGCAGGCGCCGCGCGGCGCGCGGGCTAACTTCGGATCCCGATTTCCCGGGCGGGCCCTGACCGGACCCGTCGCGAACGAGGCGCGAGGAGGCGGCATGCCGAAGGCCTGGTGGCGGGGCACGGTCCTCGCCGAGAGCGACGACACGATCCTCGTCGACGGCCACCACTTCTTCCCCCGGGCGGCCGTCCGCGAGGAGTTCCTGCGCGAGAGCCAGACCCGCACGCACCACGCGGGGCTCGGCGAGGCGCGCTACTACCACGTCGTCGTCGACGGGGAGCTGAACGCGGACGCGGCGTGGACCTTCCCCGAGCCCGATTCCGACGCCCGGCGGCTCGCCGACCGGTTCGCGTTCTGGCACGGGATCGAGATCGAGTGACGCCCGCTTGACGGGCGGTCCGGCCCCCGGCGGCCCGGGGATCCCGCCGCGCTGGACGCGCGCCGCCAAGGACGCCGTGGGCACGGCTTACAGCCGCGCCAGCCCGGTCTGGTTCACCCTGTCGCTGGGCATCCTGAACGAGATCTACTGGCCGACGATCGACCGGCCGCAGGTGCGCGACGTCCAGTACCTGGTCACGGACGGAGAGACGTTCTTCCTCGACGAGCGGAGCCTGACGGTCGAGACCGAGACCCTCTCGGCTCACGCCCTCGGGTTCCGCGTGACCAGCGCCGACCCGGCGGGGCGCTTCCGCTTCGTCAAGGAGGTCATCGCCTCGCCGCACCAGCCGTGCGTCCTCGTGCACACGCGGATCGAGGGCGATCCCGCGTTCCTGGGAGGCCTGCGGGTGTACGTCCTGTGCGCCCCCCACTTGGCGATCGGTGGCGCGGGGGACGTGGGACAGACGCTCGACGTGGCCGGGCACACGCGGCTCGTCGCCAACCAGGGGGACGACTGGCTGGCGCTCGGCGCGACGGTGCCCTTCTCGCGCCGCTCGTGCGGCTACGTCGGGGAGACGGACGGCTGGCACGACCTGAGCGAGAACCTGCGCATGGACTACGAGTTCGACCGCGCCGGGCCGGGCAACATCGCTCTCACGGGGGAGCTCGACCTGACGGCGGGCCGCGAGTTCACCCTCGGCCTCGCGTTCGGTCGCGGCCGGCACCAGGCCACGGCGACGCTCGAGCAGTCGCTGGCCTTCCCGTTCGCCCCGCAGAAGATCCGCTTCCTCGACCAGTGGGAGGAGGCCGGCCGCCACGCCGAATCGCTGGAAGCCGTGGCCGGCGACGGGGGGCGGCTGGCCCGCATGAGCCACGCCGTGCTCCACGCCCACGAGGACAAGACCTATCCCGGAGCGCTGATCGCTTCGCTCTCGATCCCGTGGGGCGAATCGAAGGGCGACGAGGACCTGGGCGGGTATCACCTCGTCTGGACGCGCGACATGGTCCACAGCGCGACCGGCCTGCTGGCCCTCGGCGAGCTGGAGACCCCGCTGCGCTCGCTGGTGTACCTGTCGGTCTCGCAGCTCGAGTCGGGCGGATTCTACCAGAACTTCTGGATCGACGGCGAGGCCTACTGGCGTGGCGTCCAGCTCGACGAGGCGGCGTTCCCGATCCTCCTGGCGTGGCGCCTGCACCGGCTCGACGCGTTGCGCGACTTCGACCCCTGGCCGCTCGTTTCCCGGGCGGCGGGATTCCTCGTCCGGAACGGGCCCGTGACGCCCCAGGAGCGCTGGGAGGAGCTGGCCGGATTCTCGCCGTCCACGCTCGCCGTGTGCATCGCCGGGCTGACCTGCGCGGCCGAGTTCGCCCGGGAACGGGCCGAAGCGGTGACGGCGGGCTTCCTCCAGGAGTACGCCGATTTCCTCGAGCGGAACGTCGAGCGGTGGACGGTGACCTCCCGCGGGACGCTCCTCCCCGGCGTGCCGCGGCACTATGTCCGTATCACGCCCGCCCCGCCGGGCGATCCGCGGCCCACCGAGGATCCGGATCGCGGCGCAGTCACGATCCCCAACCGTCCGCCCGGCGCGCGCCGCGACTTCCCCGCCGTCGAGATCCTCGACGCCGGGTTCCTCGAGCTGGTGCGGTACGGTGTCCGACCGGCCGGGGACCCGCTGATCGAGGACTCGCTGCGCGTCGTGGACGCGGTCCTGAAGGTCGAGACCCCGCGCGGGCCGTGCTGGCGGCGCTACAACCACGACGGCTACGGCCAGCGGCCGGACGGCGGGCCGTTCGAGGGCTGGGGCCGGGGGCGGCCGTGGCCCGTGCTGACCGGCGAGCGCGGCCACTACGAGCTGGCCGCGGGGCGCGACCCCCGGCCGTACCTGCGGGCGCTCGAGCGCTTCGCCCATGCCGTGGGGCTCCTCACCGAGCAGGTCTGGGACGAGCCTGACCGCCCGGAGAGTTTCCTCGAGTTCGGCGGGCCTACGGGCGCCGCCATGCCGCTCATGTGGGCCCACGCGGAGTACGTCCGCCTGGCTCGCTCCGTGCGGGACGGCGCCGTGTTCGACCGGGTGGAGGCCGTCGCCGAGCGCTATCAGCGCTCGCGCGGCGCCCGGCGGGCCATCGAGGTCTGGTCGCCGGCTCGATGGGCGCCGGCGGTCGGCCGCGACGAGACCCTGCGCGTCCTCGCACCGCGTCCATTCCGGCTGCGCTGGACGCGCGACGAGTGGGCCTCCTCGAGCGAGGCCGACTCGACCGCCTCGGGAGTCGGCGTGGCGTGGGTCGACCTCCTCCCCGGGCCGGAACCGCGCGGCCCCTTCCGGTTCACGTTCCGCTGGCTGGACGACGGCACTTGGGAGGACCGGGATTACGCCGTGGAGGTGCGTGGCTGAGTCCCGCCGGGGGGGATCGCCCAGCCAGGCCGGTATTGCAAAAGGGCGCCAGTCTGAACATAATCCGTGTGAGGGGGCGGTTCCCCCGACGCACAACCCACAGGGCCCTGCACCAGGAGGTCGTATCGTGTTGACCAAGTTCACCGTGGCGGTCGCCAGCCTGGCGCTGCTGGCAGCCTGTTCTTCGAATACGCAGATGGGAGACAGTTCGGGTGGGGCGAACATCGGCGCCGCCACCCACTGGCACACCAAGGTTTACCGCTCGGAGGGCGGCAAGGCGGCGGGCCAGAAATCGATCGCCCATACGTCCGTCACGCGTCTCTCCGCCGACAGGTTCCGGGCTTCGATCACGCTACCGGGATTGCTCCCCAAGGGCACATACGCATGGGGCATTTACCAGGGTAGTTGCGGGCCCGACGGGCAGATCGTCGGGAGCGAGAGCGACTATCCGATGATCGAACCGGACGCGAATTCGCGTGGCTCGTTCACGGCCAACGTGAACGGCTCGTTGGAAGCCGGCGGCGACTACTACGTCACGATCTACAAGACCGGCGGCGAGCGGAACGAGGCCGTGGGTTGCGACAAGCTGCGCGTCGGAACGGAGGAGGACTCGAACGACTAGCCGGTGAGGGAGGAGTCCGGAGTTGGAAGGCGAGCCCGGCCGGACCGGGCTCGCCTTTTTTCGCCGCCGGTCCTCCTTGCCGCGCTCGACGAGAGATGCCCCGATCGCCCAAGCCGAGTGACTATCGCGCCGTGTTCCAGGCGGCCCCCGACGGGATCCTGGTGGTCGATTCCGAAGGCGCGATCCAGGACGTGAATCCAGCCGCCCTGCGCCAGTTCGGCTACCGGCGCGAGGAGCTGCTGGGGCAGCCGATCGAGATGCTCGTGCCGTCCGACGTCGGCGCCGCGCATCGTCGCCAGCGCGAGGAGTACGTACGGACGCCGCGCGCTCGACCCATGGGAGTCGGGCTCGAGCTCTACGGCCGGCGGTCGGATGGAAGCCGGTTCCCCGTCGAGATCAGCCTCAGCCCGCTGGACACAGGAGGCGATGGAGGGGTGATCAGCGTCGTCCGCGACCAGACCGAGCGTCAGCGACTGCGCGAGTTCGGAATCGGCGCGCTGCGCGCGGCCGAGGACGAGCGCATCCGGATCGCGCGCGAGCTGCACGACGACACGGCTCAGCGCCTGGCCGCGCTCCTCGTCCGGCTGCGCCTGGCGGCCGGCGTCGAGGAGCACGAGCGCCGCGCGGAGATGTTCGACGAGATCCGCGGGGAGATCCAGGAGGCGGCCGAATCGTTGCGCCGGATCGCGCGCGGCCTGCGTCCGCCCCCGCTCGACGAGCTGGGGTTCGCCGCCGCGCTCACCGGCCACGCGCACGACCTGGGAGCTGCGTACGACATGCGCGTCGAGGTCGATTCGCCGGAGGATCTGCCGCGGCTCGAGCCGGACATCGAGCTCGCCGTGTACCGGATCGTCCAGGAAGCCTTGTCGAACGTCGTGCGGCACGCCGGGGCGCGCCGCGTGACGCTCACCCTCGCGGCGCGGGAGACGAGCCTCTCGGCGGTGGTCGAGGACGACGGTCGCGGATTCGTGCCCGAGGCCGACGCCGCTCACCCGACCGGGCTGGGGCTGATCGGCATGCGCGAGCGGGCGCGCGCCGCGGGCGGGAGCCTGGTGATCGAGAGCCGTCCCGGGAGGGGCACCCGCGTGGAGGTCGAGATTCCGACCGTGAGGAGCGCCTGATGCCGATCGAAGTCGTGCTGGCCGACGATCATGTCGTCCTGAGGGCCGGCCTGCGTGCGCTCCTCGAGGCCGAGGCCGACATCGAGGTCGTAGGCGAGGCATCGACGGGCGACGAGGCGGTCGAGCTCGTCCGCGACAAGCACCCGCAGGTGGTCGTCATGGACCTGTCGATGCCCGGCTCGGGCGGTCTAGAAGCGACGCGCCGGCTGACGGCCCTCGACGTCGACACGCGGGTTCTCGTCTTGACGATGCACGCCGAGGAAGAGTACCTGGTGCCCGTCCTGGAGGCGGGCGCCAGCGGCTACCTGACGAAGACCGTCGCCGATCGCTCGCTGATCGAGGCGATCCGGGTGGTTTCACGCGGCGAGGTGTACCTCCCCCCCCAGGCCACGACGCGCCTGCTGCAGAAATATCGCGAGAGCGGCGAGGAGCCCGACGCGCTGCACCGCCTCAGCACACGCGAGCAGGAAGTGATGGCGCTGACCGCGGAGGGCTACAGCTCGAAGGAGATCGGCGGGAAGCTGTTCATCTCGCCCAAGACGGTGGACACCTACCGCTCGCGCATCATGGAGAAGCTCGGCCTGCACCACCGCTCCGAGCTCGTACGCTTCGCCCTCAGGTCGGGCCTGCTGAAGGAGAGTTGAGCCGGCGCCCATCGGCTCCTGTCGGTCATTCCCTGACAGCCGGGTGCGGACCGTCCCCGACAGACGCCCCCCGCGGTCCTCGCTACTCTTTGGGCATGAGCGATCCACGACAGGTCGACGACGCGCGCCTGCGCGTGCTCCTCGCCGGACAACACCCGGCGTGCCGCAACGGGTTGCGCGCGATACTCGAGGAGAAAGCCGGAGCGGAAGTCGTGGCCGGCGAGGCCACGCCCGAGGACGTGCTCCAGGCGTTGCGGTCCGTGCGCCCGGACGTGGTGGTGCTCGACGCGGCGCTCGTCGAGGGCGTCGCGCGAACCGGCCATCGGGCGCGCGGTGTGCGTGGCGAGCGCGACGGCCGGCGGGCAGTCGAGAGCCTGAGCCCGCGCGAGCGCCAGGTGCTCGTCCTGACCGTGCAGGGGTACAGCGCCAGCGAGATCGGGGAGCGGCTGGCGATCTCGCCCAAGACGGTGGAGACGTACCGCTCGCGGCTCATGTCCAAGCTCCGCCTTTCGCACCGCGCAGAGGCGTTCCGCCTGGCCCTCGACGCCGGCCTGCTCGACGGGCTGGGCGCCAACTCCTAGGGCCATCAAGAAGGGGGAGAATCGGCCTCCTTCCCGCCCCGCGCGGGTTATTCGGCCGCCCGCGCGTCGGCGAACAGGAGCAGCGTCTGGCCGCCTTTGTGCCCGATCCGCAGGGCCGCGTCACGGCCTGCCTCGTCGACCATGGTTTCGATCGTCTCGGGCCTCTCGATAGAGTGGGTCAGATGCTCCTGCGAGCCGTCGAACGCGCCGAACAGCAGGTCGACGCGCCCTCCGGCCGCCTCGAAGTCGACCCCCCACAGCCGGGAATCCAGAATGCGTTGAGCGCCGATGTCCGGGTCGTCGACCTCCAGGATGGCCCATCGCCCGGCGTTGCGCGTGGTGAAGCGCTCGAGCTCGCGGGCCCATCGGTCGCGTGGGATGCGCGCTGTCATGCGAGCCTCCAGCACGAGGGTTGGAAGCGAGATCCTCGATCCGAGCGTACCGCCTTGTACCCGGCGGCGTCTGTAGGGCCGTTCGCCCGCCCGCCCGTCGGGAGAAGCCCGTCGCCATTCAGCCGCAAGGGAAGACCCCCACGAGCCCGCGCGGTCGGCCCCGGGGCATGCCCTCTGGTCGAGGGCGTTCGCCGCGGAAGCGCGTCCTGCCCCCGACGCCGGCCGGCGGACGTAGGGAATTTCCCGACGGCGGAACGGGAGTTTCGCGTGCCGGATCCGGCCAGGATGCCTGACAGACGTTCCCCCGCGTCGGTCATAGAGTAGGAGTCGAGCGTGTCGGCCCTGCTGGCCGACGGGGCCGGCGAATCCGGCCGGATCTTCGGCCAGCCATGCATGGAAGGAGACATCCCGATGTTGCCCTGGAAGCGAGTCGTCGCGGCGGTCGATTTCTCGGAATCCTCGCGTGCCGCGGCAGAGACCGCGGCGGCGATCGCGCGCGAAGCCCGCGGGCAACTCGTTCTGCTGAACGTCGTCGAGCTGCCGCCGCGGAACTACCAGCTCGTGCTGGAGGCCGGGGGGATCCCCGACGTGCGCGAGGCGTGGAGCGTGGCCGCCAGGAGCGAGCTCGAGAAGCTCGCCGAGACGTTGCGCGCCGAGGGAGCGCGCGTCGAGACCCGCGTGCGGGTCGGCAAGCCGTGGAAGGAGCTGCTCGAGGAAGCCCGTGAAAGGGCGGCCGAAGCGATCTGTCTGGGCGACTCCGGCCATTCACGATTCGAGCGCCTGCTCCTGGGCTCGACGGCGGAGAACGTCGTCCGGCGCTCCTCCATCCCGGTCCTCGTCGTGCGGCGGTCCGCGATGGGGCCCATCCGCCGCGCGCTCGTCCCGCTCGACTTCGATCCCGGCTCGGCCGCCGCTCTGCGCTTCGCCGTCAGCCGTCTGCCGCGCGACGCGGAGATCCACGTGCTTCACGTGGTTCCCCCGATCCACACCATGGAGCCGCTCCTGATCCCCATCGAGCCGGACAGGGAAACCGCCGAGGCGGACCTGGCGAAGATCCTCGCCAAGGCCGTCCAGGGGCGCGAGGTCGAGGCGGAGGTCGCGTTCCTCGGCGACCCGGCGGCGACGATCCTGGATCGGGCCGAAAAGCTGGGAGTGGACCTGATCGTCATCTCGACGCACGGCCGGAGGGGCCTGGCGAGGGCCCTCGTGGGGAGCGTCGCCGAGAAGGTCGTGCGCTACTCGAAGGGTCCCGTGCTGGTGCTTCCGGGGCCCGACCACGGTACGTGGCAGACCGAGGAGGATCAGGCCGCGATCGCGGCCTGGCCGCCCGACGAGGTCGTGGTCTACGGTCAGGTGGTGCACGACGACTGACGGTTCGCGCGGCATTCTGCGACGGGCGCTACGGCTGCGCCTGTTCTGGAAGATCCTACTCGCCAACGCGACGCTGGTGGGGTTGGCGGGGGTGGGCGGGATGGTCGTGGGAGACTCCGACGGCGGGTCGGAGCTGGCGCTCCTTCTGGCCGCCATCCTGGCGACCCTGGGGGTCAACGCCGTCATCCTGCGTCTCGCTCTGAGCCCGCTGCGCGCGCTCCGCGAAGCCGTCGGGCGCGTGGAGGGCGGCGACCTGGAGGCGCGCGTCGCCGTGCCGCCCACGGCGGATCGAGACTTCGAGCAGGTGGCGGACTCGTTCAACGCGATGCTGGAGAGCGTCGCCCGGTACCGCTCGCGCCTGCAGCGAATCGCGGAGCGTGCCCGTCGGATCGAGGACGAGGAGCGCAGCGACGTGTCGCGGGCCCTCCAGGAGGAGGTGGCCCAGCGCCTTGCCTCCCTCCTGGTCCAACTGCGGCTGATCGGCTCCGGGGCCTCGGTGGCGGACGCCGAACGAGTCCTCGAAGAGGCGCGCGACGAGATCGCCCGGGCGATGGACGTGGTCCGCTCCTACGCCGCCGGCCGCCTGCCCGAGGGCCTCGAGGACCTCGGGCTGGCGGGGGCGGTCGAGGCCTATCTCTCGCGTCGCGCCGCCGGCCGGCCTGTGCGGGCGTGGGTAGAGGCGGACGGTGACTCACACGGGGTGACGGCCGTGTCCGACGTCGAGCACACCGCGTACCGCGTCCTCCAGGAAGCCATCGACAACGCGATCGAGCACGCCGAACCGGGCGAGATCCGCGTGTGGCTCGAGCGCACTCCCGGGAGGCTGGTCGCGGAAGTCTCCGACGACGGTCGGGGTTTCGCCGTCGACCCGGCCCTGGCCGGAGAGGCGGTCGGGCTGTTCGAGATGCAGGAGATCGCCGCCGTGGCCGGCGGGACCCTCGAGATCGACAGCCGGGCCGGTCGTGGGACCAGGGTCCGCGTCAGCCTTCCGACTTCAGGATTTCCCCTACAGGGTTCCCGGCCAGGTCCCGGCAGACCGACGCCTCTCGAAAGTGCAGAATGAGCACAGTGACAGGCGTCGACGGGTCCGCCGCCCGGCGACCGTCGGACGCGAAACGAACCGAGGAGGAATCATGAAGCTGTGCCGCGACATCATGACCCCGGAT
>Ga0315553_10004383_pt1 | contig 10626 bp, 19 predicted proteins | sample SalMarSW160140MG_FD_203099 | JGI IMG/M metagenome (GOLD analysis project Ga0315553, IMG submission 203099) | Salt marsh sediment microbial communities from the Plum Island Ecosystem LTER, Massachusetts, United States - Salt Marsh Sediment SW1601-40 ... | reverse complement strand
GGGGTAAGCGAAGGCGACAAGCTCACCGTAGAGCAGATCTTCGAAAAAGGCGATGCTGTGGACGTTGTCGGCACCAGCAAAGGGAAAGGTTTCGCTGGCGCGGTGAAGCGTTATGGTTTCGCCGGTGGACCAAAAACCCACGGTCAATCCGATCGCTGGCGGGCTCCCGGCTCCCGGGGCGCAACGACCGATCCCGGTCGCGTCTTCAAGGGCTCCCGCGGTCCTGGCCATATGGGTTCTCAGCGGGTTACCGCGCAAAACCTGACGGTTGAGTTGATCGATTCCGAGCGCAATCTAATCGCCGTGCGCGGTTCCGTACCGGGGCCCAAGGGCGGCCTGGTGTTGATCCAGGAAGCTCGCAAGGGCTAGATGGAGATTTACGAACATGGAAGTTGATGTCTTGAACATGCAGGGCAAAAAGGTCAGCAAGGTTGAGCTTTCCGAGCGGATCTTTAGCGCACCGGTAAATGTCGATCTGATGCATCAGGCGTACGTCCGCCAGATGGCCAACGCGCGCTCAGGCAACCACAGCACCAAGACTCGCAGCGAAGTTAGCGGCGGCGGCAGGAAACCCTGGCGGCAGAAAGGCACCGGCCGGGCTCGGCAAGGTTCCATTCGCGCTCCACAATGGGTTGGCGGTGGAAAAGTTCACACCCCCAAGCCACGCAGCTATAACAAAGACATGCCGCGCAAGATGCGCCGGGCAGCTTTGCGCTCTGCGCTCTCGGTAAAAGCGGCTGAAGAAGGCCTGATCCTTCTTGAAGCGCTGGAGCTGGAGGAGCCCAAAACCCGCCTGATGGCTCAATCATTGGACCAGCTGGTCGGGGACGCCACTGCCTTGATTTTATATGCCGAGAAAGACGACAATTATGATCGAGTGGCGCGCTCGCTCAACAATATCTCCGACGCGAAGATGCTGATGGCAAATTACCTCAACATCCGCGATCTGCTGGGATATGATAAGGTCATCGTACCCTTGGCCGCTTTAGAAGTGATCGAGTCGTACCTAGGATAGAGGTAAGTCAACCATGACCACGATACACGACGTCATACGTCGACCGCTGATCACCGAGAAGTCGAATTATCAGTCGGGCTATCTCAACCAGTATGTGTTCGAGGTCGCCCCTGACGCGACGAAGACCCAGGTGAAGGACGCCGTCGAAACGCTTTTCGATGTGGGAGTCGAACGCGTAAACGTGATTAACGTTCCTCCCAAGCGCAGCCGAAGGTGGCGCAGCCGCCGGGTAAGCATCCGCCGCAGTGGGTATAAGAAGGCGATTGTCACCCTGACCCCTGGTGATCGCATTGAAGTATTTGAAGGGGTGCGCTGATGCCCGTAAAGAAATATAAGCCGACGACGCCCAGCCAGCGAGGCATGACCGGGCATACATTCGAAGAGATCACCAAATCGAAGCCAGAGCGCTCCCTGCTCGTACCGCGCAAGAACCGCGGTGGGCGCAATGTATATGGGCGCGTTACCGTTCGGCATCGAGGCGGCGGACACCGCCGGCACATTCGCCAGGTCGATTTCAAGCGCGACAAACTCAACATCCCTGCGCGAGTCGCGGCGATCGAGTACGATCCGAATCGTTCTGCTCGCCTGGCATTGCTGCATTACGTTGATGGGGAGAAACGCTACATTATCGCCCCGTTGAATCTGCGCGTTGGCGATGAGGTCATGTCCGGTCCGGAAGCAGAGATCAACCCCGGAAACAGCCTGCCCATAGCCAACATCCCTGTCGGAACCCAGGTGCACAACATCGAGATGAAAGAGGGACGCGGGGGGCAGCTCGTGCGCGCAGCTGGCGCTGCAGCTCAGCTGCAGGCCAAGGAAGGCGATTATGCCCAGGTGCGTCTGCCCTCCGGTGAAGTCCGTCTTATTCGCCAGGTATGTTACGCTACGATTGGTCAGGTCGGCAACCTTGATCACGGCAACATCAAACTGGGTAAAGCCGGGCGCAAACGCCATCTCGGCATCCGCCCGACCGTGCGCGGCTCTGCGATGTCCCCGCGTGACCATCCGCATGGCGGTGGTGAAGGGCGCCAGCCGATTGGTATGCCCAGCCCGAAGAGCCCGTGGGGCAAGCCGACCTTGGGTAAGAAGACGCGCAAGAATAAGCAAACCGAGAAATATATCGTTCGCCGGCGCGGCAAGAAGCGCCGCCGCGGATAAACATAGTTTGATGGCGCACGCAGGTGAGCCAGGTAGAGCTGGGAGAACAGAATTATGAGTCGTTCTTTGAAGAAGGGGCCCTATATCGCCCCGAAGTTACTCCGCAAAGTCGAAGAGATGAACGAGCGCGGTGAGAAGAAGGTCATCCGCACCTGGAGCCGCGCCAGCATGATCTTCCCGCAGATGGTGGGACACACCATCGCGGTGCACGATGGTCGCCGCCATGTTCCCATCTACATCACGGAAAACATGGTCGGACACCGCCTGGGCGAATTTGCCCCGACGCGCACCTTTCGCGGTCATGTTGCCGAACGAAGGCTCCGGAGGTAAACGATGGCGGAAGACATTCGTGCGTATGCGCGCAATATCCCGATCTCTCCTCAAAAAGTGCGTTTGGTCCTGGACCTTGTGCGGGGTAAAAGCGTATTATCAGCCCTGGATACGCTGAGGTTTACGACGAACCGGGCCGCTCAGCCGGTGTCGAAGGTGGTTGCCTCGGCAATGGCTAATGCGGAAGAGAATTTCGGGGTCAGCCGGGATGACTTGTATATTTACCAGATTTTTGCCGATGCAGCTCCTTTACGGCGCTGGCGGAGATTTGGTGCGCGTGGCCGATTCAAGCCGATCATCCGACGCTCCTCCCATATCACCGTCATCTTGCGAGAGAGAGAATACGGAGAATAAGCTGACAGCTGGTCAGACTACAGGCTGGACTGCTCGTTATCAGGAATAGGAGAAATTATGGGTCGAAAAGTACATCCAACCGGATTTCGCCTGGGGATCAACAAAACCTGGGAAGGACGCTGGTACGCGGAGGGAGAGAATTACGTCAACCAGCTGCATCAAGATTTCGAGATTCGCGATATGGTGCGCGAGGAATCACCCCGCGCCGGCGTCTCCCGCATCGAGATCGAACGCTTCCCCGGAAAAGTAAAGATCACGGTCCACACCGCCAAACCGGGCATTCTGATTGGCCGGAAAGGCGAGAACGTCAAGGCATTGCGCGCCAAGCTTGAAGAACTGGTCGGCAAGAAGATCGATTTGGATGTGAAAGAGATCAAGAATCCGGATATGGATGCTTATCTGGTCGCTAAGAATATCTCCGAGCAGCTTGAACGGCGCATCAGTTACAGCCGGGCGATGAAACGCTCCATTCAACAGGCTATGCGGCAAGGCGCGGAAGGTGTGCGCATCGAAGTTGCCGGGCGTTTGAGCGGAGCCGATATGGCCCGTTCTGTCAACATGCGCGAAGGCCGTGTGCCCCGGCAGACGCTTCGCGCCGACATCGATTTTGCCCGCGCCGAAGCCTTGACCACCTATGGGCGCATCGGTGTGAAGGTTTGGATTTATAAAGGAGAAGTACTCCCAGAAGTCGATGAGCAGGCGGAGACGACCGAGGGCGTTTACGTTAGCGAATAATACTCTCTCGCCGGGCCGGATACAACCCGCTGGGTCCTTCGTGACTTCAGTCTGGGCGTCCTGGCTGTATCGAGAGGTTGAACAAAGCAGTGAGGTTGTATTATGTTGATGCCAAAACGTGTTAAGTACCGCAAGCAAATGCGCGGGCGAATGAAGGGCAAGGCGCGGCGCGGGGCTGAGGTGCACTTCGGAGACCTCGGATTGCAATCCTTGGAGCCGGGTTGGATAACTGCACGTCAAATTGAGGCTGCCCGGCGAGCCATTGTGCGCGCGTTGAAGCGCCGCGGTAAGGTTTGGATCCGCATTTTCCCAGACAAACCGGTCACCCAAAAGCCGGCGGAAACTCGCATGGGCAAGGGTAAAGGGAACGTGGAGTTCTGGGTTTCGGTCGTCAAGCCCGGACGTGTGTTGTTCGAGGTCGGCGGAGGGTTGCCGGAAGAGACCGCCCGCGAAGCCTTGCGGTTGGCTTCTTACAAGCTGCCGGTTAAAACCAAAATTGTTACCCGCCATGACATAGCCGGAGGCGAATCATGAAAATATCGGAAATCCGGGCCTTATCGGATGGCGAGATCCACTCCCGTCTGTTAGATGCCAGAGAGGAGCTGATGAATTTTCGGTTCCAACAGGCAACTGGTGAGTTGACCGATCACACCCGCTTCGGTTACACCCGTCGATCGATTGCCCGCATGCTTACCGTGCTTCGAGAACGCGAAATTGAAGACGCTGCGGAAGTCGAAATGGGCGCAGTGGAAGGTGAAGAATGAACAATCGTCGCCGAGTTGAAGGCGTGGTGACCAGCAATACCATGCAAAAAACGGTGGTCGTCGAGATCAGTCGAACGTTCCGCCACCAGCTTTATGAGAAGGTTATCTCTTCGGAGAAGCGCGTCATGGCGCACGACGAAATTGGCTGTGATGTAGGCGATCGAGTCATCATCGTCGAGAGCAAGCCGATCTCGAAGAACAAACATTGGGTCGTGTCAGAAATCCTACGCCAGGGTATCACTGCGGAACTGCCGGAATTCACAGATGAGGTCGCCGAAGTCCTGCGCCCCGAACCCGAACGTCCTGAGTTCGAAGCAGTTGAGGCCGAGGTTGAAGAGACTGAGGTCGAAGAGGCAGACGTCGAAGATACCAACGCCGAGGAGGCAGAGGTCGAAGAGGCCGAAGAAGCTGACGCCGAAGAGGTTGACGCTGAAGAGGTCCCGGAGCCCGAACCCGAGCAGCCTGTCGTGGAAGACGTTGAGGTCGAAGAAACCAAAGCGGTTGAAGAGCAGCAGCCTGAGGCCGAGGGTGAAGCCGAAGTTGAGGAGCAGGAGCCGGCCGCTGAAAGTGAAGCCTCCGAAGCCGAAGATGCCGAAGAGGAAGAAACAGTCGAGGACGCCGGAACAGAAGCAGCAGAATCGGAAGAAGACTCTGAACCGGAGGCGAAGGAATGATCCAGCAAGAGAGTCGCATGAAAGTCGCCGACAACACCGGCGCACGCGAGCTGCTCGTGATTCATGTGTTGGGCGGTTCGGGCCGTCGCTATGGCTCCATCGGTGACATCGTCGTCGGTACCGTAAAGTCGGCGACCCCGCAGGGATCGGTGAAGAAGAGCGATGTCGTCAAAGCCGTGATCGTCCGTTGTGCCAAAGAATGGCGCAGGGAGGACGGTTCGTACATCAAATTCGACGACAATGCTGCCGTCATCTTAGACGGCGAAACCCAGAACCCTCGTGGCACTCGCATCTTCGGACCGGTTGCACGTGAGCTGCGTGATAAAGGTTTTATGCGTATTGTCTCGTTAGCCCCCGAAGTGCTCTAAGGCAGCGAGTTTAGGAGTAGTGAAAGTGAAGACCAAGATTAAGAAAGGCGACACTGTCGAAGTCATCAGCGGTCGTGCAGAAGACAAAGGCCGGCGCGGCGAGGTGATCAAAGTATTGCCCAAGGATCGCCGCGTGGTTGTGCAGGGCGTCAACATGCGCAAGAAGCACCAGAGCCAGATGCAGACCCAAGGTCGCACGATGACTCCAGGTATCATTGAGTTTGAAGGATCGATTGCCATCTCCAATGTTATGCTGGTATGCCCGAGTTGCGGTGAACCGACGCGCGTGGCCATCCATCGAGAGGACGGCGAGGTCCAGCGGATTTGCAAGCACTGTGAGTCGTTGATCGACTAAACGACATAAGGGAAAATATTATGGCTCACATGTTGAAAGAACGTTATGACGAGGAAGTTGTCCCAGACTTGATGAAATCGCTCAGCCTGGAGAACCGCATGCGCGTGCCGCGCCTCGAAAAGATCGTCGTGAACATCGGCGTAGGCGAGGCGCTGGATAATGCCCGCGCTCTCGACGCAGCTGTGGAAGACATGACCCGCATTACAGGCCAGCACCCGGTCATCACCAAGGCGCGTAAATCCATCGCCAACTTCAAGCTGCGCGAAGGGCGCGCCATCGGCGTCAAGGTGACCCTGCGCGGTGAGCGCATGTGGTCGTTCTACGACCGGCTGGTCAACGTCGCCCTGCCGCGCGTTCGTGACTTTAGAGGGGTATCCCCGAACTCGTTCGACGGGCGCGGCAACTATACACTCGGTCTGCGGGAACAGCTGGTTTTCCCCGAGATCGATTATGACACGATTGATAAAGTCAGAGGTTTGGAGGTCACCATCGTGACCTCTGCTGAGACCGATGAAGAAGGTAGAAGGTTACTGGATATGCTTGGTATGCCGTTCAGGAAGGAAGGATTGTAAATGGCGAAGACTTCAATAATTGTACGAGAAGAAAATCGCAAGTACCCGACACGGGTTCGCAATCGATGCATGCGTTGCGGTCGACCGCGTGGTTATATACGCCGCTTTGGGTTGTGCCGTATCTGCTTTCGAGAGTTCGCTTTGGAAGGCAAGATTCCCGGCGTAGTGAAATCGTCTTGGTAACTCTCGGAGATAGATGATGAGTGTGACAGACCCGATTGCAGATATGCTGACCCGGCTGCGCAACGCTATGATGGCAGGGCAGACTTTGGTAGCGATGCCAAGTTCGAAGATGCGGTCATCGATCGCCAAAATCCTCAAGGAAGAGGGCTACATTGCTAACTTCGATGTTGTCGATGGAGAACGGCCTGGACATAAAGTCATGCGCATCCGCCTGAAGTACGTTGGCGAACGCCGTGACCGCCGGCCGGTGATCACCGGTTTAGAACGGGTGAGCAAGCCAGGTCGCCGCGTCTATACCGGAAAGACCGATATCCCCTGGGTTTTATCCGGTTTGGGGATCGCCATCCTTTCCACCCCCAAAGGTGTGATGACCGGTCAGCGCGCTCGCCGGCTCGGTATAGGCGGTGAGGTTTTGTGCAAGATTTGGTAATGATGCTTCGCGTACTCCCAGATGCGTGCTTGTTTATTCATACAGGCGCCAGGGATGCTTCGAGGTGGATAGTCAGATCGGCTCACGGCGACGACCGTCCGTGGTGGCTGACTCAGGAGAAGAATTAATCATGTCTCGAATTGGAAGAATGCCGGTGGAGCTCCCGCAAGGCGTCGACGTGAAAGTCAAAGGTTCGCATGTTCGCGTCAAAGGCCCCAAGGGAGAGCTGGAACACACCTTTCCAGCGGCAATGAAGATCAAAGTTGATGACGGTATAGTCACCGTCGATCGTCCCTCGGACGAGCGCACCCACCGAGCCTTGCATGGCATGACCCGTGCTTTGATCAACAATATGGTGGTTGGAGTGAGCACGGGTTTCCAGAAAATTCTGGAGATCAACGGTGTTGGCTACCGGGCGGAATTAACCGGTCAGAATTTAGTGTTGAACGTTGGTTATTCGCACCCGGTGGAGATCGTCCCCCCGGAAGGGATTACCTTCGAAGTGGATAACCGCACGCGCCAGATCAAGGTGATGGGTTACGATAAACAGGTCGTCGGTCAGGTTGCTGCGGATATCCGCAAGGTGCGCCCCCCGGAACCTTATAAGGGTAAGGGAATTAAATATATCGATGAAAGAATCCGCCGCAAAGCTGGTAAGGCGGGTAAGGTCTAATCTTATGGCAAGTACAAAGTCGCGTAATTCAGCTCGGTTACGCCGGCACGCTCGCGTGCGCAGCAAAATCAGCGGCTCGGCGGAACAGCCGCGCCTTAACGTATTCCGAAGCCTAACAGAGATCTATGCCCAGCTGATCGACGATCAATCCGGAAACACCATCGCTTCGGCCTCCACGGTTGATAAGGAACTCCGAGCGAAGGTCGAAGGGAAGGGTAAGACCGAACAAGCCCGCCTGGTGGGGGAGGTCTTGGCTGAACGTGCCAAGGATAAAGGTATTGAGAGCATTGTTTTCGACCGCGGTGGGTACCGCTACAGCGGGCGGGTCAAAGCGTTGGCTGAAGGCGCTCGGGAGGGTGGGCTGCAGTTCTAGCCTGTCCCCGAATTAGATGGAGTAACGAATGTCGAATTATCAATCATCAGATTTTGAGCAAGAGATCGACGAGCGTGTCATCGAGATATCCCGCGTCGCTAAGGTGGTCCAGGGCGGTCGGCGATTCTCTTTCCGGGTGACCATGGTTGCGGGTAATAACCGCGGCAGCGTTGGCGTTGGCGTTGGCAAAGCGAACTCTGTGCCCGATGCCATGCGCAAAGCCTCAGAGAAAGCGCGCAAGGATATGCACAAAGTATCCTTGTTCAAGACCACCATCCCGCACCAGGTGATGGGCGAGGTTTCTGGCGCCCGCGTCATGTTGAAACCAGCCTCCGAAGGCACCGGTGTGATCGCCGGCGGCGGCGTGCGCGCCGTGCTGGAGGTCGTGGGAGTTTCCGATATATTGACTAAGTCTCTAGGCAGCAGCAACGTGCTCAACGTTGTCTATGCCACGATGGACGCGCTCGACCAGCTGAAATCTCCACAGGAGATGGCCTCCTTGCGGGGCAAATCTCCCGAAGAGCTGATGCCATTCTGGGAACGGCGGAGGAAGTAACATGGCCAAAGCAAAGAAATCCTCCAAAAAAGAGAAATACTTACGCATAACCTTGGTTCGCAGTCCCATCGGTTATTCACAGAGCCAGAAAGATACCATTCGAGCGCTGGGTCTCCGGCGGATGAACCAGTCGGTTGAGCACCTCGACGCGCCCACGTTGCGCGGTATGCTCGATAAGGTCAGCCACCTCGTCCAGGTGGATGAATAAGGAATTAAGATGAAATTGCACGATTTGAAACCCAACGAAGGCTCACGCAAGAATCGTAAACGCGTTGGTCGAGGCATCGCCGCCGGGCAGGGCAAGACCGCCGGGCGCGGCACCAAAGGCCAGGGCGCTCGCTCAGGCGGGGGGCCCCGCCTGTACCACCAGGGTGGCAACCTGCCGTTTTATCGCCGATTGCCGTTCGTAAGAGGCAAGGGCATGACGGTCTTGAATCGGGTCGAGTACAACGAAGTGAACCTCGACCAGCTCGGCGAGTTTAAGGCCAAGAGCGAGGTGTCCCCGGATACTTTAGCCGAAGCGCGCTTGCTGCGCGACCCACGCAACCCCGTGGTGCTTTTAGGTCGCGGCGATGTGAGTGTCGCCTTGAATGTCAGCGTGCACCGCGTCAGCCAGGGCGCCCGCGATAAGATCGAAGCCGCCGGGGGCAGCGTCGAGATTCTCCCCATAGAGGCGTGAAAGTTAAGGAGCCTAGACAATGAAGCGGTCTGCCTGGCGTTACCTTTGGACAGCCAGAGATATCCGGCAAAAATTGCTGATCACGGTGGCGCTCTTAGCACTCTACCGTTTCGCGGCCCACGTGCCCGTCCCCGGAGTGAACAGGGACGTGCTTTCCGGGATCCTGACGGGCGGCGGCGCTGCCGGGACCTTATTCAATTTGCTGGACTTGCTCTCGGGTGGTACTGTTTCGAACTTTTCCGTGTTGGCGATGGGCGTGTACCCGTACATTACCGCCCAGATTATCCTCCAGCTGCTCGTGCCAATCATTCCGGCGCTGCAGGCGCGCATGGAAGAAGACCCGCGCGAAGGCCAGAAATGGATGGAAAAGTGGACCTACATCCTGGCTGTGCCTATGGCGCTGCTGCAAGCCATTGGCCAGATCAACCTGTTCAGTACTTTTGCAGGCGGCCAGCCGATCCTCCAAAATTTTGGTTTTAGCGGGAGCAGCTTGCTGCCTTCCTTGACGATCATCATCAGCATGACGGCGGGCACCATGTTCGCTATCTGGCTGGGTGAGTTGATTTCGGAATATGGTATTCGCAACCAGGGTCTGTCTTTGATCATTTTCTCCGGCATCGTTTCGCGGGTACCGATAACGGCAGGCAGCTTGCTGGCGGATCAGCAGAATCGTTTAATTTTGATCGTTTTTATGATCATCTTTACCAGCCTGACCGTCTTTGCCATCGTCTTCGTGCAGCAGGGTCAGCGCAATGTTCCGGTGATGTACCCTGGGCGTCGCGTTGGCAATCGTATGTCCATGCCCGTGAAAGGCACGCTGCCCTTACGAGTCAACATGGCCGGTATGATCCCGCTGATTTTCGCCCAGTCGTTGCTGACCTTCCCGGCCATTATTGCCAGTTTCTTTACCGATGCCAGCGCGGAGTGGGTCAAAAATATCGCTTTGAGCATGCAGAATGCTTTTGGCGGGAACAGCAATGTTTACTGGGTCATGTATTTCCTGATGGTCGTGGCGTTTACTTTCTTCTATACGGACGTGCTCTTCTCCCAGCAAAACTACGGTGAGAATCTCAAGCGGGTGGGGGCACAGATCCCAGGCGTCAGCCGGGGCGCGCCGACGCAAAAATACCTGACGCGCGTTTTACGCCGCATCACTTTACCTGGCGCACTGTTCCTGGGTATTGTGGCTATTCTTCCCTGGTTGATCGGCCTTGTAGTTCCCTTAGGAGGGAACAGGGGCCTGTTGCTGGTCGGATCGGCGGGTCTGCTGATCGTGGTCGGTGTGGTTCGGGACACATTCTTCACCATCGAAGCCGAGCTCAAGTTGCACGGTTACGACGATACGCTGCTGATCCGTTAGCGCAGGAGAAGGAAATGTCGAAATTCATCGTCCTGTTGGGCCCTCCT
>Ga0315553_10004382_pt1 | contig 10629 bp, 6 predicted proteins | sample SalMarSW160140MG_FD_203099 | JGI IMG/M metagenome (GOLD analysis project Ga0315553, IMG submission 203099) | Salt marsh sediment microbial communities from the Plum Island Ecosystem LTER, Massachusetts, United States - Salt Marsh Sediment SW1601-40 ... | reverse complement strand
CGTGGCACGGTTGTGGCTACCCGATACCTTAAAGAGAGTCTTTTTGAAAGATTCCGACTTCTTTCCAGGATTATAACGAAGACCCCTCTGCGTTCCTCTTTCGTTCCCTGGTCGCCATTCGGTTTTGATATTGAACCGCTTGCCGCTAATGAACTCTGGATAAAAGAGACAGTGGCCAGTGGAGTTCGAAGCTTCTGGGTCTGCGACTACCAGAACATGATGGACAGGCTAGAATATCTGGTAAGGGTGGCCAAAGCAGAGGGGGCGGAGGTCATCCCATCATTGATGTATACCTTAAGTCCGATCCACACGGATGAACTCTATGCACGAAAAGCTAAAATGCTCGTGGATATGGGCGGGGTCGACGCCATACATGTGGAAGATGCAAGCGGCATCCTGACTCCGGAGCGCATTAAGATGCTCCTTCCGGCGATAGAGAGGGAATGTAAAGGAGTGCCCATTGAGATCCATGCACATTGCAACACCGGTCTGGCTCCTTTAGCCTACCTGGAAGCCATCAAAATGGGCACCCGTTTGGTGCATACGGCCGTCTCCCCTCTGGCTAACGGCTCATCCCTGCCGTCTACGGAAAATATTCTAAAAAATGCTCGCCGCCTGGGTTATTCGACGAACATCGATGAAGAGGCATTAAAAGTCGTGTCCGAGCATTTTAGGAAGGCAGCGACAGAAACTGGCATGGAACAAGGGAGACCGGTGGAATATGATGTCTTCCATTTTGAGCATCAAGTTCCAGGCGGAATGATGGGCACTTTAAGGAACCAGCTCATTGAACTGGGGATGCTGAAGCGGTTGGATGAGGTTCTCGAAGAGGTGTCGCAAATCCGCAAGGAATTGGGTTATCCGGTTATGGCAACACCCTACTCACAAATCGTAGGCGCCCAAGCAGTATTCAATATTACGACGGGTGAGCGCTACAAAATCGTCTCGGATGAGATTATCAAATATACCTTTGGATATTTGGGGAAGCCTGAAGGCCCTCTGGATCAGAATGTCCTGGACAAAATCCTGGGTTCACCCAAGGCCAAAAACTTTATCAATTGGAAACCTGCGGAGATCACCATAGACGATCTGCGCAACATTGAACCCGGCATCTCCGATGAGCAGCTTTTACTGCACATTGCAAATCCGGAAGGGGAGTTCAAGGCCAAACTTCATGCTCTGTACGGCAGGAAATGAACTCTTGACTCAAGTCATGCAGATGTTCAAACTGGGTTTATCGAACATTGTAAATCTCTTGTTGAAAGGGGAGTTGTTACAATGGAAAAGAACATTTCTCTTGCGGGTACCTTTGATACAAAAAGCAAAGAATACCTTTCTGTGAAGGAGATCATAGAACACAATCGCTACCGTGTCATCACCATCGATTTAGGGACAGGAGCGGGGGGAAACCGATTTTCCCACGGATTATCCAGCGGCAAGATTAAAACCTAATTCAACGTGAAGGAGGGACATAGGAGATATGGCAATACGTACAAAGCAAGAATACATTGAAAGCCTGAGAAAACAAAATCCAAAGGTTTACATGGCTGGAGAAGAGATTAAGAATATCGTGGATCATCCAGCCTTCCAAGCGGGAATACGATCCGCCGGGGTTACCTATGAAATGGGGGAAGAGCCCGAGTACCAGGATTTAACCAAGGTCAGGTCTACTGTTATTAATGAAGATATCAGCCGATGGACCCACCTGATGCAGAATGAGCAGGACGCTATATCTAAGGTAAAGCTTATGAGAGGAGTTGGCGAGCACCTCTGTTTTTGCGGTTATCGATGTCTGACTGCTGACGCGCTTCATGCAGCCTGGGCCATGACGTATGACGTCGATAAGAAATACAACACGCATTATCACCAAAATGCCATAGAGTTTACAAAAAAGGTGCAAAAGAACGACTGGATAATAGGAACCTGCTCTGTAGATCCCAAAGGAGATAGAAGCAAAGGCCCGGGTGAGCAGACGGATCCGGATTTGCATCTTCATGTAGTTAAGAGAACTAAAGAGGGCATCGTGGTTCGGGGAGCTAAATGTCATGGGACGGCTAGTCCCTATACAAATGTTATAATGGGCATGGGGAGTATACCGAAGACTGAAAAGGCCAAGGACTATGCCGTTCTTTTTTATACCCCGGTAGATACGGAACGACTGATTATTATTTCCAGGCCGCCACGTAAGTCCTATCAAACAAGGGAGTTTGATAATCCCTTTAGCTCTAAATACGGGGCCCATGTGGAATCCCTGGTAATATTCGACGATATGTTTGTTCCCTGGGAACATGTCCTGCTATGCGGTGAATACGAATTTATGGCTGACTTTCACCGGATGCTTCGTGCATCTCATGCCTGGCACAAGTCCATGTGCCGCTGGGCCAGTTTAGATCTTTCCATAGGCACGACTGCACTGATTGCCGATTACAATGGCGTAGGAGATGCCCCCCATATATGGAATAACATATCAGAAATGGTTATTAGCACAGAGATTCTTCATTCCCTTGCCCTGGCTGCTGCATTGGAGGGTTGGAAACATGAATCCGGGGTCTATTTTCCCAAGGCTTTGCCTGTGTCGGCCGGTAAAGCTTATTCTGCTTGCAAGGTAGGTGAAGAGAGGCTGTTCATGCAAGATGCCGCCGGTGGTTTGGTTGCCACGATGGCCTCGGAGGAGGATTACAGAAATCCAAAGACAGGCAAATATATGGAGAAATACTACAAAGGCAGAGACGGCGTGCCCACGGAGAATAGAATGCGTGCTATAAAGCTGGTCGAGGATCTGACTGCATCAGAGTTTTCCGGATGGTATCAAGCAATGGCCATTACAGGAGGTGGACCTCCCTTCTATCACAAAAAGATCGTCATGGAGAACTACGATTTAGAGAAGAGCAAAAGAAAGGCCTTGCGTGCCGCTGGAATTAAGGAGTAGCGCTGGACTGTGGTGATAAAGGCGTTTCATAGTTAGGAGACTTTCCGAAAGGGAAGCGCGGTAAAGAATCGAAAATTTATCCAAGCATGACTTGTTCGCAGCAGTACATTCTGCGTTTGAGATAATAGTATCCGGATTCAGGAGAAAATATTGGAACAAAAGAAACTCACCTTTGTTGATCAGACATTAAGAGACGGCCAGCAGAGTCTCTGGGCTTTTACCATGAGGACCGACCATATCACCCCTATTGCAAAAGTCATGGATCAGGTGGGATTCAAAGCCGTAGGTACTATCGGGGGTCACGGTATCACAGCTCAGGTGCGAGTTCTCAATGAGGATCCCTGGGAAAGGATGCGGCTTCTTTCCAAGTTGATGCCGAAAACCCCCTTAGAAACCTCGTTCTCGATCATGAATCTTGCCTCTTTCGATATCGATACGCCCCGTGACCTCATCACTCTGTGGATAAAGCGATGTGTTGCCCATGGAATAAAAAGTTTCTGGAATTGCGATTACCAGAACGATATGGAGGACGTCCGTTATTTCTTGGAAATAGTCAAAAATGAAGGCGCTAAGAACGTAGCCGGCCTTATGTATACCTTCAGTCCTTTCCACGACATTGAGCACTGGGCGCACAAGACAAAGATGATCGCAGAAATGAAGGATATTGTGGACTCTATCAGGATAGAGGATGCAAGCGGTATCCTTACTCCGGAACGGACCCGGGAGCTGCTCGCCACCGTTCTCGAAAACTGCGACGGAATCCCCATTGAGTTTCACTCCCACTGTAATACAGGGCTTGCCCCTCTCTGTTATCTGGAGGCCATCCAAGCAGGGGTAACGATCCTCCATACGGCCGTGGCCCCTCTTGCCAACGGCACCTCTCTCCCAGCGCTAGAGTCCGTTTTGCGGAACGCCAAGAGGATGGGCTATACGTCCGACCTTGATGAGGATGCCCTCGCTAAGGTGTCGGCCCATTTTCGCACCATTGCCGAACAGGAGGGACTCCCTGCAGGGGTTCCCAAGGAGTATGATCTTTATTATACAGAGCATCAGGTGCCTGGCGGCATGATGACCAATCTCACCCGCCAACTTAAGGAGGTCGGAAAGGAAGACCTTCTCCCCCAGGTTCTGGAAGAGATTATTCAGGTCCGTAAGGACCTTGGATATCCCGTAATGGCCACTCCCTACTCGCAGCTCGTGGGGGCCCAGGCCTTAGAGAACATTGTCTCCGGCGAGCGGTATCAACATGTAACCGATGAGGTGATCAAGTACGTCTTGGGCTTTTATGGAGAACCTGCGGGTCCCATTGATCAGAACGCTAAAGACAAAATAATGGCCACGCCTCAGGCAAAAAGATTAGCCGACTGGCAGCCTCAGGGTAGATTTAAACCTCTGGAAGAAATTCGCAAGGAAATCGGTCCCGGCCTCTCCGATGATGAACTCCTCCTCAAATTTATGGTTCCAGGAAAGCCCCTGCGCACTGACCAGAAAAAGAAATCCAAGCGCCCCGCAGGAAAACCCATTTCTTCCGTAAGCGCCCCTCAGGAGTTTATGGAGGAGTTCACCGTGGAGGTAAACGGGGATGTCTTTCACGTTAAGATCTCCCCTGTTCGGGACGGCACCGGAGGCGAGACCGTCATGGAGGCAGAGAAAGCGCCTAGAAATGAAAAGAAGGAAACCCCTGCAGGGGCAGTCTTTGCAGGCATGGCAGGCCTTCTCCTTTCTTTTGAAGTAAAGGTGGGGGATAGGGTCAAAGCCGGCGATCTTGTAGCCGTGATCGAGGCAATGAAGATGATGAGGCAATTGAACTGTACTCACGACGGAGTCGTCAAAGATATCTGCGTCCATGTAGGGGAAATCGTGGAGCCCGAGGATATTGTCATGGTGGTAGAGTAAGATGATAAAAAAGATTCTTGTCGCCAATCGCGGAGAAATCGCCATTCGCATTATGCGGGCCTGCCGGGAAATGGGCATTCCTTCTGTTGCTGTCTATTCCGAGGCAGACAAAGACGCGCTCTTCACCAAATACGCCGATGAGGCTTATCTCATCGGCCCGGCGCAGGCAACCCAGAGCTATCTCAATATCGATAAGATGATTCGGACGGCAAAGGATTGCGGTGCCGATGCCGTCCATCCCGGATACGGTTTTTTGGCCGAGAACTCCGAGTTTGCCGGTGTCTGTGAACAGGAAGGGATAAAGTTCATCGGTCCTTCCGCCAGGGTCCTCAAGCTCATGGGGGATAAGGCGATGGCCCGCTGTGAGATGATGCGAGCAGGGGTTCCCGTGGTGCCCGGCACCAATGAATGTGTGGCCGAGTTCCCCCAGGCAAAAGAAATTGCCAGGGAGATTGGTTATCCCGTTATCATCAAACCAACCGGCGGAGGCGGTGGCATCGGCATGACCATCGTAGCCGATGAAGGGGAATTAGCGAAGGCCCTGGAATCTACCCAGGCCATTGCCGCTACCACCTTCGGCATCCGCGACGTGTACATCGAGAAATACATGATTGATCCCCGTCACATTGAGTTCCAACTGCTCGGTGATTCCTACGGCAACGTAATTCACTTAGGGGAGAGAGAGTGCTCTATCCAGCGAAGGCACCAGAAATTGATCGAAGAATCCCCCTCCCCAGCCCTCACCCCCAGACTCCGGAAAGAAATGGGAGAGAAGGCCGCAGACGCCGCCAGACTGATCGGCTATGAAGGGGCAGGGACCATGGAGTTTCTGTTCTCTGATGGAAAATTCTACTTCTTGGAGGTGAACGCCAGGGTCCAAGTAGAACATCCCGTTACCGAGATGGTAGCCGGTGTGGACATCGTGAAAGAGGGGATACGGATCGCCTCGGGACTTCCCCTTACCCTAAAACAAAAAGATATCCGTATCAAGGGTAGCTCCATTGAATGCCGGATCAATGCCGAAGACCCTTTAAACGATTTCGTTCCCACTCCCGGTAAGATCGTAAGGTATCATGCCCCTGGAGGGATCGGTATCCGTGTGGATAGCGGGGTCTATTCCTCCTACTCCATCCCTCCCTTTTACGATCCTATGATTTCCAAGCTTATTGTCTGGGGGAGAGATCGCCTTGAGGCCATTGCTCGAATGCGGCGAGCCCTCTATGAGTACATCATCATCGGACCCAAGAATAACATTCCTTTTCACAAAGCTGTTATGGAAAACCCCCGCTTTGTGAAAGGCGCCCTAGGGACACATTTCATCGAGAAGGAAACCGCCCTCCTTGGCGAAGTGAAAACCATTATGGAACAAGATAAGCCCCTGGAGAAAAAGCTGCCCCCTCCCCCAGAAGATAGGAAGAGAATCGCTGCCATTGCCGCGGCGGCTGTGGTGATGCAGAGCTATCGGTTGCGCTGATCATGAAAATCATCAAAAATACAAAAATGAATTCATTGCATGATAGTGGAGGAAATACATGAAAAAAAACATCGTCTTGGTTGCAACCTTAGATACAAAGGGATCTGAATGCCTTTATCTCAAAAAACTCATTGAGAAAAAAGGCCGTAAGGTCATCAGTATTGATATGGGTACCGGTGCTAGGGGAGAGTTGCTCTATCCTCCCGAGTATCCCCGGGAACAGGTGGTAAAGGCAGTAGGGAGCAGCATGGAGGAGATAGACTCTCTGGGAAAAACAGGCCAGGAAAACAGGATCATAGACATAATGTCAGAGGGCACGATAAAGATCTGTCAAGAACTCTATGACTCGGGAAACATACATGGCGTTATCTCCCTAGGCGGAACGATGGGAACAAGTTTGGGAACAAGAGTCATGAGGGCGCTTCCTTTTGGTTTGCCCAAGGTTATGCTTTCGACCCTTGCGTCGGGCGACGTGCGCAGGTACGTGGGTACCAAGGATATCGTCATGCTGCCCTCCATTGCAGATATCGCCGGCCTGAACAGGATAACGGAGACTACCCTTACCCAGGCAGCGGGAACAATTGTCGGCATGGTATCTATGGGTAAAGTGAAGGGCTCGAAGCGACCGCTTATCGGGATCACGACTCTCGGCGGAACGACGACATGCGCACTCCAAGCCAAGAAGCGGCTCGAGGCGAAGGGCTATGAGGTGGTGATCTTCCATGCCAACGGTATGGGCGGCAGGGCCATGGAAGAGATGATTGAACAAGACCTCATACAGGCGGTCTTCGACCTCTCCCCCAACGAAGTGGTTGATCATATTTATCAGGGCTGGGGCGACGCCGGGCCCATGAGACTGGTGGAGGCAGGCAAGAAGGGGATACCCTTGCTCCTTGCCCCGGGAAATATCGATCACATTATGTATTCATCGCTTGAGAACATCCCCGAGCGATTCAAACACCAGTACGTCCATGTCCATGGTCCCGGCATCAATGTTCTGCGAACAAAGAAAAACGAAATGATCGAAGTAGCGAAGTTTATGGCCGAGAAGATGAACAACGCAACAGGCAAAGTAGCAATCATTTTCCCTCGCAAGGGTCTCTCAGTGCTGGACCGGGTTGACAAAGAGTTCGACGACCTCGAGGCTAATTACGCATGGCTCGACACGATGAAACAGTACCTCAAGCCTGGAATAGAAGTGAGAGAAGTTGATGTTCATGTGACCGATACTTCCTTCGGAGATGTAGGCGCAGAGATGCTCTATAAGATGATGGAAGGTTCCTGATGCGGCTTTGAATAGCCGATGAATGGAAAGGGGGAATATTTGATGTCATAGTGGTAGGAGCGAGAACGGCAGGTTCGGCAGCAGCAAAGGGATGCGCTGAACAAGGATTCCAAACCTTGATTCTGGAGAAAAAGCTTCCATGGGAAAAATGTGCTCCGCCATGTTGCTTGGCTGAGCAGCTCAGTCATTAGTGAAGGAGCTATCCGGACAGGGGCCTAAGGAGCTCGTACTGGCATAAGGTGTAGAGATTTGGAATGAAACCATGCTCAAGGGAATCAACACGCATGGCAATGGAGGCTGAATGTGCAACTGTTGTCTTTGCGGCGGGATTACCGGCCGAATTTCTAGCTCAACTCAAAGGGGGGGAGTGATTCACCCTCGAAGGCGGGCTCAGAGAGCTGAAGGCGGATCTGTATGGCGCTGCGTCCTCCCCGGGGTCCTTCCAGGGGATAGCCAGGGTTATCATGAGACAGGCGACAAGGTGCGGGTAGACGGCAATAGAGGAGTTGTTTATATCATAGACAAATAGTGCTGTCCCAGAGAGGAGTTATTATCATGTCAGAAGTTAAAAATCCTTACGTGCTCGGCGAGTTGATAGAAGATAGGGCCAGTAAGAACGGCGATAGGGTTTTCCTTCGTTTCAAGGAACAGACATTCACCTATAACGATATCAATCGCTATACCAACCGTTGTGCAAACGCTTTTCTAAAACAAGGCACGGCAAAGGGGGATAAGATCAGCATCATGCTCCCTAACTGTCCAGAGTACCTGTTTATTTGGTTCGGCTCGGCAAGGGTCGGGGCAGTGGAAGTGCCCATCAATACTTCATATAAGGGTGAGTTCCTGCGCCACATCGTCGATCAATCCGATTCAAATATCCTGTTTATTAACCACGAATGGCTGGACCGTCTTAAATTGATCGAGGACAATCTCAAAAAACTTAAAAAGGTAGTCGTCTTGGGAGGGCTCACCAAAGAGGAAGCCGCGAACTCAAATATTCCTATGATAAGCTTTGAGGAATTTTTTGATGCCCCTGAAACGCCTGTGGATGTCAAGGTGTATCCTCATGATCCTCAAAATATCATCTATACGTCCGGAACAACAGGTTTGTCCAAAGGTGCCTTAGGTCCCAACAAATTTTGGATTGTGGTAGCCGAACAGTTACTCCCCCTCCGGGAGGGAGGAAGGAATGATATCTTTTATACCTTCCTGCCTCTCTATCACATGAACGGGCAGTGTCTCACTACCATAACGGCGCTCCTTGCAGAAGGCCAGATGGTTCTCTCCGATAAGTTCAGTGCCAGTCGTTTTTGGGAAGATATTCGCAAATACAGGGCGACGCAGTTCAATTATTTGGGGGCTGTGATCCCCATTCTCGAAAAACAGCCCGAAAAGCCCGACGATATGGACAATACGGTAAAGATTGCCTTTGGCGGCGGATGTCCACAGGATGTCATAGACCGTTTTGAGAAAAGGTTCGGGTTAAGATGCATGGAGGGATTCGGCATGACCGAGATCGGCATTCCGGTACACACCACCCTTTATGATAGAAGGCCGCACTCCTGTGGAAGACCATTGCCTATTTACGAGATCAAGCTTTTTGACGATGAAGACAATGAGGTTCCTGTAGGTGTGCCCGGAGAGATTGTCTTCCGCCCGAAAGAGCCTTTTACCATGATGCTCGAGTACTACAATATGCCGGATAAGACCATTGAATCATTCCGTAATCTCTGGTTCCATACGGGAGACCTGGCGAAGAGGGACGAGGATGGGTACCTTTATTTTGAAGACAGAAAAAAGGATTCTCTCCGGAGGAGAGGCGAGAACATTTCGTCCTTCGAGGTGGAACGGGCTATCAATACGCATCCCAAGGTTCTCGAATCGGCGGCTGTCGCTGTCAAGGCTGAAATGCCGGAAGATGAAGTGAAAATATGCGTGGTCATCAAGCCCGGCGAGACGCTGACCCCGGAAGAGTTGATTGCCTACGCCGTCCCAAGGATGCCTTACTTTGCGGTGCCGCGTTTCGTAGAGTTTATGGACAGCTTGCCGAAGACTCCTACGGAGCGCATACAGAAATACGTGCTGAAACAGGCGGGTATCACACCCAATACATGGGATAGGGAAAAAGCTGGGATTAAAATCAATAGATCCTAAATCTTGCGGGAAAAGGACATAAAGACTCTGGCTACTTCATCAGCAAACTCCTTGTCATTGACATGAGCCTCCAACTCAATAACCTCAATCTCAGCCTTAAGGGACTCTTTCAACGTCGCAGTGAATATTTCCGGCCTCTGGGGATTGTAAAATAATTCTCCCGGTTTATCCCACTCGATAAATCCCTGCATAGGAATAACTACCGCTCTCTGCCCATTTCCCCGATTCAACCGCTGGGCTACCAGCCTTGCAGTCTGGGCTACCTCCTCTAACGTCATCTCTATCTGCCATGCCAGCTCACCATGCAGCCGCCTTTTCCTCTTTTTCAGCACTTCAGGCATAGTGACCTCCGAGCCCCACCAGACTTTGAAAACAACCCCCCCTGGGGCAACGACCAAAGGGACACCGGTCTCTACAGCCGCTTCCAGTCTCCCTGCAGAAATGAAAGGCAGATTACACGCCTCGATAGCTACTTCAATAAGGGATAGGTCCAAGACACCTGCGAAAGCCCCCTGTCTCACAAGCTGTTCCATGCCCTGTCCCTGCCCCACGTGGAAAGCAGCAACTTCATACCCCCTATTTTCAAAATAGGGTGTCAACTCGGTAATGTATGTTAAGGCCGATGTGCCCAATGTGGAGATAGCAAGGATAGGTCTTTCAGCGGTAATTCGGTACTGCTGGTTCAGTCTCGTTATCCCGATAATTGCCCCGGCAGCATTAGCCAGGCTTCGCCGGGTCAGGCTGTTTATTCCCCAGATGTCAGACACCAGAGGAACTACTATGAGATCAGCAGGACACTTCTCCGGCTGGCAAAAGGGGACAAAAGCGGTGGTACAGCAAAGCACTTTGGGCAAGCCGATAGGGAGGGTTTTCATTACCGAGAGCCAAAGT
>Ga0315553_10004381_pt1 | contig 10631 bp, 13 predicted proteins | sample SalMarSW160140MG_FD_203099 | JGI IMG/M metagenome (GOLD analysis project Ga0315553, IMG submission 203099) | Salt marsh sediment microbial communities from the Plum Island Ecosystem LTER, Massachusetts, United States - Salt Marsh Sediment SW1601-40 ... | reverse complement strand
CCCGCACGGTCGAGATGTAGCGTGGATCGCCCGGATCGTCCTCCAGTGCCTTGCGCAGCCGGCGGATGTGCACGTCCAGCGTGCGCGTGTCGCCGATCCAGTCGCCTCCCCAAACAGCGTCCAGCAGCGCTTCCCGCTCAAAGGCGTGGCCAGGCTGGGACATCAACACGGCCAGCAGATCAAACTCCTTGGGCCGCAATTCGACGGGTTGCCCCGCCTTGGTGACCAAGTGCTGATCCAGATCTAGCGTCACCGTTCCGACGCGAACGCGTTTGTCTGCACGGGCAGGCTCGGATGTCATCTCGGTCCGGCGCAACTGCGCCCGGATGCGCGCAACCAGTTCGCGCATCCCGAACGGTTTGACCACGTAATCGTCGGCGCCCAGCTCTAGGCCGGCGACCTTGTCTTGCTCTTGGCCGCGCGCAGTGAGCATGATGATCGGCACCTTGGATTCGCTGCGCAGCGTGCGACACACCTCGAATCCATCCAGCACTGGCAGCAGCACGTCCAGCAGCACGATATCCGGCTGCTCTTGGCGCGCCAGCGCCAAGCCGCTGGCACCGTCGAGCGCGGTTAACACCCGGTACCCGATCTGTTCCAGGCCATATCGCACCAGGTCCACGATCAGTTCGTCGTCCTCTACGAGCAATACGCTTGGCAAGGTTACATCCCCTCATTCATTGCCCTATTATACCACATCGCGCCCCTCAAGGAGCTGAACGGGACGTAAGCGGAATGTTACAGGAAGGTTAACGAAACCCGGCTTCTGCGGCCTCCTGTAGCAGGACGCTAAACCAATCCTAACATCGAGTTCACCATGGGTGCGCCGTTCCGTGCTATGATTGGAGCACGAATAACCGGAGCCGTGCCGCCGTGGACGTTGATTGAGACAGGAGAGAACAGTGACGAAACGGGTAGCTTTTCTGCTCGCCGGGGGTATCACCTCTGTCGTGATGGTGCTCGTGCTCAGCGTGGCCAGCCGCGCCGGCTGGTTCAGCCAGCCCGCTTCCGCGGCAGGGACCACGGATCCGCCGGAAGCCGCAACGGACGTGGTATGCGTGGATCCGGCGGACCTGGCTGCCTTGCAGGCCCAGGTCAAGGACTACCAGGCAGCGCTGCAGCAGGCTAACGCGCAGCTACAGGCCGCTTATGACCAGATCGCAGCCCTTCAGACACGAGGGAGGCTCTCAGGTGAACGCGAGGGCAACGAGCACGGATTTGGATCCTACGATGGGTCCGATGACGACTAGGCGCAGCACGAGCAAGCTGGCCCTGCTTCGGGCCAAGGTAGCGACAGTCGGCTTGGCCGTGGCCTTGTTCGTCGCCACGCTCACTGGCATCGCTGTCTACAACCCGCAGGTCAGCAAGGAGACTGCAGCGCCGCTGCCAACGCAGCAGATCATCATCGTCGAACCTGGCGGCTCGGACTCGCTGCTGGTCCAACCGCCACACGTGAGCGCGGTGCGGCCCTTTGCACGGTCGCGTGGGTCCTGACCGCGACCCGGTCGATCGTCGACGGCTTGTGGGTGCCTGGATAGGTACAAGTGCTAGAATCATCCCGTTTCCGCTGCATGACAACCGAGATCGAGCTCTTTGTTGACGCAGGCGATGCAAGGCTGGCGCACAAGGCGCTGCGGGGTGCAACACGTTTCCTCCACCGGGTGGAAGCACGCTTCAGCCGCTTCCGGGCCGGCTCGGAGTTGGTACAGCTGAACCAGGCGCCAGGCGAGGCGGTGCGCATCTCGACGGATCTGGCCGCGCTGATCGAGCTGGCCCTGGCAGCCGCTCGGGCCAGCGATGGCATCTTTGACCCCACCGTGATTGACGCAGTGGAAGCGGCCGGCTATGATCGCAGCATCGAGTGGATCCGGCGGCACGGCCCTCCTCTACCCCGGCGGGTGGTGCCTCAACCCGGGCGCTGGAAACAGGTCCTGGTCGATCCGGCAGCTAGCACGGTCCGCTTGCCGGCTGGCGTCCGGCTGGACCTCGGTGGGATCGGCAAGGGATGGGCCGCCGACCAAGCCGGGACGATGTTGCAGTCCTTCAACGCGGGGATGGTTAACGCTGGCGGCGACATACGGGCCTGGGGGGATCAGCCGGGCTTGCCGCCGGGGCAGGGCTGGCTGGTGGGCCTCGACCATCCACAACAGCCGGGTACCGACGTGGCTTGGCTGCGGGTGCGCGATGGGGCGGTGGCCACCTCCAGCGTCACGAAGCGGCGCTGGGCAAGCGGGCACCACCTCATCGATCCGCGTACCGCCCGTCCCGCCGAGACCGATCTACTGAGTGTGACGGCACTGGCCCCCACCGTGGTCCAGGCCGAGGTGGCAGCCAAGGTCGCCCTGATCCTGGGGCGCGAGGCAGGGCTGGAGTGGTTGGTGCGGCAGCCTGGCGTCGAGGCCCTCTTGGTCGATGACGCGGGCAGGGCATTTGGTACGGCAGGAATCCGGCAGGTGCTGGCATGAAAACGGGAAAACACGATTGGCATTCGATTGCGCTCCTTGGCTTGGGCGGCCTGGTCGGCGCGTTGCTGGGTCTGTTGGCGATGAAAGAGGTCGCGGGCGCGATAGACGCCAACACGCCCGCCTTCTGGTTCGTCAGCCGCGCGGCGGGCGTGGTCGCCTACGTGTGCTTGTGGGCTGCCACCGCCTGGGGCATCCTCATGAGCTCCCGGGCGATCAAAGAACGCGTGCCCGGCCCGCTTGCCTTCGCCCTGCACAACGTGACCGCCTGGTTGGCCCTGGGCTTCAGTGCCCTCCACGCCTGGGCGCTTCTCGGCGACCGCGCCGTCCCCTTTGGCCTGCGCGGCATCCTGCTGCCCTTTGCAGCCGACTATCACCCGCTACTGACCGGGCTGGGCACACTCGCATTCTACGCCGGTCTGCTCGTAGCACTCTCTTTCTACCTCGCCAGGCGCGTCGGTCGCCACACTTGGCGGCTGATCCACATGCTATCCTACCTGGCCTTCGCGGGGGTCACGCTTCACGGCGTGCGCCTGGGAACTGACACCGGCACCCTGGTCATGCAGGTGGTCTATCTCCTCGCCGGCGGCTCTATCCTGTTCTTGACGCTCTTTCGGATCCTTGTCGTGCCCACCGGCAGTGCGGCCCCAAGTCAAGTGCAGGCCCGGCGATAGAAATCCAGGGAGCCTCGGCCTGCTCTCCCGGCCTCAACTACGCGCAAACCAGTCCTGGTACCCTAGCTTGATCAGGTTGTCGCGGCTAGTGATCATGCAGTCAAACGGATCGCGCCTATATCAAGCCCTTTTCCACGCCTCTGTCCTCCATGTTCCGGAATTCGTGTGATATTCGACCAAAACGCAAGATCGCTGCCTTTGCTGGATCGCCCGGCACCCGCTCAGCGTCCATAGACCGAGACGTGGACGCCGCTGCTCGCGTTGAACGGCTCTCGTTCCCATCCACCCCACCGGCCCTTGACGCGCAACCCCGCAATCCGCGCCATGAGATCGAGCTCGCTCGGCCACGCGTACCGCTGCACGACCGGATTCAGGCGCACACCCGCCTGGGAAAGGGACACGTGGCTCTCTTCAATCCTTTGCGTCGCCGGGTCGTGGCGGAGTACGTCGAGCCGGACCTCGTCGACCTCGATCGCCTCTGCGTCCACGTATTGGTGGTTACGCAGCTGGTACAAGAACGTCGGCATTATGGCTTCGACGACGAACGAGCCGTCGTCGGCAAGATGGGTAGCGACGTTCTCGAAACAGCGCACTTGAGCTTCCTGGGTCAACACGTTGAACAGCGTGTTGAACACCACATAGATCAGGCGGTAGGTACCCGCAACAGGCACGTCGGCCAAGTTGCCGATCGTGACAACAAGCCGGTCACCGCCCGGCCTGGCGTGAAGCTGGTCGACCATCGCCGGTGAAAGGTCGATGCCGTCGACGCGGATGCCACGTGCCGCGAGGGGCAGCGCGATCCGGCCGGTGCCGATGCCAAGCTCCAAGGCAGGCCCCGGCCCTGCCAGCTCCGCGAGGAATGCCACGGCTGCCGCCTCATCCCCACGCCGGTAGTCGCGGTCCTTCCGGGCGACGTCTCCGTCGAAACTCATGACGGGCTCGTAATCCTTCATAACCTGAACTCAACCTCCTCGCATTATCCGACACACCCGTGCTTGATGGCCAAACCGGGGCTGTTCTCCTCACCGATTCGGTGCGACTGCGTTTCACGCCCCTTCCTCATGAAAAAAGCTCAGGCCGGTTCCTTGGCCAATCTTCCGCGTAAGCGTGTTCCACCGTGTCCATGCCACATGGCACGAAGAGCCCGATCAATGCCCGTCTTCATCGCTCGGGCCGGACCGCAATCAACTGAGCATCCATCCACGGCTCAGGTTGTGCGAGAAACGTCACCTGACCGAACCCTTCGTCAACGAGCACGCGCTCGAGCTCTGCCTTGCGCAACACCTTTTTGCGGACGCCGATCGTCTCGGTGACCCAGCGGAAATGGTCTGCTGGGTCACGACGTTGGTCTTCACGCAGGAACGCGTCCATCGCGATCACGGTCGACTCGCTTTCGTATTCCCAATCCTGTATCCAGATGATCCGCCCGTTGGGCACGCGCCTTTCGGCGCGGAACACGTGCCGCGGCAGCTCGTCCACCAGGTCCTCCATATCCCGGAAGCGGAGATAGCATTTCCCGCCTGGCCTCAAGGCAGCGTACATCCCTCCTACGGCCTGGCGAAGGCCCTCATCCGTCGGGATTTCATACAGGGCATAACAGCTGACCACCCAAGCGAACTGCTGGTCGAACGTCGCAGCCAGGTCTCGCATATCACAAACGCGAAAATCCAGCGAAACGCCTTCCTCGCTGGCATACCTGCGGGCATCATCCATGCTCGATCCAGACACGTCGCACGCAGTGACGTGCCAACCCAACTTTGCCAGGGGGACGGCCTGCGTGCCCCAACCACACGAGCAGTCGAGTACCGGTCGCCCTCCTCCTTCGCCGAGGATCTCGCGCAGCAACGATGTCCATTCCTCCCGGTCCTGGATCACTTCCTGTCTTGTTGGCGCAAACACCTCATCATAGGAGTTGAGTCTGGCATAGTACTCTGGCACGGGCAGGATCCAGCGGCGTTCCATGTTGCCTCCTCGATCAACATACCTATCCCAACCTCTAGACCGGGCGATCGCCGGTACTGTCCCCAGGAGTTGGCCTGCCCCGGATCCCTGTGATAGCACCTGATGGTCAGACCGGATGGAGGGATGTCCGACGCTACACAAATGATTACACTGGAAGCCACTCTTGTCAAACCAGCCAGAGGCCGCTAACGCCTCAGTGCCACATCTGTACCAGCGGCTTGCTTCGCCGTGCCCTGTCTGACGCTGAGCACGATTGACCACCCGTGTCACAGTGACGCATCAGAACAAGAACGGTACAAACCGCTTGGTTCGTTTCATATAGCCCTCATACGCTGGGCCAAAGAAGCGAACGCACTCGGCCTCATCCGCGATAGCGGTGGCGAGCAGGAACATCGTCGCTGCCAGCGCCAGCAGCGCGCCTGGCCACGTTGGGGCCTTGAGAAACGCCCCCCAGGTCAGGAAGAGCAGGGAGCTGTAGAGAGGGTGACGAACATAGTGATATATGCCCGTGTCCACCAGACTGGTGGTCTTTTCAAAGGCCAGCAGTTGTGGCTCAGCCTGTCGGCGTCTCACCGGTCTTCCTTGACCACGCAGAGAGCGAATCCCCAGGACAAGCGGGATGAGGGATACGGTGAGCAGGAACCACGAAGCTAGCTGGTGCCAGGAGAGCGGGTCCCTGAACCACCCATCCACGTTCAGCAAGAACAGGGCAGCGATGAGCTCCCACGCAAAGAAACGATAGAACCCATATGACCGCAGCACACGGAGTGAGCCCCAGGATATCCAGATCAGGCACACGGATAGCACGGCAAAGGCGATCAACTTGATCATGTTTCACCTATGCATCGGGAGGTCGGCTTTCGTCCAGACCCAACTGACGTGCACACCCGCTGATCGCCAGCTCCGCTGGCCGCGAGCGGCACGTCCGGGAACGAGTTGTGCTGTCCAGGAGGAAGCCCACTCGTGGGCTCGGTCCGCTGCAGGCCGGCGGTGAACTGCACCAGCCTCGGCAGCCACGTTTGCTCCTTGTCCACTTGTCTCATCGCCCACTGGATGCGGAGCAGTCGCACGATCGTGTCATCACCCGGCCGGTAGAGCGCATGGTCGGTTCCGGCAGAGCAGGATGGTGCCAGGGACAGGACTGCCCACTGTTGCCGTCGTGAATGCTCAGTGCATCTGCTGCTTTGGGATCGGGTAGACGGCCAGAAAGATCGCCGGCACCGGGCTATCTCGCGGCCATCGATACGCTCGGCAGTGCGTCTGTGCCGGGAGGACAAGGACATCGCCGGGATCGAGCGTCGCCGGTGCTTGCTCGTCGCCCCCGAACTCCACGCGTAGCACTCCCTAGAGCATGACGGTCAGGTCCACCGACGATTGGGAAAACCAGTCCGGATCGATGACTTCGTCCTGCTTGCATACCCAGACAGCCTCGATTCCTTCACCGTGGAATAGGTCGCCTACACTGCCGACTGGCACCTCTCTGATCGCCAGTGCCTCGCCGTGTGTGGCCCGGAACACCCGCACCCCAGCGTTCTTGCTCTCTGCCATAGTCTACCTATGCATCCAGCAGGTATCGGCCCCTCACCGTGCCGACGGCTTGGTGTTCGGCGGCGGTGGATTGCGCATGCCGAGCCGAAAGCGCTCGCCGGTCGCCTTGCGTTTCCAGATGACCGATATGCTCTGGTTCAGCGGATGCAGCATCGTGATCGCCCCCGGGCGCGGGCACTCGAGCACACAGGTGCCACAATACCAGCACTCGTCGGGATACAGCACGATAGGCGGCTTGGCCTTTCCCGGGTTGGGCATCAAGACATCCGATCGGCATATCTCTACACACCGGTTGCACCCGATGCAGACGTCCGCATCGAAGGCCACCGCCCGGTTTGGCGTGGGCGGACTGGGGACCATGTACGTTTCGTTCATTCTGCCTCTCCCGTGTCGAGATCGCAGTAGCGCTGATAGTTCTCCTCGTATGTAGGCGCATATGGCGGCCGCAGATGATAGTCCAACGGCGACTCGTCTACCACGACGTTGCCATCCACCCGCTCGACCAGCAGGAGCTTTTGCCACTGCGGCGGGTCCACAGCAGGATGGTCGAGCCGGACAAAGTTCAGCAGTTTGCTGCTCGCCTCTCGGGCCAGGGAAGCGTGTATCACGGCCTCGCCGACCGTAATGAGCGACAGACACTCTACCGCGCGAGCCAACTCGTGAGGGTTGGCGGCGTGTACCGTCGTAGCATCGGATTCCGCAAGCTCCTTGAGCAGCCTCAAGCCCACTTGCAGCGTCTCTTTGCTCTTGTACTGGCCACAGTAGTCTTGCATGATCCGGCAGATCCCGGCGTTGAGCTCCTTCCAGCCGATGCTCCGCCCCTGCTGGGCCAGCGGGGTATAGACGCGCGCCTTTTCCCGCTCCACCTGGTCGGGGTCTATGGCCGAGTCGGGTGCGGTCCGTGCACAAGAAGCAGCTTTTCGCCCCGCATATCTGCCACTGGCGGCGGCGCTAGAATGCGCGCCACCCCCGTAAACGGCCCCGCCTGCGGCGTACAGGCCATCCAGGTTGGTCTTGAGCTCCCAGTCGACCATCAGGCCGCCTGTCCCCCATTGGCGCCATAGGGGCACCGGCATCCCGGCCCAAAAGTTGGCGTGGCGATACGCGCTCGGATGCATGACCGGCACCTGCAGCATGTCACGGTCTGGATCAAAGCCGGCCCGGGTCAGGGTATCGTAGACGGGAATGCGGGTCTTGCCCTCGTTTCCCACCATCAGGCCAAAGATCGCCCTTCGTTCCGATTCCGGCAGCCGAGACAGATCGGCATAGAGCGGCAGCGCAAACTCGCCACTGCTGATCCGGTCGGGCAGGTCTGGCGCCAGCATCTTGACGTGGTTTTCATAGGTCGGGGGGATGCGCAAACCGTGGCCCACCATGAACGGCTGTCCCGGCGATGGCTGGAAGCGCTCTGCCACGGTATTGAGCTCGTTGCCATCCCGATCGACCCAGGGCACCTCTATGCCGTTCGCGTCGACGATCGAGCAGCCGTGCCAGGTATTGTGCGCGTTACCCACCCCATAGGCGATGTAGCTCAGGGGCTGCCGTCCGGGTAAGACTCTTCCAGCCTGGCAAAGGCAGCGCCGGCATTCCAGGCCGCAGCCATACCGTCTCCCGCCAAGTTCGGATCGCGAAAGGTGGGACGGTTCTCGGTCGAGAACAGCCACAACCTTCCGGGCAGGCCCGTCGCCAGGATAGTCGCCCTGGCCTGGACGACAACGAATTCGCCGGTGCGCGTATGGAGGCCCATGGCACCGATGACGCGCGGCCCTCGCTCGCCCAGGGCCGTCAGCAAGGCCGTGACCATGACTCTATCCAGGACTTGTACGCCGAGCCGCTTCATCTCCCTGTGCAGGCAGGGCTTGACGTTGTGACCGTACACGCGGAGATCGTACCTGGCCTGATAGTCGTAGGCAAACAGCAACTGCGTCTCATCGTCGCGGAACGCAGCCCCCCTGAACGTTCCGTGGATGTCGCGGATCTGCATGCCCATCTGCTCGCAGTCCAGGAGCGCGTCCCAGCCCTCCTTTGCGTTCACGTACCGCACCGGGCCACAGTCATAGCCCTGGCTGTCGGCCATGGCCCGTTTCGTAAATTCCTCTGGCGAGACCTCGGAACACGGGTTGGTGCAAGCCGAAAGCCAGTGGTCGACCCCCGCTCCGCCGTTGCCACTCCACTTTGTAGCTCCCTTCTCGACCACGACGACCTTGGTTCCCCGCTTCCTAGCGCTGATCGCAGCGTGACAGCCGGCGATCCCGCCGCCGATCACCAGCACGTCGGCGTTCACCCTCTGCTCACGCTCGTAGCGGATCGGATACGGCCACTCTGGGACACGGCCGTGCCGTTGCACGTATTCGTGCCAGGTTGTCATTCCTATACTCTCCCACCCAGGTCGCTGGCGGTTGCCGCCGCCATCAGTCAGTGAGCGCGATATAGATGTTGATCGCGCCGGGACCCAGCAAGGCCACGATCGCGATGACCAGCACCATGCTCGGAAAGGCCACGGTCACGTCGAGAACGCGCATGAACGCGACGTCCACCCATCCGCCATAGTAAGCGGCGAGCGCGCCGATGACCGTCCCTATCGCCAGGCTGATCAACGTCGCGATGACGCCGATCTGCAGGTCCGTTCCCCTGCAATGCAGAAGGACATCAGGAAGGAGTTGCCATCCTCTCACGCATTGCGCCCACAGGGTCGAGGTCTCGCACCGCAGCAATGACCCGCATGGCGAGGACATCGGCCAGCTCCTCACGGTCCGGGCGGTCCACGAACCTTGGACCGACCAGCATCACCGCGCTCATCATCGATCGGGTCACGCAGGCACGATAGTCGAGTTCCAGGCGGTCAAACGCGTACGCCGCCCGTGATCGCTCCGGGAGCATTTCGTAGTAATCGTGCAGCAGCCGCGCCTCGTTGGCCCGCCGCTCCTCCACGGTCAGGCTCTTGACCAGGAAGAACGAGACGTCGTTCACTGCCAACCCCCGGCCTGCAAGCTGCCAGTCGATCAGGATCGGCCCCCTTTTTCCGTCCCCGGGGAAGAGCAGGTTCTCCGCGTGCACGTCCCCGTGAAAGAGCGTCGCCGGCTCGGAGAGACGGTGCGCCGCGACGGTCTCTGCGTTGCGCCACAGCCAGTAAAAGTCAGCCGCCCGATCGCCGAGCAGACCCCGATACCTGCGCTCGAACGGTTCCAAGCACTGCGTCATATTCACGTCGATCACGGCGGCAAAGCGCTGCGGCGATAGGGACGGTACCCGAGGATCGTCCCAGAAGCGGCCGTGAATCTCGGCCAAGATCGCGAGCACGTCGCGCGCCTGCTGCAGGGTGCAGCCTTGCACCTGCGTCCGCGATCCTCCCGGAGACAGGTCTTCCATGACCAACGTCCCCTTTTCGAATGCGCCGAACAAGTGCGGCACAGAACGCACCCCTGCCTCTGACAAGAGCCGGTAGATCCGTGCTTCCCAATCAGAGGTCCGTGCCTGGAACTTGACGATCACAGAAGGTGGCTCACATCCAGGTGCTGCGTACGTGAGCCACACCCGGGCGAGCCGTCCGAGCAGGCTCGGACCGCCAAAGCTCGGCTCGACCTCGGCCAATACCGGTTCGCAGCCGGCACGCGCCCACGGCAGGACGCTCCTCAGCCAGTCGAGCGTGATCTCCGACGCAGATTCTGGGGTTTTCAGGGCAATTCCTCCAAAGCGCTCAACTGGGCCGGACCTCCGCCAGCCGCGTCAGAAACGGCGGAACGTGTCTTTGCGTTTTGCGAACACCGATCGCCCTAACCTCACGCTTAGCGGTCCACACCGCGGTATAGTTCGGTCGACTGCAGCGCATGACCAGGCGTTCTGGTTTATGCCTAGTTGCTTGCCCGTATCTTATCTAAACTGAAACCAAGGTGGGATCTACATGGTCTGTTTGCCCGAGCAACTGGTTGGCGGTGGCCATCAAGGCATCGGCTTGAGCCTGCAGTATAGTCCGGCAGCGCCGTTG
>Ga0315553_10004378_pt1 | contig 10633 bp, 10 predicted proteins | sample SalMarSW160140MG_FD_203099 | JGI IMG/M metagenome (GOLD analysis project Ga0315553, IMG submission 203099) | Salt marsh sediment microbial communities from the Plum Island Ecosystem LTER, Massachusetts, United States - Salt Marsh Sediment SW1601-40 ... | reverse complement strand
ATAAAATTTATTACTCTTCTCCCAAGATTATGCCGCGTATCAATATATTCCGGCGAGGGATTTCCTAGTCCTATAGCCGCCTGATACTTTATTCGCCACTCTCCTTTTCTTTCTTCTCTTCGGTTTCTTCGCCTTCGCCTTCACCTTCTTCTTTCGATATAACTTCTGGGCCTTCTGCTCCCTCTTCGCCTATTAATAATTCTTCTTCGGCAGGTGCAACTTCCACAATCTTTCTGGGTGATAATATGTTTACTACGGTTGAAGAAGGGTCCTCTTCCACTTTGGCTCCAGCGGGAATATCAAGATCTCTAATGTGAATAGAGTCTCCTATTGCAAGTGGGGATACATCCACAACTATGTTTTCGGGGATATCTTTTGGTAAACATCTAACTATTAAGTCTCTATGCTCGATATTAAGTACTCCGCCTTCTTCGACGCCTAAAGGTTTACCCTGGAAATCCAATACTATATGAACACTGACTTCCTCATCTTCATGTATATGTTGAAAATCTACGTGTATAGGTTTTTCGGTTAAAGGATTTCTGCTGATTTCACGCATTAAAACCTGAAGATTTTTTCCTTCATAGTCGAGGGTAATTAATGTTGCTTCAGAATGCAGTTTATGTAAGGTGTTTTTTAATTCCTCTTCCTCTATCATTATTGGTTTGCTTTTTTCTCCATGACCGTAAATTATGCCGGGAATCCATCCCTCTTTCCTGAGATTGTTGACTTTACTTGTTCCTATTTCTTTTCTTTCTTTTACTTTCAATTTGTCCTCCTCTCTTGCATCTTTCTATATAAAGAGTGATGATACAGATCTGTTTTCGTAAATTCTTTTTATCGCTTCGCCGAGCAGTTCAGATACAGAGATGACCGCTATCTTGCTTGATTTCTTTTCTCCCAGTGGGATAGTGTCTGTAACTATGAGCTTATCGAGCGATGAAGATTCAATCTTATCTATGGCGTCTCCCGAAAGTACAGGGTGGGTTATATAAGCGTAAATTGCTTTTATGCCTTGCTTTTTTAACTCATTTGCTGCCTCGGTTAAAGTACCCGCAGTATCAACGATGTCATCTATTATAATCCCAACCTTATCTTTTATATCTCCTATGATATTGACGACTTCACATTTGTTTGGTTCAGGTCTCCTCTTATCGATAATGGCGATAGGTATATTATTGCTAATTTTCTTGGCTACAACTCGCGCGACTTCGACTCTTCCGACATCCGGAGAAACTATTACAGTTTCATCATCTTTTAGTTTCATCTTTTTTATATGGTTTACCATGACTGGTGTCGCGAAAAGATGATCTACTGAAATATCAAAGAAACCTGTTATCTGTGGTGAGTGTAAATCGATAGTTATAACGCGATCCGCTCCGGATTTTTCCAATAGGTTCGCGAATAGTTTTGCCGAAATCGGGACCCTCGGTCTATCTTTCTTTTCCTGCCGCCCGTATCCGAAATAGGGGATAACAGCTGTTATCCTTCCTGTGGAAGCCCGGCGCAACGCGTCGATTATAAGCAGTAATTCAATCAAATTTTCCGCGGGAGGATTTGTTGACTGAACAACAAAAACATCTCTTCCACGGACATTTTCCTTGATTTGAATAAAGATTTCCCCATCCGAGAATTGTTTCTTCAATAGAGTAGACAGAGGTAATTTTAGATATTTGCTAATACCTTCCGCTAATTGTACGGTTTCGGATCCTGAAAAAACTTTCAATTCCAATTTTTCTTCTCTTCTGGGGCGGTAGGATTCGAACCTACGTATGCGAGACCCAAAATCTCGTGCCTTGCCGCTTGGCGACGCCCCAAGAAATTATAATGGCAAGGAGTTTGATTTTTATAAAAGTTCTTCGTCCTCTATTATTTCTTCTTCTGATGAGATCTCTACTCCCTCGATATCATTATTTATCTCTTCTTCGAGGTCTGCTACTTCGCTACTTTCTTCTTCGCTGATGGAGTCGACATTCATATTGTCATCGGGTGCTTCAAAATCTTCCTGCTCGAGGTTGGAACTCTCCGGAGTTTTCCCCTCTTCTTCACATTTGCTATAATATTCATCAAGGACAACTTTTTCAAGCTTTTTCCTCATCTCATTATTTATTGGATGAGCGATATCTCTAAAAGTTCCGTCTTTCCCTTTTCTTGAAGGCATTGCGACAAAAAGTCCTTTTCTTCCTTCGATTACTTTCATGCCGCGAACAACAAAATCATCGTCAAAGGTTACATTTACAAATGCCTTAAGCCTGGGTTCGTCTCTAAGAGTTACACGTACTTCTGTGAAATCCATTAGTCCTCCTTTGGTTTTAACAAGTTGAAGTACTTTTCTCGGGAGATGCTTTTGCAGTTTATTAATGCGTAGTGATCTGTTTTTATGTCTCCCCATCTATAGTTGTATACTTCTGATCCAAACACTGCAAATATAGCAGGACCAGAACCACTTAATAAAACATTTATTGGTTTCAATTTCCTTAGCTCTCTCATAATATTTTTTACTTGAGGGTATTTTTTTAAAACTAAACCGCAAAAGGAATTCTCTAATTCGCAAAAGATTTCCCTTTTTCCCTCTTGCATATCGTGTAGTATAAGGCTTAAGTTCGTTTTTGTCAAGGTTTGTTTTTCTTCTTTGTCCCACCAGTTATACGCGTCTTTAGTCGAGATTGAAAATGAAGGTAATGCGAGAAGAATAGTAAACGTTGGTATATCTTTTACCCATTGTATTTTTTCTCCTCTTCCTTTTACGAGGGCGGTGCCGCCTTTTAAGAAAAATGGTACATCCGATCCAAGTTTTTTTGCGCATTCGGTTAATTCGTGGGTATTTTTAGGATGTTTCAATAAACTGTTTAAAGTTAAAAGAGTTACGGCCGCGTTTGAGCTTCCGCCTCCAAGTCCCGCTCCGATTGGTATATTTTTTTCAACTTTTATTTTTATTCCTAATCCTGCATTTCCTTTTTCTTTAAACATATTTGCTGCTTTATATATTAAATTAGTAGGGCCAACGGGTAAATTAGGGTTGTCGGAAGAAATTTCTATCTTGTCGCCGCCTAGTTTAAAGTGTAACAAATCTTTTAGTGAGATTGTTTGAAAAATAGATTCGATTGAGTGAAAACCGTCTTCTCGCTTTTCTTTTATATATAGGCCAAGATTTATCTTAGCGAATGATGGTACTTCAATCCAATTCATGATATATTTCTAGCCACAGATTTACATGGATAAACAAAGATAAGCTTCCCCCCAACATTCTTTATTGTTTTTTGAAAAAATAAGCTTTTGTTTTTTCATTTGTAAGTGATTTAAAATCCTTTTTTATTTCCTATTTTAATTTCGCGAATTAATAAGTCTATTCTTTCCGCGTCTTCCGGATAAATTTCTTTCCAATTTTCAAGTAGTATAATTGCTGTTTCGGGTTTGAATTTCATGGTAAAGTATAAAGTTTTTTCTACAAGTTCTGGTTTCTCGCTTATTTCTAAAATGATTTCTTTAATCTTTTCGTGTCTGTTAAATGTAGCATGAAGTTGAATAAGACCTACATACCCTGAGTGTTGAAAGTTTTCATTTTTGAGCAAGTATGTGAATTCTTCTTTTGCTTCTTTGTACTCTTTAGAATTCTCGTCTTTTACTTTTAAAGTAAGCATTTCAGCTCGAAGGAGATGAAGCGATGGAGTATCCATAATTTTAAGAAGTGAATCGCTGAAGTTGGTCGGGTTTTCTTCTACGTTAAGCAGAGTATATATTCCTTTGAGTTCGTTTGCTACTTGAGATGTTGTTGATACTGCATACTTTGATTTTGATGAAAGAATAAAAGCCTTTTTAAAAATGTTTTCAAAAATTCTTAATGTATCCTTATCAGATTCCGAGATATTTCCTTTGGCTTTTTCCTTGAATTTTTCCAGTATTTGAATTCCGGAATGAAGATAAATTGAAGCATGGTTGACCAAAGGCTTTTGCTGAGCTCTTCCTGTATATATTGTGGGGTTTTTGCAGTAGCTTGTTTTAAATTCACCGTTAAGTTTATCTAACATCTTTTTAGAATTTATCATATTATTTCTTTCTTTTCCCACCAGGCGGTAGGCAAATCCTTCTAATTCTAAATGCCTGCCAAATACTTTTCGTGTATAAGATTCTATTGGAGAAGAGAAATATATATTTATGGATGGGTTAAAATTTTCTTTAATATATTTTTTGACGAATGTTGTGTCAGGCATTATGAAATCTTTAAACGTAGGTTTTTTCCCGATGGAACAAATAATTATATCTCTGACTAAGATATCCGCGGGTCTTAACCATCGTCTATCTTCACATCTTATTGGTTGTATATTATCTATTACCCATTGCTCAAAATTAAGATTGGTTTTTCCGCTTCTTTTGCTTCTATTGTATTCGCTTTCTAAGTTGGTTCCTTTGAAGGGAGAAGCGAAATCTATTGGTATGCCGGACTTTTTTAACTGTCTTATATACCAGGAAGTGTTCATAAGAGAGAAATTAGAAACTCGTACTCCTTTTTTATTTTTAGCATCGAATTTTCTAAAATCTTTTACTTCCTGAAGAAACCATACAGGGAAAGTATCGTTATCTCCGTATGTGAAAAGTATGGAATTTTCTTCAGGAGTTATGAGTAAGTTATGCGCGTAATCGGAAGCGATCCAGTTCCCTCTTCTGTTAACATGGCTTTTTATGTTTGAAACAAGGGGTATGAATCCTATTAAAAAAGACAGAGCTATTACTCCTCGACTATAAGAAATATTTATCTTTTTTAATTTTACGTATATCCAGTATAGTCCAATCGATACATAAAACATAAAAAGAAAGAATGCCGGGGCCCAAAAATAGTCTCTTTCTCTGACTTCCCGGTCTTGATGGGCGGGATTGGAATCAGAAGGCGAGAATTTTAAATTAAGATACAGAACTAACCCCAGGCTTACTAATAAATATAGGATAAAAAATAGCCAAAAAGTTTTCCTGTCTTTTTTATAATGGATAAACATCCCTCCAAGTCCTGTAAAAATGTATATATAGGTACCCCCTGTAGAGATATATTTTAGAAAATTATTCGTTGATTCTCTCGGGTAGGGGAAATATTGCCATGAGAGATATTTAAAGAATATTTTTATTTGTTCAAATAACGCAATAATAGGGTGGAGGTGAGTTTGAATCTGAGTTTTTCTGGGAAACATTTTCATGGGTCCGTATTGTTCTCTGGATATTACATCCCATAACGCCTTAAAATTGTCCGGGTTTGCTTCGTTTATTGCCGGATTAGCCTGTGCTCTTATCATCAAATAATAATATGTTGTAATTCCTATTATTATTAGTACTACTGAGAAAAGAATTAATCTTGGATTAATAAATATTTTTTTATCTGTCATGATTACAAAAACTAAAATTCCCGGAATAAGTAGTAGAGGCATCAAATGAATTCCGAATGATAGAAAGATCAGGTAAATAAGAAGCAGCAGATAGTTGTCATCACCCCTCATTTTCCGGTTTTCGTACCAGTGGAGGGTAAGCCACAAACCTATTACAAGTATGAGGATAGATGTAGAATAAACTTCCGCTTCCACGGAGGTATCCCATACGCTATAAGAAAGCCCGGCTCCGATAGAAGTTAATACTGCTATAATATGATTGCTCGAGTCGAGCCTTTTTCCTCTATTTTCTCTGAAACGCTGTAAAACAGACAGGGTTATAAGATAAAGAAACCCTCCCGATAAAGCGGATGAAAGAGAAGAGAAAAAATTTATTCTTTTTGCTACTTCCTTGAAAGGAATAATAATGTCGAATATTTTGCCCAGTAAAATAAAAAATGGTGTTCCCGGAGGATGTGGTACTCCTAAAATATGAGAGCAAGCTATAAATTCACCGCAATCCCAGAGTGAAACAGTTGGCGCAATTGTGTATAAATATGCTGCGATTAATACGAAAAATACAGACAGAAAGCCTATTATTTTTCTTTTGTCGTACATTTATTCTCCTTCATTTCGAGTAAAATATAACATTTGGATATGATAAATCAAGACTTCATCTTTATGAACTCCAAAGTCCAGTGTCCAAAGTCAAAACTAAATCTCAATCCCAAAATCCCAAACCCTAGAAAATAAACATTGATTTGTAATTTCGTAACACAAAAATACAACAAAGCCAGGGGTCTTTTGCTTTTTATATTTTAATTTATCGAAACTTTATATTGAGAACTAAAGTTTAACGAATCTTCTTTACTTTTTCGGCTTTTGGTCCTTTATCACTTTCGATGAGTTCAAATTCTACCTCATCTCCTTCCGAAAGAGTAACCAGGCCGTCGATAAGGGCGGTTGTGTGCACGAATATATCTTTTGATTCATCTTCTTCCATGGTAATAAAACCATAACCTTTCCTATCACTAAACCATTTTACTTTACCTTCTGACATACTAAAAAAACCTCCTTTAGTTTTTTGAGTATACTAGAGTATACTATAATGATACATTAATAAACAATCGATTAATCATATCTTTTTTTGTATATTTGTCAACCCTGTAATTTTTTAAATGTCCAAGGTTCAATGTCCAGCGTCCAAAGTTAAAGGCAAACCCTATCCCCATAAATAAAATCGGCTCAGAATCGAGGCTTGGATCCTGAGCCGGTTTTTCCCTTCTCTCTGTTTTTTTTACGACCTAACGATCCAACCATCCAACGATCTAACTTTTTCATCTTTGTATCCTATGTAGTTTGTTTCGGATTGTATTGACAAAGTTTTATGTATTTATATCTTCTAATTATGAAAAAATTGCTTATTTTATTTCTAATTTTGCAAATAGCTGCTATTTTTTTGTTTTATCCTGAATTTTACGGTATTTACGATGAAGATTTATATCTTACCGCGACTTATGCCATGCAAAATGGTTCTTTCTTTTATGAGAAAGCTGGAGTTTCTGCTCCTTTTTTAGGGACGGCAAAGGGCTCCAACGGAACAATTTCTATATATCCTCCGGGTAATTCCGCGCTTCTTCTTCCTTTTACTATTATTAACTGGAAGCTTGCTTTTCTTAAAAATATTTTGCTCTATATAGGGAGCTTTTTGCTTTTTATTTTAATACTGCGTAAACTAAAATACGCCTTTAAACCAATCAATCCATATTATTTTTTTTCCGGCTGTTTTTGAACGGGGATTATAATCGATAGGAACTTCTTTTATTTTCTTTCCCGCTAGAAGTATTTTAGCGGTAAGCTCAGCTTCTAACTCGAAACCGTTTGCTGTAATATCTATATCCCTGATTAATTCGTAAGGAATCAATTTATAGCATGTATAAACATCGGTAAGGTGACTGCCGAATAAAATATTTGTGGCCCAGCTTAACGAAATTCTGCCTATATATAAAAAGCGGTTTTTCCTTGAAGATTTATTTTTATTGAGAAGTCTGGACCCAAAAACTACGTCTGTTTCTTTCTTCAAAATAGGTTCAAGCAATTTAGGATATTCATCCGGATTATATTCAAGATCGGCGTCTTGAATTATTACATAATCTCCCTTTACTAATGAAAAGCCTTTTTTTATAGCTCGTCCCTTTCCAATGTTTTTATCGAGACGCAGTATTTTTATATCATAATCGCCCCTTGATTCTCTTTTTGCTTCTTGTAGCAATTTTTGTGTTCCATCATTAGAACCGTCATCGATTATAATTATTTCCTTTTTTACAGGAGATTGTTTTACTTTTTCAATGACTTCTTTTATGGTATCTTTTTCATTGAAAACCGGTATAACTACTGATAACTTCAAATCCACCTCGCTATAAATCTTATAAAAACTTTGTTTGAGGTTTTAATGTAAGCGTATTTTGCTATAAGTCAAGAAGAAAGGGTGTTTTTATTTGTTTCTCTGTGTCTCCGTGTGGAATTATTTTTTTAGCCTTGACAGTTGTCGATAACTAATTAATAGTCTATTTGAACAATGCTTTATTTTTCGTTAGATATACTATTATTGTTTTCGTTTTATTATGTTTTTAAAAATGTATAGTATAAATTTAAAACCTTAGAGGAGGGTTGAATGAAAAGGTTTAGTTTTTTGTTTGTTTTATTTATTACGGTTTTTGTTCCTGTTTCTCTGAAGGGTGGGGAAGTAGGGGAGACCAAAGTATCTATGTTGCTATGGAATAGATATACGAATCAAATTGTAGATGGAGATGTACTTCAAAGTGAGTTTGCGTTAAAAAGGGGTTATTTTAGAATTGAACCTACTATTACAGATAAGATAGATGGTAGATTTAATCTCGATTTCTTCTCGGATGAAACTTCTACTACAGGTGGCGGTGTAAGAGTAAAGTATGCTTACCTTAGTTTTAGCGATATTTTGCCAATACCGGAAAGTAAAATTAGTGGCGGTATAATTCAGCATTATTTTGGTTTCGGTTATGATTGGGAATATATTACGATTGAGCAGGTTTTAGAAGAAGTAGAGGGTGTGGCTAAATCCGCGGATTATGGAATTGCTTTATGTGGAAATATTCCGGGTGATAAAGGAATATATTCGATTGCGATGTATAATGGTGAAGGGTATACTCGTACAGGCAGTGATTTAGATTTGGACCCTGAAATTTTGGGAAATTTAAGGGTTTTTCCGGTATCAGGGCTTACTTTAGGAGCTTCCGCGTTATATTTAACCGATGATAGCAAATTTGCTGTAATTGGTCTGGGACGTTTTTCCAAAGGACCTTTTGAACTAAGAGGCGAGTATCTTTTTCAAGATAGGAACGATATTAATAGCAGCGGATTTATGGTTATGCCTATCTTAAAGCTTAAAGAATTAATGAACGTTGACGTTGATATTGTTGGAAGATTCGATATGTGGGATGTAAATAATGATGCGGATGATGATGGACACACGCGTATTATCGCAGGGTTAAACTGGAATGTGTTTAGAAATGCAAATGATAAACCTCAAATCATACTGCAAATCCAGGGACAGAAAATGATCTACGAGAGCGAGACCCCCGATGTTAATCTTTTAATGGTTCAATTGCAGTGGGGTTTTAGCAATACTTTTATCCAATAATTTTGCTTTTGAAAAGCAATATAAGCTTTTAATTAAACCCGGGATTCTTTGCCCCGGGTTTCTTTCATTGAGAAGTTCACTTTCTTAATTTCACGGAATTATGATAAGACAGCAAAATTCAGTGGCTTTATATGATGCTATCTATCAGCAACTTATATTCCACAACTTATTAACTTTTTAAGAGGATCAAAATTTCTAAGCTTATTTGCCTTGAAAAATTTCTAAAAATTATTTTTAAGAAATTTTCAGCCTAGAATTAAAACAAATCAAGAGTTTTCGTAAAGGGTTTTCCGTTAGGGTAAAACTCTATATTAAAACTCTCGAAAAAAGTTAGATTGTTGTACTTTGTTTAAGTTTTTGTTAAGTCCCTATTAATTAGGGGTTTATATTAAATCGTTGTGGATAAGTTATATAGTCTAACTTGTTGACTGATAAGGTTTTGTGGGAGCCTTTTAACTTTGCCAACAAGTTATCCACATTGTTTGAGCTTGCCTCTTTTGTTATTTTGTTATGGTGAAAAGTGTACTTGCTTTCCATTTTTGCCATTGGGGAGAGTTCTTGACATTCAATAATTTTCTTCTATAATAACTCAAGATGTATTTTTTGTTTTTGTTGTGTTCGGCTGTATGTATTAATGAAATAATGTCAAACCCGATGGGTTCGAGCGGAGTGGGAGCTCCTGAGGATAGGAATGAGTTTATCGAAATTTTTAATATTGGTACGGACGCAGTCGATTTGAGTGGTTGGACTATTACCGATTTTGATGCAATTGATGAAATCGTTCCATTTGAGGCTCTTTCCGGCGATTTTAATTCTCTACTTTTGCCCGGGAAGTACGCTCTTATCATGGATCCTGAGTATGTAGATTCCGGTGAAAATTATATGCCATATGGTATTCCTCCGTGTCTTTTGCTTACAGTCGGTAACACTACAATAGGAAATGGGATTTCAACTACGGATAATGTCGCTCTTATTTCTCCGGCTGGGGATACGGTTTCTACTTATTATAATGCTTTCGACCCGGGGGATGGCATTTCCGTAGAGAGGGTTTATCCTAATATTGGTGATGTTTCTGAAAATTGGAAAATGTGTGAGGATATTTCGGGTTCGACGCCCGGAAGGCGAAATTCTGTTTATTCGTCTCCGGATTTTTTGCTAGATTCTCTTTGGGTTGTGGAAAATAATGTTTCTTTACTTCTGATTAATCCTTATGACTTACCGTTAAGCGGAACAATAGAGATATTTGAAGACGAGAATCGAAATGAGGTTTTCGATGAAGGAGAATTAATTCAAAGTTTTATTCTTGCGGATGTGTCGAAAGATTCTGCTTGTAGGCTCGATTTTACTTTATCTTCGGATGGGGTGTATTTGATCGGATTTGATTTAATAAATGAGACCATTTTCAGAAGGGTTAGGATTGGAGATGGCTTATCGCAACTCATTATAAATGAAATTATGTATGCTCCAAGCGGACCTTCGGAATGGATAGAGCTTTTTAATCGATCTCTGTATGGTATCTCGTTGGATTTTTTTTGTATAGATGGTATTTCTTCTTCTTTTATAGAAATCCCTTCGGGGGATTATGTTATCGTTGCTTCAGATT
>Ga0315553_10004377_pt1 | contig 10633 bp, 9 predicted proteins | sample SalMarSW160140MG_FD_203099 | JGI IMG/M metagenome (GOLD analysis project Ga0315553, IMG submission 203099) | Salt marsh sediment microbial communities from the Plum Island Ecosystem LTER, Massachusetts, United States - Salt Marsh Sediment SW1601-40 ... | reverse complement strand
GGTCGCTTTTCGGCCTGGATCAGATCAACGCCATGCTGGCCATGTACCTGATGCTCGCCCCGTGCGGTAGCGTCTGGTCGCTCGATCGACTCCTTGCGCGCCGTCGCGGTGGAAAGCTGTCGCCGGTAGCGCCGACCGTCTCGGCCAACGTAGCCACGCGGCTCATTCAGTTGCACATGTGCGTCATCTACCTGTTCGGCGGCATCGCCAAAATGCGCGGCGTAACGTGGTGGGACGGTTCGGCCATGTGGCTTTCCGTGGCCAACTACGAATACCAATCGCTTGACATGACGTGGCTGGTGCACGTCCCCCTGTTGGTTTCCCTGTTGACGCACATGACCGTCTTCTGGGAAGCATTTTACTGCGCGCTCGTGTGGCCCCGGCTGACGCGGCCACTTGTCCTGCTCATGGCAGTGGCCGTGCACGGCGGTATCGCGCTGTTTTTGGGCATGATTACGTTCGGGCTGGCGATGCTGATCGGCAACCTGGCGTTCATCGCGCCGGAGACGGTGGAGCGAAGCCGAGAAGCGCTGATGCGCGGCCTGGGGCGATTGGCGACGGGGCAGGGGAGTGGCGCCGAACCGGCGACCGCGGGATCCGCGCATTCGCCTGGACATCGCGGTCGGAAGTAGCGCCGGCGAGCGTCGATGGGGCAGGGGGGGCGCTCGAGCGTCGCAGCGGTGCGGCATTGATGGATCGCGCTGGAGCGACCTATACTGCACGGTACCGAGTACCCAGTACGGAGTACCAGATACCAGGTTCCAAGTTCAGCAACGCCGTCCGCTTTCAACTTTCCGGCTCTTGACTCTCGACTCATCGAGGATGTAGATCGTGTTCGAAAACCTTGCCGTGGTGGGTGCCACCGGTGCCGTGGGGAGAATTGTTCGGCAATTGCTGGAGGAGAGAAACTTCCCCTCCCGCCAGATCAAGTTCCTCGCCTCGGCCCGCAGCATAGGGCAGAAAATCAACTTCCGCGGCCGCTCGGTCACCGTCGAGGAGCTCCGCCCCGAAGCGTTTGACGGCGTCGACCTCGTGATCGCCAGCACGCCCGACGACGTGGCCAAAGAATTTGCCCCGTGGGCGGTGGAACGCGGGGCGGTGGTGGTCGACGAAAGCGGCGCGTGGCGGATGGACCCCAAGGTGCCGCTCGTGGTGCCCGAGGTGAATCCCGAGGCGGCGCTCAAGCACCAGGGCATTATCGCCAGCCCGAACTGCTCAACCACGCAGATGGTGGTGGCCTTGAAGCCGCTCCACGACGCCGCCCGCGTAACGCGCGTGGTGGTCAGCACGTATCAGGCCACCAGCGGAGCGGGGGTCGCCGGTCAGCAGGAGTTGGACGACGCGACCCGTGCGCGGCTGGCGGGGCAGGAGCACGAGTGCGAGGCGTTTCGGTACCCGATTGCGTTCAATCTCATTCCGCAGATCGGATCGCCCAAGAAGACAGGCTACACATCGGAAGAGATGAAGATGGTGCTCGAAACGCAGAAAATCTTCGGCGACGACGCCATGCGCATCTGCCCCACGTGCGTCCGCGTCCCCGTGGCGAATTGCCACAGCGAGAGCATCCTGGCAGAGACCGAGCGCAAGCTGTCGGTCGACGAGGCGCGACGATTGTTTGCGGCGGCACCCGGCATCGTGCTGGTCGACGACGTGGAATCCGGGCGCTATCCGATGCCACTCGACTGCGACAACCGCGACGAAGTGTTCATTGGCCGCGTGCGCGAAGACCTTTCGTGCGATAGCGGAGTGGCATTCTGGTGCGTGAGCGACAACTTGCGCAAAGGGGCCGCCACGAACGCCGTGCAGATCGCCGAGCTGCTGGTCGCTGCGAAGGCAGGGGTGTCGTAGAGAAACCGGTACGGCTGCTTCTCCCGACTCTCCGGGAAGAAGCCGACCGACAGAGCAAAGAGCGTAGCCGGCCTTGTGCCGCTGGACATGCGATTTCTTAAGGTTACGCTCGCTTACGACGGCACCGACTACTTCGGATGGCAGGTGCAGCACGGGCAGCGCTCGCTGCAAGGAGCCTTCGAGGCCGCGCTGCACAAGGTCACGCAGGAGTCGATTCGCGTATTCGCCTCGGGCCGCACCGATACGGGAGTGCACGCGCTGGGGCAAGTGGTCAGCTTCTCGACCGCTTCGAGCTTGGCGCCCGAGGTGCTTTGCCGGGCGCTCAACGCCAACCTGCCCGACGACATGCTCGTATTGTCGGTGGTCGAGGCGCCGGAGGGTTTTCATGCCACGCGCGACGCTGTCCGTAAACGGTATCGATACGTAATCCAGGACTCGTGGCGGCCCGATCTTTTCAGCCGGCGGTACGCGTGGCAGTTGCGTCAACGGCTCGACGAGCATCTCATGGCCGAGGCGGCTCGGCCGCTTGTGGGTCGCCACGATTTCGCAAGCTTCCAGCGTGCCGGCTCCCCGCGCAAGGGCACCGTCCGCACGGTTAACGAACTGAGCGTGCGGCGTGCGACGGGGGAGGGGGCCGAACGAATCGTGATTGAGATCGAGGCCGACGGTTTCCTCTACAACATGGTGCGCAACATCGTGGGCACGCTGGCGGCGGTGGGAACAAAGAAACAGCCGGTCGCGTGGATGGCCGAGGTGCTGGCGGCCGCCGACCGTCGCGTGGCGGGGGCCACTGCGCCGCCGCACGGCCTATACCTCGTGTCGGTCGAGTATGATGGAGTGTAGTGCTCTACGGACCGGCTTGCATGCAGGGGCGGCAAGCTCCAAATCCCAAATCCCAAATCACAAACCCCAAAAAAATCGCAAATCCCAAGACTCAAATTCCAAGGGTTGGAGCGCGACCGACGAGTTGTGGCCGGTCTCCCGACCATGCCACGACTGCGACCAAATGTCTCCTCGCCGCCGGTCGCGGGAGACCTTCGGTCGGTCAGGTGTCGCGGTCGGGAGACCGCGACGCAACCGTTGCCGGCGACACAACCGTTGCCCGCGACACAACCGTTGACCCGATTCCACGACACGGCAGCGTTTGGTGTTTGGAACTTGAATGTTGAGATTTGTTTGTGATTTGGGATTTGTGATTCGGAGTTTGAGCACCCAATTGCAGGTTCCGCAATGAGAATCGCCCATATTATCACGCGGATGATCATCGGCGGCGCGCAGGAGAACACGCTCCTGTGCTGCCGCGATCTTGTGCGCGTCCACGGGGACGACGTGCTTCTGGTGACCGGACCGGCACAAGGGCCCGAAGGCGACCTGCTCGAAACGGTGCGCGAAGAGGAGGTGCCGCTGGCCCTGCTACCTTCGCTACGCCGCGACATCCACCCGTGGCGCGACGTGGTGAGCTATCGCGCGCTCAAGAGCGTGCTGCGCGACTTTCGGCCTGACGTAGTCCACACGCACAGCGCGAAGGGGGGGTTCCTCGGGCGTTTGGCCGCGGCGTCGCTCGGCGTGCCGGCGATCGTGCACACCGTACACGGGGCGCCGTTTCATCCCTATCAAAGTAGCGCCGCACGAGCTCTGTTCCGCTGTTGCGAGCGGTACGCGGCGCGACGTTGTCACGCAATCGTGAGCGTGGCCGACGCGATGACCGACTTGATGGTCGAGGCAAGGGTAGCGCCACGCGAAAAGTTTACGACCGTATACAGCGGAATGGACGTCGAGCCGTTCTTGGCAGCCGACGCGCATCGCCGCGCCATGCGCGAGGAGCTCGGCTTCGCGCCGCAGCACATAGTGGTGGGCAAGATCGCGCGACTGTTTCACCTCAAGGGGCACGAGTACGTAATCGAAGCGGCGCGGCGTCTGGTTCCGCGTTTTCCGAACGTGCGGTTTCTATGGGTAGGGGACGGCATCCTCCGCGAGCGGCTCGCTGCCGAGATCCAAAGCGCCGGTCTGACGGATCACTTTCAGTTCGCCGGCCTGGTTCCTCCCGACGACATTCCCAAGTATCTCGGCGCCATGGACGTGTTAGTGCACGCCAGCCTGCGCGAAGGGCTGGCTCGCGCGCTGCCGCAAGCGCTCATCGCCGGCAAGCCGGTGGTGAGTTTCGACGTCGACGGCGCGCGCGAAGTAGTTATCCCCGGTCAGACGGGCTTTCTCGTGCCGCCGCGCAGCGCCCTCGACCTGATGGAGGCGCTCGAAACACTGCTCGACGACGAGGCGCTGCGGCGGAGATTGGGCCTCGAGGGGCAACAGCGATTCACCGAGCGATTCCGCCACGAGCACATGACCGAGCAGCTTCGTGAGTTGTATCTGCGGCTCTTGAACCGGGCGGAGCACATGGCACCGCACGGAAGCGAAGCTCTTTCGCCGCCGGCCCGCATCGACTAGACTAAGGTGCTAAGAAGTCGCCTCTCGCTCCGCGAGAGGACGTTCTCTGGCGGACGTTTCGTTGCGGAGAAGACCTTCTCTCGGGGAGAGGTCGTCCATTCGCGGAGAGGACGTTCTCTCGCGGAGCGAGAGACGACTTGGATTAGGTCGTTAGCCCTACGACTCCAACAGGCCGCAGAACCGCCGAGTGACCGCGACACGCGGTCCGGCTGCGCCGTCGCCGCGGCGCACAAGGTAATGAGCGGCCGCGCAAAAGGCGGACTAGCGGCTCCGTGTCACGTGGACGCGATCATCTGGGCTCATACCGGCTCGTCCGTCTCGTGCGGACCGGTCAAACGTGCGCGATCTGGGAGGCCGTTCACGCGATCAGTGGGAGGCGCGTGGCCTTAAAGGCGCTCTTGCAGGAGCGCGCCAACGACCGCGAGGAGATCGCCTACCTGAAACACGAGCTCGAGGTGGGCCGCGCGTTCAAGCATCCTAACGTCATCGAAATCTACGAAACCGAAATCGACCGCGAAATCCCGTTTCTCGTACTGGAGTACTTCAACTCGATCAACCTCAAGCAGGCGATCCGCGCCGATGCCGATCGCATATTGGGCCAGTTCGCCTCGATCGCCGAACAGTCGGCCGAAGGGCTCCGCTATTTGCACGACCAAGGATGGGTGCACTGCGACGTCAAACCCGATAACTTTCTCGTGAACGCCGCTTGCGACGTCAAGCTGATCGACTTCGCCATCGCGCGGCGCGCTCCCGGTGGACTGGGAAAATTGTTCGGCGGGCGCAATAAGGTAGTGAAGGGGACCCGCAGCTACATGTCGCCCGAGCAGATTCGCGGACACGCGATCGATCCGCGCAGCGATATGTATGGCCTGGGCTGCATGTTTTTCGAACTTTTGGGGGGCCGTCCACCGTACACAGCGGTCAGCCCGAACGAATTGCTGAACCGCCATCTCTCGGCGGCGATCCCATCGCTTTTGGCCTTGAATTCGAACGTCTCCACTGAGTTTGCCGATCTTGTAACCAGAATGCTGGCCAAGAAGCGCAGCCACCGCCCCCAGTCGATGGAAGAGCTGATTCATGAAATGAAGGACATCCGGCCGTTCAAGTCGCGCCCCCGAGCGGTCGATACCACGCAGCAGGCTACCTCGGAATAGGAAACGAGCACCGCCAACCGATTCGCAATCGCCCACGGCTCTCCGACGAACATCGTGAACCTCTGATTCTCGAAGCGCCACGATTCGGCCGGCGGCCCCCACAAACACGTTCCCCCTACGAAACGATGCAAAACGGTACCACGCCACTGGCATTTGAACAGCCGATCGTCGAACTGGAAGCGCGGCTGCGCGACGCCGAGAAGGCGCTCCAAGCCGGCGCCGGTGACGAAGACGAAGTACGCGGCCTCCGCCGCCAGTTGACCGACACCATCAAGCGCGTCTATGCGAATCTGAGTCCCTGGGAGACGGTTCAGGTCGCGCGACACAAGGATCGACCCCAGACGGCCGACTACCTCACGCAGGTGTTCGACGAGTTCGTCGAGCTGCACGGCGACAAGCACTTCGGAGACGATCGCGCCATCCGATGCGGCTTCGCCAGGCTCGACCAGTACAAGATCATGGTGGTGGGACATCAGAAGGGACGCACCGTCAAGGAGCGCAGCGCCTGCTACTTCGGCTGCGCACATCCCGAGGGGTATCGCAAGGCGCTGGCCAAGATGCGGATGGGGGCCAAGTTCGGCCTGCCGGTGGTATGCCTCGTGGATACCCCGGGCGCCTACCCGGGCATCGGCGCCGAAGAGCGCGGTCAGGCGCAGGTCATTGCCGAGAACATGTTCGAGATGTCGCGGCTCGAGACGCCCATCGTGTGTGTTGTCATTGGCGAAGGGGGCAGCGGCGGCGCACTGGGCATCGGTGTGGGCGACCGCGTGGCCATGCTCCAGCACGCCTACTATTCGGTCATCAGCCCCGAAGGGTGCGCCGGCATCCTCTGGAAGAGCGGCCAATACGCGGAACAGGCGGCCACCGCCTTGAAGTTCACCTCGGCCGACCTGTTGCGGCTGGGCGTCATCGATCACTCGATCGAAGAGCCGCTCGGCGGGGCGCACCGCGACTATCACCAGATGGCCGTCCGACTGAAGCTGTATCTGGCCAAGACACTCCGTGAGCTGGTCGGCCAACCGCTCAACCAGCTTCTCCAGCAGCGGTACGAGAAGTTTCGCCGCATGGGTGTCTTTTTGGATCAGCCACCCGAGCCCGAGGCGGCGGGCGGCCCGGAGGCGGCGGGCGGCCCGGAGGCGGCGGGCGGGGATTCGCAATCGGCGGCCGCTCCGTCCGTTTCGGCGGCCGAACAGTCCGAGTCGGCGTCCACCGATGCACATTCAGACTCGACCCAATCGGATTCGGCAACCAGGCCGGCGAGGTCGGCATCCCCCCGGACCGGCGCGAAGTCCGGGAAATCGAAATCGGCCTCGCCGCAGAGCGGTTCCACGACCAAGCAGACAAAATCGGCGCCAGCGAAAGAACCCGACCCATCCAACGGCTCGGCCGATACGGTTGTCGACTCGGTCGAAGCGAACTGAACCGTGCCCAGACGGAGCCGTGCCCAGACGGAGCCGTGCCCAGACGGAGCCGCTTCGGGAATGATCCGAAAGCGACCGCAGGGGAGGGCGCCCGGTTGCTCGGCCCTCCGTCGCTCCGCACGCTAATCGCGACGGCCCGCGGCACCCAGGACGCGTCTCGTTTGAGGACGCTGCGGAAGCATCTCAAACGGGCACGCTGCGCCGTCTCTCGCAAGGCAGCGCGCCGGTCCGAATCAGCGCTGATTGCCGCCAGTAGTGGCCTCCCTCCAACGTCCGATAATGTTTCTTATGTTCGGTTGGGATCGGCCGTTTTCCCGGGGAATCTGCCGTTTTAGCCCCGCTGCCCTGGGCAAGAGCGACGTTCGCAAGCAACGCGGTTCGGGGTGGAGGCATTTCGCCGCTGCGGAAGCGCCGCGACGGCGTGTTGCTGCGGTTAACCGGAGCGCGTCGCCGCGCGCCCACGAACGACCACTCCCCCCCTTCCCCGAGCATTCTGATTGATCGACGGCGCCCTTCGAACATCCCGCCAACTGGGCATGATTCGAGCGACCGATTCGAGGCGTCCGCTACCGGGCGTACGGGCGCATGTCAGCGGGTCGAGGAGGCGTCGCCGCTGACATCTTCCAGTCGCTTGGCCCATCGCAGCAGGTCGCCCCAGAAGCCGGCCAAGTCGCCGTCGTCATCGGTCGGATTGTTTCCCTCGGGGGGATTGTCGGCCGCGTGCTCATTATCGGGGTCGTGAGGGTTGTCGGCCGCGGTGCCCGTGTGATGCTCCTCGGCTTCCGTGTGGAGTTCGTGGGCCGCGGTTCCACCTGCCGGATCGCCGATCGCGTCGAGGTCGTTTTCGCCGTGATCGTGGTCGCTGTGATCGTGCAGATTCTCGTCCAGCTCGTGAATGTACGGGTGCAACACGTCATGCACCTCGGAGGGCATGATGCCATGGGCCTGGTCGAGCAGCAAGGCGATATAGTAGCCCGACCGCGAATCGACGATAACCTGTTGCTGATCCTTGCTGAGTAAGGTAATGGCGAACAAGGTGACGAGAACGCACAACAGCACGCCCTTGCCGGCGCCCAGCAAAGCGCCGGCATGGCGATCAAATTCCTTGAGCTTTAACTTGTCGATAAAGCCCTTGACCAGTCGAAACACGAGCCAGATCACCAGCGACGTTCCCAGGTAGAGAATCAACATCGACACGAATACGTTCCACGGCGAAGGCGCGTCGATTCGCGCCGCCAGCACGTGTCGATATTGATACGCCACGAAGTAGCTGACGAAGATGGCCGACAGCGAGGCCAATTGCCAGGCGAGTCCCTTCCAGGCGCCAAACGCGATCGCGCCGGCCAGCACCAAGAGCATGATGACGTCGTAGATTTGCATGCGGATTCCTTTCCGTCGCACACAGCGGCGCACGCGCGCGTTCCCGTGGCGCAGCGAACGCCGCGTTAACCTCGCAGCGATCGCGCCCCCCGCTTTTTCCTCCGAGCGGGGAGGGGAGTATAGCGACCGCTGCCCCGGCGGCGAAGAGCAATCGCGCAAGCTGGGCAATTCACGTTCGCGCGTCAAAGCCACGTCGCCTGCTGGCCACAATGATCTTGGTGATTGCGCTCGCGGCCGCTACATTTCGCCGGCAATCCGCCGCTGGACAAAAATCCCCCGACATCGCTCGCCGATAGGAATCGTGCGCATGGCCGGCTTCAAGATGCACATCGGCACCAGCACCGTGCTGGGAATCGGTTACGGAACGTGCGCCCATTTCCTGTGGGAAATGCCGATACCTGCTTGCGTGCTGTCGGCCGGGTTGTGCGGCGCCTCGGGCATGCTGCCCGATATCGACAGCGATACCGGCGTTCCGCGTCGCGAAAGCATGGCGTTCGCCGCGGCGGCGGTGCCCATGCTGATGATCGACCGCTTTCACCAAATGGGGCTGTCGTTCGAGACGATCGCCCTGGCCGGCATGGGCATCTACCTGGGGATTCGCTTCGGCGTCGCCGCGCTCATCGGGCGGCTGACCGTGCACCGCGGCATGTGGCACAGCCTGCCGGCGGCGGCGATCGCGGGGCTGATTGCGTTTGTCGTTTGCGCGAGCCAGCAAATGGACCTGCGGCTGCTCAAGGCGGGAGCCGTGGTGCTCGGCTATATGTCGCACCTGTTGCTCGATGAGATTTACAGCATCGATTTGCGGCGCGGGCTGCCGCGCTTGAAGAAATCATTCGGCACAGCTATGAAGCTGTGGAGCCCCAGCCCCTTTCTCAACATCGCCACCTACGGACAATTGACCGCGCTGGTGGCGCTTTCGTTCGGCGATCCCGTGCTGATGGAGCGATTCCCGGACACCAGCGCCGAAACACAGCAAACCGCCACCGACACGACGCAAGAGCCCGAGCAAGACGCAACCCCGCGCGAAGCCGGCCAACCTTCGGCCACGTTGTTCCGTTAACGTGAAAAGTCGGCGCGCCGTAGGTCCTGCTTGCCGAGCAGGACCTACGTTTTCCTTCCGGCAGACGGGTCCTACGACTTCGTATCGAGCAGCAGCGTTACCGGGCCGTCGTTCACCAGCGATACCTTCATCATGGCGCGAAAGCGGCCCGTCGCCACGTTCACGCCGCGCGCTCTGACTGCTGTGACGAACGATTCGTAGAGCTGCTCGCCTTTCTCCGGCGGCGCCGCGTGGGTGAAGCTGGGGCGACGCCCCTTGCGGCAGTCGGCCAGCAGCGTGAACTGGCTGACGACGAGCATCGATCCGCGGGTCTCGTCGAGCGAACGGTTCATCTTGCCCTGCTCGTCCTCGAAGATGCGTAAATCGACGATCTTCTCGGCGAGTTGCCGCGAGTCGCTCTCCTCGTCATCGGCCGCCACACCCAACAGCACGACGAGACCCGAGCCGATCCGCCCCACGACCTCGCCGTCGACGGAGACACTGGCCTCGGTTACTCGCTGCAGGCAGGCGCGCATCATTCGGCTCGTTGAGATGTCGGTGCGGCAACATCGCCAGGCATGTCATCGCGCAGCTCGCCGTCGAGGCCCTTGGCCGCTCGCACGTCCGCCACCTTCTTCTGAACCTCTCCGATGAGGGTCTGCTGTGCGACGATGCGACCCCACTGCACCAGAAACGACCACGCCACCAGCGTCGTTCCCACCATGGCGACGGCGAGGTGGACCGTGACCCATTCGGCCGATCGTTGCAAGTTGGCGCTGGGATCGCAGGCGGCACCGGTGGTGACGATGCCCAACAGCACCAGCACTCCTCCGAGCGCCCAGGGGAACGCCGTCCTTTTCAGCCGCGTGCTCTGCGACGCCAGGTGGCCGTCGAAGCTGTATGCATCGCTCACCTCGCGGCACCAGCGAGTCGTGCCGATGAAATAGGTGATCGATACGCTGTTGACCAGCACCGCCATCAGCACGGCCGCCACGCCGAACAGGAAGTGGAACATCTTGCGGCCCTTCACTTTGTCGAGCCGGTCGGAGACGGATGCGGCGCGGTCGATGTGAGCCTGCCTCTCCCGGCGCGATGCTCCCCCCTTCCCCTCCAACGCGCGGAGCGCGGCCTGCGCCTGGCGGTGGTTGCGTGCGGCACCGTTGAAGTCGCCGATCCGCAGCCCCAGCGCGGCGTTGGCCAAGAGCATCGCGAAGGCGAGCAACGACATGGTTAGGAAGATGCGGGGCATGCGGCCACAGTTTTCAGTTGTCAGTTGTCCTTGGTCAGTTGTTACAGGGATTCCGCGTGCCACTGACAACTGACCACGGACCATGGACAAAGTTGAA
>Ga0315553_10004375_pt1 | contig 10635 bp, 11 predicted proteins | sample SalMarSW160140MG_FD_203099 | JGI IMG/M metagenome (GOLD analysis project Ga0315553, IMG submission 203099) | Salt marsh sediment microbial communities from the Plum Island Ecosystem LTER, Massachusetts, United States - Salt Marsh Sediment SW1601-40 ... | reverse complement strand
GGTATACGACTCGACTTGAAGCAATGAGAAGAGAAAAACAACTCAAGGGATGGACGCGAGCCAAGAAAGAAGCGTTAATTAAAAAAGACTACAAGCTTTTGAAAAGTCTTTAGTCAGCGCAGTATCGAAAGACCTAGGTGTGTTATATCTCACCATATGAATAAAAAAGTAATCCGCTATTCTTTATTTTTTTTCTGATTCAGAAAGATGCGCGCTTAATCTCTCATAGACCAAACCCGCCAGTTTCCTAAATAATTCTCTTTTTCTCCAAAATGAATTGCTTTCCGAGGTTTCTTTGTTTTGAATCTGGTTCAATTCCCGAATGACCATATATCTTGTATGCCCCAAATCATTATTTGATTTTATATTTATATCTTCTAACCCTTGATAAATTTTCTTCAAATAATCATATTTGTTCTTAATATTTAATTCTCTATTGGCTTTTACGCGCTCCGAGAGGCCGAAAGAAAGAAATGGAGTCATTTCAATATATTTAATAAAGTCGTGAATAGCCACAAAGAAATCAAAACTCGCCGGTGTTTCTAAAACATTTTTGAATTTCTTATCCAAGTCTAATTTGTTTTTCTTGAGTATTTTCATATATCTCTACCATAGCACAACCACGGAAAAATAGCCATAACTGCAAAACGTGCTAGCAGACATTAGTGCGGTATTGAGTAAGATTAAACCTTTTCCCGATAATAGAAAGTTAAAAATAATATTGTCCACGAACCAATCACTCCAAAACCAAAACTAAGCATAATGACAATGTCGTGAAGATACCAACCGTAGATAAACCACGATAATGTGCCAGTGCCAAAAATAATGAAAGAAGGAATGGAAATATCTTTAGCTGATTTTGTTCTAAAAATCTTCCACAACTGCGGGTAATAGCCCAAAGACAAAAGAATACCCGTTATGGTCGCTATTATTTTTATGATCATAATTCCTTATTTTTCGTTACCCACCATTTATCAGTTTTATCACTGAACCACCAGTCGTCCGATGGCGTTTTTAAAATAGATTTGACCAACTCCTTGGCGCTTTTTGTTTTCAGGCGTTTTACCACGGACGGCAGCCAAGTTTTGGCTCGCCTATTACCGATATCCGCCTGCTCTCTAAGCGAAAGAATAAGTTCAATTTGGTCGGCGTCCTTGGCAATTTTCGCCTCTTTCTTTTTACCTTCTTTTAAATCCTGCGCAATGTGCCGCAATTCGCCGCCAAAAAACAGGGTTTTAGCAATGTCATCAATAGCTTTATATTCGTCGGCGTTGGCATATTTTTGGTGAACGTAGTTAAGGTCGCTTGTCCGTGCTTCTCCCAAATCGTGGAATAAACACATTTTTAGAACTTCTCCTGTATCAACCCCTCCTTCCAGAGTAGCCAGCACATAACCTATGTAGGCCGTTCGATTCAAATGTTCGGCCACTGATTGTTCCCCGCTCCCCAAAAAATGAAAACCGCTTCTCGGCGTTTTAGCAAGAATACCGACTTCATAAAGAAAATTGGCAATTAACTTATAATTTGGTTTTTTCATACGGCGATTATAACATAATTTAAGCTCACAAAAAAGCCGACGTTTTTACGCGCCGGCTTTTAATGAAAGCTAAACCTTGAACGAAAAACCAGTTTTGAAAAGCGTCGGGCTAGTCTTGAAAAAAGTTTTTTGATTTCCTTTTTCCATCGGAAATACGAATCGATGGACTTTAATAAAAGCAATATGATATATATGATATCCCTAAGTTCCATAAAAACCTCCTCTCTTTGTTTACCAACAGTCCTAAGCTAAACTCATTTTTAGTTTTCAAATTGCCGGCGCTGAGATAACCCCAAAAGCAAAATTGCCTCGGCGCTATCTCGCCGGGGCAATTTTTAATCAGTAAAAATTACTGAATGTTTAGGTTGTTGTTTTTAAAAAATTGTCCCAGCCAAATAACGGCGCAAACGTAGCCCAAAACGGATGAATCGTAGCGTTATTGGTGTTAAACAATTTGCTTTCTTCCATGTTAACTTGTATATAGAATATAACGATAGATTTGTCAAATAGTTTCGGCCCTCCCTTTTATTTAAATTTTAGTCATATAAAATGCGATCGCATTTTATATGACTAAAATTTAAAAAAGGCCAAGGTGTAAAACCTTGACCTTATTTATTTCTGTCTATATCTTATATCTATTTTTAAGTTGATGACAATCGCTGCAACATTTTTCATCTTCGGGACTGCGGATAAATCCTTCTTTTCCGTCCCAAACAAAAACTTGAGGGTTCCCATTTTCATCAAAAAACCAATACTCATTCAATTCCAACTTATTATCTATTTTATCTAAAAATACTTTAACTGATTTTATTTTCGCCTGTGGGTCGGGATTTTTAAGCGTAATTTCAACCGTTGAACCGCTAAAAATAAACTTTACCGCTTTCCATCCAGAGAAAAAAAGTTTTTCCTCTGACGAAGCTGAAGCTTTATCGGCCGAGAAATACAAAGGGTAAATGAGTTCCAGTGCCGCCATCCCGGAGACACAAAGTAAAATTATTAAAATAATCCTGGAAACTATCAACCTTTTCATAAATAATCCTCCTTTTCTTATTAAATTCTAAATATGCTATTTTCTAAACACCTATACTATAAAACAAGACCACGGACAATGTCAAATATTATAACCAATTTGTTTTGTTGATAAATCCGTTGCCTGCCGGCTGATTTTGTATTATCATTAATAAAAATGTCTTTGGGAATTCTTGAATTAGCAATTGTCGTTTTAGTCGCCGCCACTTTGGGCATTATTGCCCGTTTGCTTAAACAACCAGTAATACTGGCTTATATTTTTACCGGCGTGGTTATCGGCGCCTTCAGCTTCTTTCATCTGACCAGTAAGGAGCTTTTTCAGACTTTTTCCGATTTAGGCATAATGTTTTTGCTTTTTTTGGTCGGTTTGGAAATTAATTACACTTCTTTGAGATTGGTAAGCCGGCCTTCAATTTTGGTCGGCTTGGGACAGGTTATTTTCACTTTTATTCCGGGCTTTTTTATCGCCCGCTTTTTTGATTTTAACGTTCTTCAGTCAGCTTATATCGCCATTGCCCTCACCTTCTCCAGCACCATTATCGTCATCAAACTGCTTTCGGAGAAAAAAGACACCAACAGCTTATACGGAAAAATCAGCATCGGCCTCCTGTTGGTTCAGGATTTTATCGCCATTCTGATTTTGGTTTTTTTGGCCGGCGTTGAGATAGGCCGGGACCACATTACTCTGAATATTTTACTGACTCTCGTAAAAGGCGTCGCTTTATTCGCGGCCACGCTTTATCTGGGCAGAAAAATTTTACCTCTGATTTTTAACAAAATCGCCCGCTCACAGGAACTCCTTTTCCTGAGCAGCTTAGCCTGGTGCCTGGGAATAGTCGCCATTGTTTCCAAGGTCGGCTTTTCCATTGAAATTGGCGGGTTTTTGGCTGGTCTGGCTCTGGCCAACTCCTCGGAACATTTCCAGATTTCCGCCAGAATCAGGTCGTTAAGAGATTTCTTTATCCTGATTTTCTTCGTTGTCCTGGGCTCATCGCTGATTTTCTCCAACCTTAGCGGCTTGACTTTGCCCATTATCCTTTTCTCTCTTTTCGTTTTAATCGGCAATCCTTTAATCGTTTTAATTATTATGGGACTGCTCGGCTACAGGAAGCGGACGGGTTTTTTGTGCGGTATAACCGTGGCTCAGGTTTCCGAATTCAGTTTGATTCTGGCGGCAGTGGGATTGAAACTCGGTCATCTCGGCGACAAAGCGGTTTCTTTGATTACTGCCACCGGAATTATCACCATCACTCTTTCCACTTATATGATAATTTACGCCGACAAAATATTCCGGCGTATTAAAGAATTCCTTTCCCTTTTTGAGAAACGAAAATTAAAAGAAGACGGTTCTCCCCTTAAAGAGAGTAAGCCGATAATTTTGATCGGCTTTCATCGCACCGGCCAAAGCATCGCTTTTAACCTTGATAAAAAAGACCTGCTGGTCATTGAATTTGACCCGGAGGTTATAAATCACCTGAGGAAATGCGGTTTTGATTATATTTTCGGCGACGTTTCCGATTTGGAAATATTTGAAAGAGTGGATTTTGACAAAGCCAAATTAGTGATTTCAACCAGTCCTAATTTTGAAGACAATCTTACTCTGCTTAGCCAGCTTAATTTATCGGGAAACAGGGACGAAATAAAAGTAATTATCCGGGCGGAAGACGAAAAAGAAGCGAAAATTTTGTACGATGAAGGCGCGGATTACGTCTTACTGCCGCATTTCACTTCCGGCCAGTACCTGGGCAAAACCATCAACGTTGAACCAAAGCTAAACATCCTGGAGCAATTAAAAATCAGGGATATGGAATTGATAGAAATGGCCAGCCAAGACGTTTTTGACTCCAAATGTCAGATTTCAAACGCCAAAAAACACTAGCGCTGATGAAAGCCAATCTATATTCTGAGGTATTTCCTGACGGCGATAATTGAAGAAATTACTCCCACGCCGATGCCGAAAAGCAATTGATAAGTCAGAATAAGCAATAAATGTGAATTGAAATAAACCCAGAGGTCCATTTCGGCAATGAAAATTTTAATGTAAGGAGAAACGAAATAGATAATCGGCGCCGCCAAAATCATGCTTAAAACAGCGCCTAACAAACCGTAAATTACCCCTTCCACGATATAAGGGCCCCTGGTGAAGGAATTGGAAGCGCCAACCAGCCGCATAATTTCAATCTGTTCGCGACCGGAATAAATAGCCAGCCTGATGGTATTGAAAGTTACGAGTACGGCCACCAAGGCCAATACTAAAATGAGAATAACTCCTCCTTTTTCGGCAGTGTCAATTATTTTACTTAATCTCTCAATTACCACGGCATTTTGCGCGTAGGTGACCTTTTCAAAAAAAGTTTTGGAATCTGTCTTATCCAAATAATCCGCAATGGTAACGTACTCCTTCGGGTCGTATGCCTTGATGTTTAGAGAGGCCAACAGCGGATTATCTTTCAACTCTTCAAGGGATTGCGTAATCGTCGGGTCGTCGGCGTGCCGTTCTTTAAAAAGCTCCAGGGCTTCGTCGCGGGAAACGTATTCAATGCTTTTAACCTCAGCTAAACTCTCAAGTGATTTTTTTATTTTTAAAATTTCATCTTCCGGCGCGTCCATTTTGAAATAAACGCTGATGTCTATCTTGTTTTGAATGGAATCTAAGGCGCTTTCCGTAAGAACCTTGAAAATTATCAATCCCTCAAAAACCAACAGGGCCAGAATTATAATTGACAGCGTAGCCATAGACAACCAACCATTCCGCCAAAATCCCAAAAATCCGTATTTAATTATGCGAAAAAAATTGGTAAACATAAATAAAGTTTAAAATGTAAATATCAAAATGAAAAGTGACAATGTAAAATCTTAAAATTATTTAATAATCTTGTCGTAAACAAATACCTATACCTAAATTTTGCATTTTACCTGCCCCGTAGCGAGATTGCTCTGCTGTGGGGATTTTTGATTCTTAATTTATACTAATATGTATTTTCCTTCTTCTTCGTCTTTGATAATCTGGCCTTTTTCCAGACTGATTACCCGACGCTCAAGGCCATTGACGATTTCCCTGTTATGCGTGGCCAAGACGACAGTCGTGCCCAATTCATTTATTTTTTGGAGCAATCGGATGATTTCCCATGTATTAACCGGGTCCAAGTTACCGGTTGGTTCATCCGCCACAATCACGTCGGGGTGATTTATCATTGCCCGGGCAATAGCCACTCTCTGTTTTTCGCCGCCGGAAAGTTCCCGCGGAAAATTGGACATTTTATCCTGCAAGCCGACCATCTCCAGCACCTGGGGCACAAATTCCTCAATGTCTTTTTCCGGACGACCGGCCACTTCCAAAGCAAAAGCAACGTTTTCGTAGGCGTTCTTATTGTTTAAAAGCCGGAAGTCCTGAAAAATCACGCCGACGTGGCGGCGCAAGTGAGGCAAATCTTTGTGTTTTAATTTATTGACGTCGTGCGAAGCAAAAATTATTCTTCCTTTGCTTGGCTTTTCCTCGCCAATCAGTAATTTAACTATGGTTGATTTCCCGGCGCCGGATTTTCCCACAATGGAAACGAATTCCTTGGGGTTAACGGAAAAAGTGGCGCTTTCCAAAGCAATTGATCTGTGATTATTACTCCTATAAATTTTTGAAACGTTTTGAAAAATTATCATGCGATTTTTATCTAACCGATGCACATAAATATTTATGTGCGCGGTTAGCTATAAAACTCAGCACCCCGCCCTTTACACTCTTAGCAAATCAGAACATTCTTCAATACTACCATTAAATTTAAATTTTATCAATAATATACTAATGCGCTTAAATGACGGGGTTCTCGATTTTGCAGCCGTTCAAGCTATGCTTTCGCGGACAAAATCGGAATATCGTTTTCCACGAATAAATCCAGCTCCCCTTCCAAAACCTTATCCACGTTGGAAGTCTCCACGCCGGTTCGGTGGTCTCTAACTAATTTGTACGGATGAAGCACATAAGAACGAATCTGACTCCCCCATTCCGGCTTCGCTTTAACCCGCAATTTATCCAATTCTTTAATTTGGTTGGCTTCCATTAGCTTAATAATCTTAGCTTTAAGCAAATTCATTGCCCGCTCCCGGTTTTGCGCCTGCGAGCGTTCCACTTGGGAGGCGGCCGACAAGCCGGTCGGTAGATGAATAATTCTAACCGCTGTTTCCACCTTATTGACGTTTTGGCCGCCCGGGCCGGACGAGCGGAAAAATTCAATCTTTAAATCTTTTTCCGGAATTTCCAAATTTTGTTTATCCTGCCTGCCCGCCGAAGCATCGGCGGAGGCGGGAACCGCCTCAAGGGACAAATCGGGCAACACTTCAACCAAAGCGAAAGAGGTGTGCCTTTTTTTCTCCGGTGAAAAAGGTGAAATTCTCACCAAGCGATGAACGCCTGCTTCCCCTTTCAAATAACCGTAAGCGTAACTACCTTCAATTTCAAAAGTGATGTCTTTGATTGGTCGCCGGCCCGTCTTTGACTGAAAATCGCCGGTGCTTTCGTTAATTATTTTTGTTTTCCAGCGGCGTCTCTCACAAAAATTTAAATACATTTCAAAAAGCATTCTAACCCAGTCTTCGGCGTCCTGACCGCCCGCACCGGCGTAAATGGAAATTAAAGCCGCTCCCTTGTCATATTTACCAATAAACAAATTTTCAATTTCCAAGCGATGAACTCTAGCCGTAATCAAATCAAGGTTTTCCTCTTTTTTCAACAAACTTTCAATTTCGTCAAATTTTTTTACTAATTCATTTAACTCGCCCATTTCCTTAATTTTAGCATCAACAATTTCCCGTCCGCCTTCTTTGGCGGATTTCCACAAATCCGGATCTGACATTTCAAATTCCAGTTCCTTCAAGCGGTTTCTTTTAGCTTCTACGTCAAAGCCGCCCGGCTAACAGCCGGGCTCGTTCTTTTAATTCATTTAATTGCTGTTTTAAATCTTTCTCCATACCCAGTAGTATAACTCGATGGCAATTTGTTTTAACCCAACCTATTACCACGAATTAATAATCATTTTGATGTCTCTTTCAAATATCACACCATTAGCAAACTTCAATAAATTGAGGTTAGGTTTATCGAGTTATACTACTGGGCATAATTTAATGGTAAATATTTTTTATAAACCTTTCAATTGGTTTAATTTTGCTTTATTAATTTGAAAGAAAATCGTTTATAACCTTTTCAGCCTTAACAATGTCTTCCGGACGGCCAATCGGCTGCCAAAATTCCGCTTTAACGACTTTTATTTTATACTCCTTAGCCATCTTCATTATAGTCTGCGGCAAACCAAATTCTTTTTCATCCATTCTCCCTGACTTTTTCACCAACTCATAATTAAAAATTTTCCTATCTAAAAGATAGGCGCCGATATTAATTAAATTGCCGCAATTTTCCTGCGGCGCCTCAACTATTTCAGAAAGATGACCTTTATCGTCTGTCTTAAGAACGCCGAATCGTCCCGGGTGGTCTATCTCTTTTGCCAAAAGCGCCGGTGGTTCGCTGGTAATCAATTTTTCCAAATCCGAAAAACGATATAAATCGTCTCCGTTTAAAACTACGAATTTATCTTTCAACAAATCTTTGGCTTGCCAGACGGCGTCGCCGCTGCCGTTCAAATATTCCTGAATAGCGTATCTGATTTTTTTATTTTTATATTGGTCGCCGAAATAAGATTTAATAATTTCGCCTTTGTAGCCGATGACGATGATAATCTCGGAAATTTCATCCGGCAAATTAGACAAAGCGTATTCTAAAATCGGCCGGCCGTTTACCCGGAGCATCGGTTTGGGGGTATTGTTGGTTAACTCGCCCATTCTAACGCCGCGACCGGCGGCTAAAATTAAACACTGCATAGGTTTAAAATTTAAATTAAGTATTAAGAATTAAGCCCTTTTAAATATTTTTTGAGGACTTTTTTCACTTCCGGATGTTTTAAGGCAAAATCAATTGTTGCCTGCACATATCCCAATTTACTCCCGCAATCATATCTTTTCCCTTGAAATCTGAAGCCGTAAACAGGATGTTTCTTTAATAAATTCTTTAGGCCGTTGGCAATTCTTATCTCTTCGCCTCCTGATGGCTTTACCTTTTTTAACTCCTTAAAAAGTTGCGGAGTAAGAATGTATTTGCCCACAATTATTAAATTGGACGGTGCTTTTTCAGGCTGGGGCTTTTCAATAATATCCTTAATTTCGTAGACATTCTCGGCAACCCTTACCGCCTTAACTACGCCATAATGCTTCACCTCCTTTCTTGGAACTTGGTCTAAAGCAACCACGCAATCCCCATATTTTTCAAAAACCTTAATCATTTGTTTCAGGCAGGGAATACGGCTATCAACGACATCATCGCCAAAAAGAACTGCTACCGGCTCATTATTCGTTAAATGGCTGGCGCAAAGCACGGCATCGCCGTCACCACGAGGCATTTTCTGGCGCACATAAAAAAAATTCGCCATTTCGGAAATCTCTCTTACCCGTTTAAAAACGTCTCTTTTATTCTTTTTAATCAAAGAAGATTCCAGTTCCGGCGCATAATCAAAATGGTCTTCAATCGCCCGCTTGCCCCGGCCCGTCACAAAAATAACGTCTTTTATGCCTGATTTAACTGCTTCTTCAACCAGATATTGAATTACCGGCTTGTCAATAATCGGCAGCATCTCCTTTGGCTGGGCTTTAGTGGCAGGCAAAAACCTCGTACCCAAACCGGCAACCGGAATAATAACTTTGGTAATAGAATTTGTTTTCATAGTGTTTGTTTTGAATCTGAGCCGATGGGCAGAATCGAACTGCCATCCATGGTTTACGAAACCATTGCTTTGCCATTAAGCTACATCGGCAAGTATTTTATTTTTAATCCCCGATTGGTGCGGGGCACGGCGAAAACACTGCTTCTCGCCACTGAGTCCCGACGCTCCAGTCGGGAGCCCGACTTTACGTCGGGGCTGCACCGGCACCGTAATTTATTTATACTATCACTCGCCTAAAATTTTATCAATTATTCAATCCCCCAATATGACATGTCATAACTCCATAATACTCTATGCTTTATGCTTTAATCTCCCACAACTATTTTGTGGCGTTATATATTGCCGATATCTCCGCCGCGGAAAGAGCCCGTTTATAGATAAAAATATCGTCAATACAGCCGTCAAAGAAACCGTTTATGGGATAAGCAAGACCCGTGTAATTGAAAGCTCCAAAAGTTATGTAAAAATTATTACCCCATCCATCCATGGCAGTAAAATCATTTAGTGAATTAACAAGACTGCCGTTAAGATATAGTTTTGCTGTTGAATTAATTCTATCAACAACATAAACTACGTGATTCAGCGAATTAACAATATAATCTGTAGTTAGTTCGGTTTTTGCCCCATCAGCCGAGGCAAGAATTCTATTTGGCGAAATAGAAACTTGAACGCTAAATTCATTATTGCCGCTGCCGCCATTCTTTCTCTTTGTAACTAAACCTTTGGCTGGCTGCGATGTATTGGAATAAAACCATAAAGAGATTGAAAGATTTTGATCGGCAATATCAGAAAGAAGATTAGATATTCCGACATACTCATCAACTCCGTTAAGAGAAATACAGGTACCTGAATTACAGTGAGATGTGCTTATAAGATAGGTCGGATTAGAAGATGAATACATTGTTCCGTTATTGTCGAACCCAGAAGAATCATAAACTGTTGTCCCGCTTTGCTCGTTAAATTTCCAGCATCCGATCAAACCATGGGTGAATGGAGATAAGTTAAGATTACTACCGATTTCAAACGCGGCTATGTCCAAACCTCCGTCTTGAACTGCTTTTATGGCGTACTTTTCTGATTCAAAAATAGTGGCCAGTTCCCAGCTTCCTCCAGTAACGTAGGTGTAATAATTGCCTGAAGAAGTGGTATTTATTGGGTCTATGGGTAAAACATTCAAAGGAGAACCACCAAAGGAAATAGAGGTTAAATCAGCTGGTATCCAGCCATTACCGTCTATTTTCCTGTAGTTGTCTTCATCTGAGCAGGCATAGGACCAGCCAGCTGGTAAATCAGGCAAACTTAGGTTGT
>Ga0315553_10004373_pt1 | contig 10637 bp, 11 predicted proteins | sample SalMarSW160140MG_FD_203099 | JGI IMG/M metagenome (GOLD analysis project Ga0315553, IMG submission 203099) | Salt marsh sediment microbial communities from the Plum Island Ecosystem LTER, Massachusetts, United States - Salt Marsh Sediment SW1601-40 ... | reverse complement strand
TTGGCCTGCCGGCGGCTGTCCGAAGCGCAAACAGCTATGCCGGTTTCTTCTGAGAACCTATACGCGAAGCGAAGCGCTTATTTGGGCGCGGCGGCTCGTCCTAAATAGGAGCTATGCCGTCCGCCGCCGCCATTAGGCGCAGATAAATTTCCGCGATGCCCCGCCAGCTATATTTTGTCGCTTGCACGTGGCCGCGGCCCACCAGATCGCGGCGGAGATCAGGAGATTGATGTAAGCGGCTAATTGCCGTGATCCAACCGGCCGCGTCGTCCGGTCTTGCGTAAAGCGCGGCCTCTCCCAACACTTCCGGCAAACACGGAGCATCGGCAGCAACGACAGGACAGCCGCAGGTCATAGCCTCGACGGCGGGAAGCCCAAAGCCCTCTATACGTGAAGGAAACAGAAAACAAAGCGCAGAGTGAAATGCTTTGGCCAGATCGTCGTCGCTAATTCGGCCGAGCAGACGTATATTTGGCGGCCGATCACCGCCATATGAGGACAGCGTAGATTCGCTAAGATCTCCGGCCATATACACGTCAAGTCCAAGCCTATCGAGTGCCGGCGCAATACGCCAGATGAGCTCCATATTCTTGTGTTGTTCTTTCCGACCGATACAGAAGCAGAACGGCCGACTGCCCAATCGCAATTTTGACACCTCGGAACGCCACCTCATCGCATGATCTGCACCATTATAGGTTACTACAATCTTGTGCTCCGGGACGACATTGTAGTGAACAAGCTGATCACGGGAGAGCGTAGAAACTGTAGTGACGGCTTGCGCGAGACGGCCGAGACCGGGAAGGATAACCCGGTGAGCCAGTCGAAATCCGAAGCTGAAACTCTTCGGTTCCGTCCAAGAATAAACATCGTGAATACAAACGATGTGCCGTCTTGCAAATAGCGGCGCGAGGTTACAAAAACTTATGAGACCCCCACGTACCTTCCAGGGGAGCTGAAATTGCGCCCAGAATTGTGGTATCCGAGGCTTATTGAATTCCGGTAGCACACGATGCTGAATTTCTTGCAGGGGCAAGTCTTGGATAGGGCGCGGGAGAATGATCTGAACCGATAAATTCTGGGTCAATGGGTGGCCTTGGCTAATGAGCTGGTCTAGAGCCAAAGTCACTTCTCTCGCATAACGGGGTACGCCAGTGGGCTTAAGAGCGACGAAATCACCATTAATGGTCCAAATACGAGCGCGGCCTTGCGTAAACTTCTGATCAGGCATTGTTGGAGAACATGTGGTGGTGGGGGGCCTAACCGGGATTATGTTCATTTCGTTCGTTTCGAACTCTAATGGGTGAAATCAGACGCGCCGGCCGCGGCGGATATCTTTCTTTAGGGCACTTGATACTCAGCGGATTTGATAGATCAAGGAAGAATTATCCGGGGCGCGTGAATATTCTTCTAAGTCCGACATGTCGCCTGTTGCCGCAACCTATTTCAGGTTGGGAGCTTCCAGCTTTGGAGCGGATTTCGAATGATTGAAAGAATCGTCGTGATCAACGATGACACAACCGATTCGGGTGGGGCGGCGGTAATTGCGCTCAGCTCCGTGAAAATGTTCTGCGAGCGCGGGATCCAAGTAACTGTTCTAACAGGTGATGATGGCGGCAATCCAAAATTGGCGGAATGGGGAGCCGAGGTCTTAGGCTTCGGCGGGAAGCATATATTGGAGGGTAATCGAGCAGCTGCCGCCTTCCGAGGTCTTTATAGCGCAGGCGCTCAGCGATTCATTGAGCAGTGGATCGCTGAGCATGATACGCCGGGAACAATTTACCATCTACATAATTGGCATAAGGTGCTTTCGCCTTCCATATTCGCTTCGTTGCGGAAGGTTTCCACGCGTCTTGTTATTTCGGCACACGATTACTTTCTGGTCTGTCCAAACGGAGGCTATTTCCATTACCAAGATGAGCGCTTATGCGATTTGAAACCAATGAGCGGATCATGTTTTTTATCCTCGTGTGATAAGCGAAATTACCGACACAAGCTATGGCGTATGGCTAGGCATACAGTTCGGTCGAGTCTGTTTAATCTTAGTCATACGCGGTCAACAATCGTGGCCGTTCATGAAGGCATGATTCCGCACCTCGAGCGGGGCGGTGTCAGATCTGATTCAATCAAGGTCGTCCGAAATCCGGCGGTGCCATGGCGTGAGACGCGTGTTACAGCCGAACGGAACAAAGATGTGTTCTTCGTAGGACGGATTGAGCGGGACAAAGGAATTGATGTGCTTGCCCGGGCGGTGCGGAAGGCAGGCGTCTCGGCCAAAATCATTGGAGATGGTGTTCTCAGAGAGAGCTTACAGCACCAATATCCGGAGATAGAATTCCTCGGGTACCGAACAAAGAGGGAGATCTCCGAACTCGTCGCCAGCGCTCGGATTTTGGTCGTACCAACCCGATGGCGCGAGACCTTCGGGTTGGTCGCAGTCGAAGGACTCATGAGCGGTATTCCGGTTATCGCATCAACGTCCGCACCGATCGCCGAGGAAATCGTTCGGCTGGGTCTCGGGCTGGCCTGCCCGGCGGCAGATGCGACGTTGCTAGCACAGCAGATTGCAGATCTAGCCGCAGATGACGACGTTGTCGCTAACATCAGCAGGCGTGCCTTTGAGGAGGCACGTCGGCTTGCCCCCACCCCGGAGGAATGGCGTGACGCGCTCCTCGCCTTGTATGAATCCAAATGTGCCGAGGCGCGTTCGGGCGCTGCGCATTAGAGTCTCGGACTTTTAATTGGGCGCATGAAAGAGAAACAGATCCGCCGAGAGCGGGCTATTGTTGCCACTAACAATCTTATTTGTAAGGTTCATTCCAGCTCACTTATTTCGTTACTTAGGGCGCAGCGGCCGCTAGATCAACCCTCGTTCAAATGGAATCACTTGGACGAGGTTAAGTTGATCTATTTCAATAAGTTAGCGCAACTGTCCGCGTCCATTCGGACGCGCGTTGCGCTAGTGATGAAAGGATTTAATCGAATTCAGGCTTGGCTCAAATATTGACTGCGCTAACGAACTTCCCCTCCTTTGCTACGCAAGGGTGCAGTGCACCATTGATTATTTACAGTCCCCGACTGGTCAGAATTCTTATCGTTCCGGATTGCCCCCATCCATGAGGATGCTCCACGTGTCGACATGCTCCAACGTTAACATTTCGCCTCAACCTTCGTTGTGGTGCAGCAGCCACACACTCGTTGTGAATTTGCAAACTGAAACGGATGTCTGTTGCTCCTGCCTAAGGAAATCTGCTGTGAAGCTCAAACGTCCGCTACTGGCGCGACAGAACACATGGATGGGCGGAGGAGGAAGGCTTAACTAAAACTCGATTTGAGCTCCCACTCCGAGGATTGGTGAAAGTATAATCACCAAAGTTTCCTAGCGTAGCGCTTCAAATCAGCCAGATCTCTGCAGCTTTTGGATTGGGTTCAAGATCCATCGCTAACTGCAAAAGGTCCAATCGTGATGCCCCATGTCTCAACGCCGTCTGGATTGGATATGCCGGCGAATAGGCCGTCACCCGCGCTACACGCGCGAAGAGCTGGGTCTTGCTCGGTTGGATAGGGAATGGGAATGCGGGCAGGTTTCTGAATATGCGTCCTAGGCAAATTCTGGTCCGCATCAGTACTGAATTGTCGGAGTTGCTGCGCATTCTGTGTATGCAACTGGTGCTGGCACCCGCTGCTTATTGTCTTCCGAGGAGCTGGGCCCTAAAGATCGCCAAAGCAGTTTCGCTGTCTTTGATAGTATTGCCAGTTCCCGGGATGACTAGCTATCGAGGAATGCGGCGGGCGTTTGGGCAGAATCGGTATCATTCTTTTTTGCTTACGTGGGGCTGGCTTGCCAGACCGTTTCTGGACTTCGTGATACTGAAGCGCGTTCTGTACGGAAGGGAGGATGTTGCTCACTGGAGAATTGTCGAACGAAATGCGGAGACAGTCGCTCGCCTTCGAGAAGCGGGACGGAGTTTCATCGTGGCAACCGGGCATTTTCAGAGGGTAGCATTTCAGGCAACTGCGTGCCCATGCGTAAGCCCCGGGGCTCTCGTTCAAGTCGGCCATCCACCACCTCAAAAGATCCAGTCATTGTTTGACTTAAGAATTCTTCTTCAATATGGAACCATGCTCAAAGCGGTGTCTTCTGTATGGCATCGGCCATTTGAGTTTGCATTCACGGGCCATGGCCGATCCGCAGCGACCCTCCTATTCGACCGTCTGCGGAAACCTGGACATGTCGTCAACATTCACGTGGATGCTCCGTGGCCCAATAGTTCGACGGGCTCTTTTTGCAGGCCGTTCGCAGGATTTCGTAGTCGCAGCTTCTCAACAGGTGCCGTACAACTGGCCCAACTGACTCGGTGCCCCATTGTCAGCTGTATCTACTGGCAGGAAGATGATGGCACAATTGTACTTAAATGGGGCTCAGTCATTGAGAATGTTGACGACGAAATCGATACGATGAACCGTCTCATCGACCCATTAGAAGACGCGGTGGGGGAGAGGCCAACTCAGTACGTTCTCGATATTGGCCGTGAGAGACGATGGAACCATGCGCTCATGGTTTGGGAAGATTATTCTGAGTGAAGTAAAGGATATCTCTGATGGAATCGATTGAACTTGCTATTAAGAAACATGTGCTGCAAAATTATTTGCAAGGCCAGGACCCGAATGAACTTACGGAGGTGACTCCATTAATTACAACGGGCATTCTTGACTCCATGGCAACTTTGAAGCTCACACTATTTCTTGAGGAGCAATTTTCGATTTCGGTTGAGCCGCAAGAAGTCAGCGAAAAGTACATGAATACAATCGAAAAAATTGCTGAACTCGTGCGCTCTAAGAATCCTTCGATTTCATGAGAGAGACCGATCCCCGTGTTGCAACATCTTCTAGATGAGCCTGTCCAGCATCGAGGCGAACATGCTGCGGTGATCGAAGGTGCGACCTCAAGCAACCTGACATATGACAAGCTGGGGCAGCTATCGGATCGTTTACGTGACCGGCTCCTGGCGATCGGCGTGAAGCGGGGAGACCGCGTCGGGCTTTATTTGCGCAAGAGCGCGGACGCTGTCATCAGCATATTTGGCGCGCTGAAGGCCGGCGGCGCATATGTGCCCGTGGATCCAACAGGCCCTGCTCCGAGAAATGCGTATATTCATAACAATTGCGGCGTCAAAGCGGTCATTATCGAACAAAAATTCCTTGCCGCTTACCAGGAAGAGATAGGCAAGCTCGGCCCGGTCCCTTATCTGATCGTCCTTGACGATGTAGGCGGCGGCGTGCCTCTGGAGGAAGCGCTGGATGCGCTCGATACTCAATCACAGGCAGCCGTACAACAAACGGTGATCAGCGACCCGGACGATCTGGCCTATATCCTATACACATCAGGTTCGACCGGGACGCCGAAAGGCGTAATGCTATCGCACCATAATGCAATGGGGTTCGTAGACTGGTGCTCCCAGGTCTTTGAGCCTCTTACGTCAGACATATTCTCATCGCACGCACCTTTCCATTTTGATTTGTCCATTTTAGACATTTTTGTTTCTCTGAGACATGGTGCGTCCGTCGTCATCATTGGCGAGGAGGTCGGCAAGGAGCCGGAGGGATTGGCGCGGCTGATCTCCGAACAACAGATTTCGGTATGGTATTCCGCTCCGTCAACGCTCAGTCTCCTGGCGCAGTTCGGCAAGATCCCCGAGCATGATTTCTCTAAACTTCGCATGGTGCTGTTTGCCGGCGAGGTAATGCCGATCGTGCACCTTCGTTCATTCAAGTCCCAGGTTCCGGCTCCCCGATATTTTAATCTCTATGGCCCGACCGAGACGAATGTTTGCACCTGGTACGAAATTCCTTCCACGATCCCGGAAGACCGCGTCGAGCCATACCCAATCGGCCGCACCTGTTCGCACCTTGAGAGCCTCGTGGTCGACCCGGACGGCCAGCCGGTGAATAAAGGTGCGGAAGGCGAGCTTTGTATTTCTGGGTCAAACGTGATGCAGGGCTATTGGGGGCTCCCCGAGCAAACCGCCCGTTCCTTCCTTCCGGGCGAGGCAAGCGGCCGGCGCTGGTATCGGACGGGCGATATCGTTACCGAACTTGATGATGGCATCTATCGCTATATTGGTCGGCGCGACCGCATGGTGAAGAAGCGTGGCTACCGAGTTGAGCTTGGTGAGATCGAAGTTTGCCTTTATCGACATCCTGCGATCCATGAGGCGGCCGTTGTTGCTGTGTTGAATGAAAATTCAGAAGTCCGTATAAATGCACATTTGAGTATTCGCGGCTCTGAGCATCCCTCACTCATCAAACTGAAGACATTCTGCTCGCAGCATCTTCCTGTCTACATGGTGCCGGATCGTTTCATTTTTCACGACGCCCTCCCGAAAACCTCAACCGACAAAATCGACTATCAAACGCTGACAAGAAAATACTGAGTGGAAAGATTAAATGGATTTTTCATGGTCAGACGAGCAACGCGAGCTTTTTGACGCTATCGAAAAGTTTGCTGCCGCGGAGCTGGGCCGCAACCTCTTCGCCAACGATAGGGAAGGCGTATTCGACCGCGATGGATGGAACAAATGCGGCAATATGGGCATCCACGGGCTCGCGGTTCCTGAAATCTATGGCGGGCTTGGGCGGAATGCCGTAACCACGGTTGGCGCGCTTGAGCGCTTGGGATATGCCTGCCGCGACAACGGACTGATCTTCTCGATCAATGCGCATATGTGGACTGTCTGTGCACCGCTCGTGGGGTTCGGAACCGAGGAGCAGAAAAGGCGCTACCTGCCAGATCTGTGCAACGGCAAGCTCATCGGCGCCAACGCCGTCAGCGAACCCGGATCCGGATCCGACGCCTATAGTATGCGGACGCAGGCTGCCAAAAAGGGTGGTCGCTACATTCTCAATGGCAACAAGACGTTTGTGTCCAACGGACCCGTTGCCGATGTCATGATTGCGTTCGCTGTCACCGACAAGCAAAAGGCAGGCGGTGGAATTTCCGCCTTTCTGGTGGAGAAATCATTTAAAGGTGTCTCCGTTGCGCGCACGCTTGAAAAGATGGGCCTGCGGACGAGCCCCATGGCCGAAATCTTTTTCGAGGACTGTGAGATTCCCGAAGAAAACCGCATCGGAGAAGAGGGGGCAGGAGCCGGCATCTTTATGCACTCTATGATCTGGGAGCGCGGGTGCATCCTGGCTTCTGCCGTGGGCGCGATGCAACGCCTGCTTGAGCAGTCAATTCAGTATGCGCGGGAGCGGAAACAGTTCAATACACCGATCGGAAAATTCCAGCAGGTCAGCTGCAAAATCGTCGATATGAAGATGCGGCTCGAAAGTGCGCGGCATATGCTCTACTATGCTGCCTATCGCAAGGATCAGAGTAAATCGCCGTATATGGAAACGGCGATGGCAAAGCTGCATATCAGCGAGTCCTGGATACGATCCTGCGAGGATGCGATTCAGATTCACGGCGGCTACGGCTATATGGCGGAATATGAGCTCGAAAGAGAGATGCGGGACGCGCTCGGTAGCCGTCTCTACTCTGGTACGAGTGAAATTCAACGGAACCTAATTGCCTCATTTCTCGGTCTATAGGACGATTCTCCAGTTAGGATGTACGGAGGATCGGCTGCCGCTCAGGCCTGCTGAGACTTGTCGCGAGCTGATGACAGTTGCGTGATCTGCTCCTCAGGATCCGTCAGACGACTGAGCGCATTGTCCGATATCGGCGTTCACGACATTCGCTCCGTCGTAAACCGCTTCCACGCCATTTTTTGCTCCCCATCAATGGGTTCGAAATAGCCGGGCTCTTTTAGAGCGTCGGCCCCTTAATCGGAATCGGAAGCGTCGCTCTAACTTCTCTCGCTTACCCTCCGGCTATGCGTAAGCGTCCGGTCACCCGGCTGCCGGGGTGATGTTGAGGTTCCATGGCAGGAGCTCGCCGATCCTGGTGATCGGATGGTCGTAAGGTAAGCGGTGCTCTGATCTCAGGGTAGCGGCAGTGGCATAGGTCCAGGGCATGAGTTCGTCGATACGACGTAAGCGGTGTTTTGCTCCCACCTTCCATTTTGTCGGTGACGCAGCGAGAGTGCTGGCTCTTTCGAGATCCTCCTGGTCATACTCCTGGTCTTACGCCTATGAGCAAACTGCTACCCGCCCCCGCCGACAGCTTTCAACGGATCGAAGTGATCACGGGAACCGGCCGTCGCCGTCAGTGGCCGGATGATGTCAAGGCAGCCATCGTGGCCGAAACGCTTCAGGAGCGGGCGGTTATCACAGAGATTGCCCGTCGGCATCGGGTTTCGGCGAGCCAGATCTTTACATGGCGCAAGAAGGCGCGTGAACGCGCGGCTGCCTTGACCGCGGAGTCGGCGTCGTTCGCGCCGGTCGTCATGCAGGATCCGTTTGTGCAGCCTGCTTCATCCGGTCCACTATCTTCACCGCCGATGATCGAGATTGAGATCAACGGAGCCAGGCTTCGCATTCCGCCAAATGCATCGCGGGATACGATCTTTGCCGTGATCGAGGCGGCCGGCGGCTTGCAAAAGAGGCGGCGGTGATCTTTGGCGCGGTTCCGCCGCGGATTTACATTGCAACGCGGCCGGTCGATTTTCGTAAAGGCCTGGACGGCCTGGCGGCGGTTGCACAGGAGATACTGAAGCTCGATCCATTCAGCGGCGCAGCTTTCATTTTCCGAGCCAAGCGTGCGGATCGGGTGAAGATCCTGATCTGGGACGGCTCCGGCCTGATCCTGATCTATAAGCGGCTGGAAGACGGCAAATTCCACTGGCCGAGGATCGAGGATGGCGTGATGAAGCTGTCCCCGGCGCAACTCTCCGCTCTGTTTGAAGGCCTTGACTGGAGCAAGGTTCGCGCGGTGCGCCGCCAGCGCCCTCAAGCCGTGCAATAAGCTCTGCCCCCGCCATTTCGCCGTGCATTTTTGAGCAAATCATGGCTCTTCTTTTTCCATGATTGCGGACGCCGAACCTCTGCCCGACGACATCGAGCTGCTCAAGAAATTGGTGCTTGAAGCGCGCCAGGAGCTGGCCCGTTCGCAGGATGCCAATGCGCGTCTTTGGGAGACGCTGCGCCAGCTTCAGCGCGCCCAATTTGGACGCAAATCCGAAAAACTCGATCCCGATCAGTTCAACTTTGTAATGGAGGATACCGAGCAGGCGCTGGCAGAAGCGCAATCGCAGGATGAGAGTGCGGACGCGACGCTGAAAGCGTCGCGCAAAAAGCCTCGCTCTGTCAATCGCGGCGCATTGCCGTCTCATCTGCCACGCGAAGAGATCGTCATCGAGCCGGAGGATAAAGCTTGCCCGTGCTGTGGCTCGGCCATGCATGTGATGGGCGAGGATCGATCCGAGCGGCTGGATGTCATTCCAGCTCAGTTCAAGGTGATTGTGACGCGCCGTCCCAAATATGCCTGCCGGGCCTGCGAGGAGGCGGTTGTTCAGGTCCCGGCGCCAGCCCGCCTGATTGAAGGCGGCATTCCGACTGAAAGCCTCATTGCGCATGTGCTGGTCAGCAAATATGCCGATCACTGCCCGCTTTATCGCCAGGCACAGATTTACGCCCGCCAGGGCATCGAGCTTGACCGCTCCACACTCGCTGACTGGGTTGGTCGTGCAGCGGGACTTCTCGCGCCGGTCCAGGCCAGGCTGTTCGAGATCCTGAAAAGCTCGCCGAAACTGTTCGCCGACGAGACGCGTGCGCCGGTTCTCGATCCGGGGCGCAAGAAGGTGAAACTCGGCCAGCTTTGGGCCTATGCGCGCGATGATCGGCCATACGTCTTCGCTTGCGAAGACGTACAGTTAAAATGTACAGACGCGCAAGCGCGTCTGTGATGGGCGGCAGCGATCCGCCCGCCGTTGTCTACTGTTACGCACCTGGCCGCGGAACGGAGCATTGCCGCGCCCATCTCGCAGGCTTCAGCGGTATTCTGCAAACGGATGGTTATGCGGTTTACAAGGAGCTTGTGAAATCGCGAAGACCATCCGAGCCGATCGTGCTGTCCTTCTGCTGGGCGCATCTGCGGCGGCGCTTTTACGAGATTGCGGCTCGCGGCAACGCACCGCTCGCCGAGGAGGCGCTCCGCCAGATCGCAACACTTTACAAGATTGAGGAGACCATCCGCGGGCAAAGCGCCGGGCAGCGCCAAAGTGTCCGCAATATCCGTACACGCCCTCTTGTCGACGCGTTCAAAAGCTGGCTCGATGCCACGCTCGCCCGCATCTCCGGCCGGTCGAAACTGGCCGACGTGATCCGCTACGCCATCCGGCATTGGGACGGACTGATCCGCTTTCTCGACGACGGCCGGATCGAGATCGACTCCAATACCGTTGAGCGCTCAATCCGCCCGATTGCCCTGAACCGAAAAAATGCACTCTTCGCCGGTCACGATCGCGGCGGCGTTCACTGGGGCATCATCGCTTCGCTTGTCGAGACGTGCAAATTAAACGTCGTCGATCCCCAAGCCTGGCTCGCCGACATTCTCGCCCGCCTCGTCAATGGCTGGCCCATGAGCAAGATCGATGAACTAGAGTCCGTGGACAATTATCTCAGTGCGATCACGATAGCGGCAAGGTTGATCGTGGCTTTGTAGCTCAGGTCTGTTTTGTCGTATCGCGTATTCACGG
>Ga0315553_10004366_pt1 | contig 10647 bp, 8 predicted proteins | sample SalMarSW160140MG_FD_203099 | JGI IMG/M metagenome (GOLD analysis project Ga0315553, IMG submission 203099) | Salt marsh sediment microbial communities from the Plum Island Ecosystem LTER, Massachusetts, United States - Salt Marsh Sediment SW1601-40 ... | reverse complement strand
TGGAGATTTTCTGCTCAATGTTCTGGTTAAGCCCATCTAAAGACGTTTTCAATCCTTGTATTGCTTGACCAAGTTGAGCTATCCTTGTGTAAATTGAATTTAATAAATCGGTTAGCATTTCTGCCATGTTCATGCACCCATTTGGTTTTCTCGTAAAATGATTATATGCACCTATTTCGTTTTAACGAATTTTTTGAAAGTTTTTTTTTTATGATTTTAATTATTAATATAACAGATTACACCAATAAAAAAATTTTTATGTTTTTATGCTTTTAGATTTTATAATTGAAGTAAAAGGATTTTAATTTATAATTGTTAATTATTTCCGAATTATGTATTTGGATGAGGAAATATGCTCAATTATGATTTCGGGCCTTTTGCTTAGTTTGGTTAACAGCATTTAGAGTAAGCTTGGCCAACAAGCGCAGGTCTTATAAGTGACCCGCAGTCAGACAAATAAAGTAATAATTGACTGTGTCAGTAGACGCCTGAGAGCCGGGGTTCAAATCCCCGAAGGCCCACTTTTTTTTTTAACTCAATAAATTATTTTAAATGTTAAATAGCTGCTATTTATCAAGTATATCATCGCTTGATTTTAATATATACCTGAACCTAATTCTACCAAAGCATTAGATCATTTTGGCAACACTGAACTAAAAAAAGATCTAAATCTATTTGATTGTCGCCAAAAAATGTTAATTTAATTCCTTTCTTAACTTTAATCCTTTCCACTCTAAACCCTATAGCTCTTGCGTAATATTCAAGAATATCAGCACGGTTTTTTGAATCAGATCCACGGCCCTTTACCTCATACTCCACGAACTTATTGCCTTTTTCAATTACGGTTATACATCCTATTGGAACGCTACAAATTTGACCACTGAAAGTTCGATATTTTACATCGCCTGGAAAAGGAGGAAATTTTTCACCATCTCGTTGTGCTTTGTGATATTCCAGAAGATCGGATTCTGCAGGTTTTTCTAAAAAAACTACATCCTCGCAAGCTTTTTGACAAAAGACAACATCGCCGGGCTTAATTTCACCGCTCTCTATCTGTCTAATTACCGTTGAAATCTTATCTCCTATGCTATGTGCTCTTAAATCAAACCGTTCTTCTCTCATGTGATAAATTAGAAACAATTTTAGTATTTAATATTTACCTAAGTACCTATTTACTTTTCCGGATTGAATGTCATATGTTAATTTTCCTCTTATATTAAGTTTTATACCCGTTGCAGCTTCAAATTGCTTAACAATTTCAGCAGGGATTTTATTCAATCCATATCTATCAAATCCTTTTGACTCTTTAATTCGAATTATGATTGTTCCTTCATCTTTTGCCCTCATATCTTTTGTAGCATCTCTTGACTGTCGCAACCTAAACTCAGCTATTGTTTTATGAAAGTGTTTAATGAATTTATCATGTTGTAACCCATCGTATTCAAAAGCGATAGTGAAAGAGATACCCATTACTACAACCTTTGCGTTGTATCCATCAAACTCTAAGGATCCCCCTAAAGCTTTAGAAATACCATAAGCATTCTTAAGAGTTGTTTTTGGAAACGGAACACCAAAAATTTCTTCCATAAACTTTCGAACCGCTGTTTCAACCTTATATTGAATGCATTGAGAACACCACTGATCAGCATAGAAAAAATTATTAACACGGCTGTAAAAAGTATGAATTTGACCATCTTCTGCATCGTGTTCGATTTTTACAATACGGTGTGTAGGAGGTGCGCTCATTTTATTGAATTCCTCCTCAGTAGTGATAAGTCTTCCACCCTTACTTTCTATATAAAGTGCTAGATCATTGTACTTCAACTGGTTGACGATATTGCTTCTCGATGCCCATATTTCATTATATATTTTCATAGCTAATTTAGGACCGTATTTAATCTTCAAAAATTCGCCAATCCAATTCTTGATATTATCTCTTGTGCCACCAGATGTTTTCTTTTCCAGATAGAGTTTTTTAGCAATTGTTCTTACACTGTCAATATTTTCAATATTGTTTGGATAATTTTTGAGTTGCTCGTTAAGAATTTCAGCTAACTGAACTCTAATTTCTGTTTTACCGGCCCCCCAAAAATACTTATAAATATTTTTTTGTAATTCAAAATTATTTTTTTTCTTAAGAAAATCTTCAAGAAATTTATAAGAAATTTTTATTTTAAACTTGCTTTCGATGAGTTCTCTGCTTGGGTATTTTGATAAATCTTCAGGAAATTCTTTAAAAAAATCCTCCAGTAAATCTTCTAGCTTTTCTCTTTTGATATCTTTTTCATTTCTTGGGTTAATTTTTGTCATTCCAATAGTAATTACCCCAAGCCCTATTGATCCAAAAGGAGAAAATTGTTGGATTGTGAGACTTAGGATCGTTAAACCAGCGTAAGCAGCAACCAGTCCCGTTCCTTTTAGAAAATTCGATAAGCGCTCTAAATTTAGAGTTTTACTTGCTAATATAAATAATTTCAAGGGCGTTCCATATACTCCTAAAAAATCATGAAAATATCGTTTAGGAGTCGAACTAAATTTCATATTTCGAGAAGTTATTAACGCTTCTTTGTACTTATTAAAGTATTGGACTAATTCTTGACCAGTTGGATACTGATGTTCATAAGTTATTCGGTTCTTAATATAATTTTGAAATGTAAAATCTGATTGGCTTCCCTTAAACATGCTAGTAATTTGTCCCGAGAACTCTTCGCGGATGGATTCTGCTAAAGTGCTTGCGATCATTTGAATCGTAGCGTCGTATCCCATCTCTCGGACAAGGTTAGAAACTAAGGTTTCAACTAAAGGATCTATGAAAATTTCTTGCGAAATCTCCTTGATGCAGGCTATGGCGATTGAAAATCCACTTAAGCTTACGCTCGCTTGCATGAGGTAAGTAGAAAATCCGTGAAGAAATTGCTGTACTTTAGAAACGGATTGAATCCCGGTAATACCCGAAAGATCGGGTAAGTTCACAAGACTACCTAAGTACTTATTTGCCAAACCAACTACCTTTCCAATTCCGAAACTTACTCCCATTGAAATTGCCGTGCTAATTGCTGTTACTGCTGTGATATAGGCAAGTTCTTGTAGTTGCTCTTCTTGTTTGGAGGCTAGGTTGAATTGGTAGTAGTATTCGAGCACGCTCGCGTGAGCTGTTTGCATGGTAACTATTTGATCAACTTCTTCTTTCGATATTTCTCTCAAGTCCTCAATAGAGCGATATTTTTCAATGTGTACTTCAAAACATCAGGTTTGATTTTTCCGCAAAAAGGGTAACGCTTCCTGTGAATGCGAAACTCGTGCTTTCCAAGCCCGTCAGCTAAAATCGCTATTCTACGATTATATCCACTCTTGATTATGCGCCTCCCGCAATCAAGGCAATATTCTTCTTTAATATAAATCGTACCATCATGTTTCATTCTTAAAATATACCTTTCATTGACTGAGGGACTGTTAATCTGCTTTAATCTTCTTATCAAGCTATGTTCTTTAGGTTTGAGTAATTTTGGGAAAAATTTATTTAGAGTGGATTGTTCTATCTTTATGGGAGCGTTTCTCCCTATTAATTTGGTTAATAGCATAATTAAATTAATGGGAAAGCTCCTAATAAATCTTTCCTTAACAAAAAGCCTTTTAAAGAAAAAAATTAAGGTTGGCTCTTTTATTTCGAATGGAAAATTATAGATTTCAAGATATTGGAAACAAATTGTGATCCAATGACCTTACCATCACTGAATTTTTTAACTAATCTCAATTTTTTCTTTAAATAGGTTTAGTTATTAACTATAAAGAAAGAAAGATATTGTGAGAAATCAAAATGGAAATTACATTTAGTGTGGGATCAGTATGGAAACTTTGCGGAAGGCCTTATGAACCGGTGACAAGTCACAAAATTCTTAAAAATGTGCTTATAGAGTCAGAAAACAGCAAAGATCGATTGGATTTAATGGTAAATTTATTAGCACAAATGGAGGAGCGTTTACCCCCTTTTAACGCTATCTATATTAACTTAAATCCAGATGTTGAGTGCCATGAAATATTCACCGAAAAGTTTACTTACGGTTCTTCGGAATTTAACGTTCCCTACTACCTTGAGTTAGGGGATAGATTATATGACGTTTTTAATAGATGTTTTAATGCAGTTTTAAATTTTCATCCTGAATTGCGGGTTATTATGGGAATAATTTATCAAAATTGCATGGAAAAGGGATTTCCTACCTCCATTATAGGATTTTTGGAATTAATGCGAACTTTTCTTCAAGAGCATAGATACGGTGAAGAATTCGCCAACAGTCTTTTAAACAATATTAAAGACGCTCAAGATTTATTCGAGAACGATAACGCGTTAGAACAAACTTTAAGAATCGGGTCAAAAATCCCTGAGTGGATCGCTTTATGGAGAATAAAACAGAAAATTTGGATTGATCTTTCAAGGTGTAAACCACATATACAAAAAATGCTTATTCCAATAATATTTCTCAACCTACTCAGAGCTACCGATCATTATGGATCTGCAAAGAATTATTGGCATCTAAACGGCGCCGTCTTGATAAATGATGCCGACAAAGCGTTTGCGTCAGTGCCTTGGGAACGATACAAAGCTCATTATAATCTGAGAAAAAGTCACTGGGAACGTTTAGAAAAACAAAACATATTTATAGAACGAAACTTATTTTTCACCAAAGAGCAGATTGTTGAAGCCTACGGAGACCCATTCTTCCTCTTTAGGAGTAAATTAGAGCCGTATTATAGCGATCTATTACACGACGAATTTCGCTTTCGAAATATAACGCTCTTTACAGGAACAGGTGATGAGAATAACATTCATGATTTTATTTCATCCCTTTCTCAAGCGAAGTTTGTTCTAAATGAATGAATTGCAAATAGTATTTGATATATTTAATTTATTAAAGGTTAAGAACATGAAAAATAAGAAAAGTGACCTACAGTTTTCGCTTTACATGTTGTACATGGGAAAAATTCTTACGGAGTTAGTGAAGATCTATCGTTCAACAGGCTCGTCGATTGTTTTTAATACATTTCATACAGGAAAAGAATTTTTTGATACGCTTGGGAGTTGTATATACGGTTCACTCTCTTACGATAAGATTTTTCCCAAATTAGATCGTTTTATAAAATCGTTAGATTATAATACTAACGAGAGCTTTGCCCCCGTTTTTAACTACGCCCATAATTTAAGCAGGGAAGTATTGGTCTTTTTAAACTCGAATACAAAATCAAGAATAGAATAAAATACTATTTGATTTATTGGTAGTTTCCAACAAATACTTGGACTCGATTTATTTTTCTTTTAAATACTCTAGTTTTAAAATGATTAAATGCAAATATTTTTGCTATCATGACATACAAATATACTTCACTTACAGTTGAAAGCGTTAAGCATTGGTATTGGGAGTGTGATCCTGCTTATTCAATGTATGACATTGCTAGGGTAACAGGAGCTTCTGTTTCTGAAGTTCAGAGATTCATGACGAAATACAAGATACCTACGAGAAACAGATCAGAAGCAAATTGTAATCGCTTTAAGTGTGAAAATAAGAAGGTAGCTTTCATTAAGCAAAGAAATACCCCCGAATTTAAAAAAAGACAGTCAGAAATATCGAAATCTTTTTGGTTGGACGAATCTATAAGAAAAAAGATGGTAAATGGTCTCGAAAAATACTACAAAAGTAGATTGGGGGTTACTCAATTTCAAATTTTATTCTTGTTAAGAAAAAATGGAGGTATGTTTCTTACAGGTTTACTTAGTATCGTTAAAAAGGGGAAAACAAGCTTAAATGGAAGTTTAAGAACACTATATAACCGTGGATTAGTTTCTCGACAAAAACGGTTAAATTGTAATACTAGAAATCTATATGCATCCCAATATTATTATTCTATAACTGATGCAGGAGTTCACGCTCTTATCGAAAAAGAACGGGAACCGAAATTTGCTCCCATATTAAATTCCCTTAAAGCTTCCACTGTGAAAAATATCCGGGAACTAAATAAGAACGCTATTTCTATATATTTAGGAAAAAATCAAAAAGAAATTTTACATTTGTTTCAAGAGAGAAACTCGTTATTTCTAACAGATTTGAAAAAACTGACATCCATAAACAAAAACCTTCTAAATAAAAGTTTAAAAGGGTTGTTTACGAGAGGGATTTTGTCTCGGAAAAAAGAAATAAATCCCTATTATTCTAACCATCATAAGCACTTTAAGTACCGTCTTACAGAATTGGGAAAAAAAATCATTAAGACAAAATACTAGACAAAGTAGTTTCCAAAAAATTAAAAATCTATTTATTCACCCGTTTTTCCAAGTATCACTCAAGTATTCTATTAGTTCATTGATTAAGGGAATTAGCGTTTTAATAATATTTTCAACTTCTTTTTTATTGTATAGTCTCTTATGAGTACCTAAATTTCTATCCTTCCTAAAAATCCCTTCGATCTTAAAAATCAATTTTAACTTAGATTGATCGAAATAATTTGATCTTTTCACATATTCATAAATTGCCTTCATAATAGGATTTTTCGGATCCAATCCATTTAATATTCCTTCGATTATATAATTCCAATTTCCCATTGTAGGATGGTGATTCTGTGGATCATCGAAAAAATTTTGCATTAAAATGTGTAGACCTTTTATATCTTTTCCGTTACCCTGCCTTAATTCCATAGAAATTGGGATGTATTCTGCTTCGATGTACTTATATATATCTCTTCCAATAGTATTAGCCAGAATAGTCTCCAATCCTTTCGATACCTCAGTTAAAATATTTCCGAAATCTAAATCTTCTGCAGGTTCCAGCGTTTTTAATTGGAATTCAACAGTTTTGAAGATTGCTTTCGAATCTTTAAATGGGATATTTTCATATCTGAGTTTTGAATCTCGAATTAAGGTATAATATTCCTTAAGTTCCTCTATACGCTTTTTCTCGTACTGATCAGCAAATTTGGCTGCTCTGTCCAGGTAGCTTAATCCCTTTCCAAATTCGTTTAGAATAAATTTTACACGAGCATTTAATTCAAGAGTTAAAGGATCACTTGGAGTAATTTTAAGAGCTTCCAAGTAGAAATGTTCTGCATTTTTAAAATCATTAAACTGGATACACCATGATCCATATAGCAAATTACCATCCTTTTGGGGAAGAATATTCACCAATTTTTTAAAGATATACCCCGAGAGTTCTTTGTTGCTAATATTTGTCAATATATCTCCAAAAAGTAAAAGTAAATTCTTAACTTTAGAATTAGAATCATCTGTTTTTGTTAGAAGTATATCAATAAAAGATTTAAATTCCTCTTTTGAAAATGCACGGATTATAAAGTGAAATGCCCTTATAATTGATACTCCAGCTAAAAGATCAGGAGTACCATTTATATGTGTTTCCTTAGAAAGCTTTAATAGTTGTTTTACCGTGTTATCTATATCTTTTTTATGTATGAAGTGCACACAAAGATATAAATTCGCTAAAGGATCGTCTGGACTTATTTTGAGTGCTTCCATACTTGTTTGTTTTAAATCATCCCATCTTTCGGTTAGTATGTTAACATTACTTTTTACCTTCCAATATTCCTCATTTTTCTGGACTGATTCAAAAGCTCTTTCAAGGTAAATTTCACATAAATCGAGAAGATTACTATTCAAAAAGGTATAAGCGATACGTAAGTAGTTACTTTTATCTCTATCCCTTTCTAGCTTTTTAAGAGCCATAAAATCGAGTTTACCAGTTTTAAAATCAATATGCTTTTCTAGTTCATTAGATCTAGCCTGAATATCGTAATAATGGGGATGGTCTTGTTTAATGATTTTGAAAACTTTATTAATAAAAAATTCTTCTTTATCAAATTGATTGAGAAGACGATATCTTGCTGCAAAATTAATATAGACGCTTATTAACTCTTCTTTAGAATACACGGAAATATCTTCCTCGAGTTTTGAGAAGATCTCTTCTGATTTCTGAACATTTCCCAAACGGAAATAACAGAACGCAATGTTTTTTCTTACTAAAAATAAATGATAATACTCTTCTGTTTCTTGATAAAAGTCTTCTGTTTGTTGATAGGCATCTATAGCTTCCTGGTATTTACCTAAATCTCGCAATGCTGTAGCGACATTATCCTGAGCAATAATTTTCGGAAATTTTTCTTCAGCTTCAATATTAATGAATTTGTATATTGGAATGAGAAGGGAGTGTATATTAAAAATCGATAAGATTTTTGCCATATTCCATAAGTATGAAAGTGGAGGTGATAACTTGAGTTTAGATATGCTTGAATCAGTTCTTCTCTCATTTGAGGATCGATAATTAGGGGTTAAATTTATAAATTCCTCGAGGTTATCACAAATATTCTTTAAATCTTCTATAGTGAGAGTAAAAGTATACCTTGTTCGAAGAAGTTCAAGTTTTTCATCAGTTTTCATATTATTAAAAAGAATTGCAGATAAAACAGTCATAAAATGAATGGTTAATACTGATACCTCAGAAGCTAAAAGAGGATCTTCAAATTCAAATAACTCAATTAAACTCTTATGAATTAAGTCTGTCAACTTATTCTCTAGGAAATAATATTCTGGAGTTAATTGTAAGAGGTTAACTAAAAGGATTTTAACATTTTCGATATGTTCTAATCGATATTCTAATTGAGAAATGAAATATGGGTTAAAATTATAGCCCATGTAAGCCTCTATTTTTCCGGGTTTGAAATATCTCGGAAAAAAAGTTCCTGTTTCATATTCAAGAATAAGGTCATCCAAAGCACGAGAGAGCACAGTATCCTTGTTGATGGTGGATTTAATTTTTTTAAAGAAGTTAAGACTTCCATTTGCCATTTGACTGTTTTCATCTAGATTAATTAAATGTTCTCCTGTTAAAATTCTGTTTATATAATTACTAATGGGTTCAAGCGATATTAGGGGTTTTTTAAGTGATTCACATGAAAATACATTTAACAGAGCGTCTGCAGATCGTTCTAATTCATCTATTAACCCAATAATTAGATTCTTACATTGGTTTATAGAGAACCCTTCTATTATTTCAGAATATAACCGTTTAAACATTTCTCCTTTAAATGCAACATCAACATTCATTCGAAGAGCGTAAAGATTAGAAAGAATAAGATCCTCCTTTACATCTTTTGCCATTTTGGGGTTATTTTCTATGAGAGAATATCTCTTCTCTCGAGTTTTTAAAAGTAACAAATCTGAACAAAAGATTAATTTTTCAGCAATTAATTCTGAGTTCAGCATTAGCCAACAATTGGTTTCATTAGGATTTTATTTATTAAGTAATCATTAGTAATTAAATTTTTATCGAAAATTCTCTCAATCGTAAAGGTTCGAAGAAAAATTGAGAAACATTACCTAATATATTTGCTTAAGAATTTTTAGTCTTAAAATGAACATCTTCCATTTTATTTACAATTAAATCGAAATGTTCGTCTTTCCATACTCCAAAGTGAGGTAAACTTATTTATGTTATATAACCACTCATTTTCAATTGTATTATTTGCCATTCAATTAATAGCTCCAATCCGTGAATATTTTCTTTAGTATGGATTTTAGAATTTGGAGTAAATTTTTCATGGTATTTTAGGGTTATATATTTTAAAGAGGGATTTTCATTATACCATTTTATAATTGAATTTTTAGTTTCAAAGTGATAGTTCTCCATTATGTCTAGAGTCTCCTCGAAATGTTCGTCTTTCCATACTCCAAAGTGAGGTAAACTTATCGAATTAATTTTAGTTTTCAAATTTCTTAACTTTTCGAAGGTTTTTAAAAGTTCGGATTCAATAAAGTCGGGAGGGGCAAATTCTGGGATAAAAGTATCAAGATCAAATCTATCAATTATCGCATCTCCTACGAAGATATTTTTATTTTTATTGTCTAAAAATGCTATGCAATCTTGGGTATGACCGAAAAAGTTTAGAGTTTCTAACTTCAATCCATTAATATCTATAATATCTCCTTCTTTTAGTGGGGTTACATTCTCAATAATTGGTACATTGTAGCCAAAAACCTTATTCATCTTATCTGGATTCTTTAAATTATCTATAGCTTTCTCTGAAGCTAGAACTTCAGGATTAAATTCTGGCATCAATTTTTTTAACTTTTCTACGCCTTGAACATGGTCAAAATGAGAATGAGTTAAGAGTATCTTATGAATCGGATAAAGTCCTTGTTGATTGAGTTTTTTAATGAATTTTCGAACCCCTAATTCAGAGGGAGAATCTACCATTACACGCATACCATTATTTTCTATTACATAGATTGCGAGACTACCTTTAAGTTTATATAGTTCAGCATCGATAAGATATGTATTTTCATTAAACTTTCCTTCTGTGTTGATGATAACCATAGTTAAATCACAAATTCACTTTTGAGATTACTAATAATATATTTATCTTAAATTATAAATAGTAATGTAAAAAACTTCAGAAGGAAGATTTAAAAAATTATTTATCTAAGTTCGTGGAGACTAAATTGAGAACCCATTTTTTGATTTGCATTAGATTTTTGAGCAATCCTGCAATAGAGTTATCAGGAAATGGTTTTTCTTGATCGAATGTTTGAACGGTGCTCATCCATTTATTTAGAGCTAACTGAACCAAACTTGCTCCTTCTGCTTCCATGAA
>Ga0315553_10004364_pt1 | contig 10650 bp, 4 predicted proteins | sample SalMarSW160140MG_FD_203099 | JGI IMG/M metagenome (GOLD analysis project Ga0315553, IMG submission 203099) | Salt marsh sediment microbial communities from the Plum Island Ecosystem LTER, Massachusetts, United States - Salt Marsh Sediment SW1601-40 ... | reverse complement strand
CTCGCCCCGCATCGAGGGAAATGAGATCATCAGCAACATGCTGGGCACGGAAGAGGGCCCGGTGGAGTACACCGCCGCTGCTGGTGGCGGGGTGTACCTGTTGGGATCATCGTCGCTAGTCGCGAATAACACAATCAGCGGCAACAGTGTGGTAGTGGGCATGACGAGGGACGAGGGTGCCCAGGGAGGCGGCGTCTTCTGTGCCGAGGCATATGAGTTCGGTCTCTTGCCGGTGTACCATACCCAGCCGGGTAGCGGCGATGTGTGGCCGGTCATAGAAGGAAACCGCATCGAAGGCAACTGTGTACAAGGGTCGCCGTGGCTCTACAAGGGGGTTGGCGGAGGAGTCTCGGCGTGGGGTGTATCGCTGAGTCTACTGGGCAATGAGATAGTGAGCAACACGGCCGGACACGACGGTGCAGGGGTGTTGATGTTCCAGTACTCGTGGCCTGATCCGGAGGAGTGGGTGACCGCTGTGATCAGCGGGAACGTGTTGGAGGGGAATGTCATACGTCCGGAGGAGTACTCGGGAGGAGCTGGCGGGCTGTCGTTGGTGGGCTGGATCAGTGCGACGATGAAGGACAACACAATCGCGGACAACGAAGGGTGGGCCGCCGGGGGAGTGCTCCTGGACGGCGCAAAGGCGATCGTGGATGGAAACGATATCCTTGGCAACCATGGGGAGAACGCGGGCGGCCTTCTAGCGTTCAGCCCCGAGATCACCCTAGTCGACAACAGGGTCATAGGCAACGTTGGCCTTGGCAACGAGGGTGGAATCGGATTGGGCTCTGGATCTCTCACGGTGATCGAGAACGAGATCATGAGCAACACAGGAAGGTACGCAGGGGGCATAGCGGCAGGTGGGCACTCGCCGGGTTATCCCGCCACTATCACCCTGGACTCCAACTACATCGTCGGGAACGATGCGTTGGAGAGAGGAGGAGGCATCTACATCTACGAGAACAATGCCTCCTTCACCCTCACGAACAACATCATCGCGGACAACAGCGCAGTGGAACAGGGCGGAGGTATCTACGTCTCGGACTCGCAGGGTACCCTGATTAACAACACCATCGCCGAGAACGAGGAAGGGGCCGGGGAAGGAATCTACCTGGACGGGACCGCCGAGGCCACCATCTTGAACAACATCATCGTCAGTCATACCTACGCTGTCTACAACGCCGGGAGCGGCACCCCCGACGTGACGTACAACGACGTGTGGGGCAATACCGTCTCCGACTTCTATGGCGTCAGCCCGGCGACGGGCAACATCTCCTCGGACCCCTGGTTTGTGGACCCGGAGAACTGGGACTACCACCTGTGGGCTACCTCTCCGGCCGTGGATGCAGGCCACCCCGATGCTGGACTGGCTCCGTCGGTGGACATGGATGGGGAGACCAGGCCCATGGGGAGCCGGGTGGACATGGGGGCGGACGAAGTACCCTTCGAGGTCTGGATCTGGAAGAGCGACTTGCCCGACCCGGTGCTGCCCGGGGAACTGGTGACCTACACCATCCGGCTGTCCAACGTGAGCGAGGAGAGCATAGGCGGGCTGGTGATGACAGATGGAGTCCCTCTGAATACCACTCTGCACTGGGCCAGCGATGACCACGAGGAGACGGAAGGAGTAGTGAGTTGGAGCATCGGCATCCTGAGTGTGGGGGAGCAAGTGACCAGGACCATGGTGGTGCAGACGAACGAGAGTCTCACCGATGGTACTCTGATCGACAACGGGGAGTACGGGGCGGACAGCGAGGAGCTGACCAGGCCGGTGATGGGGGTGCCGATAGAGACCAGGGTAGGAGTACCGCTGCTGGAGATCACCAAGACAGTCTATCCAGACCCGGTGAGGTCCGGAGGGACACTGACCTACACGTTGGAGGTGAAGAACAACGGGGGGATCAAGGCCACAGGCGTGTTCATCAGCGACAGGGTGCCGGTGAACACCGTGTTTGACTGGGCCAGCGACGGAGGAGTGGAGACAGACGGCGTAGTAACCTGGTCCATCGCGGAACTGGTGTCGGGGCAGGGCCTGAGCCGGACCATGGTGGTGATCGTGGTGGAAGGGCTGGCCGATGGCACAGAGATCGAGAACCTGGAGTACGGGGTGGCGTGCCAGGAGGTGCCTGAGGCAGTGATGGGACCAGCAGTCAGCACCACGGTGAGAGAGCCTGTACTGGCGATCCAAAAGAGCGATGAGCCAGACCCGGTGCTGCCTGGAGGAGAGTTGACCTACACCATCGAGGTGTTCAATGATGGAGGGTGGGAAGCGACGGGGATAGTGGTAACGGACCGGATACCCGTAGACACAACCTTCCACTGGGCCAGCGATGGAGGAGTACAAACCGGTGAGGTAGTGAGCTGGACGCTGGGGTCTCTGGGGCCGGGGAACTCGCTGGAGAGGACACTGGTGGTCACCGTCTCGGAAGGGCTCTTGGACAACAGCGTGATAGACAACGACGAGTACGGGGTGAGGGGCGATGAGATAGGGCCGGTGATGGGTACTCCCATCACGACACTGGTGGGGTTACCCATACTGACCATCAGCAAGGAAGTGGAGCCAGAGCTGGCCTTTCCGGGAGGGGAGGTGGAGTACAGCCTGACCGTGCACAACGAAGGGCACCACGCGGCTACGGGGGTGGTGATCAGCGACCGGGTGCCCCTGGACACGGAGTTCGCCTGGGTCCTGGACGGAGGAGAGTTGGTGGGCGACGAGGTGCGCTGGACGGGGTTGAGCCTGGGGCTGGGTGAGAGTCTGACCGTACACTGGGGTGCTACGGTGACGGAGAACCTGCTGGTGGCAGAGGTGCTCAACGACAGCTATGGGACAAGCTGCTCCGAGACGTCCGATATGGTTATGGGCGAGCCGGTTTCAACTCCGTTGCTGAGACATACCTGGTGGTATCCTCTGGTGATGAAGTACGCTCCATAGCGCGTGCCATAGCCAGCAGGCCTAGATGGTGATAGAATAGGGGCGGGTTCTTGCCCGCCCTTCTTTCTTTTCTTGGCCATCGGAGAGAGGAATCGGGTCACAGATGACCACCCCCATGCGCAAGCAGTATCTCGAGATCAAGCGGCGGCATCCCGATGCCGTAGTCCTCTTCCGCCTGGGCGATTTCTACGAGACCTTCGACGAAGACGCCAAGCTGGTGGCGCAGGTCTGTGACATCGTCCTCACTTCTCGCCCGGTGACCAAGAAGCAGCGTGTGCCCATGGCCGGCGTTCCCCACCACGCCGTGGACGGCTACATCGCCAAGCTCATCAACGCCGGGCACAAAGTAGCCATCGCCGATCAAGTAGGCAACGAAACCTCCAAGGGCCTCATGCCGCGCGAGGTAACCAGAGTCATCACCCCAGGCACGATCGTCGAGCCAGGGCTTCTGGAGGAGAAGCGCAACAACTACTTGGCCGCCCTGATCATGGAAGAGCATAGGGCGGGGCTGGCCTACGTAGACATAACCACCGGGGAGTTCGGCACGACTCAGTTCGAAGGGGCGGATGCGCTTGAGCAAGCTCGTCAGGAGCTCGCCCGCATTCGACCGGCGGAGTGTTTGGTGCCGGAGGACTCGCTTCAGGGCGAGGTTGTTGGCGATCCGAATCTTGAATCCGTAACGTATTTCACGCCTTACGATTCCTGGAGGTTCGAACCGGGCAACGCGCGACGGGCGCTACTCGACCAGTTCGGAGTGGCTACCCTCCAGGGGTACGGCTGCGACGGCTTGCCCCTGGCCGTGGGCGCGGCTGGCGCTATCTTACAGTATCTGTCCGAGACGCAGAAGGCCGCCCTCGATCAGCTCGACACCCTGTTCACCTACTCGACGTCGGAGTTTATGGCTCTGGACGCAGCTACCCGGCGCAACCTGGAGTTGACTCAGACCATCCGTGGAAGGAAGGTCAAGGGAACGCTCCTGGGGGTGCTCGACGTCACGGTCACGCCGATGGGCGGCAGGCTCCTGCATCGCTGGCTGAACCAGCCGCTGCTGGATGTGGAGAAGCTCAACCGGCGGCTGGATGCGGTGCAAGGACTCCATAGCCGTGGGCCACTTCGGGCGAAGTTGACAGAACTCCTGAAAGGGCTCCGCGACCTGGAGAGGCTAAGCAATCGCATCGTGCAGGGCGTGGTTGGACCGAGAGAGCTGCTTGCGCTGAGGCAAGGCCTGGAAGTCGTGCCCTCGATACGGGAGGCCCTCGGTGTGTTGACGGGCGAGGAACCCGTGTGGACAGAGTTGGTGGAGCAACTCGACCCGTGCGGGGAGGTCGCGGAGTTGATTGGTCAGGCCATCGACGAGGAAGCCCCGGCCACGTTGGCCAGTGGGGGGGTGATTGCTGCGGGGTTCTCGGAGGAGTTGGACGCGATCACTTCCTCCGCTAGAGAGGCCAAGCAGTGGGTGGCCGGGCTGGAGGGCCGGGAGAGGAAGAGGACGGGGATCAAGTCCCTCAAGGTGGGCTACAACAAGGTCTTTGGCTACTACCTGGAGGTCACGCAGCCGCACCTGGACAAAGTGCCCGAGGAGTACATCCGTAAGCAGACGCTGGTCAACAGCGAGCGGTTCATCACCCCGGAGCTGAAGGAGTACGAGACGCTGATCCTCAGCGCCGAAGAACGCACGACAGATCTGGAGGCAGCAATCTATCGACAGGTTTGCCAGCAGATAGCGGAGCAATCGGCTCGCATTCTGAACACGGCGAGGGCTGTAGCCCACGCTGACGTCTATCTCGCGCTGTCCGAGGTCGCCGCTCTCAACCGGTACGTACGCCCCACCTTGAGCGACACAGAGACGATGGAGATCGTGGCCGGACGTCACCCCGTGGTAGAGTTGACGCAGCGGGAGGAGCCTTTCGTGCCCAATGACCTGCATCTGGCGCCCGAGGAGGGCCAGATCATCGTTCTCACTGGTCCTAACATGTCGGGAAAGTCCACCTATCTTCGGCAGGTGGCGCTGATCGTGTTGATGGCCCAGATGGGGTCCTTCGTGCCTGCTGATGAGGCCAACATTGGAGTGGTGGATCGTATCTTCACGCGCATCGGGGCGCAGGATGAGATCAGTGCTGGGCAGAGCACATTCATGGTGGAGATGGTGGAGACGGCGAACATCCTCCATCACGCCACGGACAGAAGCCTGCTCATATTGGATGAGATAGGACGCGGGACCAGCACCTACGATGGTATCTCCATCGCCTGGGCCGTCGTGGAGTACATCCACAACCATCCCCGGCTGCGGGCCAAGACCCTCTTCGCCACGCACTACCACGAGTTGACGGAGCTGGCTCAGCTTCTGCCCAGGGTCCGCAACTATAACGTGGCGGTAGCTGAGGAGGGAGACAACGTGGTCTTCCTGCGCAAGATCATCCCGGGCGGCGCGGACAGGAGCTATGGGATCCACGTGGCGGAGCTGGCTGGACTGCCGAAGGTGGTCATCCACAGGGCGCAGGAGATCCTGAAGAAGCTGGAGGAAGATTCCTCGCGCGTGCCTGGGGGTGGGCACCTGGACGCACCAGCGCAGCAGTTGCCGCTGTTCCAGGTGAGTTCACACCCGGTTGTGGAGATGCTGAGGGAGCTGGACCTGACGACGATGACGCCGCTCGAAGCTCTCAACAGGCTGTACGAGCTCCAGCAGCGCGTGCAGGGAGACGGCCAATCCGAGGAGAAAGCACACTAGCCTCGGTGTGACCGTTGCACTGCGTGAAACCACTGTGCTATAATGCGTGCCATTATCGATGGGAAGGTGTCAAGCGAGAAGGGAGGACAGGAGAGGATGAGACTCACGGACGCAGGGTGCAAAGTGGCAATGCTGTTGGTGGGCCTGACGCTGGTCGTGGGCGGTCTGGCCTGCCAGTTCGGACAAGGGGCTGCTCCGACGGTGGAGATCACGTTTCCGCCGACGGGACGGCAGGTGCAGGTGGGCGGCACGGTGCCCATCCATTCCGTCTCCCGTGATGATCGAGGCCTGTCTCGCATCGAGTTGTGGAGCGGCGGTCAGGTCATCGACACCACCACAGCCACGGGAGCGACTTACGTGGCTGTTCAGTACTGGACGGCCAGCGAGGTGGGCGTCTTCAACCTGGGGGTCAGGGCTGTGGACTCCGATGGCCAGTCCTCCGACCCGGCGATCATCTCCATCCAGGTGGTGGCTAGCGCCTCGGAGATAACGGATCCGTTGCCGCAAGCGCCTGAGGCGCCGGTCGAGACGCCCAGCGGGGAAGTGCAGCCCACGACTTCGTCAGGCCAGCCCACCTCCCAGCCGGAGGAACCGACCACAGAGGCGGAGGTCCCGACGGCGGAGCCAGGGGAGCCTGTGGATCTGGATCTCACGAACTTGACCCTGAGCAATGTGAACCCAGCACCTGGAGAAGAGATCGTGGTGGGCGTGACCATCCTCAACCGCGGTGGCACGGCAGCCGAGGATTTCCACTGGGGGTGGGATCCTGGCACTGGAGACGAGCCGGTGCACAGCGAGGCGATTGACTTCCTGGCGCCAGGCGACGACTTGGTGCAGGAGATAGGGTATACGTACCAGCAGGCGGGCCAGTACTCGGCGCAGGCCTGGGCGGACTCCATGGACGCCTATGATGAACCAGACGAGACCAACAACTTCGCCTACGAGGACGTCAACGTGAGCGCGGCTGTTCAGGATCAGGCTGCGGCCACGGTTTCCTTCCACGACTATCAGAGTGGCGGGTGGGCAACCTTCGGGGTTGACAACACGGGCACCGTGGCCTTGGAGTGCGTGAGCGTGGTGGTGAACTGCGGTGAAGGACCGTTTGCTTTGCATACCGAGGTCCAGCAGCCCAGGCCGTTCCTGGGAGGGTGGAGCGGACGCCCTCCTGGCGATGAGAGCCTGGCGCCTGGGCAAGGCGCGGTCGTGGCTGTCGAGATAGGCGATATGACTGGCGACGTGCAGTGCGAGGCCGAATTCACCTTCTTCAGTCAGAATGGCGGGCAAGGACTGTCCACCGGACCCATAGCGCTCCAGTTCTCCATCGAGGGGGAAGAAGCTGAGCAGGCAGCGGCGGAGGTGAGCTACCACGACTACCAGGATGACGCCTGGGTGACCTTCGGCGTGGAGAACACTGGCACAGTGGCCCTGGAGTGCGTGAGAATCGTGGTGAACTGCGGTGAAGCGCCATTTGCTCTGCATACCCAGGATCAGCAATCGCGACCCTTCCTGGGAGGGTGGAGCGGACGTCCCCCTGAACAGGAGAGTCTGGCACCCGGGCAAGGCGCGGTCGTGGCTGTCGAGATAGGCGAAATGACCGATAGCGTGGATTGCCAGGCCGAGCTCACCTTCTTCAGTCAGAATGGTGCGCAAGGGCTGTCCACGGGACCCATCGCGCTCGAGTTCTCCATTCAGGGCTAACGAGCCCAATACATAGGGGTGGAAGTCAGCTAGCATGATGGGTCATGGGACGACGCCTGGGTGACCATCGGCCTCGAGAACACAGGCACCGCGCCAACGCCCGTCTGCAGCCGGGAGACGGGGGCACAGTAGCCATTGAGATAAGACCACAGCCCCCCGGCAGCTTGTGTGTTGGGGAGTTCACGTTCTTCAGCGAAGACAACGGGGGAGGGTTGTCTACCGCTGTGTACGTCGAGTTCGTGGTCGAGTAGCTCGAGGCCATACTGTGCGACCCATAGCCTGCGGCGAATGGCGTGGGTGTGTGGGCCACGCTACCTATTCTCTGGGATGGCCCTGAACCAGGAAGGAGGAAGAGACAATGATACGAGTGCGTGGACGCGGGCGATTGGCTGTGGTGGTGGCCCTTCTTGCGGTGATGGGCATGCTCCTGGCTTGCGATCTGGGTAGTCTCTTCGGTGGCGGGGAAGTCCCCAGTGTGGTCATAGAGCGCCCACCCAGCGACGTGCAGGTCGCGCTGGGCGAAACGGTGCCCGTCCACGCCACGGCTACAGATTCCACGGGGGTGACTCGTGCGGAGCTGTGGGTGGACGACGCCTTGCTCGCCACAGAGGCGAGCCCGGTGGCCGAGGGACAGGCATCCTTCTCTGTGGTCTTCAGGTGGAGGGCCGATGTGGAGGGGTCCCACAGGGTTGCGGTCAAGGCGTATAACCAGGCGGGGAGCGTCGGCGAGTCAGCGGCGATCATCGTGTTTGTCGTAAGGAAAGTGACGCCTGCGGAAGCTACGCCGGGTGGTCCGGAAGCGCCCCCGCCCGCGCCAGAGGGCACACCGCAGGGTCCACAGGCCACACCGGAGGGACCCCCTGCTACTCCGGCCCCACAGCCGACGCAGCAGGGACCACCCCCGGCCACGCCGACTTCGCCGCCCGCACCGCCAACGGAGACACCGGTGCCGCCAACACCCACCAGCACGCAGCCTGCGGGTCCGTGTCTGCCCACGTCCATCACCACCATCAGCGTGGGAGGCCACCCCAAGGGTGTGGCGGTTTATGGGCACAGAGTCTACGTGGCCATACACAATGCGCCCGTGGTGGTGGTGATCAATGCAGACACGAACGCAGTGCTGAGCTCGCTGGCTACCGGTGCCCCAGGCTCCGCACAGGGCAATGGCGTGGTCTACCATACCGGGTCCGGGGAGTTGTTCGTGGGCAACAAGACCGACGGTACGGTATCGGCGATAGATCCCAGTGGAGCCGGTAGCCCAGACATCATCGCGTCGAACGCTGAGCCCTTTGGACTGGCCGTCGCCGGTCAGTACGTCTACGTTAGCAACTTCGGCGCGAATCGCGTGAGCAGGATCGACGCTACCACTCACTTGGGCCAGAGCCTGATGAGCGCGTTCAACAAGCCGGCGCTGCTCGGCGCTCTCGGTGCAGACGTCTTCGTGCCCACGAATGGGGCAGGTCCCATTTACCGGGTTCCACCCAGTGGCAGCCCCATCGCCATCGGTCCCAGCAAGACGGGATACTTCGCTGCGGCAGCGAACACTACCAGCAACCGGGTCTTCGTTACCGACCGCGATGGCGGTGACCTGCTCAAGATCAATGGCAACACCAATGCGGTGGAAGACAAGCTGCATTTTCCCAACCACAGGCCGTACGGCTTGGCTGTCAACTCCTCCAAGGGGCGGATATATGTCATCGCGGCGGAGGCCGATCTGCTGTACGTCGTTGACGGCCCCACGATGCAGATCGTGGAGAGCGTGGCCATCGGTGGCCAGGGTGCAGTGGAGGGTGGACAAGGCATCGCGCTCTGGGGCGACAGAATCTACGTCAGCAACTACCAGGATGGGACGGTCAGTGTGCTAGACGACTCAGCGTGCCCGTAGCATACGGCACGACCAACCGAGCATTCTCTCTCGACATAACAAGCAAGCCGCGGTGGGACTGGCGCCTCACCGCGGCTTCTTCGCGTAGCCAGGAATGGCCTTAGGGGCTGACGTAGAGATACTGCACGGTGAAACGGCGCTCGATGCCCAGCAGGTCGTCGATGCTGATTCGGTCCGGGAGCGGACTGAGACCGCTGAGCAGGATCTCCATGAGGTTGGGGGCGCGCTGATACTCGATGATTCGAGGCTCGCTCTCAATGCCGGCCAACTCGGCGGCCACATCGATAGCGTCGGAGAGGTTGCCCAGGTCGTCGATGAGCCCTAGATCGAGGGCCTGCTGGCCGGTGTAGACTCGACCGTCGGCTAGCTCTCTGGCCTCTTCCAGGTCCAGATCTCTTCCCTCCGCCACCACCTCGAGGAACCGCTCATAGGCCTCGTTGGTGATTCCCTGCCAATGGGCGATCTCGTCCTCGGTTGGCTCGCGATAGGGGCTCAACTCATCCTTCATGGCCCCGCTCTTGATGACCAGCATTTCGATGCCGATCTTGTCCAGAAGCCGCTCGAAGTTGGGCACCGTGGAGATCACGCCAATGCTGCCGGTGAGAGTGACCGGATTGGCTACGATCTTCTCAGCCGCGCACGAGACGTAGTACCCGCCGGATGCGGCCGTCTCCCCCATGGACACGACGATGGGCTTGCCCAGCTCCTTGAGCGCGGTGTAGATCTCATCCGTGGCTACAATGCCACCACCTGGGCTGTTGACGCGCAGCACGACGGCCTTCACGGACGGATCTTTCTGCGCCCGCTCCAGTCGCTGAATGATGGATTCCGAGTAGGCATTGTCGGTAGTCGTGAGGGCCCAGTCTTGCTCCCTTCCGGAGACGATGGTGCCCTCGATGCGCACCACGGCGACGGAGTCCTCCCAGATCCTCCCGGCGCTGGTGACCCCGGAGACCCCCGAGAGCAGCCCTAGTCCCACGCAACTCAGAGGTGCCAGCACGCAGAGGAAGATGCCCAGACCGGCGCCAATCCAGACCCACTTGCGTTTGTTCATCAGACACTCCTTTCGCCACCGTTCTCCTAGTGCGGGGAGCATGCAGGGACCGTCGCCTAGCAAGCAAGCGACATCGCAAGTCGATTGTAACACAAAGGGAGTGCCGAGCCAACGGCGCCGAGGCCGTACCTCGGAAGCGGCCCTGTTCGCCGATGATTTCCGGTCTTCCTTGATCTGTTGCGGCGGGCCGCGCTTTGTGGTAGCATACCACGGCGGTTGACACGGAGGGAGAAGATGGTTCAGCGGTGGAAGGGGCGGCAACGAGGCTGGGTAGTGTCGGTGGCTGTGTCTCTGCTTGCAGTTTCGCTGCTGCTGAGCGGCTGCAGAGCTGCCAAGAAGCGCATCGCCATAGA
>Ga0315553_10004363_pt1 | contig 10655 bp, 13 predicted proteins | sample SalMarSW160140MG_FD_203099 | JGI IMG/M metagenome (GOLD analysis project Ga0315553, IMG submission 203099) | Salt marsh sediment microbial communities from the Plum Island Ecosystem LTER, Massachusetts, United States - Salt Marsh Sediment SW1601-40 ... | reverse complement strand
GCGATATCCTGGTGAAGGGTATCATCGAGACAGTAGTCAAGGACAGCCCCGTTCTGGAAAGGCTGCCCTTCATTCAAATCACGGGCAACAGCCTGAAGTACAACCGGGAGAAAACTCTCCCCACGGTCGCCTGGTACGACCCCGTGACGGACACCTGGACGACCTCAGAGCCGGCCTTCGAGCAGTGCTCGTCAGCCCTGTGCATCCTGGGCGGAGACGCCGACGTGGACAACTTCCTCAAGTCGACGCGCTCCAATGTCCAGGACCTGGAGACGGCCGTCATCGAGCAGAAGGCTAAGGCCCTCAGGCACGAGTTCGAGAATTGCTTCATCAACGGAGACACCGGCGTCAATGCCAAGCAGTTCAACGGACTCCACGCCACCCTCAAAGGCACCGCCTGGGTGGCCGACACCGCGACGACCCTCGGAGACGTTGTCGTCCCTACGGCCGGCAAGGAGAACGGGTTCCGCTACGAGGCCACCGCCGTAGCCGGCGACACCAAGACCCACGGCACCACCGAGCCCACCTGGCCCGTCATAGAGGGCGCCACCGTGGTCGACGATCAGGTCACCTGGACCTGCAGGCTGGGGAACCACCTGGCCATGGGCGTCAATGGCGCCACCCTGAGCCTCACCAAACTGGACCAGCTCATTGACGTGGTCAAAGGCGGCAAGCCCGAGCTCATGCTTATGAGCCGCCGGTCCCGGAGGAAGATACAGACCCTGGCCAGGGGAGCCGGCACCAACCTCTTGATCGGGGAAGGTAAGCTCGGAGAGATGGTCGAGTACTTCAACGGCATACCCGTCGCCATCTCGGACTGGGTGAAAGACAGCTACACCGTCGGGTCATCCACGGACTGCTCCACCATCTTCGCCTTCCGCATGGGAGAGGGGGCAGTCTGCGGCCTCTCCAGCCCGGAGATGCTACAGGTCGAGCGCCTTGGCTCCCTGGAGACCAAGGACTGCACACGTACCAGGATCAAGTGGTACGTCAGCCTGGCACTGTTCTCCCTGGTCAACTGTGCCATGCTCACGGGGGTGAGAGACTAGACGCACAGCAAACCTGACCTCATTCTTACCTCCTATTACCTTTGCATGGGGGGAGGGGGCCGGTCGAACCCCCTCCCCAGGTGAGGTGAAAAGATGAACCTAGTCGAAATGAGAGCCCGGGTCCGGGAGGACCTCAAGGACACGGTCGAAGCAACCTACATCTGGACGGACGACGAGGTCGACGGCGCCATCCAGAGAGCCGTCCTGGAATACTCACTACACGCACCCATCGAGCAGCAGGACGACATCGCCACCAGCGACGGAGACGACGAGCTCGACATATCAGGCCTGGCCGGCTTGCTCCAGCTCCTATCGATAGAGTTTCCCCTGGGGAAATCCCCCGGGTACATGCAGCACTTCGACCGCTACGCCGGTCACCTCTATATGGAGGACCCGGGAAACGGCACGGACGCCCGGGTACGGTGGACTAAAATACATACCCTGGCCGCAGACTCGTCCACCATCCCCTCCGAGCACGAGGAGATTATAGTCCTCGGCGCGACAGGCCACCTGGCCATGTCGGCCTCGGCCTACACAGTAGACAGGGCCAACATGGCCGGCAGGTACGGCACCCAGAGCTTCAGGCTATGGGCCAGGGAGAGGCTCAGCCGTTATGATCATAAACTCAAAGCCATCTCCCGCAGCAACAAGGTGATCGGGAGGACGCTCTTTACCCAGCATGATTGAACTGGCCATCCTCAAGAACTTCGATAGCGAGACCTACAAGGCCGGGGTTCAGCTCGCACAGTCCCTGACCGCCTACTTCGACGACGTTAATGTGGCCAGGAACATCGACTCCGGAGAGATGATCACCGGCCGCAGCGTCATCCTGGCCATCCCCTGGGGAAACCCTAAAGACGCCGTCGTCGTCGCAGTGTTCACACCGTAGGGAGGCACGCATGAAGAAGAAACTCAAAGGAGCAATCAAGAAGGTGACCAAAATCAAACAGGCTATCGAGAAGGAAATCACCAGGGACCGCCTGCCCAAAGAGGCCTTCGCCATCGTCGGAGACCCGGAGGACCCTGCCACCTGGAGGCTACCGCACCACACCAGGGCCATCTTCCGGCATCTGCAGGGAAGGCTTCACATCGAGAAGACGGTGGACTGGGATCGCATGCCGGCGGCAGTGGCAGCCCTCAGCCCGGGAGGATACCGGGGCGAGAGGGTACACGCCTCGGCCGAGGACATCATCAAGGCAGCTCGCCACCTGGCCAACCATTACCAGGCCGCGGACAAGCCGGTCCCCGACACCCTGGCAGCCTTGATCTAATTGTTGCCGTATGCCAACTATTATGTAGTGCGAGGCTTTAGCCTCGTGCCCTAAAGGGATTGACCAATGGCAGAGAACGAAAAGCCCAAGGCCCCCGAGCTGGTCACCGTCTTTACGGACCTCCTCCGGGCCGTGGCCCGGCCGGCCGTCACCATCATCTTCGCCGCGGTGATCGCCCAGGCCGTCGTCCAGGGAACCCCGGTCCCTCAATGGTTCCTGGCCCTGGCCATCCCCTGCATAACCTGGTGGTTCGCTGAACGGACTGTAACCCATATCTCGGAAAGGAAGAAGGAGGACCAATGAGACCAGAACAGGCGATCGACGAACTCTACAGACTCGAAGCCGACACCGCCGTCGTCAAACCAGGCACACCCCGCGCCAAGGCCGTCAGGCAAGGGATCGAAGCCGTCGAATCGATCCTCGCACTCCAACGCATACTGAAGTCTTGGCCGCGCAAACTGCCAGGCCAGCTATGACCTTCATGGAATTCCTGCGCAAGACCTTCGGCCCGGATGGCATCTTCTCATCCGGCCAGGAGGGCCACGCTTTTCTAATCGGCATCAGCGAGGTGGTATGTCCCTGGAAGCCGCGCTGGGATATGCCCCCGGACTACCAGGCCAACGGCAACCCCCTCCAGGAGTACCACTACTACATGTTCGGCCGGGCCGCGGGGATCCTGGTCTGGCTCGCTATATGTTGTGTCATCAAAGCGGTGCTGCTTTGAGAACGTGCCATAAATGGACCGACGACGACAGGGAGATAGTCAGGCGAGACTACAAGGGCACTCACGCGTCCGCCCGCGAAATTGGCCAGAGACTAGGCGTTTCGGAATTTGCCGTCCGTGGTCAGGTCTATGCTATGGGCCTGGCCAAGATAACCGACCGGAAATCGTGGAATCCGGAACAGGACGACCAACTCCGTGAACTCCTGCCCCGCTATGCAGCCAGGACAGTGGCCATCATGATGCACCGCAGCCTGAACTCCGTGGTCCTCCGCGCTAAGCGGATCGGGCTGCACAGGCGCACCCACGACGGCTGGTTTACAAAGAAGGAAGTCTCCGAGATCCTGGGCATGGGCCACCACTGGGTTCAGAGGCGCATTGACTCCGGAATTCTGAAGGCCACCTACCATCACGGCCACCGGCCCTCCCAGTACGGATTCGCCATGTGGCACATAACCGCCGAAGACCTGAGGGCCTTCATAAGGCGCTATCCCGATGAGCTCAACGGCCGCAACGTCGACATGGTCCAAATCGTCGACATCCTCGTAGGAATCAAAGTACCGCCCCAAAGTGACGCAAACTGATGCAAGATGATGAACAATAATGAACAGTAATGACCAATAACGAAACCAAACGGACACAACATGTTGACACCGGCGGCGCCGATCCCCGGCCTCGCCCTCTACATCTTGTGTCCAACAAAGGAGGAAAACAATGGCTGAATTCACCGACTTCATGGAAGACAAGATCATCGACCACATGCTGCGCAACCAGAGCTACACCCCGCCGACCACAGTCTACGTCGGCCTGTTCACCAGCGCCCCCAGCGACGCCGGAGGAGGCACCGAGGTCTCCGGAGGCGCCTATGCCAGGCAGGCCGTGACCCTGTCGGCTGCCTCGGGAGGCGCCAGCTCTAACAGCGCTGAGATCACCTTTCCCCAGGCCACCGCAGACTGGGGCACCGTAACCCACCTGGCCCTGTTTGACGCCCTCTCCGGGGGCAACATGCTCATGTGGACTCCCCTGGACGCCAGCAAGGAAATCAACAACGGAGATACTTTCGTGATCGAGGTCGGAGACCTCTTGATGTAACCGTCGCCTAAAGCAACAAGGACCGCAACAGGGCAGGGCTAGATGGAAATCTTCGGGAATCAAAATGTAGAGTCTAGCTCCCTCTATGTTAGCAACTTCCTCAGAGGGACGAAATTCACTTGCTCGGAGGCCGGAACCGCCCAAAGCATAACGGCCTACATCGATACGTCTGCGACCGGGAAAATCCTGTTTGCCATCTACAAAAGCTCTGATAGTTCCCTTGTTGGTTACACTGAAGAAGGCACGGACCTACCAACTGGCTGGCAGACCCTTGACATTGTAGCGGGAGGCACACTAGAAGCAACAGACTACTATATCGTATCCTGGGCTAACGCTGGTTACAAGGTTCGCTACAAGAGCCAGACGTACGCTGGTGCCTACATGTCTAAGACCTACACTGGTACTCCGCCTGACCCCTGGTCTAAAACCCTCGGAAGCTATATGTTCTCTATCTACTGTACCTATTCCATCGGCGGTGGCCAGACACACTACGGCGCAGCGACCCTCTCCGGGACAGGTGCTCTGTCAGCCCTCGGCCGGCTAGTCGTAACCGCCAAAGCCACGCTTTCAGGTACAGGCTCACTATTGGCAGCCGGCACAGTACTCGGCGCAGAGGTCACCGGCTCAGCCACGCTATCAGGCACCGGCAGCCTGGCAGCAGCCCCCCGCCGGATCAGGTCCGGTAAGGGCACCCTATCAGGAACAGGCGCCCTGGCCGCCGCTGGCCATGTCACCCGTGCGGCAGCAGCCACCATGGCCGGCACGGGCGAGCTCGCCGCAGCAGCCGTCATAGTGGGAGAGGTCACCGGCTCGGCCACCCTATCAGGGACAGGTTCCCTCTCAGCCAGGGCCGTCTACATTGTCATCGCCAAAGCTACCTTATCAGGTACCGGCAGCCTCCACGCCGCCGCCACCATCGTCGGCACCAGCCCCACTCTCTTAGCAGCTCAGAAGAAACGACACCGCCTCCCCTACGTCGAGGCTAAGCTATACGACTATAGTCAAGGCATTAAAAGACTTCACTATACTAGACTTTACCAGGGCAGCGAACCCGACAACCATCACGGCCTGGCCTTTGATGGCCAGGGCTCCATGCACCGCATCCGGGCCGCCGCCGGCAACAAGCTCTACCGCCAGAAAGTGGCCAACCCCGGGCCCGGCTCCGACTACTCACAGTGGACGGAGATAGCCACCGACTGCGCCGGTCCCTGCGCCATAGCGGCCTCCGGAGGGAAGGTTTACATCTTCTATAGAAAGACCGACGACACATTACGGAAGTACTACTCCCATAACTATGGCCAGGACTGGACCAACGCCGAGCTCACAGACTACGCCGGCGCCCTCTCCCTGGCCGCCGCCTGGTGGGGTACCTCAGACACCGTCGTTTGCTTTGCTCTCAGGTCCAACCAGCTCAACGGTATCACCCTGGACACATCGGACCAAAGTACCACCCCTCACACCTGGTCGGACGGCAATCATATCTGGCTAACAACCTGTGGCATAGGCGCCACCTATAACGCAGCTCTTGATCAGTGCGAGCTCGTCATAGCCGGCAAGGAGTCCGACTCCCCCTACAACCACCACGACCTCTTCCGGACCAGGTTCAACGACAATTACAACTTCCTGGCCCTGGCCAGCTTCATCACCGCCCCCGACGGAGAAGATATCACCTACGAGTACCCCGACTGCCACCTGCCGGCGAGTCCCCAGGCCTATGAGACTAACAGAGTCGCGGCCGTGGAGAAGTTTGCCGGCACGACCGCCTACACCAGGCCGGTCACCTGTCACTGCGTAAAGGGCACGACCTGGTCCGACACCACCTTCACCGAGCCCAGGCCTCTACTGGACGAATCCGCCGCGTACGGATTCCGAATTTCGTCCACCCCCGACCACTGGTGGATGGAGACGCCCTCCGGAGTGTGGAGAGCCGCCAGGCCCGCAGCGGATCCCCTGGACCTCACCGGCGATATCGTCGCCCTGACAGCTGATAGCTCTCAGCTGACAGCTCTCAGGATTGAGCTCGACAACTCAAAGGGGAAGTACGCCTCCCCCGGAGAGGGTGAGCTCGCTTCCCTTCTCTTCCGCAGCGAGATCGTCCTCAAACTGGGCTACAAGACCACCCAGGGCAACGAGGCAGTGGACGCCGGCACCTACTGGATAGATTCCTGGGAATATTCCACGAATCTCAATCAATCTCTACTGAATCTCTATTGCTTAGACGGCTGGGGATTGATGGACCGCTGGACCGCCAGGTATCACATGCGCTGGAACAAGGACGATGTCGATCCCCGCTCCGTCTGGCAGGTCCTGTACCAGGTCCTGGCCAGGGTAGGCATAAGGTTGACCAACACGCCGGCCAAACCCCAGAGCTCCGCCATCAACAACCTGTACCCTGACTTCGCCCTCGACCCGGGAACAGGCGGCGACGCCGCTATCCGGCGCCTCCTGTCCTTTGTTCCCGACAAGCTCGTATTCCGGGGCCAGGAGGCCTTCACCAAGAACCCCCTATCCAACGAGGCTTCCTCTTATTCATACGGCACCGACCACGTCATCGTTAGCGGCACCTACGGCCACGCTGTCACCCTGTCCCGTTCCCGTGCCCTGGGACAGGACGACGAAGGAGCCAGGATCGTCGAGGACGCCCTGGACTGGGATCTCCTGGAGCTCGCCATCGATGAGCTAGGACAGGTGTACGACCCCAACCTCCGGACCGCGACCAGGGCCCAGGAGAGGGCCGACGCCCTCCTGCGTCAAGCGTCCCTGTCGGCATACGCCGCCAGCCTGGTCGTCCCCACCAACGTAGCCCAGCAGCTCCTCGACGTCGTCGACGTAACCGACGCCCGGTGCGGCATCTCCGCGGAGAACTATCGGGTCGAGGCCATCCGCACCGACTACGACCGCCGCAAAGGCCAGTACCACCAAACCCTCACACTAGGAGCCCCATGATTGGTTTTCCGTTTTAGCCAACTAATGCTTGCTTCAAAGCATTGAGTCTCGGGGCCAGAGATTCAACTAACCCCTGTCGAGCTAGTTGCCATCGGTCGTTATCTTCGATATTGATAGCATCTATTGCGGTTCCTGAGATTCTCAATTGGTGGAGGGTTTCCCTGTAGTTGCTTTCTAGTTCCTGCCTTATCTTCTGTTCTGCCAATTCATATTCTTGAACAAGCTGTCCCATTTCTTCTGCCTTGGACTGCAATTCAGGCTTCAAGCTGCTTATCGCCTCGACTACCCTTTTCACACTATCTATGGCCTGGGTATTGGCAAACCCGATGGTCTCTACCAGGTGCTCGATTATCGCCTGCTTTATTATCTCTCTCTCGTTTTCCTCGTGCTTATTTAGCTCCGCAGTAACATCCAGTCGTTGGGAACTGTCAAGCCATTTTTGTGCCAGCACCTGACCCGCCTGGCGATACCTTTGTCTTTCTTGCTGTTCCTTTTCGTCGGCTGACAGCTTGCCCAATCTATTTGCTCTCTCTTGAGCAACTTCCCAGGCACTTTTTAGCTCACTCATCTGAGTCCCTTTCGTTAGGTCCTTGCGAGCCCCGACCTGTCGAGGCGACGCAACCTCAGGTTTCTATTCTTCAAGATTGCTTCAACACTGCCGTGCTTCGCAATGACGGGCAACGATAATTAGCACTGGCAATGCATTTTAGCCTATAATATTAATGAGGTTCAAGCTATGATTTATCATAAGTCTGTGAAGTTGGCAGAGTATTTCTATTGTTATGTATGGCAGGGCAGAGGCAATAACTGTAATGCCGTTCTGTGGCCCTCGGTCTTAAGAGGAGAGCATCCGCACGTATTAGTGGATCCAGGGCACGTCAGGAATGAGCTCGGGGAGCCTTGTTTTGATTCCCTGACTGAGGCTATGGAAAAGGATGGTTTCAAAATCGAGGATATTGGTCTGGTGATTGGCACTCATAGCCATCCTGACCATATTGAAGCCACCGATGCGGTGGTGAATAAAAGCGGTGCTTTGTTTACTTTGTCCCGTGAGGAGGATGAATTCTATCGCACGATGGGGAAGATGTTCTTTCAGGCATTCGGCGGCAAGCCGCCGGAGGTTAATCCCTCCTTCTATCTCAAGGATGGTGATTTGTCTCTGGGGGCTAGAAACGACAAGGTGGCAGTGAAGGTTTTCGTTACCCCGGGACATTCCCCAGGTTCTGTTTCCCTCTATCTGGAAGAGGAAAAAATACTGATCAGCGGTGATGTGGTGTTTGCCGGCAGCGTAGGCAGGACTGATTTTCCTGGTGGCAGCCCTTCCTTGCTAAGGAAGAGCATTGACAAGCTGTCTCAACTTGATGTGGAATACCTTGTTCCCGGTCACAGCACCGAAGCGGGCGGCATAATTGCGGGCAAGGATAAGGTAAGGCGCAACTTTTATACGGTGAAGATGTTTATCTAAATTAACTCACGAAAATCGAGAGATTTTCGTGGTGACCCGCTAATTAAGAATAGGACGATTTTGACGGGCACAACGTGGTGTGAGCTTTTTGCGATTAGTCTGGAAAATGAGGAGGAGCGAAGGGCAGTATAGCAAGTTGAATTGAGGTCTATTATGGAGACGAATGACAGAATCAAGTATGCCCTGGAGAACACGGAATTAGTCCGCGGACCGCAGCAGAACCTGTCGACTTTTGGCAGCTCTGTTGTTGATTATTACGTTGTCACGGAACTGGTTGGGAACATAAGCGTGGTGAGGGACGGGAAGGTAATTGCGGAAAGGCCCAAGATTGTCACTCCCGCTTACCTGGTGAATATAGAAGGCTTTAGCGAGCAGGCGAGAAAATACATAGCGATGATGGCTCGCGAGCGTCCTCATGAATCGGGCATCTTTTACCGATATAAGAATGAACCGAAGGGGATGAACGTTGTCTCCGAGCCTATCAAGCAGGTGATAAGTAAGCTCAGCTCCCAAATAGAGGAGGAGCATAACCCCTTGAGCACCATAATTAGAGGGGTGGAGGAAGTGTGGGATGTGTCCTTGCTCATGTTCATCTATGAGCTGACCACTAAGTCGGTTCGCACTAATATGGCCGAATTTAATCGCCGGGGCTTTTTGGACATGGATGCCGACGGAGTACCCGAGGGTGCCCGGGATTACATCGAAGAGCTTTTTGAGCAAGCAAGTCGAAACCTTTCCCGAGCCCCAGAGCTAGTGGGTGAGCTGAACCGCTGGGGTCTATTCCCGGAATATCAAGACCGTTTCTTTGCCTTATTCAGAAGAGGGTGAGCCGGTTCTGAGTCACATTAATCCCAGGTACCAGTTTAGTATATTGCTTCCCCAGAGTAGCGTTACCATAGCGGCCACGGCCAGGAAGGGACCAAAGGGGACTGTCTCCCGGCGGTTTCGCTTTTTAGCTATCAGCAGAGGCACGGCCACTATGCCGCCTAGGATAGCTCCCATAATAATGGCAACAAAGACCAGAGGAAAGCCGGTAGCCAGACCAATTAAGGCAGCGAGCTTGACATCTCCCCAACCCATGCCACCACGGGAGACCAGGGCAATCAGAAGGAATATAGCAAAGCCGATGGCTCCACCTAGAGCAGCACTGGCAATCCCAGGCTCTATCACTTGGGTAAGCCAGGTCACTTGAGTAAGCCAGGACTGAGGCAATAAAGCCAGAAGCAAAGCCACAACCATGCTGGGATAAATTAGCTTGTTCAGGATGAGTCCGTGCTCAAGGTCAATGACGAAAATGATAGTGAATAGACAGGCGTAGAAAGCCATAACACCTAGCTCCACACTTAAGCCATAATGCCAGTAGAGGAGGGCAAATATAAGAGCGGTGGCAAGTTCCACCCAGAATAACCTCTTGGGTACAGAGGCCTGGCAGTACCGACAACGACCACGAAGCCTGAGGTAGCTAAATACGGGGATGAGGTCTTTGGTGGATAGCTTGTGCTGACAGGCCTCGCAATGAGATGGCGGATATGCAATGGACTTATTCTGAGGGAGGCGGTCGATGCATACATTCAGGAAGCTGCCTACTAGCAGACCCATGATGGCGAACAGGGATATCAATAGTATTTCCACGGGTGTCTATTGTGGACGTATCATAGGTCCGAAGTCAATAGTTCGTTGGTACTGTTGCCGGGCGTAGCTCGTGCTGACATTGTGGACACCTTCCTCTCGTCGTTACTAGTGCCCTTTGTTTTGTCATTGCGAGGCTGGCGAAGCCAGCCGAAGCAATCTCGTTGTGAAGCAGGGCTGCCCGCTTCTTACGGCTGCCAGCTCAAAAAGGGATAGGTCACTCCATTAACGATATTCCAGATGTAGGCGGGATTAGTCTCGTTTAGAGCGACTGCGATTATGCTCCACTCTGCGCTTGAAAATGTGGCAAACTTCTGCATTTCGGCGGTATTCTTGCCCGTCCCGCCATCAGAAGTAGATTGTCCGCTGGTTTCCATATCCCAAAAAGAGTTGTTCACGGTGCCTGAATTATCCCCCACCAGACCGCCAACAGTGTTGTCGCCAGTCACACTACCTGTGGAATAGGAGTTGTAAATAGTGCC
>Ga0315553_10004362_pt1 | contig 10656 bp, 6 predicted proteins | sample SalMarSW160140MG_FD_203099 | JGI IMG/M metagenome (GOLD analysis project Ga0315553, IMG submission 203099) | Salt marsh sediment microbial communities from the Plum Island Ecosystem LTER, Massachusetts, United States - Salt Marsh Sediment SW1601-40 ... | reverse complement strand
AAACCTGACGAAGAAATACGGTGACTTCACCGCGGTTGACAACATCTCCTTCACTGTTCAGGAGGGGACAGTGTGTGTTATTATCGGCCCCTCGGGATGCGGGAAATCAACGACATTAAAGACAATAAACCGTATGCTGGAACCCACCGCCGGGGATATATTCGTCGATGAAGAGAACGTTCTCGATATCAAGCCTGAAATTCTTCGTCGAGGAATCGGGTATGTGATTCAGTACGTGGGTCTTTTCCCGCACATGACGGTCGGCGAGAATATCGCAGTGGTACCGAAGCTCCTTGACTGGGAGAAATCCAGGATCGAGATGCGGGTTGCCCTGCTTCTGGAGATGGTCGGACTTGATCCGTCGGCCTACAGGAACAAGTATCCGAATGAGCTGTCGGGAGGCGAGGCGCAGAGAATAGGTGTGGCTCGGGCGCTTGCTGCAGACCCGCCGATTCTGCTTATGGATGAGCCCTTTGGCGCCGTCGATCCTCTGAACCGGGAGGTGCTCCAGAGGGAGTTTGTCAGGATTCAAAGGGAGCTCAAAAAAACGGTTCTGTTCGTTACCCATGACCTTGATGAGGCCGTACGTATCGCCGACAGGATTATCATAATGCGTAACGGGACAATCGTTCAGGATGATGTTCCGGAGAGTATTCTTGCATCCCCGAAGAACAAGTTCGTTCACGATTTTGTCGGCAGCGACCGTGCATTGAAACGTCTTTCCAGGTTTATCGTTTCACAGTATATGCACAAGCCCATTTCACTCGAAATGGGTGAAGGCCTTCTCAATGAGGCAGGGCGGCTTCGGGAGCGGAAGCACATTCGCTATATATGGATTGTGGACTCCGGGAACAGGCTTATCGGATGGCTTGACACCGTGATAATTAAAAAAAATACATCTCTTGAGGATGCGATCACCGAAGTGGCCGCGGAGATGATCGAGGTCAGGGAGGATTCAACACTCAGGGAAGTGCTTGCAAAGATGCTTGGTGAAGGGGTAAAGGTGGTTCCGGTGGTCGATGCAGACAGGAGAGTGATCGGCGAGGTCAGCCTGAAGGATATCGAGAAATTAACCGAAGAGGTTGATGCGAGTTGGAAAGAGTGAGCCGTCATAAGATGCTGCGCTGGATTCCGATTGCGGTGGTTAGTGTGCTGTTCATTCTCATTGTATTCGACCGCCGGTTTCTGGAGCTGCTTCTGGTATTCATCTTTCCCGGTGAAACGGTGGTTCTGTATCCCAGGGCGGGTCTTCCCGGTCTTCTCGGAGAGCACCTCCTGCTTGTCCTTGTTTCGAGCCTTGCAGCGGTCGGTATAGGAGTCGCCGTGGGGGTATTTGTAACCAGGCCTGCGGGGCGCGAGTATCTCCATCTGGCGAACGACCTGAGCTCGCTGGCGCAGACAATTCCGCCGGTTGCAGTACTTGCCCTTGCCGTCCCCTTTATCGGGTTCGGGTTTAAGCCCACGGTACTCGCTCTTTTTCTCTACAGTATACTTCCCATCATACGAAACAGTATAGCCGGCATGGAAACTGTCTCTCCACACCTTATAGAGGCGGCCCGCGGAATGGGTATGACCCGTTTACAGGTTCTATTGAAAATCGAGCTGCCGCTCGCCCTCAGAGTCATCATGGCGGGTATCAGGACATCGGTTGTTATAAATGTCGGCACCGCCACCGTCGGCGCCGTGGTCGGTGCCGGCGGCCTGGGAACCCCGATTATTTCCGGGCTTGTTCGCGAGAACCCCGCATTCGTCATTGAGGGCGCAGTCGCAGCCGCGCTTTTAGCCTTTTTGATGGACCAGTATCTGGGCAGGGTCGAGCAGGGGCTGTCCAAACGATACGGCCTCGAGACGGATGGCTGATTTTTTATCCAGGATAGGAAAACCCGGCGTATACCGGTTGCCATTTTCAGAGCGGTTGGTATAATCGAGTTGAGCCCAGAACCGGTTGCTTCAGCCAGCTGGTTTATGCTATGCAAATATTCTGTTTACGAGGCGGAAGGATATTTGAGGATAACAAGGTACAATCTCGTCAGTGCACTTCTTTTAGTCCAGCTTGTTTTAAGCACAGGCTGCGCCACTTCACCGAAAAGAGTCCGGGATACGCAACTGAACAATCTTCGCCCTATCGTCCAGGTGGGCTCGTTTGAAACAGCGTCTCCTTTTTTTTCAACTCCGGTAATAACACCCGATAACCGGGTTGTCATCGGCTCTCAAAACGGCTGTGTCTATTTTTTAGACAGCAGCTGTGCCCTTATCAATACGTATAAAACATACGGTATCGTTCATGCTACTCCGGAGGTGCTTTCGAGCGGTTTGATTTCAATCGGTTCATACGACAAACATATATACCTCTTTACTAGTGACGGCGGTCTGGTTCGAGTATTACAGCCCGGAGGTTCGATATTTACCAGCACACCGGAGCTCCCGGACGGCCGAATCGTATTCGGGACAAACAGGAACAGGGTTGTTATTTATGATCTGATACAGGATACAATGCAGTTCTTCAAGACGAGGGGCCTTGTGCACGGAACACCGAAGGTACTTTCAAACGGGAGTGTCATGGTCGGTTCGAATGACAGGAATCTGTATGTAATCGATGAAAGAGCCGAACTTTTACACTCCTATAAAACGAACGGCTGGATCATGCATTCCCGGCCGCTTGAACTGGGCAACGGCAATGTTGCCGTCGGTTCGTATGATAAACACCTGTACATATTTTCAAAACAGGGTGATGTCGTCTGCAGATTTAAAACGGGCGGGTCTATTCACTCTTCACCGGTTGAAACAATTAACCATAAAATTGTATTTGGTTCGATGGATGGAAACGTATATTTTTTAAATCCGGATGGCTCCCTGTATGCGTTTTTCAAGACAGGTGGAAAAATATTTTCATCACCGGTTCTACTCTCAGATGGTACTATCGTTATAGGCTCTTTTGACAGGCGGCTGTACTTCCTTTCGGATATGGGAAAACTGCTGGGTGTTTTTGATGCCGGGGGCAAGATATTCTCGTCTCCCGCAGTTTTCAAAGATGACACGATCGTATGCGCCACAACGAAAGGTTCTATTCATTTCGTTCGCATGAAAATTAACTAATATTTCCCCGTAATAACCGCAAAAGCGGCGGAGGGCGTTACACGAGCTCCTTTGCCTTGAGTCTCTCGAGCGCCCAGTGTGTGTACTTGCGTATTTTTGCATCGGGATCCTCGTTGAGCGCCTTTAAAATTGCCTTTCCTTCCTTTGTTTCGAGCCTTTCAAGCGCTCGTACGACATTTATCCTGACCTCCTGATCCGGGTCACGCGAGGCCATGACGAGCCCCCTGAACGCTTTTACCGTACCGATGAGGGAGAGTATTCTGGCCGCTTCCCGACGAATTACCGGGTCTCTGTGCTTCAGTTTATTTATTTCCGCTTCCGTCGCGCCGATCTCGTCAAGTATCTCACTTGCATAGGCCTTGTGTGAGGAAAGCGCTGACTCCAGAAGCCCTATCAGCGCCGGATGTGCCCTCATACCCATTCTGCAGAATATAGTGGCAATATTTTTCTTCAAACTTTCACCGCCGTCTTTCATCCTGTCGACGAGCACTTCGATATTATTTTTTCCAGTGTGTGTTTCGAGGCCGGCGAGAATCTTTGAGGAGAACCGCTTCTCCTTTTGGAGGAAATCGATCAGGAGGTCTGTTGCCTGAGGCGTATTCGATTCGGTTATTCCACGGATTATTGCCCCCTTCACGGAATCGACTTCGTTTTTATCGTAGAATATTTTTGCCATCTGTCTCAGGATGTCCTTCCGTCCGGTGTTCCCGAGCGCAAAGGCAACCTGGTTTCTCACTTCCTCCACCGGATCCCGCATGAGCGCTAACGCCTGCGAGAAGGAGCGGGTATCACCCATGTCAACGAGGGCGAAGGTTGAGGCAATTCTCACGAGAGGGTCGGCATCCTCCTGTGCCTTTCTTACTTCACCGAGAAATTCGGTAAGTTTCAGCGCCGGTATGAGCGCAATGAGATGGGCCCTCAGCTCACCGTCGACCTGATCGAGGTAGTAGCTCATGATATCCTTTACGGATTTTTTCGGATACCGGGCGAGTATGCCGGCAAACTGATTAACAAATGCCACCGGTAAATCAGGAAGGTGTTCGAATAAAAATGACAGGCAGTACTCCTTTCTCATCTCTGCGAGAAGAAAGAGAGACTGTATCCGGAGATTCATCTTCTCAGGTTTATTTTCGTTTTCGATTATAGTTATGAGTTTTTCGACCAGTGTATCGTTGTCTTTGGTGATAAGAGCTTTTCTAACGAGTTCGCTGAGGTCCTCACGTTTTTCGAGAACCGCAAGTAGCGGATCGATATACTGCGGATCATCGGCTGGAACGACAGCCTCGATAATGCCGACGAGCGTAGCGGTTTGCGACAGATTACGGAGTATCTCATCACAAACGAGTCGTCTTGTCTCAAGGTCGCCCCTTTTGACGATGGCCTCAACGGTAAGCCGGTAGGCATCCTCGAAGGAATGATCGATGGACATTTTGAGAAGATTGCCTAACTGCGCAGTGTCGCCTGCTTTTTTAAGCAGTTCGGCGGCGAGGGTAAGGCTTTCTCTGGTTCCTGCAAGTATGCATTTTCGTATAAATCCGGTTACCCCGACACGCACGGCATTTTTAAGGATTGCCGTCTTTCTTTGAAAGTCTTCCGGGTCGGCCATATCGAGCCTCGTGCAGAACCGGCCCAGCGTTCCGGATTTTTCGAGGTACCGTGCGGCATGGTACTGAATTTCAGCATCGTCTTCCAGCATGAGCATGGTTGCGATGCCTTCGTCATCCTTGTTCTGCAGACGGAGGGCTTCGGTGAGATGTATGACTTCCTGGTGCCTGAGGGTTTTGACTTTTATTTCAGGCAGGTCTGCAAATACACGTCTGTACCGCTGCAGTGCTTCATACCTTACTTCAGGATTCGGGTCTTTCAGAAGCAGAGTAGAGAGAGGGGCTCTGATTTCCTCCGGGATTTCCGTTTTATATTCGAGCACAAGGGTCTTTCTAATAACCGGGCTGGGGTCTTTGAACAGGTCGACAAGCATCTTCTGTATGCCTGGTTCCTGTGCAGCGAGCAGAATTTTCAGGGCAAAGTATCTTCCCTTCCAATCCGGGTCTGCAAGCATTTCCTTTATCTCTTCTCTTCTGTCTTCAAAAAGAGCATATGCTTTCCTTCCATCAAAGCTCTCACCATTACTCGAGTGAGCGATTGTCTGAAGCGGAAGCTGCTCCCTGTTCTCATCGAGCCACCGCGTTAAATGCCTGTGCCATTTTCTGCGTTCGAGTGCGTATTTGAAGCAGTAAAAAAAACCTTCGCGGATGTTATACCGAAGAATATTCCGGTAGTATTTTTTATCCGGAGAGGCTGCAAGCTTTTTAACCCACTGGGCGGCAAGACCTGTTCTGTATAGGATTTCCCGGGCCCTGGCTGTTTCAGAAAGCAATCGGATGATAAGACCGGTCATCTTATGCCTCTGCTTCTCTACAGAATCGGGGAAATCGGACAGCTCATCAGAGATGATTTTTTTGATCACGGTTGCAAGATGGTTTCTTTTTATCAATAAGCGGATAACGAAAATCAGTGCTACGATTATCAGGATGCCTGCGCCTGTTGCAATATAGTAGATTTGGTCGAGATACAGAAATTGTTCGATTATTTTCATGATTACCCTACCTTTTTCATGACTCTGTAGATTTTCAGCGCTTCGGATTTCCCTTTAACCTTTACCGGCCGTTTCTTTGCTACTTTGAAATCAAGGCCGAGATGGTTTCGTGTGTCCTCCGTTATTACTATTTCACCGGGACCGGCCACACCTTCGAGCCGTGCTGCGACGTTGACCGTATCGCCGATCATCGTGTAGTCCACACGCTGAATCGACCCGATGTTTCCCGCAACGAGAGGTCCGGTATGTATGCCGATTCCGATGGCCAGTTTTTTCGCTTCTCCCTTGAAGAAGTTTCTCTGCGGATCTTTTACCATGCTTTGAATTTCAAGGGCGCATGAAACTGCGAGCCGGGCATCCTCCGTTTCCGATTTGAGCGGAACGCCCCATGCAGCCATGATGCAGTCGCCGATAAATTTGTCTATGTACCCGTGATGCCTGAGCACGATTTCAACCGCCTGGCTGAAGTACTCGTTCAGAATTTGGATTATGTACGCAGGATCTCGGCCTTCGGAAAATGAAGTGTACCCCCTGATATCTGCAAAGAGTACTGTTGCTTCCCGCTTGTCTCCGCCCAGGTGTATGAGGCCGGGATTTGCGACTATTCGTGAAGCGATTTCCTGGGAGACATATAGGGAAAACATATCCTTTATCAGCCGCCGTTCTTCCTTCACGGTTTTAACTTTTTTTTCAAGCTCGCGTTCCCTGCTCTGATCGGTAAAAATGAGTGTGAGCCCTTCCCTCTTGTTCCGCCTGGAGATGAGCGGAGAGGCGGTAAGTGAAAAATCCATTTCATCGTTTCCGTTTTGATAGATACCCTCCGCTGCAACGATCCCGACGCCTTCATGTATGGAGCTCTCGAGCAGGGTTCGCATCTTTTTCCCCATACCTGTTTTAAAAATATCAATTATATTTTTGCCGAGATGTTCCTGTGAAAGGTTGAAACGTAATGCCGCAGCCTGATTGAAGTATTGAATAGCGCCCGTAATGTCGGTTGTAATGAGAAGGTTCGACATCGAGGTGAAAATATTCTTCTGGTATATCTCGAGGTTTTGAATTTTTCGGGTGTAGTCTCTGAGCCGGTTGTGGAGTATTGTGTTATGGAAATATTCGCCCGCAAGCTTGGAGATGGTCTCAATAAATCGCAGCCGGGTCCGGGTAAAGAAATCCGGTTGTGTCGAATTCAGAACGACAAATGCGTATATCCTCCTTTCCGATTTAATCGGAGCAATAATACCGGAATTCATGGAAGGGTGCAGGAGAAAGGGGCTCGGTTTCTTTTCGGTAAGCACGACAGTTTCCCCGGATTCAAGAACGAAATCGAACGGGTCCTGTTCAATTGAAAAGATTTCGGGGATGGTATACCTGCCGCGGTGATAGAGAAGCCGTGCTCTGTGTTCCTCTGCAGAGTAGAAGCAGACGAGATGTGCGCCGGTGATATCGAAAAGCTGTTCGATGAGGGAGGCGATGAATTTTTTGATATCAAAGCCCTTCGAGATGGCAAAACCCGCGCGTACGACATCATCGAGAATGTTCTGCATAACCCACCCTGTCGTTTTTTATAGTGTATGCGCCCGATGCATAGACTTTTTTCATCCAATTCCGCCGGGTAACCCTGAGGATCGGCTGTTATTTTTCTATCTTACGTACTCCGGGAAAAATTGCAATAATTTTTTGAAACAGAAAATGCTCTATATGTGTTTGATAATCATGGCAAGTTCGAAAATCTTTTACATCTCTTCAACACAATGTGATTCAGACGCCTCGCGTCCGAATAATACCGAAGGTGCTGATAAGTACCGAAGGTGCTGATAAGTACCGCTTGACGGCGGCAACAAAAGTACCGGGATAATAGAATGAGTGTGTGTTCTGCAGGCGGTGAAACAAGTTCCAGGGACCTGTATCTCTGCAAAAATGGGAGGAGAGCTCTGATGTTGCAGAAGCTCAATAAGGAGGACGTTCCTATTTCCCCAATGGAATTGCCGAGGGAGAAGATGTGCAGGCAGGGCCCCGCGAATCTTACCGATGAAGAGCTTATGCAGGTCATTCTGGGGAGCGGCACTGCGTATAATCGTGTGAAGCATGTTGCCGAAAGGGCTGTTTCTCTTATTCGTGAGCAGTATCCGGAGCTTCGGTACGATCTCATGCTCTTTCTAAGAGAGCTCACATGCATACAGGGAATTGGAAAAGCGAAGGCATCCTGCATACTGGCTGCGCTCGAGTTCTCAAAGAGGCTTCATGAAGGAGCGGCACGTGTCGTCAAAGATACAGGTGACGTCATGCCCCTCCTTGCGCTGCTTGCCGATAAAAAACAGGAGTATTTTGTGTGTATTACGCTGAACGGAGGAAACAGGCTTATCTCCCGGCGCGTAATTACGATCGGTCTCGCGGATCAGGCGCTCGTGCATCCGCGTGAGGTGTTTTCAGAAGCCTTGAAAGAGAGGGCAGCAAAGATTATCGTGGCGCATAATCACCCGGCGGGAGATGTCAGTCCGAGCTCTGAAGACATGCGGGTTACAGAAACACTCGCAAAGGCCTCGTCGATTCTCGGGCTCGATCTTCTCGACCACGTTATTGTTTCAGGCGGGAGGTATTTCAGTTTCAGGGAGGAGGGGCTGCTGTAATGCCGCCGGTATCATAGATTTTGACTTTTTACGCCCGCTCCGGTATTTTTTGTTCATGTTCAAGCTGAAGGCGCCATTCGAACCAAACGGTGACCAGAAACGGGCTATTGAAAAACTATCGGAGGATATACTCAACGGCGAGCGGTTTCAGACCCTCCTTGGTGTGACGGGCTCCGGAAAGACTTTCACCATGGCCGGTGTTATCGAACGGATCGAGCGACCTACCATCGTTATATCGCACAATAAAACACTCGCCGCCCAGCTCTACAGGGAATTCTACGAATTTTTTCCTGAAAATGCCGTGGAGTATTTCGTCAGCTACTACGACTACTACCAGCCGGAGGCGTATCTGCCGGCAACCGATACCTATATCGAAAAGGATTTTTCGATAAACGACGAAATCGATCGGATGCGGCTTTCAGCAACTTCCTCGCTGATGGAGAGGGAGGATGTCATTGTTGTTGCGACCGTTTCATGCATCTACGGAGTCGGGAATCCCCGGTCGTACCGCAGGATGAGGCTCGTGCTCAAAGTGGGAGAGCCGTACAACCGGGATGATATACTGAGGAAACTCGTCGAGATACAGTATACGAGAAACGATATCGAGTTCACACGTTCGACCTTTCGTGTGCGGGGAGATGTCATCGAGATTTTTCCTTCGTATTCGAAAATGGCGGTGAGGATCGAGCTTTTCGGCGATGAACCTGACCGGATATGCATCATCGACCCGCTCGCAGGAACGGTGCTGGAGGAGCGGGAGCACATCATAATATATCCCGCTTCTCACTACGTTGTCGAGCAGGAGAACATTAATACAGCCCTCGAAAAGATCGAATCGGAGCTTGCCGAACGCTATGCTTATCTGCAGGCCGGGAACAAGCTGTTAGAGGCGCAGAGACTAAAATCGAGAACTGAATACGATTTGGAAATGATGCGCGAGCTCGGTTACTGCAACGGTATAGAGAACTACTCCCGGCATATTTTCGGCAGGGAGGAGGGGGAACGGCCGGCGGTTCTTCTTGACTATTTTCCTGAAGACTACCTCATGTTCATAGACGAGTCCCATGTAACGGTGCCCCAGATCGGCGGTATGTATGAGGGCGATCATTCCAGAAAGCTCTCTCTCGTGGAGCACGGATTCAGGCTTCCCTCCGCGCTCGACAACAGGCCGCTTTACTTCGAAGAGTTCGAGCGGCTTGTGAACAGGGTTGTGTTTGTTTCCGCGACTCCCGCCGAGTACGAGCGAAAGAAGAGCAGCAGAATCGTCGAGCAGCTCGTGCGGCCGACCGGACTTCTCGACCCGCAGATCGAGGTCAGAGATTCCCGGTATCAGATCGACGATCTCATCAGTGAAATCAACGAGCGCGTAAAGCAAAACCAGCGGGTGCTCGTTACGACACTCACAAAGCGTATGGCTGAGGATATTGCTCATTTTCTCGCGAACACAGGTATCAGGGTACGTTACCTTCACTCCGAGATAAAGACCTTTGAGCGGACGGACATACTGCGGGACCTTCGCGCTGGAGAGTTTGATGTGCTCGTCGGCATCAACCTTCTCCGGGAGGGCCTCGATCTGCCGGAGGTTTCACTTGTAGCCATTCTGGATGCCGATAAGGTGGGGTTTTTACGCTCCGCCACATCCCTTATCCAGACCGCGGGGCGTGCAGCGAGAAATATCAACGGGAAGGTGTTGATGTATGCCGACCGCATGTCGAGTGCCATGGAGGAGGCGATCAGGGAAACCGACCGACGCCGGAAAATTCAACAGGAGTACAATAAAGTTCACGATATTGTGCCCGAAACTATAAAAAAGAAGGTTGTGGATATTCTGAAGAGGAAGAGGAAGGAGAAACAGGACCTCTCACAGAAAGACCTCGAGGTCATTCAGGACCGGTTCAACCTCCTCAACCCTGTGCATAGGAAACGCTACATCAAAACTCTGGAGAACGAGATGCTCGAAGCTGCGAAGAATCTGGACTTTGAGCGAGCCATTGTTTTCAGGGACGAAATAGAGCGGGTGAAAATCGAGTTGACCAAATGAAAAGGCCTACCACAGGGATTTACGACGCACAATCAAAGCCTGATTATTCGGAAAAATTAAAGCGGCAGCTTCTTTTGGCTGGGTTTTTCATCGCCTTGATCGTATATGTAATTGGGCCCGGGCTGCTCTACGCGTCAGATTCGACCGGAGACCGGGGCGTAATTACCGTGTACGGCGACTATCCGGTTGCTGAGGAGCTGGGAAAAGGGCGTTTTCGTGACAGGGAAACAGAAAAGGGCCTTCTCATTGACTACGGGCTGGGAAAAAACACGGAGGAAAAGGCGCTGATCGAGGCCCTT
>Ga0315553_10004358_pt1 | contig 10664 bp, 4 predicted proteins | sample SalMarSW160140MG_FD_203099 | JGI IMG/M metagenome (GOLD analysis project Ga0315553, IMG submission 203099) | Salt marsh sediment microbial communities from the Plum Island Ecosystem LTER, Massachusetts, United States - Salt Marsh Sediment SW1601-40 ... | reverse complement strand
CCTCGCGTGCATTCAGACAGGTTGCCAGTGTTAAAATTGTCTTTTTTGAATTTGGTTTTGCCGTTAAAGTGGCATAATCCAAACCCATTATAACGAGGCCTGACTTTTCGGCGTTTTTCATGCCTTCGATATTCATTTTAGTTGTTACAGTAAAATCTGGAGCAGGAAATTTTTGAAGCAATAAGTTTGGCACCATCCATAGGGTTTTAGATTTCGAAGGATTATATTGTGCGTAAAGTCTCAGTTCACCATTGCTTTCGGATAGGCGATACCAATCGTCGTAATAATTGCCGTGCCATTGCCATTGCAGCCCCAAAGTGCTGTTATTAAAATCGTCACTGGTTCGTGGGATTTTTATTTCTGATTTTTCATTAACATCAGGTTTTTTAAATTCCAAAACAGGCTCTCCGATTCCGTCGCCATCCGGGTCGATACCAATTACCGGCCAATCATCGACCCATTTCACAGGTTGCAAGTGTACAATCCTTCCATAAGCACCTTTATCCTGAAAATGGATGAACCAGCCCTCCCCGTTGTCCAGTTCAATATATCCTCCCTGGTGTGGGTCGTTTACTTGTGTGTTTCCTTTTGCCAGGACAATCCGGTCTTCGTAAGGACCGAGCACGTTCTTTGATCGCAGTACTACCTGCCATCCCTGCGATACTCCACCTCCCGGTGCAAATATGTAGTAATAGCCGTTCCGTTTATAGAACTTCGGCCCCTCAATTGTGGGATGCTCTTTATGACCGTCGAATACAATGGTTCCTTTGCCCGTTATTTTGGAGCCTTCGCTGTTTAGTTTCACCACTTGTATCAGACTTTTCACCCCGGCCCGTGAATGCGCAAAAGCATGGACCAGATAAACATTGCCATCATCGTCCCACAAAGGACAGGGGTCGATGTTGCCGTATGCTTTCTTTACCAGAACCGGAGCCGACCATTCACCGTAAGGGTCTTTTGTTTTGAGCATAAAAATCCCGCGGTCCGGGTCGCCGTAGTAAATGTAAAACCATCCCTTATGGAAACGGAGGGAGGGTGCCCAAACTCCGTTCCCGTGCTGTGGCTCATCGAATGCTGGATCGGGAAACCTTTTAATGGCATGGTTGATAATTTCCCAGTTGACCAGGTCTGTGGAATGGAGGATTGGCAACCCCGGAACGCAGTTAAACGAGGAAGCAGTCATGTAAAAGTCGTCACCAACCTTAACAACGTCCGGGTCGGAATAATCCGCGTAAATGATTGGGTTTTTATATCTTCCGTTTCCCAGGTCAGGAACCCATGGTTTCGCATTCAATTGTTGAGTGTAGATAACAATGACGATAACCAGTAGTTTTCTCATCGTTAATCCTTACTTTAAAGCTAAGTATTAAGAAACTTATTTCTGAAGTTCCTTTTCAAGATACATTTTATCTATTCCTGTACCTTAGGATTTTTAGTCTACGAGGTTTTTTTCAATAATGGGCATGGCCTTGGTCGAGTCGGCGGTGCTAACACCGAGGTAATAACTGGTCATAGGGGCCAGTTCGTAGCCCATTGCCCTCAGAGCCACATCCAGTCGGTAGAGGGGATCCTGCATCAGACAAACACGGCGATCAACGGCCGGGATGACGGTTGTGTAGATGCGCAACTCACCGCTGGCATAAGTGATGAGTTCCTCTCGCCAATCACCAAGTATGTCGGCCATCATTATAATTCTTTCATTGATACCGGAGGTGAGGGTCGACCCCTTATATTTGACGATAGAGCTTTCGCGTGACCGGAAACTACCGCCACGAATCATCTCCCGCAGCAGATCTGCATCCCACCAGACCAGTCCGTCTTGGGGCGGGACATCGCTGCCCAAGTTCTTGCCTTTAGCCGAGTAGAAAAACTTGTCCCCCCAGCATTCCATGCCTGGAATGGATGGGTCGATGTCAGAGGTAAAGGCTTCTTTTATTTGGTTGTCGATGGTCTCTTCCTTGGTTCCGAATATCAGATCGCCGGTTCGGGCATCCCATAGGCTGACCCCGTTTTGGGGATGAGGGTCCTCGTAGCTGTACCATACCTCCAGACCGGGGCGATCGGGATCCACATCCGCCACATAAAATCGGTCTCCGTGTCCTAGTCCGGTACTCCACATAATCCGGCCGTCGTTATCTATCGCTATCGAGCCATTTAAGATTTCGTCACAGCCATCGCCATCGATGTCGGCTACGTGGATGTTATGCTGACCTTGGCCCTGATATTTCCAGCCGGACGTCTGGTTGGACCAGCTCCAGGCCTTGTGGAGTTGCTTGTTGCGCAAGTACCAGGCGTCCACCTTCATCAATCCGTAGATACCACGGATCACTAACAGACTGGGTGTCTTGCCGTCGAGATAGGCCACGCCCATCATGTGGCGGCTCGCGCGGTTGCCGGAGGTGTCCCCCCAGTCACTGAGGTTGCCCCGGGTAATCCAATCTACTCTGGCGATCTCCTCACCGGTTTCGCCGTTCCAGACGGAGCAGTATTCCGGCCCGGTTAGGACTTGACCGTTCTCGTTGCGCGGATCCCCCTCACCTGTCTTTAGAGCCACCTCGGCTTTACCGTCTCCGTTGAAATCGTAAACCATCATTGGTGAGTACCAGGTGCCCAGCTCAATAGACCACCCAAGGTCTTTGCGCCACAGGAAAGCGCCGTCACTCTTGTACCCCTCCACTTTGAAGGTGTCCGTACTTTTGCGCACTCTGCCTGGATCTGTGCGACCTCCGGGGCGCTTGATGACGAAATCGTATTCCCCGTCTCCATCCAAATCACCGATGCCGATCTTATGAATTCCGCGACCTTGGACATCATCTCGCAGCTTGAACGATATGTATTGTTGCTCTGGTGGGTTCGCCGGAAGCACTGCCCGGTTGGAAGCTTCCTGTTCCTGACCATTTAACACAGGCCTCACCCACCAGGCGTTCTCGTGATCCAGGGACGGGTTGGCATCCACGAAGTCCGTGGTCTTACGGAGAGGTTTGGCGTTCAGCTTCACTGCGTCTCCACCGGCGGTGGAGCGATAAACGTTAAAGGCAATGCTTTCGGGGTCGCTCTTGAGGAGCCGCCAGCCTAAGTAAACATTGCCCTGGCTGATTGGCACAGCCACCATGCCGCGACCGAGCTTTTCTTCAATCCGCTCTTGGGCCCAGCCCAGTGTAGGATTCTCCTTGTAAAGCGGATTGAGTGTATAATCGCTATAATTTGGTGGTATTGAAGTTTGTGCGGCTGCTGTAGACGCAGCAACGCAAGACAACAACATAATAAATAATATTCTTCTAATCATGGTCATAGCCTCCTATATTTTGATTCAGCTTTTAATCTAAACCTTTATCCTCTTTTATCAATATGACCGAAAGTTCCGGTCATCGATTCATAATTGCCGATGTAGCGAGGTGAAGGATCACCGAGTCTCTACGCCTGTCTCATTTTTGTCGTCGATTGGTTGCAGCAGGATGTGCGTCGGTTCGTCGCGGTCGCAGGTGAGCTCGCCGTCCTTGTACTTGAGCTCGACAACCTGCATCACGGTGCGCCGGCTGGAGTAAGGATCGTCGGGCGAGGCGTCCTCTCCGGCTTGGTGCGTAAAATAGAATAAGAAAGCACGATCGCCGTTTACGACCACATCCGCATGTTGGCCTTTGGCCCTGTCAGTGGGGCTTTGCCCGGGTTGCATAAGCAGATTGTTTTCCTGCCGCGTCCACTTCAAACAGTCATCTGATTTGTAAATGCCGAGACCTTTCCAAACGTCGACAACCATCCAGTTGCAGTCCTTCCAGCGGAAAACCTTTGGACCTTCGCCGGGTCGGTCGCCGATGGCCTTGCCGCGGTCCTCCCAGGCGAACAGGTCGGGGCTGTCCGCGTAGTAGATTGATTTATGATCACGCTCATTATTGTACCATAAGCGCCACGTACCATCTGGAAGCCGAGAGACGCAGGCATCAATCACCTTGTCTGATGAGAGTTTAAGAGTTGACTCGTATTTCCATTTCAATAGGTCCTTGCTTGTGAGGTGGATGATATGCCGGGAAGCGTTCCAATCGGTAAAAATCCCCGGTACGATTGAGAGATACATGTGATAGACGCCGTTGTGATAAAGCACCTCGGGTGCCCAATAAGTGTAATCGTCCTTTCCATAGTCGATTTCCGCCGTACCCCGGTATTCCCAGGATGCACCGCCGTCCGACGACTCAGCAATGCCGATGCGTGTGCCGTGAACCCAGGACACACCCGGCGTGTTGGGCTCGTTTGCACGACGGTTTGTATAGAACATGAACCATTTGCCCTCTTCGCGGTTCCAGCAGAGTGATGGATCAGCCGCACCGTCATGCACGGGGTCGCGAAATAAGGGCTTCGCTGCCAACTTGCCTGGCCGCGCGGGCCCGGACGGTTGCGCGTTCTTTACCCTGATAGAATTACCGGTATCTTCCAGTTCGAACAACTTCGCCCTGACCGTAGGCCCCCTGAAAGGCTGGTGAAGGACCAGCATCAGCCGATTGTCGAAGGTCTTGAAGATCATCCCGTGCCCACTGTCATCGCCTACAATCGGGTCGTACTGCCCCCATGGCCCTTGCAGCTTCCCGGACACTGAGTGCGCAATGGTTTGCACATATAGCCCGTTCCTGTAGCTGGACCAGAGCATCAGCAGTTTCCCTTTCTTTGTCTTGTACAAGAATGGGCCGTCGGTCACATAGATGCGGGGCTGCTTTCCAACTTTCTTCTGAGTTTTGAACCACGGTGCATTGGAGGCCTTGAACAGGTATATCGGGTCGCCGACAGCCGCAGAGAGGTCCGGCTTTAGGCGCACGGCTTCCATCGTGCCGTCGATGAGCTGGATCCACTCGTGGCAGTACACCATCCAGGGCACGTCGTCCTCGATGTAAAGTGTGCCATCCAGCGTCATAAAGTCCTCCCGCGTGTGTGGCCTATCTGGGCTGCCGGGTATGGGTTTGAACGGGCCGGTTGGAGAATCACTCACGAATATTTGGGTTCCGCGCATGTGGGGTGGATAAGCAGCTCCATTGTGGGTAACGCCGATGTTCCATTCTTTCTGGGGTTGGTCGATGGTCTTGTCGCGATTGTGGAGAGTGACGAAGAGGTAGTACTTGCCTTTGTAAACGTGAACTTCAGGTGCCCACGCGCCGTGCGCCGGGTTGGCCCAGGTTCCGTCGGGAATAAGAAACGCGATGTGTGGGCCTTCCCAGTGCTCAAGGTCCTTACTTTTGTAAGTCATCACGCCGTACCGGTTCTCGCCGGTATCTGACCGCCTGGCGCTGGTGTATAAGTAATAGGTCTTGCTTTCCTGATGGGCGAGAATCCACGGATCGTGTACGTAAAAGTCGGAGAGCTTCAGATTAAGGGTACTCGTGTTTTCCTCCGGGGACGGGGATTGTGCCACGACTGCAACGGCTATTCCAAGCACTGCAAAAACAATAAAAACATTCTTTCTAGCATTCATCGTCATGTTCCTTTTACATTCGCGTTTCATTTTCACCTTTAGTCAAATCTGTACCAAATCAAAGTCTTTGTACCCCGGTTTCTGCTAAAAAGAACAATCCGACCATAGCCCCAATCCATATAACGGTCCGAGCAGTAAACCTATCAGGATGAATTCCTTCTTTTTGTTACAGTAGCGGAAAATTTCATACAGTGCCTTTAAAACTCTTTCTCCTTCACTCGCTCAAGTTGCATATCTGGCACCGCCCCGCATTGGTTGGTACGGAATTCCTTGACGTTATTCAGCACGAAAGTCGGCACATCCGGGGCATGCTGAGCCTTGACGCGGTGAAAGTCCGCCTTTTTTACGTCATTGAGTATGAACGCTGGCCTTAGGTCTTCCTTCAGGTAACTGACTTCGACATTACTCATCTCGATTCCATTTACATGGCGGATAAAAAAGCCATAGGCGGGAATCTCACCGAACATCCTCGGGTCGGGATATTCTTCCTCAAGTTCGAGAGGCACAATCGCAGCCTGTTCTCTTGGAGCCCCGCCTTTAACCAGTATCTGAATATTGCTCAGTTTCACGTCTTCAATATCGTGGCCGGGTATACCCATGATTAGTGCTCCGTAGCGAGGTTCCACGTTGTGCACTACGATATTGCTGATATTTACACGGCGCAGCTTGCCTACGGGAATACCTTTTGGGCTACGCATGCGCCTGCCCAGTCGCAGGAAAAACGGAGAATTCACGATATCACGCATGGCGATGTTGGTTATGGTGACGTCTTCAAGAATCCCACCGTCAACGGTCTCAAGCGCAAAGCCACGACAGCGGTCGAATACACAATTGGAAATAGTTATGTTTTTGAAGCCTCCGTTGGACTCCGTACCGAACTTGATGCGCCCCATGACGCCACCGTGGTCTGGGGCCTGGGTTTGCTTGCGCTGGAAGGTGCCGTCTAGAAATGTGCCCAGATCATAGCCACTGACCTGGCAGTTGGTGATGGTTACGTTTTCCGTTGCCCTCGCAAAGCCGAGACCGTAAGAGCTTTTTAAGCAGATAGCATCGTCGTTGGGAGAATTGACAGAACAGTTGGAGACGCGCACATTGCGGCAGCAGTCGATGTTGATCCCATCGCGATTGGTGTCCATTTTGAGGTTGTCAACTGTGAAATTGTCCACGCCGGTCGCTAAGATACAAAAGTGTCCGCCCATCAGGATCGTAATATCTCTGATGATAACGTTGCGACATAGCTTGAGGGCGATCGCCTTGTTGCCCTGACCATTTGTATCAGTATCATCGTCCCAGCGTATTAGGCCCTTGCCGTGGATCAAACCTGGACCGAGGATGGAGACGTTTTCGAGCCCCTCGCCCCAAATCAGGCTATTATGCCAGTGACTGTGGCCAAAGTCTTGGTACATGTCCGTCGGGTTCGGCTCAGCTGGATCATATCCGCCTTTATCTGTGGAGGGATCAGCAGCCAGAATCGTTGCACCATGATCGAGATACAATGCAACATTGCTTTTCAGATGAATCGAGAAGCACAGGTAGGTGCCGGCTGGGAAACGCACAGTACCGCCTCCTGCGGCAGCCGCTGCTGTAATCGCCTGATTAACTGCTGGCGTGTCGAGCGTTTCGCCGTCGCCCTTGGCGCCAAAAGCTCTGACGTCGTATACACCCGTAGTTCTTTTCTTCGAATTAAGTGCCGGGATCTGCTTGTTGTCTCCCGTCGGTTTTTGTGCAACTGCCAGAGAAGAGGCAGCGCAAATCAACAACACACTAAGTACTATTCTTCTGGTCATAGATCACCGCTCTCTAATTTAGATTATTAACTTTGCCTTTAAAGTTAAGTATTAAGAACATTTATTTTGTCCGCCTGGATTTTTGTCGATTTGGGACCGTTTGCGCGCTTGCATTAGCTATAACCGACTGCATGAAAGCTTAGAAAGTTAACACTGTATCTAAGAAGAAGCTTGCTTTCATATTCAAGTTTTCGTGATGATTTCTTTTCTAACTGAGGGTTCAGTTTACAGGAACAGCAGAATAAATTGGCATCAGGGCCAATCAACACCCTAAATTTATTTATTAAAGTTGATAATGTCAAGTAAAGTTCCGATGGGCAATAGCGAAAAAAGTGTACAATAATTTTTGATTTTGGTACTTCCAAAGCACCGGAAGAAGCAAGAAGACGTAAATTCATCTTGTTTGATTTTCTTATAAGAGACCGCCGTAATTTTGATAGACTTCGATGAGCTCCCACAAAATTAAATCTGTTTCACAAAGGGCATGCATGATTTAGTCTTCGAATTTTACAACAAAACCTCCATTGCCCTTAAGTTTCATCTCTAAAGGTTTCCCTGGCGTAAGGGTGATCTTTTGCATATTGAACGAGCGGTTATCCTCGCCATCAGTTATTGACATTCCGGTTTTAGTATTTTCAAGAAAAGCGAGTTTTAGATTTATACTTTTTTCAACATTTTCGCCGTTCATGCCCGCCAAATACCAGGTGTCTTTGAATTTCCGGGCGATTACCACAAGCTTTCCGGGAGACCCGTCAACAAACCGGGTGTCATCCCAACAGGATGGAATCTCTCTCATAAAGTCCTTGATGTAATCCGGCACTGCTGCCATGCTCTCAGGCGTTTGCGCAAAGTGTTGAATGCCAGAGAGGAAAATCACCGATACCGCCAGCTCAAAGCCGTTTGTTGTTACCCGTTTTATGCGAGGTATCTCACCAAAGCAAACAGGTGTGAAATCCATTGGGTCGAATATGTTTCGTGTAAACGGCGCCACGCAGGAATGAGTAGGTTCAAGGTTGGCGTTGAATTGTTCGAAAGTTACAAACTCAAATCCTTTTATCGCTTCCATCGTCACCAGGTTTGGATAAGTCCGATGCCAACCCCTGGGCATGGTGCAGCCGTGGCAATTTACTACTATGTCGAACTTGGCTGCATCTTCAAAGATGTCCTGGTAATACGCCATCATTGATTGACCGTCACCACCGAAAAAGTCAACTTTGACACCCTTGATACCCATTTCTTTAAGTTTGCTGAATTCCTTGACTCGGTCTTCATGAGTAAGTAGCTTGCTTTTAGGAGTAAAAGGAACAGTGTTCCAATTTCCAGCCGAATTATACCATAAAAGAAGTCTGACATTTTTACTTTGGGCGTATTCGGAAAGCTCATCGATTTTCTCATAACCAATTTTTCTATCCCAATCTGCATCAACCAGGCAATACTCCCAGTTCATATCGGCAGCCAAGTCAATAAAGCGCTTCTGAACATCATATACTACCGAATCATCCTTCAGTATAATCCAGCTCCATGAAGCCCTTCCCGGCTTGATGAACGATGTGTCTTGCGGCTTGGGTGGATTTGCTAGGTCCGTACCTAATGTTGATTCTACTATTGGCCCAAGGCCATCTCCGATAGCAATGATTCTCCATGGTGTTTGCCAGGGTAACTTTGATTCAGGGTTTACAGGCCCTCCCGGAAAAAACTCTTTATTCTGGGGAAAGCCGATAGAAAATTCAGTGCTGGCCGGATCTTGTTTTAGCCGGCACCCGCAGTAATTTCTGTCAACTGCTGTCTCTGTAATCACCATCCAGTATTTTTCGTAGTTAAACAGTGCAGGTAAAACCCATCCGGCCCTGTTTGCACGAAGTCTTTCTAATTCAATGTTCTGCCTGTAATTTTGCTCGTATGAGGGCTGGTCTTGGTTCCATCCGGTTTTTGCATCAGTCATGGGTTGAATCCAGGCCTTTGTGCCGGACAGAAAATTAAACGAGCTTATCTCTTGCTTTATCTTTTTGACATCATTTGATTTGCCGGGGAAATAGTATCTAAAAGCCACTCCGTCATTTGAAACTTGGAAGATAACATCCATCTTTTCACCAGCCGAATTGGTCAAATGAAAGACTCGCCTGTTGCCTACATAAGAACAACGACGTCTTTTGCCCTGTAACATTTCATAATTGATTTTGACAGTCTCAATATCTGATATAGACTCTAGGGACAGGCTTTTTGAAAAATCTCCATCTTCCCTGATTATTCCCAACTGCGAGTTTTGCATAATAACAGCATCTTCGTACCTGACGCTATAAAACGGTTTTTCATTATCTGACATGCTAAAGTTCACAGTTATCATACCATTCGGACTTTCTATTTTGGGCTCAGAGGGTTTAAATTCAGAGATTTCGAGGATCGAACAGGAGCAAAGTAAAGCCGAAACAAAAATGATTGAAAAAATATTAGTTTTCATTTTGAATACTCCAAATTGTAACTTCAATGATATCCTTAGCGATTCTTTTGCGATACTAACTGAATTAATGATATTTTATTTGGAATAATAAGTCCACTCGCAGGCATCGGTATATTTTTTATTGTCTTTGTATCCAATGACATTGATCTGATTACGTCCCGGCGCGAGCTTTACATTATCCCAGCTTATTTTGTGAATATCGGAATCCATGTTTTCCTTTGAAATCAACGTTCCGTTGACATTCAGCTCTACTTCATCGAGATTTGTGTACACTGCAACCGGCACGTTGCCTTCTGTTCGTTCTGTATTCCGTCTGCTCAGGATGTAGAGAACCGGTTCATCCGACCAGTTTGCTTTGTAGAAGTAAAAGGCATCTTTTTTCACTTTGCGATCGTGAGTAACCAATCCTTTGTGATTTATAAAGTCACGGTCGCCCCGCCTTACATTAGTCCAGCTGAAATCAAACATATTCCAGATGAATTTACACCAGATATCCTCCCTGTCTTTAATTGATGACCATACTCTTTCATGATAAAGGCGTTGATATTGTTCCGCGAAAAACCTTCCATAGGTCGGGTCAGGACGCCTGGGATTCTCCTGCTGCTGGCTGATACTGCCCCCGGCCCCGTATTCGCTAAGTCCGGCGATAAGAGTGGGATATTCGTTGTGCAGGTTTTCGTACCATCGGGCGTATTCGCTAAACCGACCATAGTACCAGCCAAAGTACCAGTTCCAGGCTGCTACATCGGTTACAAAATGCCTGTCTATGACCTGTGTAAAATCCGCCTGAGTAGTCAGGCGGTAAGGGTCGAGCTGTTTGGCCGTTTCATGTAGAGCCTTCACGTCCGAAGTGGGGATGGGGATCTCATTGTACATGCCCCAGAATAAAATAGATGGATGGTTGTAGTTTTGCTTTATCAGTTCGGTTAGTTGATCTTTGCAATTCTGCACATAAACTGGATTG
>Ga0315553_10004357_pt1 | contig 10666 bp, 11 predicted proteins | sample SalMarSW160140MG_FD_203099 | JGI IMG/M metagenome (GOLD analysis project Ga0315553, IMG submission 203099) | Salt marsh sediment microbial communities from the Plum Island Ecosystem LTER, Massachusetts, United States - Salt Marsh Sediment SW1601-40 ... | reverse complement strand
AGAGCTGGTCGTAGTCGATGTGCGGGTTCAGGTGCTGCGCATCGATGCTCCCCGTGCTCGGGTCGATCACGCTGATGCGCGCCTCGGAGACGTGCCCCTGCACGGTGCTCCCGCCGAACACGCCGGGACCCTCGAAGCGGGTCAGGTTCGGCGACTCGGTGTTCGAGACGTAGAGCTTCCCGCTGATCGGGTTCACCACCATGTTGAACAGGATCGTGCCGACGTGGTCGAAGGGCGCCGGCGAGACCGTCGCGAAGGTGTTCGCATCCACGGCGAAGACGTCGTGATCGGGGAGATCGAAGGGCACGACGGCGTCCCAGTCGCGCCCCAGCACGTCGAGCCAGCGCCCGGTGGGCGGATCGAACTTCACGATCAGGCCCGTCTCGGGAGCCGGATCCCCCGTCGCGTTCGTGCTCGGACCCGGCAGACCTCCCGGGGCGGTGGCGCCGCCCGGCGTCGTGCAGGGACCCGCGGCCGTGAAGCCGTTGCAGACCGCGCTCTCGTTGATCGCCGTGGTCTGGTTGCCCGAGTGGAAGGCCGCGACGTAGACGGTCGTTCCGTCGGTCGCGAGCGCGCGGGGCGTGTCCGAGAAGAAGCTGAGGATGCGCAGGGGAGTGCCACCGAACGCACTTCCGAGATCGGTCGCGTCCCACACCCAGACGTCGGCCCGCGGCACGCTGGGCGAGGTGAGCAGGGGACTGCCCGCGCCCGGGGTCACGCCGAGCAGAGAGGGATCGTTCCGCTGCTGCCCCCGATGGGCGGTCGTGATGAAGGCGCGGTTGCCGCCGGTGCCGGCGAACACGATGTCCCGCGGCTCGTCGCCGACGAGCAGGGTGCGCTTCACGCGCGGAGGGGTCGAGGCGATGTCGACGACGCTCACGCTGTCCGAGAGGTGGTTCACGACCCACACCTCGTTGTCGTTGCGCGGCGCCACCGCGACGGGCTCCAGGCCCACGGGCACCGAGCCGAAGTGCGTGAGACCGCCCGCCGACACGCCGAAGATCTCGAGCCGGTTGTCCGGGATGTTGCAGACCAGGAGCCTGGCTCCGCTGGGCGTCAACGCGATCGGGCGGACCGGACCGCTCTCGAAGGCGGTGAAGGAGGTCTGCGACCATGCCGGCGCCGCGACCGCGAGCAGAGAGCCCAACATCGTTGCGACGCGCCGGCACCAGGTCATCGGGATCCACTCAGCACGTGCGGTCGCATCCCGTCGAACACACCTCTTCGACGACGCGCGATGGCCGTGCTCGACCAGTCTACCCGGATCCGGGCCGAACCCGGGACCCGATTCGCGCATCGGCCGAGGGCCTCAGCGAGCGGGGGACGCTATCGGCGCCGTCGGGCGCTCGCGACCGCCACCAGCCCGAGGCCGAGGAGGAGCCCCGTGCTCGGCTCGGGAACCGCCTGTGCGACGAACACGCCCGTGAAGGAGGCGGCATCCTGTCCCGTCAGGCTGAAGTCGTATCGGATCCCGATGCTGGACGCGATCGCCGGGCCCAGCTGACTCGGAATCGGAGTGCCGAAGGAGCCCGGGGGCGTCAGGTCCGCGCTGCCGAAGGGGTCGACCACCGTGAGAACCGTCGAGTCGGGGAATAGCGACTCGTAGTCGCCCCCGTCGATCCGCGCGGTGTACAGGGCGCTCCCGGGAAGCGTGGAGAGCGTCGCGCCGTTGCCGTTGTTGTCCGTTACGCCGCCGGCGACCGAGCCGCCCGTCAGCGTCGACGGGCCCAGAGGCGTGATCCCCAGTGTGAAGGTCATCGAGAACGACTGCGCGGTGGCGGCGAGGTTCTGGACCGCCACCACACCGTTCACGATCGGATCCGAGTCGAGGCTCAGATTGAGGCTCGTGATCTGGAGATCGCCCAGGGTGAGATTCTGGGCCGAGCAGTGGGCGGTGCCCGCCGTGACGTCCGTGTCCGTGCAGCCCAGCTGCCCGGCATCCAGGGAGCCGACCGACTCACCGCCCACGAGGACGTCCAGGGTGAACTGGACGGCCCGGGAGGGCGCGGCCGCGAGCACGACCAATCCGACTAACAGAACGAGGCGCGTAGCACTGCCAGAGCCGATCCGCATGGGACGATCCTCTCGTCGGGTCCCGGCCGTGGGCACCGGGTGATTCTCCCGCGCACCACTCTTACTGAAATCCCGTCCGATTCCTAGGAAATTTCGAGTCCTACGCGAACCCAGGCCGGATTCCCTCGGGGGAGCTCCGATTCGGGTTCGCTGCTACCGGCGGCGCTTCGCAGCGAGCACCAGCAGCCCGAGCGCGACCAGCGCTCCGGTCTGGGGCTCGGGGACCGGCTCCACCACGTGATTGCTCGTGAACGACGCGCTGTCGAAGGCCGAGAGGTTGAAGTCGAGGCGGATCCCGATGCTCGCGAGCGCCGGGCCCCCGAGCTCGCTCGGGATCGGGCTACCGAACGTCGCGGTCGGGATGTTCTCCGAGAGGAAGTTGCCCGCGACGAACGACGCGCCCGGGGGGTCCGGGTAGAGGGAGTTGGTGTCGACGCCGTCGATCAGAGCGGTGTAGAGAGCGGACCCGGTACCCGTCGAGAGCGTCGCTCCGTCGCCGTTGTTGTCGGTGACCGTGCCGCGGAACGAGCCGCCGCTCAGGGTTGCACCGGGGATCGGCGTGATCGGCAGCGTGAAGAGCAGCGTGATCTGCTGGGCCGTCGAGAACAGGTTCGTGACGCCCGTCGTCCCGGTCACGACCGGATCCGAGTCGATCAGGAGGTCGATGCTGTCGATGTTCAGCAGCGGGTACTCGCTGCCGTAGACGAGATCCTGAACCTGGCAGCTGGCGGACACGCCGTCGGGATTGTCCACGCACCCGAGCCGGGTCTGATCGACATCCCCGATCAGCACCCCGTCCGCGAAGATCTGGAGCGAGAGCGGGATGGCCTGGGAGGCGCTGGCCCCGAGCAGGATCAAGCCCATCGCCAGACAGCGGAGCAGCAAGACAGATTTCGGACGAGCCCGCATTCGAGTTCCCCTTCCCATACTTGAGGAGCCGGCGGCCGAATCCCGTGCACGAATGATGCCCAGTTGCAGCTCTCCTCCAACCTTGCGACTTCAAAGGAATTCCGATTCGTGGGGCAGGGGCCCGTCTCCACCGAGAGGGAAAGGGGATTCCACGGCGGAGGAAAGCGTTTTCCGTGGACCCCAAAGGGGCCGACTGGAGCATGCCCCCCGGCGAGTGCCTCCCGGAGCTCCCGAGCTACCGTGGCCCGATCACGGAGCACGAGCACCCGATCCCCTCTCTACGAGCGCGCCGGATCCGCGAGGCAATGGCGTGGGTGCCCGTGCGCGCGGGGCTCGGAGCGCTGGTGGTCGCCGGGCTGTGCGCCGTCGATGCGCTCGCGGACGATGCCGAGGTGCTGCGCCGCGCGGTGGACTACACGATCGCGGCCCAGCAGCCGGACGGCTCCTTCCGCTACGACTTCGACTTCCTCGCCGGCGAGCCGACGGGCAGCGACAACATCGTTCGCCAGGCTGGAACGCTGTTTGCGCTCGGCGAGGCCCTGCTCGAGACCGACGATCGGCGCCTGGTTCCGGTGATGCGCGCCGGCCTCGACCGGCTCGCGTCGCTTTCACTCCCGATCGGAGCCGGTACGACGCAATCCGCCCTGGCGAGCCTGGGACTGTTCTCCGTCGACTCGCGCCGGCTGGCGCGCGCGCTCGACCGCTGGGGCCTGCTCTACCGGCCGCAGGGCTCCGGGCAGCTGGTGTCGGGGGACGGGAGCTACCGCGGAGCGCCCGCTGGCGCCACCTCCCTCGCCCTGATCGCCGAGCTCTCCTACGCCCGCGCCACGGGCGACGACCGCTACCGCGACCAGCGTGAGGCCTGGGTGCGCGGCCTGCTCGCCCTGCACGTCCCCGGAGAGGGGATTCGCCGCAGCCCCGTCACTCTCAAGCAGGGGCCCTACGAGGACGGCGAGGGCTGGCTCGCCCTCGCCGTCTACCACGAGCACGACCCCGCGAACGAAGAGGTCGCCCGCGCGCTGGGCGAGCTCGAGGAGCACTCGATCGCGACCTACGGAGGCGCGCCGGACCGCAATTTCTACCACTGGGGGGCGATCGCCAGCGCGGCCCGGTTCGCGGAGACCGCCGACCCGCGACTGGCGGACTTCGCGGCCGCCCAGGCCGGGTGGATCCTGGGGGAGCGGCCGCCCTCCGCCACCGAACACTTTGGAAGCTGCTCCTTCGTCGAGGGTCTCAGCTCGGCCTACGCCGTGGTGGCGGCGGCCGGCGGGCGCGACGGCCTCGCCGATCGCCTTCGCGAGCGGGTGGCGCTCGAGCTCGAGCGCAACCGCGCGCTCCAGATCCAGCCCGGCACCGAGCGCCTGGAGCTCGGGGGCGGCGCCGTCCTCGACGCCCCGACCCTGGCGGGCCAGGCGGGCGCCTTCCGAGCCGGAACCTATCGCGCCTTCACACGAATCGACCTCACCCAGCACTGCATCTCGGCCTTCCTCAAGGCCCGCCGGAGCGGCCTGGGCAATGGGTAGGGGGGTCGAGGGCCGGCGGAGCGGCGCCGGGTCCGCCCGCACCGCCGCTGGAAAGTGGAGATGACCGCCACGAGCGTGTGACCCGCCGGCCCCCCACGGGCACCTACTCGCGGTGTCCGCGCTCCGATCGGTCGCGGGCCGCCCTCCCCTGAGCAAATGGAGATGAACATGAAGCTCGTCAACACCCTGGTCCTCACCGGCCTGCTCGCGCTGCTCTCGAACGTGGCGTTCGCGGGCATCGGCTACGAGGACGACGACTACCCGAGCGACGACACCGACTTCGTGGCGGGCGTGCCCGAGCCGAGCGCAGCGCTGGTGATGGGCGCGGCCCTCGTGACCGTCGCCGCGGTGCGCCGCCTCCGCCGGCGCGACTAGGCGTCCGCGCGGGAGCGGGCTTCCTTGCCCGAGGGCTTGCTCCGATACGCGGCTGCCGCGGTCTTCCTCAGCACCTACGGCTCTCTGCTGCTCGTCGCGCTCCTCGAGCTGATGCTCGAGGAGCGCGCGCCCGCGCATTCGATCGCGCGGCGCTGGACGAGCAATCTGGCGCTCCAGCTGCTGAATCGCACCGTGGTCCGCGGCGCGCTGCCCCTGGGTTCGTTCGCGGCGGCGCTGGCGGTCGAGGAGCGCGGGATCGGGCTGCTCCACGTCGCGCCGGCAGCGATTCCGCCCCTCGCTGCGGCGGCGGTGACGGTGCTCGTGCTCGACCTCGTCGATTACGGCCTGCATCGCGTCGAGCACGCCGTGCCGCTCTTGTGGCGGCTGCACCGCGTGCACCACGCGGACCAGGACCTCGACTTCAGCACCGCACACCGGCACCACCCGCTGGAGCTGATCTTCGGGGCCGCGGTGCGCCTCGCCGTCGTGGCGGCGATCGGCGCGTCCGGCACCGGGCTGTGGATCTACGCCGTGGGGCGCGGCGTCGTGGATGCCTTCTCCCATGGAAACCTGCGCCTGCCCGGTCGGCTCGATCGCGCCCTGCGCTCGTGGATCGTCACGCCGGCGATGCACGCGGTGCACCACTCGGCGGTCCGCGAGGAGACCGACTCCAACTTCACCACGCTGCTGAGCGTCTGGGACCGCCTGTTCGGGACCTACCGGGAGGCCCCCGCCGCCGGCTGCGCCGGGATGACCGTCGGGATCGAGGCCTTTCGCACGCCGCGCGACCTCGATCTGGACCGCATCCTGATCCAGCCTCTGCTCGGCGACGCCGCGCCGGCCGTTCGCACGACGGTGTATCCCGCGGGCTGAGCGCTTCCGCTAGATTCATCGGACCCGGCAGCGGGAGAGGATCCGAGCGCCCGGGCGAGACGGGCACGCTAGGGATGCGGCGCCACCGCGACCGACTCCTTGGGAGCCAGACGTCCCCGCGCCGCCGCGTCCTGCGAGAGGGCGGCGAGCAGCGGGCCGCTGGTATCGGTCACGTCGATGATGGCTTCCACCGAGAGACCGACCCGCAGCGGCTTCTCGGTCGGCGGCGGCTCGTCGAGCACCAGCTTCACCGGCACGCGCTGCACGACCTTCACCCAGTTGCCCGTCGCGTTCTCGGGCGGGAGCAGCGCGAAGGCTGCGCCGGTGCCCATGCTGATCGAGTCGACGTGGGCGCGGAAGACGCGGTCGGGATAGATGTCCGCGCGGATCTCCGCCTCCTGTCCGACGCGGACGTCGCCGAGCTGGGTCTCCTTGAAGTTCGCCGTCACGTACAGCTCGGAGGGCGGCGGAACCACGTTCATCAAGGGCTGACCCGGCTGCACCCGGTCCCCGATCTCGACGTGGCTGTTGATGACGCTGCCGCTGCGCGGCGCCCTCAGCACCGTGTAGGCCAGGTCGAGCTGCGCGGCCTCGACGGCGGCCTCCGCCTCGTGCACGAGCGGAACGTCGTAGGGATCGGCGGCGTTCGGTGAGCCGCCGAGGGCCGCCAGCGCCTGCTGGAGCCGGTGCTCCGCGAGATCCCGGTTCGCCCGAGCGACCCGCAACGACGTCGACGTGCTGTCGTAGGCCTCCTGGGAGACGACCCCCGTGGAGTGCAGCTTGTGTACGCGGTCGAAGTCGAGCTGCGCCTGGTGCAGCTTCTCCTCGCCGAGCACGAGCGCCGACTTCGCCGACGCATACTCGGCGCGCAGACCGTCGACCGCCTGCCGAGCGCTGGCGAGGCGCGCCCGCGCGCCGTCGAGCTGGACCTCGAGGTCGCGCGGGTCGAGCCGGACCAGGACCTGCCCTTCCTCGACGGTCCAGTTGTTGGAGACGCCGACGTCGATCACGGTGCCGTCGATGCGCGGGGTCACGGTGGCCGTGCTGCCGTCGACATAGGCGTCGTCCGTCGACTCGTGCGTCCGGAGGAAGCGGACGTAGGGCCAGCCGACCATCAGCGCCGCCGCGAGCAGGAGGATCCCCCCCGCCGCACCTGCCGCGTGGCGGCGAGAAGGGTGGCGGAAGGGGGTCAGGAAGCTTCGGATCGACACGAGAATGACTCCAGAGGGTCCGGGGGAGACCGGTGCTAGGTCGGCGATGCGCCGTCGGCGAGCGCGCCGTGCAGGAAGAGCTGAGAGACCGCGCCGATCACCTCCTCGTCGGCGAGGGGATGGAGCTCGCGCTCTCCCAGGAGCTCCTGGGAGAGGAGGAAGGACCAGAGCATCCCGAACAGGCACTGTGCGGTGGCGATCGGGTCCCGCCGTACCAGCTCCCCGCGCGCCATGCGCGACTCGAGGTATTCCGCCAGCGAGCGGTGCGCGGGAAGGCGCACGCGCTCCGAGTAGACGCGAGCGCGTTCGGGAACGCTGTGCACCTCGCGGACCAGGATTCGCGCCAGCTCGCGCCGTTCGCGGAGCCGTGGCCAGACCTCCGCCACGAGGCGGGGGATCGCCTGTTCCGGCGGCAGGTCGCGGACCCCGGCGATCAGGCGCGGCAGCTCCGGGAGCAGGCTCGAGCGCTCCACCAGCTCCTGGAGCAGGGCTTCCTTGGTGGGGAAGTAGTTGTAGATGCACGCCTTCGAGACCCCCGCGGCCGCCGCCACGGCGTCCATCGTGGTCTCGGCAAAGCCCCCGCCCGAGAAGGCGCTCAGCGCGGCCTCGAAGATCTGCTCCCGCCGGGCCTCGGCGTACTCCTCGCGCTTGTCGGCTGCGACCCTGGGCATGACCTTGTTTATAACTGACTAGTTAGTTATCAACAAGAGGCCCGAACGGGCGGAGCGGCGGCCGGGCGGCCCCACACGGCCTCGGATGGCCCCTCCGTCTGCCCCTCGGGGGACGACGCAAGTGACCTCTACCGACACAGCCGCCGGCGCCCAGCCCTCCGCCGGGGTCTCCCGCAAGTGGCTCGTCGCCGTCGCCGTGATGCTCGGCGCCACCCTCGAGGTGCTCGACACCGCGATCATCAACGTGTCGCTGCCCCACCTCCAGGGCAGCTTCTCGGCGAGTACCGACGAGATCACCTGGGTGCTCACCAGCTACCTCGTCGCCAACGGCATCATGATCCCGCTGACCGGCTGGATCTCCGCCCGCTTCGGCCGCAAGCGCTACTTCCTCACGTCGGTCACCCTGTTCGTCGCCGCCTCGGCGCTGTGTGGCGCCGCCGAGTCGCTGCGCCAGATCGTCTGCTTCCGGCTGCTCCAGGGCGCGGCGGGCGCGGCCATGATCCCCTCCTCCCAGGCGATCCTGATGGAGACGTTTCCCCCAGAAGAGCAGGGCCTCGCCATGGCCACCTGGGGCGTCGGGCTGATGACGGCGCCGATGCTCGGGCCGACGCTCGGCGGCTGGATCACCGAGAACTTGGACTGGCGCTGGAACTTCTACATCAACGTCCCGATGGGCATCCTCGCCGCGGTGATGGTGATCCTGTTCGTCGAGGATCCGGACTACCTGCGCGCGGCCCGCAAGACGGCGCAACGCATCGACGTATTGGGCATCGTGTATCTCGCGGTCGGGCTCGGCCTGCTGCAGGTCGTGCTCGACCGCGGACAGCGGGCCGACTGGTTCGAGGCGCCGTGGGTGTGCGCCTTCACGGCCATCTCCGTCGTCTCGCTCGTGCTGCTCGTGTTCCGCGAGCTGCGCTTTCCCGAGCCGATCCTCGACCTGAGCATCCTGCGCATCCCCACCTTCAACGTGGCCGTCACCATCATCATGGTGATGGTGCTGATCGTATTCGGCACCAATCTCCTGAACCCGCTCTTCCTGCAGCAGCTGATGGGCTACTCGGCCTGGAACGCGGGGCTCGCGGTCGTGCCACGGGGATTCGGCGTCCTGCTCGCCATGCTCGCCGTCGGACAGCTCTCCAAGCGGGGCTTCGACACCCGTTATCTGGTCGGAATCGGCTTCTCCCTCTTCGCCCTCTCACTATGGTCGATGTCCCACTGGACGCTCGGTGTCAGCCCGAACGAGCTGCTCGTACCGATCTTCGTCTCGGGATTCGGTGGCGGCCTCATCTTCCCCACCCTCTCGGCCACCACCCTCGCCTGCGTCGAGCGCGAGCGGATGGGCTATGCCGCGAGCCTCTACAACACCGTCCGGAACACCGGTGCGGCACTCGGCATCTCGATCGTGAGCAACCTGCTCGCCAGCCGCGAGCAGCTCCACCAGGCCGTCCTGGGGCAGCACTTCACCGCCTACGAGGCCTGGAAGATGGATCATCCCGCCCGCCAGCTGCCCGGCGCGCCCCACTGGGACCTCTTTCACGGCCTGGCCACCGACCAGCTCCAGGGCTTCGCCGTCGTCTACCGGGCGATCCAACGGGAGGCGACGCTGATGGCCTACAACGATCTCTACCGGATGCTCGCCGTCCTGGCGATCCTGTTCGTGCCGGCCTTCCTGTTGCTGCGCCGGGCACGAACGAGCGCGAGCGTTTCGGCCCACTGAGTGCACTGCGATGCCGGACTGGCTGGAAGCCCTCGCGATCGAGAGGACCCGGGCCCGGATGCGGGAGACCACCCCGCCGGATCGGAGCCTACCCGCACCCGCTGAAGTCGAGGGGTGGAACGGCCGATAGGCAAGCTCTGGAGGCTCGTGTCCCATGACGGTCCCTTCGGTCAAGGGAGCCATGCTTCTCAGCTCGGTGGTCGTGGTCCGCCGTGCCCGGGACCGCGGCGAGATCCCTGAGTCGCGGCTGGCGAAGCTGAGCGCTCGCACCCAGGAGCTGCTGGACGAGCGGATCCAGCTCGCCCAGTGGTATCCGATGGAGAACTTCGCCGAGCTCCTGGAGATCGACTGGGAGATCGGTGGGAATCTAGACCCCGAGTACATGCGGAGGTCCGGCCGGCAGAACGCCCTCTCGATGACCAAGGGGGCGCGCTACCAGCAGTTCGAGTATCTCAAGCGCGCCAGCCGCCCCAAGTCGGGTGACGAGGTCGTCAGCCAGATGAGGCTCACGACCAGTGTCACGCTGAGCTACTTCAACTTCATCGAGATCAAGGTCCAGATCGACCCTCGACACCCCAACGTGTTGCAGATCATCTACGTCAACACGGACCCCTTCCCCGAGGCTCTGCGTTACAGCACGGAGGGCTTCATGGACCAGCTGAACCAGGTCCGCGGGTCTTCGAAGAGCTGGACCAGCGATCGGGTGGGAAACCGGATCGTGTTCTCGCTCGAGCTGAAGGCGAGATCCGAGGCCGATCGGGCCTAGGAGTCTCGAGCGCGCAGGAGACGACGATCAGCGCTTCTTGCGGCGCGTCTTCTTCCGACTGGGCCTCACGGTCTGCGAGAGGTCGGTGAGCGCCTTCGAGAGGTCGCGACGCCGCTGGCGCAGGAACTTCTTGACGTCGGACCCGCCCTTCAGCTCGATGTCGTTCAGGCGCTTGCGCGCCTCCCGCAGCACGCGAGCGGCCTGCGTCCCGGCCTTGCGCTCGGCCTTGTCGATCTCCTTGCGCAGCGGCTTCAGCCGCCGGTCGATCTGCTTGGAGAGGTCCGAGAGCTCTTTGTCGATGCGCTTGGCGAGATCTCCCGCCTTCTTGCCGCGCGCGGCCTTCTTGCGGCGAGCAGTCTTCTTTCGGCGCGTGGTCTTCTTCGCGGCCATGAATGATCCTTCCTTCTCCACCGCAAGCGGTGGACTGGTGCTGCGCCGTCCATACGTTCGGCCATCGTCGAGCGCAAGGTCGGCTGCCGTCTCTCGCGCGCAGCATGCCCGACCCAAGGCTGCCAGCGCAAGGCGCTAGACCGAGCTGGCCGGGTATC
>Ga0315553_10004356_pt1 | contig 10668 bp, 7 predicted proteins | sample SalMarSW160140MG_FD_203099 | JGI IMG/M metagenome (GOLD analysis project Ga0315553, IMG submission 203099) | Salt marsh sediment microbial communities from the Plum Island Ecosystem LTER, Massachusetts, United States - Salt Marsh Sediment SW1601-40 ... | reverse complement strand
TATAATTGATTGGGTAGCTGGTAATTTCCAAAAGAAAGAAGGTATTGATCTTAGGGGAGACAGCAAAGCAATGATAAGAATTAAAGACGCTGGTGAAAAAGCTAAAATCGAACTCTCTACTACATTAAGTACTCAAATTAATTTACCCTACATTACTCAAAAAGATGGAAATCCTGTTCACATAGATGTTGAACTCACAAGAGCAAACTTAGAACAATTAATTGAACCAACTCTAAAACGACTGGATCCTATAATGAAGAGAGCAATTAACGATGCCAAAATACCTGCTCACGAGGTTGACAAAATAATTTTAGTTGGCGGTCCTACGAGGATGCCTTCCGTTCAAAAGAAATTTAAGGATTTCTTTGGTAAAGAACCTGAACATTCCGTCGATCCTATGGAATGCGTTGCTATTGGAGCAGCGATTCAAGCAGGCATTATAGCAGGGGATGTTGATGATTTATTACTATTAGATGTTACTCCATTATCCTTAGGGGTAGAAACATTAGGTGGAGTTTTTACAAAATTAATTGAAAGAAATTCTACTATACCAACCGAAAAACAGCAAATTTTTAGTACAGCCGCAGACAATCAACCTGCTGTAACAATAAATGTTTTGCAAGGAGAACGAGCAATGGCAAAAGACAATATCCCATTAGGAATGTTTCATCTTACTGGTATACCCCCAGCTCCTCGAGGAATTCCACAAATCGAAGTAAAATTCACGATTGATGCTGACGGTATTGTTCATGTGACTGCTAAAGACTTAGGTACTGGTAAAGAGACAGGGATTACAGTTACCGGTGCAAAAGGGCTTACACCTGAAGAAATTGAAGAGAAAGTAAGAAATGCAGAGCAGTTTGAGGAAGAAGACAAGAAAATCAAGGAATTGATTGAAGCGAAGAATAACGCTGATTCGATGATTTACCAGACAAGGAAATTAATGGAAGATAACAAGGATAAAATTGAAGAAAATGAAAAAACTGAAATAGAATCCGCTATGAAATCCTTAGAAGAGGACATTAAAACAGACGATCTTCAGAGAATAAAATTAGGAATCGAAAATTTACAAAAATCTATGCATGGTTTCTCTCAAAGAATTTACGCTCAACAATCTCAAGACCAAGTGTATCAACAAGCGGCTCAACAAGCTCAACAAGCTGCGAGTGGAATGGGAGGTATGCCCCCTGGTGGAATGGGTGGAGTTCCCCCTGGTGATATGGGAGGTGCTGGTGCTGGTGGAGCAACTTATAAAAAAGATAAAGATAAAAAAGACAAGGATAAAAAGAAAGTTGTAGATGTAGATTGGGAAGAATCTGACTAAATATTTATTTGAACAACATAGTAATAATCTCAATTAAATTTCTACTGATTAAATTTCTTTTTCTTATTTATGTATTTTTTTTACAAGATTATATCTTAAAGGTTTATATATTTCTTTTTAGTTATTCTGATACCTAAAAAGATAAATTTCATAATTAATTTTAATTAATAGTAATTAAGCTCAATGGAGATCATAGCGAGACATAAAGATCATGAATACGAATAATAAGAGGGATTATTATGTGGTATTAGGTGTAGCAAAGGATGCGAGTGAAAACGACATTAAACTTGCTTATAGGCGTTTAGCAAGGAAGCTCCATCCAGATCTGAATAAAACAGATCCAAAAGCCAAAGAAAAATTTATTGAGCTTCAAGAGGCTTACGAAGTTCTAAGCGACACTAATAAAAGAAGCAATTATGATCGATACGGTTTTAGTGGTGTAGATGTCGATATGAGTAGTTATTTCAGGGGCGGAATTCCAGGCATTGACGAATTACTCAAATCTATTTTTGGAGGCGGATCCATCTTTGGAGGTGATGATTTTGGATTTGGTAGTATTTTTGGTTCCAGAGGTAGATCAAGCTCTGCGCCCCGCCGAGAGGTTGGCCAAGATATTGAAGATTACATAGAAATAACATTTGAAGAGGCTATGTTTGGTACCAAAAAAGATGTGGTAATTCAGAGATATACTCCATGTGATAAGTGTGAAGGTACTGGTGCAGAAGATCCATCAAGCGTAAAAACATGTCCGCAATGTGAAGGGTCAGGTAGAATGAGAAAAATGACCCAATCTGGCTTTGGAACAATAGTCCGAGAATCTGAATGCTATGCTTGCAATGGTACAGGTAAAATCATTAAGAAAAAATGTCCTGTGTGCGATGGAAGAAAAGTTGTGGCTGAGACAAAAACAATCCATATAAATACACCACCAGGCGTAGAAAACGGAGTACACCTTAAAGTTCAAGGAGCAGGACATATTCCTTCAAGCAGAGCAATTCCTGGAGATCTTTATTTAGGAATTAGAATTGAAGAAAATGATAAATTTATTCGTCGTGGAAACGATCTTTTTACTCCAATTAGTCTGGATATTGTTACAGCGATTTTGGGCGGAGAAATATCCGTTCCGACCTTAGATTATAAGACTGAAAAAGTAACTGAGAAAGAGTTGAAGATACCCCCGGGAACTCAGCATGGCACGGAATTTAGAATTAAAAATAGAGGCGCTACATATCTCAGAGGAAAGGGTAAAGGGGACCAATATGTAGTAGTTACAGTTGAAATTCCGAAAAAGATATCAGAACAACAGAGGGCATTATTAGAAAAATTCAAGGATTTAAATTAATCGCAACTACTCAATATTAAGTCTATTTTGATTGCTAAGTGTGAGTTCAATAGCTTTTACTTCAGCTTTGATTTGATTCTTGTGTTTCTAAAAATAACGACGATTAAATTCAAAGATTTACTTTTGTTTAATATGAGGAAAGTTGAATTAGGAAAAACAGGGGAACAAATTCCTGTTCTGGGTCAAGGTACGTGGGGAATTAAGAGTAGAAAAGGAAAAAATTATTATGATTCGTGGAAAAAATCATTAAGAAAAGGAATAGAACAAGGTTTAACCCATATAGATACTGCTGAATTCTATGGGTTCGGCACTTCCGAAAAAGTTGTAGGTGATATTATTTCAGAATATAACAGAGATGATTTGTTTATCACAAGCAAGTTATTTCCGATACATTTAAACTTTAGAACGATGAAAAAAGCTGCTAGTAAGAGTTTAAAACGCTTAGGGATTAATAATTTCGATTTGTACTTAATACATTGGCCTTCTCCTTTTACTTCAAGGAAAAAACAAATGAAGATATTGGATCATTTAGTAAAAGAAGGCAAAACTAGGTATATTGGTGTAAGTAATTTCTCAGTAGAGCAATTCAAGGAGGGCTTAAGCTTTCTTAATAATGAATTAGTGACGAATCAATTACCCGCAAACATCACCAAGCAAAAACATATGTCTGAATCATTACCATACTATCAAGGAAATGGAGTAACCTTAACGGCTTATAGCCCTCTCGGACACAGAGGCTATTCCGATTTAAAAGGCGAGATGATAGATAAATTAAACAGCATAGCAAAAGCACATGATGCAACAATTCAACAGATTGCTATCGCATGGCTGATAAATCATAAAAATGTTATTTCTATACCTAAAGCATTTAAAATCGAACATGTGGAAGCTAATTCGAAAGCGGCAGACATCATCCTAAGTGAGAACGAGTTAAAACTTATTGAAAACATAGAAATATCTTAAAGTCTTAAAAGCTAAACTAAATAATATCAATTTTTTCCATTTAAAACTTGAAAGCGTAATGCCAAAATTTTAATTCCATTTTTAGTTATCGTATCGTATAAATTACTCTTTATCCTCGAAAGAATCGAGACCGAATAAGAAAAAACAAACTATTATGAAGTGGAAATGTGATAAATGCGGAGAGGTTTTTGATCTAGAGGATATACCTGAAAAATGTCCTAAATGTGATGACGAAGATGACACATTTAGCTTGATAGATGATGAGTGATGAAGCAATAAATATTAAGTATTAGAGCCCTTCTCCATTGGCGCTTTATAATATCCATACAAATTTATTGTTATTGCGGTGCAGGTTTTTATAAAGATTTATGGGAAGAAATACTGCAAAAACCTGTTAAAGTAGAAATTCTTGCATCTGTTATAGAAGGTGATGAAGTATGTAAAATTGCAATTCACTTTCCTTTAGATCTGTAAAAAAAAGAATAAAAAGACACCTGAGATACATACCCGCCTTTTTGTTCCATTTCTCGTTGCCAAGAAATAGTTGGGGCATCAAACTAAGCGGCCTACCTAAAGCTCGTTCCAAATCCTCATCGCTTTCATTTGGCCTTGCACCAAGGTTTTAGCTCGTTCCAACCGTTCCCGATTACAATTTCTCTGGCTTAATTCCAAGTCATTAATATGCGTAAAAGGGCAGTGCCGTTTCAGTTGCTAAAATACGGTTTTCACCGTAGTAGTTATCTACTCCTCGTTTGGAAATGTGAGGCGAGGTTCCTCAGCGAATCATATTCACCGTCAGCCCCATATCTCATGTGTCAAATCTATAAAAGATAAAATGAAATAAATATGTGATTGTTTTGGGATTTGGTATTCTACCTATTTATTCCCCACTTAAGGAATAAGTGATTTTATTTAATTACTTCGATTCAGCAGATTCATTTTGTGCTTTTTCGTAAGAAAAGAGATAGGAATGTCGTTTTAAGTCAAAAAATAAGACGATGAAGAGCCCGATACCTAAAATGACTGCCAGATAACCTATAAGTTCGTATTGGTTGAAGAATATCATACCTATAGTTAATCCTCCTATTTCTATGAACCCTGTTGCTATCAACGGTGCAATAATTTGTGCGATTGACTGAATATTGGTCGTCATTCCGCTCACTACACCTTGTTTATCAGCATCCACTGCTTTAGTAATATTGCTCTGTATTAAAGATGGTAAAAACACCATACTGAATACGAAAGATGGAATGAAAGCAAAAATCATCCACAATTCCGTCATAAAAGGGAAGATTGCAAAATTTACAATAAGGAGAATTGAAGCAATTAATAAAATTCTTTTTTCTCCTACTTTCTTAAAGAGTGGTTTCATAAGTAATCCTCCGTATATCATGATTGTTACACCAGCAAGAGTCATAACAAGCCCAATAATGATTGGGGAAGCTCCATACCTTTCATCAAGAATTAACGCCATACTCGAGTTAAACATAACTGTAATTGAGAATAATAAGAAAACCTGCACAAAACGAATGATAATTTCTGTGGTAAAAGTCTTCCTTTTCTTTTCTGAAGATAATTCTCGGGTTTTTTTTTGTTGTTTCAGATCTGAGATTCGATCTTTTGGCATACTCTCTATTAATACTCTTAGTGTTAAGATCATGGCAATTATGGATAAAATTACTGCGAGTAGAGAAGGGTATCTCCAATTGAGTTCGCCTAAAAATCCTCCGATAATTGGCCCGAAAACCATTCCTACTGTATGTCCTATCATTAGTTTACCCATTTCAGAAGCTCGGGTTGCTGGTGTAGTGATATCAGATATGTAAGCACGTATAACTGGTATTTGTCCTCCAAACACTCCATCTAAAATTCGAGAGAAAAGTATAACATAAATATTTGGAGATAATGCTAAGATTAGAAATGAAATACCAGTTCCTGCCTGCGAAATTAGTAATATTGGCTTACGACCGTATTTATCTGATAATCGTCCCAAAATTGGTCCGAATATAAAAGTAGTTAACGCATTTGAGGATACGAGAATACCAACGAAAAAAGCTGAAGAACCAAAATCTTTTACAATTTCAGGTAAAAGTGGTAAAACCATACTATATCCGAAAACATCGACAAGAATACTTAGAATGATGGTAAACATTGCTTTTCTCGGATCGATCGAATAATTACTCAGATGTTCAGCATGTTCTTCTTTGTTAAGGAACTTTCTATCAGCCATAGGTGAGTCCAAATCCTAAAATTAATGGTTTAAATGATAGACTAAATACTCAATTTTAAATAATATTTTTCGATTTTAATGTCAATTTGTCCATGGAAATTTATTTCACAGAAAGTCTTAAATATAAAAAAAAGAAAAAGTTATTTTATGTTAATCTTCAGAACTGTTCTTGTCTTAAAAGGGGATTAATCCAAGACCACCGTTAAATAATAACAGTAATCCCATAAAGATCGATGCTGTCAAGGACATGACTACTAATAATGTGTTAATACTTGGACCAGCAGTATCTTTGAAAGGGTCGCCTACAGTATCACCAGTAATTGCTGCTTTATGAACTTCTGTTCCTTTACCGCCAAGGTTGCCGTCCTCAATCCATTTTTTCGCGTTGTCCCATGCTCCTCCAGCGTTACTCATAAAGACAGCAAACACGAATCCAGAAAGAATTGCACCCGCTAAAAATGCACCCAAAGAAGCTACACCAAAAAGAATTCCAACACTAATAGGAATGGTTATCGAAATAATGCTTGGTATAATTAATTCGCGCAACGAGCCTTTAGTTGCAATATCAATCGTCTTTTGGAAATCAGCAGCTACTTCACCAGTTAGAATTTTTGGGTTTTCTTCAAATTGCCTTCGAATTTCATCAACCATTTTTGCAGCGTTTCGTTGAACAGCTAACACTAACAACGCTGAAAACAATGCTGGGACGACTACTCCAATGAAAGCGCCTATTAAAACGCCAACATTTAGTAAATCCATATTAGGAATATCAGCCTCTTCTGCAAAGGAAAAAAGGAGCGCCATTACAGTCAAATTGGCTGCTCCAATCGCAAAGCCCTTAGTGATTGCTTTAGCCGTGTTACCTGCGGAGTCTAATCGATCTGCTGTACGTATTACATCTTCACCTAAATCTCCTTGTTCTGCAATACCTCTAGCATTATCAACAATTGGTCCATAGGCATCGTTCGATACTATAGTTCCAACTATTGCTAACATTCCTACTGCCGCCATTGCTACTCCAAATACACCCGAGAGCCAATACGCTACTGCCATCGCAATTATAATCCCTATTGCAGGAGGAACAACACTTAATAGACCATATGAAAACCCAGAAAGAATAACTACTGCGTGTCCTTCTTGAGCAGCATGAGCGATATTACTTGTAGGTTTCTTATCTTCTCTTGTAAAATAGTCGCTTGTAAATCCTAAAACAATTCCAGAGAAGAGTCCAATCGCTGAAGTTCCCCAAATTCGCCATAACAGCCCTACTTCTTCAGGTGTTAATCCAATTGCTAAGAGTAAGGTAAACAATGCTGATAATCCAAAATAGATTAGTGTGGCAAAATATGTTCCAGTGTTTAAAGCTTTTCCAGGTTCATCTGAACCTTTTAACTTTATGAAATATATTCCTATAAGTGAAGCTATTAAACCTACACCGCAAAGTACGAGAGGAGTAACTACAAGTACTCCCGTTCCTGCTTCTGTCAAAGTCACATTTCCTAATGGAGAACTGATAGTGCCAACTACACCAAATGCGGCTGCTAACATCATCGCCGCTACTATTGAAGCAACATAAGAGTCGAATAAATCACTTCCCATTCCAGCAATGTCACCTACATTATCACCTACATTGTCGGCAATTGTTGCAGGATTTCGAGGATCATCTTCTGGAAGATCGTATTCAGCTTTTCCTACAAGATCTGCTCCTACATCTGCAGTTTTAGTAAAAATTCCTCCACCGCATTTCATAAATAAAGCAATACTGCTTGCCCCAAAGCTAAATCCCAGGACAACATAGGGATCACCAAAAATCCAGTAAATAACAGAAACACCTATTAAAGCTACACCTACAACTGTCAAACCCATTACGGAGCCTCCGAAAAAAGCAACATCAAATCCAGATTTTGTTCCTTTCGTACAAGCCTGTGCTGCTCTTGTATTTGCTTTAATTCCAACATACATACCTAACCATCCTGCTAACATCGATCCTGCTGAACCAATTAGGTAAGCAAGGGACTGTTCCCAATTTAATGAACCAGGGTGAATTCTTGAGGGTAATAAAAACAACATTATGAGAAAGAGAGCAGTTACAAATATAGTTAGAATTTTGTATTGGATTTTAATATAAGTTTTTGCCCCATCCTCGATATACCCAGCGACTTCTTGCATTCTTTCATTTCCGGGATCTTCTTTAAGAACTAAATATCTGAAGTATAGAGCCATGCCAATGGAAATTATTCCAGCAATCAATGCAACGATTAAAATAATTGGTACCGCCATTTTTTTCACTTTATATTCTTTTAATTTTTTGTAAATTTTTAATTAACTATATATTTAATATTTTATCTATTAGGCTACTTCCAATAAATATTTTGAATTTTGTAAAATTATTAAAAAAAACCGCGAAAGAATAGTAAAATTTCAAAAAGATTTGAAGAATACCATTATTTAATGTGATTCTTCTTATTTTTTCTTTTAATATACTCGGGTAAATGAGTCTGCTCACATCTTCTACGAGATGCCCAATTCTTCCAAGTTGACTCGAAAATCTTCTCTAATTCGTCGTCATCAAGTTTAGCTTTTTCTTTTTTCTTATCATTTTTCATTGGTTTTAACCAACCTATAATTTAATCCCAATACTAAAGGCGAAGCGTATTGATTTCGTTATTATCAAATCCCCAAGAACGCAATATATTCTCTGCATTTTTAATCATTTCCTCGATTAATGTTTTCATCGGGATTATTTCATTATGGTGTCCTATTGCCGTTGAAGGTGCCATAAAATTCTTTACATTATATTTGTATATTTTATTGTGAAAATTTTGCTCGGAAATATCTAATTGAAGCCATTTTTCTTTAATGTTTACTGGCACGGGGCATTCTATAGTAGTCATTAAAGCTGTACCTAAACAGACCGCATCAGCTCCCATTGCCAGAGCGCCTAAAAAACCTCTTGAGTCACCAATCCCACCAGCAGCAATAATCGGAATTTTGAGCATTTTTCTAGCTAAGGTTATATTAACCAGTGTAGTGTTTGTTTGTGGATTTTTAAACCCAGTTCCTTCTAAACCAACCAAAGTAACTCCATCTGCACCTTCTTTTTCTGCTGAAATAGCATGCTTGATTAAAACGCATTTGTGGAACCATAAACCACCCGCTTCATGAACTCTTTTTCCGATGAAAGAGGCTTTATATCCTGAAGTTGTAAAGATGCTACAATTTTCATTTAGAGCGATATCGACATAATCTAAATACCTTTTTTTTGTTTTTTTACCTTCCTCGTTATCATTTAAGATATGATGCGGCATCGAGAGATTAATTCCAAAGGGTTTTGTAGTTAATTGCTTCATCTTTTGTATATCTTTCCTGAAGTCTTCTGGATCTGGAAAGTTTAGAGCTACGATAATTCCTAATCCACCTGCGTTTGAAAAAGTAGAAGCGAACTTAGATTTACCCCACCCCCCGAATGCTCCCATTATAAGAGGGAATTCTATATTTAAAATCTGAGTTATTTTAGTTTTCCACTTCATTTCGAGATCGTTATTATTTATTATTACAATTTTGAAATTAAAATCCTGAATCTCTCTTTGGAAATCTACTACGCGTAAGAGAGTATTCGTGGAACATTTTATCTAGAAGTTCTAATCTTAAATCTCTATCTTTTTCCCATAAGTTATTAACTTCTTCTTTATCCTTATTTCGATCAAAGATGTCTCCATATCCTGGTATTTCCGCATATTTAGTTATTTTATAATTTTTTGTTATTAAATGTATTAAGCGTGTATATAAAGGTCCATGTGGACCTACTTCTTCATCTTCTGTAATGAGAACAGAATCTCGCAGTTTTAATTTTGGATCTTTAAGAACAGGGGTCATATCATAACCTTGCATTCCGGGGGGTCTATATCGTTCTTTGATATTCAATAGCTCAAGAATGGTTTTGGGCATATCTACTGAACTAATAAGAGCATCAGAAACTGATGGGTTAGTGATTCCAGGAATTCGCCATAATAATGGGATTTGTAGAGTACCGTTAAATGGAGAGATTCCCTTTAATATTAGACCGTGATCTCCCATATAATCACCGTGATCTGAAGTAAAAATCACCATTGTATTGTCTGCTAAACCTAATTTTTCTAAAGCTGCTAAAATTTGACCTACTGCGAAATCAATTAAAGAAACAGAACCATAGCTAAGTGCAATGAACTTTCTTATAGTTGCCTCTGTTTCTTCGCGTAATAATGATCCTCTTACGGGGGGATGTTCTAAGTGTTTTTTCAGATAAGGGTGTTTATATAAATTCTTTATATCGTTAATATTCTTAGGAAGTACCATTTCCTCTGGTTTATACATATCTGCGTATTTACCTGGTGGAGAAACGGGTTGATGGGGGTCTGGAAACGAACAATGTAAAAAGAAAGGTTTTTCTCCATAGTTACCTTTAGAATACCTTTCTAAAAACGCTATGGTATTGTTCTGAATGTAAGTAGTATTATAAAGCTCTAAAGGAACCCAATTATCGTAAAAAATTTCCTGTGCTGGCACTGTAGTGGAATACTCCTTAACGATTCGCTCAGCAATCTTAGGGTTTTTTTCTTCTATCCATTCTAGATAGTGCCCTGAACATGCGTTTCCATGACCTATTACACAATCCACTTCTTCAAAACCATAGTAGGGAATTGGAAAGTTCTTTCGCGTTAGATGATTACCAGTTGGGTTTTTCAAATACCAATCATAATTATCTTCCGCTGATTTTGTTTTTGGATCGTATCTCGGTGTCCAAGTATTATAATGAGTTTTACCAATAGA
>Ga0315553_10004352_pt1 | contig 10674 bp, 11 predicted proteins | sample SalMarSW160140MG_FD_203099 | JGI IMG/M metagenome (GOLD analysis project Ga0315553, IMG submission 203099) | Salt marsh sediment microbial communities from the Plum Island Ecosystem LTER, Massachusetts, United States - Salt Marsh Sediment SW1601-40 ... | reverse complement strand
CAACGCAGTCTACCTCCCCGTTAACTACAGCCTTTACCAGAAAGTTTCTGCTCGAATCATGGCGATTCTGAGGAGTTACGCGGACAAGTTTGAGCGCTGGGGCCTAGATGAAGCCTTCTTGGATGTGACTTCTCGAGTCAAAAATTTTGAGGAAGCAGAGAAACTGGCGCAGAAAATCAAAAACGAGATTTACAAAAAGGAAACGCTGACCTGTTCCATAGGTGTTGGACCGAACAAGCTTGTGGCTAAGATAGGCAGCGACTTCGAGAAACCGGACGGTTTAACAGTTGTCAGAGGAGAGGGTGCGAAAGCGTTTCTGTCGCCTCTAAGGGTGCGTAGGCTGCTGTGGGTTGGCAGAAAAACCGAGAACAGACTCAACATGTTGGGAATCAAAACTATAGGTGATCTGGCAAACTATGATGCGTCTGTTTTGGCGGAAAAATTTGGTGTTGCGGGCACTCAGTTGTATCTTTCAGCACAGGGAATCGACAATAGCGAGGTTCAGGAACGATGGGAACGAAAGTCTATGAGCCGAGAAATAACTTTCGAAGAGGACACATCCGATTATGCCCTTATTTTTGATACTTTGGATGCCATCTCAGAAGATTTGCATCAAGAACTTGTGGCTTCCAATTTCACTTTTAAGACAACTACGGTGAAGATAAGATACAAAAACTTTGAAACCCATACACACAGCAAGATCCTACCTTTCTTTACAGACCGTCTGAAAGACATACAGAAAAGCGCCAGAGACCTTGTGCAAGATTATTTGCGTCCTGACCGAAAAATTCGTCTAATAGGTGTTAGACTCTCAAACTTGTTCTCAACCAAGAAGCAGACGAGGTTAACTGACTAATCATATCTCCCGAAATAGTTCTTCTACAAGCGTTTCGCAAGTTCTTGCATGTGAAAAAGAGAAAAATGGCTTTCAGCCTACAGCATTATGAGTCATTCTCCCGAGGGGGATTAATGTCTCCCTTTACGTCTTCTGTAACAATTATCCCGTACGCATCGTATCGATAGGTTCCAAAATATCTGCTTGTGGGATTAGAAACAATATGGGAGCGCACTAGACTGCCCTCATACTCAGGGTCTATCACGACAGCTAATGAACATAAACCGTCACGCTTCAATTTTTCAAGGTCAACAACCAATTCACTATAATTTACACTAGTCACAATTTTCCCATCTCCGACTACCAATACCCCTCCACCAATTCTAATTGAGGGATTTGTAACACCTTGAATTAGCTCCTCATGCACTGCTAAAATTGCTGCATCAAAATCAAAAACCAAATAAGCATCCTCAATAGGTGGCGATTTATCTTTAAGCTGTATCATTATACTATATTCTGCATAGCGTGAATCCCAGAGAACCCCCCCAAACACTCGTTCCATTTGTATAAGGAGCGTGCGACTGAAATACTTTAATGTCGAGTTCTGCTCTAGGCGCTAGCAGTGGCAAAATCCACGGATTGATATATGCCAAAAAGAGCAGCGATATTACGGCGCCAATTATTGCACCGACCAACATATTTGGAGTTGGTTTCAATAGTCCTAATAATTTTGTTAGTTTATCCTGTTTTTCTCTATTTTCTGTCGGTGCTTTTCCCTTTTTCTTTGTGGCCCGTTTCTTGGTTTTTCTTTTTTTCTCCTGTCGAGACATACAAATCACGTTATGTCGTATTGCTTCCGTATTAGTTATACTCTTTAATAACATAGAATTTTCCCTAGATATACCCATTCAAGTCGGAAATTTAGTTGTCTCTTAACTTTTATATCCGAAGAACCTCATTTGAATGGTTAGCGGAGACAGTAAATGGGAGGGGCGCGGTTTTGAGTGAAAGGTGGATTCAAGTTTCTGAGAAGATTCTTGAACAGTTGAAACGTCTTGAGGATACTAAAGACAAAGACCGTTTGGAGCTAGTAAGGTCCCTGCGTTTTGTGTTGAGCGTGTTACAGAGAAGCTTGATCGGCTGGACGCAGTGGGTGGGCAACCCGGACATAATGACTATTTTTTCGCAAGATGACCTGGAGAAGATGACCAAAACACTATCTAAGTTTACTTGTTCCTTCGTAGAATATGACCTAAAGATGACCAGCTTAGGGGTCAAGAAGGGATTAAAGTATCCGAAAAAAGTCGAGAAGAAAAAGAAGGAAGAGAGAACTGAAAGGTTCTACGTGTAACCGCGAAAGCAGCTATCTGTTTTTGATGCTCAAGCAGTAGTGAACGTTGAGAAGGGCGGAAAACCAGTAACGTTAATAGGTTGCTACTTGTAGTAATTTTTTCAAAGTGAGGACGATGCCAAAGTTGAATGTCTTAGTTTTAACCGGTCGCACTATTGACCAAGGCAGAGGAAAAGAAATGGGAAAACTATCAGACGTATACTTGAAAGATGTGACACAATGTCAAATTGACCCCGAAGACATGAAAGCTCTCAAACTGAGGCAAAACACCAACGTTAAAGTCACCACAAAGTTTGGTAGTGTTGTCCTGAGAGCCGTCAAATCCCTTAGAGGTCCTCATCCAAAAATGATTTTTATTGCCTACGGTCCTTGGGCAAGCGTAATCTCGGATCCGGAGACCCATGGATCAGGTATGCCCTCGTTAAAGGGGATGACTGGGGAACTTGAACCGGCACCTAACGAAAAAGTGTTAACTTTACAGGAGCTAGTTAACCAACTTAAGGAAGCATAAACATGAAAGTTATTACTGGTGTAACCTGTCCAGTCTGCGGAACTTTCTGTGACGACATCGAAATAGTTTTGGATGACAACAACAAGATCATTGAAGCCCGAAATGCGTGCGCTATGGGCGCAGCAAAATTTCTGAACTATTCTACGCACCGTACTAAAACGCCTCTTATCAGAAAAAACGGTGAATTAATCGAAGCCACTATTGACGAAGCTATTGAAAAAGCAGCCCAGATTCTTGTTGACGCACACTATCCCATATTGTATGGCTGGAGCAACACTTGCTGTGAAGCACAACGAGTGGGAGTAGAACTGGCGGAAGAGGTTGGCGGAGTCCTAGATAACACTTCAACTGTCTGCCATGGTCCATCTATCTTGGGTGTTCAATCTGCTGGTATATCGTCGGCCACTCTGGGACAGATGAGACATCGCGCAGACCTAATCATCTATTGGGCCAGCAACCCTTGGGATGCTCATCCGCGGCATCCAGAACGATACACCATGTTCTCGGATGGCAGATTCCAAAAGAGCACATGGACAAACTATCTTTCCAAATTAAGAGGCGAAATGTCAAAGAAAAAAATTCAAAGAGCCTCTAACTTGGTCTTGAAAAGGGACTTCTGTTTTGCTCCCCAAGTTGAAGATGGTCTTCCTTATAGTGTTTACCAGAAAAGGCGGAGAACCATAGTTGTGGACGTTCGCAAGACCCGCACAGCAGATGCAGCTGACTGTTTCCTTCAAGTAGAACCAGGCAAAGACTATGAACTTCTGCAAGCTTTACGTGTACTCGTCAATGATGGAGAACTGGACGTCGATGAGGTTGCGGGAATTCCCGCGGAAACGCTTGAGGATCTCACTGACGTAATGATCGGATGCAAACTTGGAATCCTTTTCTTTGGATTAGGGTTAACAATGACCAAAGGAAAACACCGGAACATAGACGCGGCAATCAACCTCACCCGCGACTTGAACAACCGAACAAAGTTCCTCATCATGCCCATGCGAGGACACTACAACGTAACGGGAGCAGACATAGTTTCCACTTGGCAAACCGGATACCCTTTCGCGGTTGACTTAACTAATGGGTACCCACGATACAATCCGGGAGAAACCTCGGCAGTGGACATTCTTTGCCGTGATGAAGCCGATGCAATGCTTGTGATTGCTTCAGATCCGGTTGCTCACTTTCCACGAGCCGCCTCCAAAAACATAGCAAAGCATCCCCTCATATCCATAGACCCTGAGGTCACTCCAACCACAATGTTGGCTGATGTGATCTTGCCTCCTGCTTTCGTGGGAATTGAAACTGAGGGAACAGCCTACCGTATGGATCATGTTCCATTGCCCCTAAAGAAGGTTGTAGAACCTCCAGAAGGATTCCTTTCAGACAAAGAAATCTTGCAGAGAATTCTTCAAAAAGTTCGCGAACTAAAAAAGAGGGATATAAATTGACAGAACTCATCGTAAAGAACGGATTCGTTTACGATCCCCTGAACCGCATCAACGGCGAAAAAATGGACATCTGCATCAGAGATGGGAAGATCGTAAAAACAGTTAAAGACTCAGCGAAGGTCGTCGACGCTTCAGGCATGGTTGTTATGCCCGGAGGAGTTGACATCCACAGCCACATAGCAGGCGGTGAAGTGGATACTGGTCGTATGCTAAGACCTGAAGACCACGTTAAGGACGTTGAAGTTAAAACAGCCCTGACCCGGTCTGGAGTTGGCTATTCAATTCCTTCCACATTCACTACGGGTTATCGCTACTCCAAGATGGGTTACACAACAGTCATGAATCCTTCTACGCCTCCCCTCCAGGCACGTCACACTCACGAGGAACTAGCGGACACGCCAATGATTGACAAGGGAACATATCCTCTACTTGGAGACTGGTGGATCAGTTTAGAGCACATAAGAGACGGCTTAATCGAAGAGAACGCCGCACATATCGCATGGATGCTTAAAGCCGCAAGGGGATACGCCATAAAAATTGTTAATCCCGGAGGCTTAGAAGCATGGGGCTTCGGACGAAACGTTCACAGTCTCGATGATGTGGTGCCAAACTTTGGCATAACTCCCCGCGAGATAATCAGAGGATTATGCAAAGTCAATACAATGCTCAATCTTCCGCACACAATCCATGTGCACACAAACAATCTTGGTCAGCCCGGAAACTATGTTACGGCTTTAGAGACCATGAAATGTGTAGAGGATTTGGCCAGAAAAGACAGCCCAGTACTGCACATTACACACATTCAATTCTGCGCCTTTAAAGGTGAAGATTGGGGTGGATTAAAATCTGGAGCAGAAGAAATCTCGAATTACGTTAACAATCACAATCACGTGACTGTTGATGTTGGACAGGTGGTCTTCTCGGACACGACCACTATGACCGCTGATGGTCCATTCCAGTTTGGTCTCTATCATTTGACCGGAAACAAGTGGGTTAACCACGATGTGGAAACCGAAACTAGCGGAGGAATAGTGCCCTTCAGATACAAGCGGTCAAGCGCTGTCCACGCTACACAATGGTCAATTGCACTTGAGATTATGCTTCTAATAAAGGACCCATGGAAAGTCTTAATGACAACAGATCATCCTAATGCTGGTCCATTCTTTTATTACCCCAAGATTATGACATGGTACATAAGCAAAGCGGCAAGAGACAAACTTTTGAGCAAAACCAACAAACGGGCAATAAAGAAAAGTTTGCTGCCCACTATCGACAGGGAACTCAGTCTCTACGAGTTGGCAATTGTCACTCGGGCGGGTCAAGCTAAGGCTCTCGGCTTGAAAGATAAGGGACATTTGGGAGTTGGCGCTGACGCTGACATCGCAATTTATAACATAAACCCTGAACTTGCTGATCCATCCAAGAAATTTGTGGCTGCTAGAAAAGCATTCGAGCGGGCGGCTTACACGATTAAGGGTGGGGAAATAGTAGTAAAGGACGGAGAGATTGTGAAGCAGGTCTTCGGAAAGACGTACTGGGTCGATGTTGAATGCGCACGCAATCACTGCCGCACAACGCGCGCGCGCGCAAATGCTGAGATCAAAAAGAAATTCAAGGATTACTGGACTGTGGAATACGAGAATTATCCTATTCGCGAAGGATTTCTGCATTCTTCTGCACCTGTAGCTGTCAAGGCGGAGATCTAAAATGGTGATAACTCTTATTCCAAAACGTGTGTTCAAATTTCCCATCGAAGGAAAAAACATATCACCTGACGTTTTTGTCGAGAAATCGGCGAAAGAGATAGCTGCTCTTGAAATGTGGGAGGGAAACCGGAAACGTTCCCTCGGCGAACTTTTTGATATAAAAAATGACAGTTCAGCTTCAGAAGAATTCACAATAAAGATTGAAGGCGACGTAAGCAAGGTGCGAAACATTGGTTTCCGAATGTCCATGGGACAAGTAATTGTTGACGGCGACGCTGGCATGCACCTTGGCGAAGAAATGAGCGGTGGCGCCATAACCGTATCTGGTAATGCAGGTTCATGGGCTGGGTCACAAATGAAAGGCGGAACCATAGAAATCAAAGGCAACGCAGGCAATTACATAGGTGCAGCGTATCGTGGAAGCACCAAGGGAATGAACGGAGGAAAGGTTATCATTCATGGAAATGCTGGTCACGAAGTCGGTTGCTACATGAGAAAAGGTCTCATCAAAATCTTGGGAAACGTGGGCATATTCGCTGGCATCCACATGAATAATGGAACAATCTTCGTTCAAGGCACTTCACAGGGAAGGGCTGGCGCACAGATGACTAACGGAAAAATAGTTTTAGCGGGGCATTCTGAAGATGTAATGCCAAGTTTCACTGTCGACGACATTAAAGCAAAGGTCAAGGTTGACGGCGAAAAGATCGAAGGACCATTTTACCGATTTATTGGCGATCTGGCGGACAAGGGTAAAGGAAAATTATTTGTTTCCAAACCGAAGAACCCGTATCTGAGCCATTACGAGAAATATCTAGAATAGACTCTTTTCAGCATTAATCTAAAAAGAGGAAAAAGAAATGTCAACATCGAAACTGAGCGTTAACCGGATAGCCTATAATCTTGTTAAGAGGCTGTGTGACCGAGCTGACGAGTTCGGGGTCCTCGTCAGAAAGATGCCTTCAGGGGCAACTCTGATTGACGCCGGAATCAAAGCGCAGGGAGGCTTCGCTGCAGGTCAGACCATAACAGAAATCTGTCTTGGAGGTCTTGGCAAAGCGGAAATCATCTATAAACGATATGGTGATCTTGAGCTTCCCTCAATTTTTGTTTACACTGATTATCCTGTTATTTCGACTTTGGGATCCCAGTTTGCTGGCTGGCAAATCAAAGCCGATAAATACGTTGCAATGGGTTCGGGTCCAGCTCGTGCCCTATCGTTGAAGCCCAAAGAACTCTACGAAAAGATCAGTTACAAGGATTCTTCAGATGTGGCTGTGCTAGTTCTCGAGACTTCCAAGGAGCCTCCAGAAGAGGCTCTCACAAAGATTTCTGAAGAATGTAACGTTGAAGCCAAGAACCTGTTTTTGGTTTTGGTTCCCACTTCATCTGTTGCCGGCTCGGTTCAGATTTCGGGAAGGATTGTGGAGACGGGCTTGCATAAGTTGACGGAGTTGGGTTTTGATCCGAAACTGGTTACTCATGCTTGTGGATACGCGCCCATAGCTCCAGTGCATCCTAAACTGGCTCAGGCGATGGGGAGAACCAACGACGCGATAATTTATGCTGGCACTGCATACTATACGGTAAGTTGCGATGACGACGAGGAGTTGAAGAGGCTGTTAGAGAAGGCGCCGGCTTCAGCGTCTAAAAGCTATGGAAAGCCCTTCATGGAAATCTTCAAGGAAGCAGACTACGATTTCTACAAGATTGACCCCGGATTGTTTGCTCCGGCAGTCTTCGTGATCAACAACTCTAAAACAGGCAAAACATTTAGAGCCGGAAAAATCGACATGGAAGTCTTCAAGAAATCAATAAAGTTCCAAGCCTAACTATCATTTACGCGGTTTGGGTTTCCTGCCAACTTCTGTAAAGCTTATGCTCAATTCCTAGAACATCCAAGATTCTTCCAACAACAAAATCCACCAAAGCTTCAATATTCTTTGGTTTATGATAGTACGCTGGCATCGCCGGAACAATTATGGCGCCTTGCTTTGCGAGGTCTAGCATATTCCTGAGATGAATAGTATTCAAGGGAGTTTCTCTGGGTACAAGAATCAGTTTCCTTTTTTCCTTAAGCATTACATCCGCTGCTCTCAAGATCACGTTTTCAGCGAATCCGCTAGCGATGCCTGCTAGGGTTTTCATGCTGCAAGGAGCGATAACCATACCATCCGTTTTAAATGACCCGCTCACGATTGGGGAACTCCAATCATTCACTTCATAGAAGTGATTAGCCAATTTCTCAAGGGATTCTTTGGTGGTGCCAAGTTCATGTGTAATTATTTTTTCCGCGGCTTGGCTGATAACTAGATAGGTATCAACCTTTTTGTTACGTAATACTTCTAGCAGGCGTTTGCCGTAGATAACACCACTGGCTCCAGTTATCGCTATTATTAGTTTCACACAGGCACCTGTTTATTATTCTCTGTTTGTTGTTCACTAAAGCCTTTTGGAAAAAATGAAGAAAAAACGGTGACTAACCGCTTTTATTCGTTCTTTGGTTCGGTTGTTAATCCGGGGATTCTTCGAAAGATTATGAGCCCAAGTATTAGAGAAGCAGTCAAATCGATTATTCCTTGTATAGTGTTCCAGAAAGCCACTTCAGCAATGTATGCTCCTAATCCGATGAGACCTAGTGAGTTTCCGAAGAAGCTTAACGTTTCTGCAGCCGAAAACATGCCGATTATTGCATCAGTTGTCATCCCAAAGAAAAAGGGTATCGCGAAATAGAAATTGAAGATGACTGTAACTATGGCTCGTACAATAATTGCCAAAACACCCGCCAGCACAAAAAGCCGCCTGTTTTCCAGAAACTGTTTTGTTCCGCCTGTTTTCCATGCGAAAATGGCTGGGATAAGAAACATCCAGATGCTTGCTACGGATTTCATGGTGGCTCCAACCCAACCTCCAGCGAAGGGACCTAAAAATCCTACAAGAGGTGCACTGATCAATAAGCTTAGAAGGGCGGGTTTGAAACCAAATATTATCCAGCACAGTATCCATGGGATGGCTACGAGATCTATTCGTATGCCCCATGGTGTTACGAAAAGTGGGGGGAGAATCTGCAGGATTACGGCTAGTGGCGCTAATAGGGTGGCGCCTGCGATTTTTATTGTTGGTCTGTTGAGGTTCATGGTTAATCTTCCAGCAGCTCGTTTCTATCTTCTCAACTTATTTAAGAGTAACTACCCACAAACGAGTATAGTTATTTTGTTTTCAACAAAAGGTTTTAAAGAAATCGCTTCAATCTTAAAGTAAAGAGTGAAACAAGGGTTATGTCTGACACTCTTGAGATACCGCTTAACGCCATCGAAGAATGGCTAGACAAAGAAACAACTTCTCTAGTTGAACCCCTGAGGGCGGATGCAAAAAAGCTGCTTGAAGACACCCAAAGCAAGCTTGAAGACCTCCTAGAAACTTGTGACAAATTGTTAGATGATGCAGAAAAAGAGATAGCGAAAGGTAGCCGCAAAACGTATCGTCGAGCAAAATTCCTCCATAAACTCGCTGGAAAGTTTTCCGATTTAATTGAGGAAGTCACCATTCCCGAAGAAATCTCCGGAAAAAGCCTTAATCAAACTTCTGAACAAATCGAAAAAACTCTAAAAACAATCGGTAAAGAGAGAACGAAATGGTTCCGCGCTATTGCCCCTTACTTCATAATGTCTCGTCGAAGATTTGATGTTGCATTAAAGAGAGCAGATGATTCGTTCCGAAATTTAACTGACTTTTTGTCGGAAGAGTACGCTAAGGCTGAAAGCGCTGAAAGCGTTTCTTCTAGAATTGAAGAGCTACGTCAATCTTTAACCAAGATAGGCGAGTCTGAAAAGGCTAAAGAAGCGAGAAAACAGAAAAAAGAACTTATTGAGAAGAATATAGCAAAAAATCAACAGAAAGTACAGGCGATCCAAACTAAAGGTGAGGTAGTTGAACTCGCTCAACTAAACGAAAGAATCGAAGAGCTAACGGATACTGTTAAACATGATCTGCGGCATCTCCAAAAACCGCTTCTAAAATTTCAAACATTAGTTAACAGCCCAGGTTACAGTCTTTTTCCGGAGGCGACCAAGAAGCTTGACGAATATTTGACAAACCCCTTCGAGGCTTTAGCAACGGAGAAAGAAGGATATCCTCTGCTTAGAAGTATTCTTCAAAAGATAGACGCTGCCTTAGATAATAAAAAACTGAAGCTGAAACCGAGTCGCTTGAGAAAGGCGAAAGACCAGATAGACAGTATTCTCAACAAAACCGCCTTAGTATCGCTTCATCAGAATTGCAGCGAAGCCTTAAGCAAAAAAAACGAGTTGTCAACATCAGGAACAATAAACGAATCTCGAGACGAAAGAGCAAGATTACAGAATCGCCTGAAAGACTTGCAAAAACGAAAAAGGCTCCTTGAAGCCAGAGACGCTAGGTTCGAGAAACAACATAAAGAAGCACGCATGAGAGTCGATGAACAGAAAAGAGCTCTGGAAAAAATTGTGTCAGATCTATCCGACAAGAATGTTCAAATTCTTATAGATTAACTGGGATTACATGAAGTTTTTGTCCCTAAATCTCATCAACTAGGAAACTCGGAGAATTCTGTAAACCTTTATTTAGTAGGATAATTAAATTTAGCTTTCCAAAAAATGACGGGGCTGAGACTATTATGTATGAGGATCGGATAGATCAAATTATAGATAAGTATGGGACTGAAAAAGGGATTTTGATTCAATTACTACTGGATATACAAAACGAGTTTAATTGGGTACCAAAGGAAGCGATAAAAAGAATTAGCGAGAGACTCAAGATTCCGTACAGCCAAATATTCAGGGTTG
>Ga0315553_10004351_pt1 | contig 10677 bp, 4 predicted proteins | sample SalMarSW160140MG_FD_203099 | JGI IMG/M metagenome (GOLD analysis project Ga0315553, IMG submission 203099) | Salt marsh sediment microbial communities from the Plum Island Ecosystem LTER, Massachusetts, United States - Salt Marsh Sediment SW1601-40 ... | reverse complement strand
AATCAGGTACATCTCAGATACCCTCATATAAGGAACATCACAACGGCTGTCAGCTGTACTTACGGCAATAAACTTCTGGTTGGTGTATGGATACATTGAAGCACTTGCCACTATCTCTATACCTCTGGCCTGCAAAGCCAGGTGCTCACCTGTCGGATCCCATAATGTTTTACGTACATCCGTATCAGCTATCTGATCATACAGGACAGAGAAGATTGACCTGGGATTGTTTCTGATAGATGTTGAACTGAAGTTTCTTGATACATAGGCACCGAAATTGCCCCATTTATCTGTTTGATCTTCTTGTATCTGAGCAGCCCACATAAATTCTCCAATACTTTCAGATCCCATACTGAAGCCAAGGGAATAGGTTGCCGAATCCATTAATTCATATCCAACCCTGGCCTGCTGTGCATACGTTACAGCAGTGCCATAATTACCCATAGTTAGAGCAACCCTTGCTTTTATACCACGTGCAACATCAATATTCAGGTGCGACTTGTTTTTACGTGATTTCCCTTCAAGGAGAATGATGGCCTCATCGATATCCTGGTTGATATGTGTATACACCTCTTCAACAGTCATTCTTGGCTGAGGTTCGGTTGTTGCCTCCATCATATATGGTACCCCAGGCTGGGAATTCCCACCACCGGGAACATAACGCCCGGCCCACTGCTGCACCAGCTGGTAATGTAAATATGCCCTGTATAGCAGTGCCTGCCCGATAATAAAATCTTTATCATCCTGGCTGCCGGCTGTACTTTCATCAATACCATTGATCAGGACATTGGCATTGGCAATCCATGCATAAAACATTAACCATGGAGAACTGTTGTAAGAGTTGGTTGCACTTCTGTGCAGCCAGCGCAAATGTGTGGTCCAGGTGGAATAATTGAAGACCATGTCTTCACCTTGTTCATCAATATGATACATCCAGGAACTAAGACCAACTCGTCCCTGGCTTCCATAACGTTCATACAATGCACGGTGAATTCCATTTAAAGAAGCCATTGCAGTACCCGTAGAAGAAGTGACCCCAGCATCAGACACACCGTCTGTTGGTAAATTATCCAGAAAATCCTCTGAACAGGCTGAGAAAACTAACGATACTGCAAATACAATAACAAAACTATATACGATATTTTTCATAGCTGTCAGTTTTAAAAGTTAACATTTAAACCAATAGTCACTATCCGGTTTGGGGTATACACGTTAGAGGTAGTACCACTGAAATTCTGCAGTACATTCATACCTTTCCTGGCATTTACCAGGAAAAGATTTTCCCCACTGAAGTAAACCCTTGCCCTGGACACTCCAATTTTACCAGTTAGACTTTTAGGGATCTCATAAGACAGGACCAGGTTCCTAAGATTCAGGAACGAGGCATCCGTCAGCCATCGTGTGGATGTAGCATTGAAATTGCTGGTTTGCGAATCATCCATCCTGGGAACATCAGTCTGGTCGCCAGGCTGCTGCCACCTGTTAAGAATATCTGTACTGTAACCAGTACCATAAGTTCCGGAACTCATACAGTCCTGGTAATTGTAATCCAGTACAAGGCCTCCAACCTGGTAAGTGAACATGAAGTTCAGTTCTATACCTTTGTAGCGCAGGCTACTGGTAATGGAACCAAAAATATCAGGTATGGCAGTCCCTGAATACTTGTATTTGGCATTGTTAATATCCGTTGTCAGGGTGTCATTACCTTTAATCCTCACCGATGAAGCTTCAACATCCACAGCACGGTAAAGGGCAGCCCCGTCATCCGGATCAACACCCCACCATTCACGTAACCAGTAGTCATATATCGAGTGTCCTACCATCAGCTTTTTGGAACCATCTATTATCTCATCCTGGGGTAACCTGGTGAATTCATTCTTCAGTGTACTTAGATTGATCCCAAGATTCCATACAAAGTTTTGAGATTTTATTACATCAACTGCCACTCCTAACTCAATACCCTGGTTAAACAGGGCTCCAATATTCTCCGTTTTAGAATCTAATCCACTGGAAAGTGGTAATGGAACATCAAAGAGAAGATTTTCTGAAATACGGTGGTAGAATTCCAGGGTTCCTATAATCCGGTTCGCCAGGCCAAATTCAAGAGCCACATCCAGGCTATTATTCGATTCCCACACCAGGTATGGAGCAGCCAGTTTATCCTGGAGAATTCCCGGTTCTGCCTGGTTGTTATAACCCAGTGAATAGAGCCCCTGGCTTGCATAATAACCAATACCGGCATCATTTCCAACCTCGCCATATGATGCTCTCAACTTCAGTAGATCGATAAATTCAATATTCTGAATGAATGATTCCTGGTCGAGTCTCCATGACAATCCAACAGACCAGAAATCTCCCCACCTGTTTTCTTTGGCAAACTTGGAAGAACCATCTCTCCGGTATGATGCAGTAATATAATACTTCTCATCATAAATGTAATTCACACGGCCAAAATAACCCTCGGTAGAATATGTATCCGCATATGAGTTGCTTCGGGTAATTGTCACAAAATTGATGAGCTCCGTATTATCATCAGCAATTTGCTGGGTTCTTGATCCACTCAGGTAGTTATATGTATATTGATAAGACTCATGACCAAGCACCACATCGAAACTATGAACACCAAACTGCCTGTTATATGTAAGCAACTGGTTAAAATTAATTGAATTACGACGATTATATGTTTTGTAGGTCCTGCCGCCCGGTGCTCCATCACCAATAAGCGGGTTGTTGTAAAATGTATTATAATAGAAACGCTGGTCGAGACTCCCGTTAACTGTCAATTTGAAGTCTTTCAGGAAGGTAATTTCCGCATATGTTTTGCCTCCCAGTGTGGATGTTACATCCGTATCCTGGTCCCACCTGATTTCAGCGATACAATGCCTTCCGGAACTTGCACCACCGGCACGTGAGTCATAAATATCAAATTGTCGCTCCCCATAATCATCAAGTATATATCTGCCTGTTTCACGGTCAAGAAGCCATACAGGATAGATCGAGCCTATGCCACGTGTAAAACGGATGGGGTTTACAAAGGTTGTACTGCTACCCGTCTGGGCCCAGTTCAGTGTTCTGTTTGCTCCATTTACGTTAAAGCCTGTTTTCAGCCAATCTGTTGCCTGAAAATTAATATTGGCACGTCCGGAAAACCGGCGGAGGTCTGATTCAATAATAAAACCCTCTTCATAAAGATAGCCAACTGATACATAGTAATCCATACGATCCGTACCACCCTGGTAATTTAAATCATAGTTCTGGCGCTGGCCTCTCTGTGTAAGGGCAGCCAGCCAGTCCACTGCCTCCTCATAATCACCTTTGTAAGCAGCACTTGGATTGATATTGCCGTTTATATCAACAATCTGGTCATCAGGAACATTAAAAGGATTATATTCTCCCAGCAGATCAAAAATTTCATCCGTGGCCTCCTGGTTGGCAGCTGTTACATCTGCAGGGTCATCAACACCCGGAATAGCTATTCCATTACGGTATGCTTCCCACATTATCGGGTAATAATCGAATGCATCTATAAGTTCATACTCGGGCTGTGCCCGGCTCAGCAAACCCTGGGATACATTGACAGTGAGCTGTCCTCTACCTGGTTTTCCGCGCTTGGTGGTGACAAGGATCACTCCATTGGCTGCCTTGTTTCCGTATAATGCCGTGGAAGATGCATCTTTCAGGATAGTAATGCTCTCAATGTCATTCGGGTTAATGGAACTTATTGAACCTGAAAATTGTACACCATCAACAACATACAGGGGGGCATTGGATGCACTGTATGAGCCAAAACCCCTGACACGAATTGACTGGGACTGACCTGGCTGGCCACTTCCAGCGGTTACCTGGATACCCGGGCTGGAACCTTCAATGGCTGATGTAAGATTGCTTATTGGCCGGTTCTCAATCTTGCTGGCATTTATCTGTGTTGCAGAACCTGTAAAGGCTCCTTTCTTGGCAGTACCATAGGCAGTTACAATAACCTCCTCAATACCAAGAACATCAGATTGTAATGCAACATCAATGGTACTCCTGCCTTCTATTGATACCTCCTGGGTAGACATGCCCAGGAAAGAGAAGATAAGAGCTGTAGCATCTTGAGGTACGGAAAGGGAATAATTACCATTTATATCGGTGGTGGTACCGATAATTGTCCCCCTTACAATAACAGATACTCCGGGCAGAGTTGCTCCATCTTCTGATGAAGTGACCACACCCGTCACTGTTCGTTCCTGTGCAAACGCCTGAAAAACAATCACAGGCACCAACACAAGAATCATAGTAAGTAGAAATTTTCTCATAGACTTTGTTTTTTAGGTTAATATTAGGATTAGTATCTTAAAACAGGAGTAAACCCTGTGTTAAAAATTATGTTTTTAATAAAATTACGTGGTGAATAATCAGTTAGGTTAGACAGCTTTTAAATATGCAAGTCCGTATGAGTAAAAATATTCAGAGTATGTACTTAGCCATACATATTGCACCCATTACCAAACACTTAATGTGCTCTTACACGAGAACGCGTCCATATCTTGGCTCGAAAGCAGGATCCTTAAATATATCTTCAAAAAACCATTTGGCTGTATAAGATAGTATTTTTTTTAAAAAAACAAAAAAACTTTACAGGCGCATTGAATAATTTTCAGGCCCTTTAAGTTCTTAATATGTTCTTATTTGACGTCTATATGCTAAAGACCCATACACTTGACTAATGATGCATAAAGGCCTGATTATTATCTTAAATAGAATCTGGGATCTGGATGACAGTTAACTGATGTCTATAATCCTGTGATCGATCAGTACAAACAGTATTGTCAATAATACCGAATAGATAAAAAATGTTAATAGAGGGATATATTCAGTGGGTTTTATCTTCATCTTTATCCAGAGGTATCCTGCGAGATATATTTTACTGAGAGAATATACGGCGAAAGTTGCGAGTGCCACCCCAACTGCACCATAATCTTTTACCAGCCATAAGCTCAGGGGAAGATTAACCACCAGTTCAAAAATAGCGGCACTCATTGCTATACCTGTTCTTTTCCTGCCTATTATAATTGTTTGCGGAAAGAGCATTCTTGGTATGACAAGCATTATATATATCATGAAAATATCAGCACTACTCAGGAATTCGGGCGTAAACATACGCGGATAGAGCCATCGTGAAGAAAGCAGCACCAGCATTGACATAGGAAAAAGGTAATGCATAAGGTTACGTGACTTTCTTTTGATAACCTCAAGTGATTCCTTCAATTTTGCCCTTGTCCCAAACTGTGGAAGCATAGCATTGCTGAGACCTGTGGCAAGCATCATAACAATTGGAAACTCTTTGGCTCCATACCTGAAGATTGCAAACATCGCCGGATCATCAAAATGAGCTGATACAATTATCCCGTCAATATACTGAGCTGAACCGCTAATGAGTGCTGTTACTATAAGTGGCCATCCCAGCTTCATGTGTTCTTTCATAAAAGTAAATGATATCCTGAATTCAGAGTACCTGTAAAGAAGAATTAACAGCCATACCCACCTGACAACAGTTATCACCAGTAATCCGTATATAGCCCACATGAAACCTTTACCAGCAATTATCGGAGCTATAATAAGTATCAGCTGAGCCAGGAAAGTATATATCCCGTACTGAAATATCCGGTATGCACGATCCCGCAAAAGATAAATGTATTCGATCAGGCAAACAGGGCTGCTGAGAAATAAATAAAGAAGCAGCAGATTCAAATAAGGTGTATTCCCTGAATAACCATAGACAGAAAATTTGCTTTTTAGGGCATGCCCTAAAATGAAAAATAAAATGCTAAAAGCCAGCAGCAGCAGGAATGCATTGAAAATTTCAGGTGCCTTTTCACTGGTATTCTCCCCCAGCCTCCTGAACGAACGGTTTCGATTATATAATGGTAACAGTGACTGTATAATACCTGTGACCCAGAAAAAACTGAGAAAGCTGGCTATAAACATAAACATCTCCCATGAACCTATCTCTGAGGGAGTGAGTTGACTTTTTGTAAATACAATACTTATAATAAAAAATACTATAAAGCGAAGTAGTTGAAATAGTTGCAACCCGGAAATATTGTTTATGAATTTTGGTTTTGCCAAAATATTTTCTTAATTTATAGGTTTGTGAAATGTAATAATAGCAGGTAAATAAAGAAATTACATCCGTGGTTCATTTTAAAGGGAACCGTGCAAAGATAATAATTGGACATTGAGTACGGCAAAAAGCCTTAAAATTTTGCAATATTATTTTTTTGCATTTTCTTTGCATTCCGGATATGGTGAATGTAGTCCCGAATTTGCCAGCAAATTCGAGGATTCTCGAAATTGCCTGGTGGGCAATTTCGGAACTCAGGTAATAACCTGAATATATGGTGGATGTAGCTCAGCTGGTTAGAGTGCTGGATTGTGGTTCCAGAGGTCGCCGGTTCGAACCCGGTCTTCCACCCCAAATATTAAGGCTGGTCCGCTCAAGCGGACCGGCTTTTTGTTTATAAAGCGTTGACAGCTCGCTGTTATAAGTCATATGAAATAAAAAGACTTAAGCTGCCGGAGGCAGCCGGCTTTAAATGAATGGTGGTACTCCCAAAAGGGATCATGACTCCGAACGAAGAGAGGAGGAATAATCCCTTTTTAAAGATCCTTCGGTCACTTCGTCCACCAAAGCCTTTGGCGTAGACGGGCTTCGCTACCTCAGGATGACAATGCTTTTACAAGCTTATTATACCTGCTGTACGAGTAAAAGGACAGTGCCAGCAGTACTGCTATTGAGATATAAACGAAAGCAGGTATCGGGACCGGATCTCCGCCGGCGTATGAATGCAATCCCGACAGGTAATAATTAACCCCGAAATATGTCATAAGCACTGATGAAAAAGCATAAACCGACATTAAATTAAATGCAAATATGCTGTTTAGTGCTTTAATATTCTTTGAATGGATAACAAAAGCATATACAATCATTGTTATTAATGACCATGTTTCTTTGGGATCCCAGCCCCAGTACCTTCCCCATGATTCATTTGCCCATACGGCACCGAGGAATGTACCTATAGTTAAAAAATATAAGCCAAGTGTAAGTGTGCGGTAATTAATTATTGTAAGATCATCCACAGTTTTCAGAATATTTTTCCGGTTCTTCCTCGTATTCAGTGAATACAATATCATAATCACAAGTCCAAGTATTGCCCCCAGGCCAAGGAAGCCATAGCTCGCAGTTATAACTGATACATGCAATGTAAGCCAGTATGACTGTAAGACCGGCACCAGATTGGTTATCTCCGGATCCATGAAACTGAGATGGGCCACCATAAGAGTGAGTGATGCAAGCACTGCCGTTGCTGCGAGAGTAAGAGAAGAGCGGCGGCTGAAAAGCAATCCTGCCAGAACCGTCACCCATGATATAAACAGCATTGATTCATAACCGTTACTCATCGGAGAATGTCCTGATACATACCATCTTATTGCAAGTCCGGCAGTATGAAAGATAAAACCGAGAAGGATAAGACCGGAAAAAACTTTTACCAGTGGTGTCCTTCCCGTCTTTCCCCTGATTATCATTGAAATGAGTATGACCAGCATTATGATGCCTACAGTTGCATAATAAGGGAACAGGCGTTCAAAGATCATGGATTTGTAATAGAATATCTCAGCTTTAACCTGTGTTTCAAATGGCAACTCATAGCTTGCATATTTACGCTGGTAGTTTATCAGTGATTCAAGGTACTCATCAGCCTCATCATAAGAACCCGTATTTCCCCCTTCATATAAGGCACTGGTGTATAAGGAAAGAATACTGGTGATATAGAGGCTGTCATTTTCATGCAGGGCATTCTTAAGTGCCTCTGCTTGTGTGCCCCAGTTATCAGTACCGTCCCTGAGGGGGAAAAACCTGAAAAATTCTCCTCTTGCGAGCATCATTATTATATTTATGCGCTCATCCACTTTTACTATCTCCTTATCCATCTTATCCCTTTCTGCTACAGGTTTATTTACTATCTCCTGTATCATTCCGGCCAGCAGGTATTCACCCTTTTCAAAATTAATAAGCTGGTTCACTGAAACATATTCGTCTGTTATACCTATTGTTTTTCTGAGGTCCTTATTCGATACTTTTATCAGGGGTTCATCCTCCCAGTTCTGGAAGTCAGTACTCAATCCCATAAAGACCTGCATGGGAGAATAACCATTATAATTGTTATTACGGTTGATCTTCCTGAGGATATCATGGCTCAGAGTATATAATGGTTTTGTTCTTCCTTTCTGGTCCTGAACCAGTACCCTGCCAAATTCTTCAACTTTCTTCTTTTCAAACACTATCTTGGACGGGTTGGCACCGGCGACTATACTTAATGACAGAAATAAGATAATCATACTCAACATCCTCGACCCTGAATTTCTCCAGAGGGAGGGTTTCACTTTACGGAATACTGAATTCCTGTTGACAAGTGAAAACAGTATAAAAGCAATCAGCATAGCATATCCTGTATATGTAACAAGCATTCCTGCCCTGTCATGGTTTACAGATAGTATGGTCCCCTTTTCATCAGGATCATATGAAGACTGGTAAAACCTGTAGCCCTTATATTTAAGAATATTGTTCATATATATGGAATAAGGCATATTGACACTGTTGTCCTCGTCAATTAGCACAACTTCACTACGGTAACCTGAAGGGCTTGATGAACCCGGGTAACGCTCAAGTTTAAAGTCCTCCAGCATCACGGAAAAAGGAAATTCTATTCTATCAGGACCATAGGATAACACGAAATCCTTATTGTCAATATTTACCAGCGTGCTATCTGGTTCTCCATTGTAGATATCATATAAATAAATCTTCCTGAGGTCGGTACCATATCTCAATTCAATCTCGAAAGCATCTTTACCTGTAACTGAATTTTCTGTGTTTACGCTTAGCGGCATTATAATCCCACTAAGCGACAATTTTTGAGGAACGATCCTGTAATGCGGGGTACTATAAATAATCATTTCCCTTAAAACAGTTTTTTCACCTGCAGGTATGGTGTTTGTTTCACGGGTCATCATGCTCATACTCGAAAGCTCGGTATTTGAACTGATTGTGAAAGTATCACTGCTCAAGCTTATTTTCAGGTCACAGCTCTCTACATCTCCGAAGCTTAGCTTCAAATTATCTACTTCCTTAGTTTCACCTTCTGCCAGGTATACCACTTCACGGAATCTCCTTGCCCCGGTTATTAGTAAAGCAGCCATAGGTTTGCCCCCTTCCGTATCAACCACCGACTCACTTGCATTTGGTAAATATCTTGAATACCTTACTGAAAAGGGGATATTGTCAATTTCACTTTCCTTGTAGAAACTTCCGAGTGAAGTATTTGTAACCATTACTTTTCCCTTATGGGACATAAGTAATTCATTACTGTTGTCATAAACCTTAACAGACATAAATTTATCTCCACTAAGTCCGTGTGACACGGCCTGTCCCTCACGGATATGTACTTTCCCATCATACCCTGTATATCGTGTTATTGCAGCACCTGCTATTATTATTATAAATGACAGGTGAAAAATAAGTACAGTAAGTTTCTTCTTTTTATACAGTTTATAAATAAAGATCTGACCACTCAGATTAATAACCAAGAACAGGAATATCAGTTCGAACCATTTACTGTTATATATCATCTGGCGAGCCGATGCTGCACCAAAATCATTTTCTACAAAAGTGGCCACTGCCATTGCTACAATGAAGGCCATAAATAAAACACCCGTAAAAACGGGTGAAAAAAGCATTCTTAAGTTAAATTTCATATTTAATATTATCCGTTTTCTGATATCATTTCTAGTGTGTCTTTCTTCAGTATTTTTATATCAGGGCAATCCGAGCATATTATACCTTCATTAGAAAAATCTCTCAGTATCCTGACAATGCTTTCCTTTGCCATCCCTGCCATATCGGCCAGTTCCTGTCGTGTCAGCAATGGTCTGAATTCATCAGATTTAAATACTTCGTCTGCAAGATATAAAAGAACTTCAGCAACACGGCCAGGCATTTTTTTCTGCGTCATGCTCAGCAGTTTCTCAAGGTAAAACTGTGACATCATGCTAATTTCTCTAACAACCCCCTCAGCAAAATCCTTATTCTGCCTGAAAAGTTCTTTTATCACGTCCACGCTGATAAAACAGGCCTTCACCTCATCAATGCTTGATACCGAGTACGAATGTCTCAGATCGGCATATATTCCAGGTCCTACTAACATCCTCCCGGGTTTGGCAATGTTGATTATCAGGTTTTTCTCGCCCTGGCCCTCCATGTATATTTTTGCAAGCCCCGACCTCAGGAAAACAGCATTTGATGCCGGTGATGATTGTTTAATAATCATTTCCCCGGGTCTGAAATTTGCTTCATACCTGCTACTTTCAAGCAAATCAAGTTCATTATCTTTCAATACCCTGAAATTTAACCAACCCTCTTTACAATCAATACATTTACAAATATTCCCTTTTGTCATAGATTTCCTCTCTATTGGAATGAGCAATAATACTATAAAAGCAAAATATCATATCAACGTAACTAATGCTGGATAGCATAATTGATATTGATATTTATCAACAAAGATACGAGAAACTATCACTACTTGCAAAGGACAACATCAATACTGTTATTTAAGTAACAATAAGAAAAAAGCATTA
>Ga0315553_10004350_pt1 | contig 10677 bp, 9 predicted proteins | sample SalMarSW160140MG_FD_203099 | JGI IMG/M metagenome (GOLD analysis project Ga0315553, IMG submission 203099) | Salt marsh sediment microbial communities from the Plum Island Ecosystem LTER, Massachusetts, United States - Salt Marsh Sediment SW1601-40 ... | reverse complement strand
TTCTGAAGAGATTTTTTCTTTAAATCAATCGAACACACTTCTTTAAAATAGAATAATACGCTTAGATATATTATTCGTGAAATCTATGAGTGTTTTGAGTATATTATTCTAGTATTATAATAATATATTATTCTGTTTTATCGTCTAAATATTAAATATAATCGTTTTAACAGTTCATAAGGTGGTTTTAATAAAACTCATAACATGTCATATTCCAGAGGCTTATTTGAAGGGTATTGAAGAACTAGTTAACATGAACATGTATCCTAATCGTTCAGAAGTTATTCGCGTCGCAATTCGTGATCTACTTAAAATTGAACTTAGTACTCTTCTAAGGAAAGATTAAACGCTTTTTTTTCCTTTTCTTTATTATTTATAAAGTTGACTATATAGCTATTTGGAGATCCAGATTAGATTAAAATTGTGTTTAAATTTCAATATATTATAGGAATTCAATGCTGAATCTGATTGTCTGACTACTATTTTTAGGAAGTTATACTGTTATATATTTTGTTTTATCCAATTTTTTTTACAAAAAAGTATTCTATAAAAACGCAAAATGATTTTTTAGGGTAAATTATCGGAACTACCTATGTATTATCAGTTTTTTTCTTCAAAGTGTATTTGTGAACTCTTACGTACTCTGCGTGGAAAATCATATAAAATATCAAACCACCAACAAAAAGAAAAAACGCGTCTTGAACCAGGAGTCTTTCCATTATGAGTGTTATACAATTAGGTAGAAAATGCCCGATTGATAAGATAACTACTTCATATTTATTTCCTAATTTTCCTCCGAATATTCCAACAGCTACAAGCGCAACAAAAGAAAGCAAAGATATTGTTGTTAAAACTATTTGAATTATAATAAAGGGGGAAATAAACGATATCATTTGGATCAATGTAACTAACCAATTACCGTATATTCCAATTATTACACCTTCAAACAGAGATAGCCTATTTTCTGCTTCGATCTTTTTTATATCAAATTCTGTTTTAGACATGAGATCATTGTCTTAGTAAGATTATTTAATATTTTTGAAATTTCAAAAGAAGTTTTCTAATCTAACAATACCTTTATTATCTATAGACTTGACCAGATAGTTATCTGGATATCTAACTCATTTTAAAATTATTTTTAAATTTCAATATATTATAAGAATTCAATGTTGATTCTGATTGTCTGGCTAACATTATTTATAGGCAGTTATATTGTTATTTATTTTGCTGCGGATTTATTTTTAGATAATTTAAAAGATTTATGTCTCATTTACAACCTATCCCCTTTTATAATTGGGATGTTGATTCTTGGAATTGATCCTGAAGAATCAATCGCATCCATTATTGCTGCTATTAATGGATTACCTTATATTTCTTTTGGAAATGTGGTAGGCAATTCTATAATTGCGATGACCTTACCAATTTCTTTAACTGTTTTATTCTATACTTTGAAATTTAAGTCGATTTCTAAATTTTATTTTGTAGTATTATATATTTTGTTAATCAATCTTCTATTTAGCTTCATCTTTAGTGGTGGAATGTTTGTATCTGGATTCATTGCGATTGGAATGTATATAATCTATGTATTGAGAAATCTTAAGCATCATACACAAGAAAAAATAGGAGAACCTTTAGATTATGCCGAAAGAAAGCTAATGGGATTAAAGGAATCACCTAAGATGAAGAAGATCATTCTAACATCATTAGGGCTAGTGTTTATTTTTATTGGTGGTGAATCACTAATTTTATCTGCTGGTCAAATTATGGATATCCTTCATATACCTGAAGAGTTTTTTGGGTTTATTATTATAGCTTTCGTTACAAATGTAGAAGAATTAACCTTAATATTAAAATCTGTAAAGAAAGAGGCTGTTGAGATCGGTTTCGGGGGAATGATTGGCAAATTAATCTGGAATTTAACAATTTCATTCGGAATAAGTGGGATTTTTATTAAGGATCTATCTTTTGAATTTATATTACTATGGAATTGGCTAATTCTATTTCTCTTAACCTTATTTTTGAATTTTTCTTCTAAAAAAGAACAGTTTATAAAAAGAGATGGGCTAATTTTAATGGGTTTCTTTGTTATTTTTATAGCAATCAATGTTTTATTTGTAGCATTTTGAAATATCATCAATGTAATATCTTTTATAATAATTTAAACAATTGTCTTAATGCTGAGCTCATAATATGAGATTGTACTTGTCTCGTCCCTCCTCCAATCTCTTGTAATCTAGTAATCCCTAATAAGTCATGCATTAAAGTATTATCGCAAACTCCAGCCCCCCCCATTAAGTTAGCAGACTCATAAACTACGCGTTCACACAATTTGGCACTTAAATATTTTAGTTGAGAAGCGGTTGTTCCAAGAGCTAAATTAAAGTCTTTTGGTAGAGTACCGAATTTCTTCATTTTTTCGTCTATCATTTGACACACATTTAGAGTAGATAATGTCATATTCATTGTCTGTGCCCATAAATCGGCTAATGGAAATCCAACTCCCTGATATTTTAAGATTTCCTTATTAAATTGTTTTCTCATATTGGCGTAAATAACTGCGTGAGTAATAGCGTTCCACGCTTCTGCGGTGTTCAAGCATACGATCGTTAATCGTTCTAAATTAAGTCCTTCGAATAGGTGTGATCTCCCATCGCCTGGTTTGCCTAACACGCAATTAAAAGGAACTTTTAAATCAGTAAATGTCTCCTTGCTAACGTGCATCCTTGGAGTCCAAGGAATGTTAACACGTTCAGCAGTCCAACCATCCCAAGAAGTATCAACCAAGAACTGTGCCATAGTATTGCCGTTATTTTTTTCGGTAACAGCATACAAAACCGCCCAATCTGCTTTACTACCGTTAGTTTGATATATCTTTTCTCCGTTGAGAATAAAACCCCCGTCATCTTGTTCCTTACAAGTTGACTGCATATGAACTGCATCAGATCCTCTTTCTGGTTCTGTAATACAAATACATCCTATTTTTTTCCCCGTTATTAATTCCTTTACTGCTCTCAATCGGATATCAACACCTTCATTATGAAGTAAAATCGGATTTACAGATATTGCGGTAGCTCCAGTAGCCATTGCTAACTGAGGATCGAAAAAGTCCATAGCTAATTGTCTCATAAATTCAGTAGTCATCCCGTAAGATTCATAGTTTAAACCAATATCTTCAAATTTATGCAATCGTGAAATATATCCATTTTTTCCTATTTCTGGCATCCATTCGTAGAAATCTTCGTTATGATTTATGTTATTAGTTTTTTCAAAATCCTCAAAAAACTTCTGAGCTTCTTTTAGGAAATTTATATTCTTAGAATCCAGAAAACTCATCAAATTGTAATTTAAAAATTTATTTCGGGTCTTTAGCGAGAGTTTTTCGAGAATTTCATCGTTAATACATTGAACTTTTCCTTTTTTGCTACTCATTTTGCTCACTTTTACAATTAAATTTTAGTCTTAAATACCTCGATCCTTCCATTCTGGTTTTCTCTTCTGAAGAAATGCCCTAGCGCCTTCGGTATGTTTATCTCTTCTAACAAACATAGACATAACGCCTTCGGTTTCAATAAAAGTTCTTTCCTCAACTGTTCGACCAACGCATCTTACTACCGTCTCCTTGTCTGTTCGAATCGCTCCCTGAGGCAGCTTACAAATGGACAATGCTAATTCTTTAGCTCTTTTCATTAGTTGATCGTGAGGGACTACTTCATTAACTAAGCCAATTCGATAGGCTTCTTGAGCATCAATTACTCGACCGGTAATAATGAGTTCCATTGCGCGCGAATATCCAATTACAAGAGGTAATCGAACGCAAAGACCATCACCAGCTACAATGTTCCAACGTCTTTCTGTGACCCCAAATTTAGCTTTTTCTGAGGCTATTCGAATATCTGCTATTAGACAATTTTCAAGGCCCGCTGCATAAGTGTAACCATTTACAGCTGCTATAATTGGTTTAAAAATGTCAAACTTTTTGGTATATCCACAAAATCCATCAATGTCATGGACTGCAACGCGAAATTGATCGTAATTTTCAATTCTTTCAATTGCAGCGGCATCATTGAGATCCCACCCTGCAGAAAACGCTTTATCGCCTGCTCCCGTGAAAATAGCAACTAAGGCGTCATCATCATCGCGAAAAGATTTCCACGCTTCTTGTAATTCTAAATTCGTTTCGTTATTTATGCAATTACGAACCTCAGGACGATTAATAGTTATTATTACTACTTGATCCTCCTTTTTATACAAAATATTTTTAAATTCCATATCGTTCTCCTCGGTTTTAAGAATATATTTTATAATATTAGTTTTTTATAAATGCTTTAGTTATTGCTCATTGATTAAAACTTTTTAATTTTGAACTTTTTTAAATATTATTAAACCTTAAAATTTCAAATGATATAAATGTCTGAAGAAAAATATAAAAAAGCAGCTTTCTTAATAACTAAGGCTGGAAGTCTCCCTACGCCAGTAAACAAAACTTTAATAGAGATATTGAAATTACTACTGAGCGAGGACGAATTGGATTTTATCAATGCATTCAAGAGGAAAACTTCTCAAAAGATGGAAGAATTAAAAAGAACTAGTAAATTACCCGAAGTTCAAATATTATCATTCGTTGAAAGATTAGCAAAGAAAGGGTTCATTTTTAACCAACCAAGTTCAGAAGGTGTAATGATTTACAGGCTAATGCCATTGCTTATGGTCGGAGCATTTGAATATCTTTACATGAAAAAAATAGAATATAATGAAGATAATAAGAAACTAGCAAAAATGTTTTTAGATTACTTCGAAGAAACTCAGGATTTTATTCAAGCAAATTACGACCAGATCTTACCTATTTTTGAAAATATGCTTCCGATTGATAGAACCGTGCCAATTTTAGCGGATACTATTCAAGGAGACGAGATCAGTCTATCTATCAATGAAGAAATAGAAGTTCCCGAAGAAGTTATAATACCTACTCAAAAAGTTGAAGAGTTAATTGAAAAATTTGAAAACATTTCTGTAGCGCATTGTTTTTGCCGACATCATAAAGATTTATTGGGTAAGCCATGTAAACAGACTAATCTCAGAGAAAATTGTTTTACATTCGGTAAATCTGCAAAGTACGTAGCAGAACAAGGATTTGGACGTTCAATTTCCAAAGAGGAAGCCTTAGAGATAATGAAAAAGTCTGAAGATGATGGCTTAGTTCACAAAGCTTTTCATCCCCATTCTGATATCACAAAAGTAGAGACTAGCATATGTAATTGCTGTAAGGATTGTTGTGGCACTTTGGAATGGTGGAGAATGGGAATAGTCGCTTTAATTAACTCAACTAATCATCTATCGCAAATAGATCCGGATTTATGTAGTGGTTGTGGAACTTGCGTCGAAAAATGTCCCGTTGACGCTATAGAATTGAATGAAAGTGATATTGCCGAAGTTAATGCTGAATATTGCATTGGTTGTGGGGTTTGTGCTCATTTTTGTCCCGAAAACGCTATAACATTGCTAGAAGGTATGCGAAAAGTATATGTGCCACCTCCTAGGCTAAGATAAATAGCTTCTGTTAAATATTTAATATTCCACTTTTTTCTTTTTAACCTAATAATGCTAAACTGAGTGTCATGACAAACATGCCTATAATTATCCCAAAAATGGATATGTGTTCGTTTCCTAGTGATCTTGAAGCAGGTAATAACTCGTCTAACGAAATGTAAATCATTATACCTCCAACGATAGCAAGCATCGCACTTAATAAAAATGGGGTAATAAAAGGAGTTAAAACTATCCAAGTAACAACGGCACCTAATGGTTCGCTTATTCCAGAAAGAAACGACCACTTAAACGCTTTTTTTTTATTTCCTGTACATGCATAAATAGGTACGGAGACGGCAATTCCTTCAGGAATGTTATGAAGGGCTATAGCTACTGCCAAAATAAGTCCTATTTGAATATTTGTAATTGTTCCTATATATGTAGCCATTCCCTCGGGAAAGTTATGAATGAAAATGCCTAAAAATGTAAAAATAGATGTTTTTACTAGATTGATTTCAGATATACGTCCATTTCCATCGAGAGGTTGGTTTCTGGTCCCGTCTCTTGTTCCTTGACGAAGCCCTTGACGAGCTCGATGCCTTCCATTTTTAGATTTTTTATGATACAGGACATGATGTGGATGAGGTTTGCAGGATCCATTGTTATTCTTTAAAATTTCTATCGAATCTTCGAATTCATACTCGTGAGAGATGAATGCATCAATACCGAACATAATCAACATCCCCAAGAAGAAAAACAGTGAACCTCCTAATAACCCTATGGATTTAATGCCTTCTTGCAGTAATTCCACAAATGCGATCAGTATCATTACTCCTGCTGAAAAACCCATAATAAAGGAAATAAATATGGGATTAGGCTTTTTTACAATAAAAGCAATAACACTTCCAATTGTGGTTGATAATCCAGCAAGTAAGCTTAGAAAGAGTGCAAATAGAATATCTCCCAATGTAGTAATCACTAATTTAGGTAAATCAAAATTAATTAAATAATTGTCAATATTTAAAAGTTTTGAAATCTAAATCTTCCACAATTCCTATTAATAACCAAAATGTATAAATAAACCTTTATAGGATTCAGTAAATCATCAAGATTTTACGAAAGGAAAAGTTTTGAAAATTTTTACGGGTATTAATAATTTTATTGATACTATTAATAATATTGATGCATTTCCATATTTAAAAATTTAATATTTGAATTAGGATTTTTTAATGAGAAAAGTAAAACAAGATGATAAAATTTTCTTCTTTGAAAGAAGTTTTTTTACTTTAGATGGACTCTGGATGATTGAGATTGAAGAAATGACCAATTGGGAGACTGCGTTAAAGATTGATCTAATTGTATGGAAAAAGTTGCTTAAGGTTATAATTCGTAGATTGAAAAAATATTTAAATTTAGAAAAGAACGATATTGCTAACTTAATCGAGATTCTTACTTTCCGGTGGTCTATAGAAGGTTGGAAGTATGAAATACAGCAAGTTAATGAAGATAGAGTTAAGATTTTAGTAAATCAATGTCCTTATAAATCCACAATGGATCGTAATCCAGAACGGAAAGAAAAACAACAATTAATATGTAAAAACATGTGCATCCCTTTCTATAAAGCTATTATAAAAGATTTTAATGAGAATATAGCAATCGAAAGGACAAGATATATGGGCTTAGGAGACGATTATTGCGATTTTACATTTTCCTTTGAAGGAAAATCTTTACATAAAGCAGAAAAAGGCGTACCTATTAAAAAGGCAAGAAAAATCAGTAACGCTGATAAGCTTTTTTATTTTGAAAAGAATTTTAGAACACTCGATGGATTATGGGTAATAGAAACAGAGAAGGAATTAGGTTGGGATTCCACACTAAAGCTTGATATAATGGTGTGGCAGAGATTATATAAGATTGTATTTCGCAGGGTGATTAAGTATTTGAACATCACGGGAAATTCATTAATTGATTTAATTGAAATCCTTTCTTTTGTGTGGAATTGCGAAGGGAATACGCATGAAATTATTCAAATTGGAAATAAAATTGCCACTATAAATATCAATAAATGCCCTTACATAGAAGCGATGGAGAGAAATCCAGATAGACACATCAGAATTGAATCAATTTGCAAAGAAATGTGTATTCCATATTTAAAACCCGTTATTAGGGAGTTTAATCCTAAAATCGAAATAAAAAGAGACAAATTCATTGGTTTAGGGGATTCAGTGTGCGATTTTATTCTCAATCTAGAGGAATAAGTAAAGCGTTAGATTTAAACGATAAATTATTGATAAACCGTCTTATAGAAATCGATTCGATTTTTGATGTCTGAAACTATCATTTCTCGTTCATTCCCGTCTATTTCATATAGTTCAAAAATTTTACCTTCAATCTGTCTTAATTTATTATTTATTTCTCCGTTTAGTTTTCCATTAGAATCTAGGAGAGCGTTAATTACATCCTGAACCTTTTCGTTTAAAATATTTTTTTCATCTGGGGAAGCGTTCTTAATTGGTAAGTGCCGGATCATATATTGGTTTAGATTTATCGTCGTGTTTTGTTGATTGTTTATTCCGTAAAGGCAATAATATTGCATAAGAGAAGAATTTATAATTGCGTTGATGTACTTTAACTCTACATGATCATCGTTAATTATTGAATAGATTGAAGATGTAAAACATACCTCTTCTTTACTGAAAACTGATTGAGGAAAAATACTATTGTGCTTAATTAATAGCTTTGGATTAGTATAAAATTCGAAATTAGTGCCCTTTAAAATTCTTGGATCTGCTTTTTCGATGTCAAACGATTTTTCTTTATTAAAAAAGTAATAATTAAAATCTCCTTTTGCCTTTATGAAATAGCAATTATTACTTGTATTTTGTTCAATGAGAGTTCTAACATGTTTTAACCCTTTATCTTCTTCTCCCCTAATCATGTTGGGGAATCGATTGATATTAAGATAATTTACATCTCCTGATTTTTCAATTTTATTTATAAGATTCAATATTTTTTTATCTGGTTTAATTCTGATGCGATTTAAAGCAAAAGTTTTAGAATTACAGTATGGACAGTTTAGATCATAAACATATGCGTAAATTTTTTTAGCATGAACACTTAAAGGGCAAATTTTATTAAAACAAATTCTTAAAGTATCAACCTCTTGACTGGTGTATCTAACAACTTCGGTATTAGGATACTGAAATACTTCTAAATCTTTAACTATCTCACTTTTATTTTCATACAATAAAATTTGTACTTCATTTGTAGCTTTAGCAAATATATTTGGGCCGATATCGTATATTTTGAGTAAATTAGCTCTGGAAAACAAATTCTCTCTAAATTTAACATATCCTTGCCTGAGTAGGAAACTCTTAGGAACCAGATACCCGATAATACCAGTTGTCCAACTCAGAGATTTTAATATGAAAGCACAGTAAATATCATTATAAAAAATATTTTCAGATTTTAATCTCTCTTTCTGAGTATTATCGAGTATGTTTCCATAAGGAGGATTTCCTATAATTAAATCGAATTTAAAATCTCTTTTTCTCACTAAACTATCTTCAAGTGTGATATTAGAATTTAGAATTGATAAGAGCTTTGAATCAAAAGAATTGTTACTATCATTAAATAATTTAAATAATTTTAAAATGCAAAGTTTTCTCGCATTTTGGTTGATTTCAGAACCAAAAAGATTCTTATATACATGAAATTTGATTTCTTCAAAGTCAGAGTCTGGTTCAAGAGTTCTTAATAATCCCACGATAATTTTAATTGCACTACGAAGAAAAACTCCCGTCCCACAAGCAGGGTCAAGAATAGTAAAATTCACCAGTTTTTTTTTGATTTTGTCTTTTCCCTCTTTATTCAACTTGTAAATATCGTCGATATTATCAATCTTGTACTTTTTTAAATAGTTGTTGAAGAATAAAATTAAACCATGGGTAATTATAAAATAAGCTATTGAATCACGAGTATAAAATGCGCCTTCTTTTTTCCTATTATGATATACTCTTAGAAAATTTGATTCAATACTAGGAATTGAACTCAAACACTCCGTTGTTTTCTTATGATTTCCAGTTTCAATAGAATTTAGAAAAATCTCGAATAATGAGTCAATACTTAGATTATTTTTCTTATCGTTCATTATTGCAACTTCTATTCTTCTTCAGTTCAAATTAATTTAGGTATTATGAATGAATGTGGTGTTTTAATTATATTTCAACTCTTATATGGTATATTCTTTATGTTTTTATAGTTGTAATTATTTAATATGATCAGAAGCATGACAAATAACGAAGAAGAAAAAGACGGAGTTGCTCCAATCAAGCCGATTATAAAAGAATTGAAAAGAGAGTATGATAAAGATCCAAACGATTGGAGAGTGATTGGATCTAAAGACGATCATGGAAATTCAGACACATTTATTACAAAAAAACCCAATGCGTATTGGCTTAAGTCAAAAATGTTAAGTCCTTATTCTTCTTTAAGTATGGGCTCGATTGTTCGTAACATTGACCGTGATATAGATGATTCACTGGGAATTGGGAAAAATTTAACTCCTGATGAAATGCTTCGCTTGTTTGGAATGATTGTTCCTATCAAAAAGGATCAGAATATAGTTGCTGCAGGTATCGAAAAATATTCTCAGCAACATGGAGATTATTTAAAGAAGATTATTAGCGAAAGAGATGCCAACTTAGGTCCTCAAATGGTAAAGAGGATCGATGAGGAATTCACTAGAAAACATCCTCAAAGAAAGAATTTATACATCTAAAAAAATCTATTTATCTTAAAACTAAGATTAAAAAATCTAATTTCTTTTTTGATATAAAGGATTAAAGATAAAGTACAAATCTAAAATCTCGCAGAAATTTTTAAACTTTACTTATTAAGGTCCCAATTTCATCTTTATTTTTAATAATTGGTAAATTAGAAGAATATTTAGTGGAATTGTTAATTAATTCAGTGATAAATGCTTTGATTTTTTCAGGACCAGGTATACCCTCAAGAGTTTTAGCATATTCTTTAACCATAGGGATTTTAAGATCTTCAACGTAGAAAGATACACCTTTCTCGACCTCTTCCAATAAAAATTGAAATGATAAATCTGCGGTTCTTTCAGTTACAAAAAGAGGATTATCAGGT
>Ga0315553_10004349_pt1 | contig 10680 bp, 11 predicted proteins | sample SalMarSW160140MG_FD_203099 | JGI IMG/M metagenome (GOLD analysis project Ga0315553, IMG submission 203099) | Salt marsh sediment microbial communities from the Plum Island Ecosystem LTER, Massachusetts, United States - Salt Marsh Sediment SW1601-40 ... | reverse complement strand
CCCTGGCGGAAGCCGGGCAGCTTAAGCTGGAAACCCAATCTATCTCCCTAGCTGAAGTGACCGAAAAAGTCGTCCAGGTGATCGAACCCGCTGCAGAACAGAAAGAGTTGAAGGTAAGCGTGGAGTTCCCGCCCGTACTGCCCGCAGTGGAAGCCGATCCTGAACGGCTTGGCCAGGTGCTGCGCAACCTGGTGGTCAACGCGTTGACCAACACGCCGGCGGGGGGCGCAATCCGGGTGAGCGCGAAAGTGGTTGGAGCCATGGTAGCCGTCAGCGTTCAGGATACCGGCAGCGGTATCGCCGCTGAACATCTGCCTTACGTGTTCGAGCGCTTCTACCGGGCAGACCGCTCGCGAACTCGCGCTACCGGCGGCGCCGGACTCGGACTGGCGATCGTCAAACAGCTGGTCGAGGCCCAAGGCGGAGGCGTATCGATAAGCAGCCAGGTCGGTCAAGGCACGATGGTCACGTTCACTCTGCCGCAGGCTAAGGAACCGCCTGCCGAGGCGCGTTCCGTCGAGGCGCCCCCTGCGGCGGCGGCCCAACCTACCGCCATCCCGCAGCGTTAGGTGCAGCGAGAGCCTCCCAAAGCTTTACCATGAATAGTTGATTGCCGCACCCGCTACCGGACGGCGGGCTCAAGAAGGTTCTCAGCGGACCTGCGTTGATCTTTGCAAAGCCGCTAAAAAACAAATTCCCGCGTTACTCTGCGCTTTTTCTGCGTCCTCTGCGTTTCAACTCGTTCAACCTCATATTGACCGTGACAACTACTGGACACTCGTCGAGGCGATCCAGCTTGCGCCTACCGCGCTAAGGCTGTAAAATATCCAAACAAGTGTTCTGATTATCCGCAAACCACCGAAAGCCTATGGCACTGGACTTCCAACAAATCCACGAGCAGGTGCGCGAGCTGGGCGAGAGAGCCCCGGTGCGCGAAAGAGCGCTGCGCGCCAAGCGCCAAGCGGCGCTGAGCCTGCTCGAAAACCATGCCCAGGAGTCCGCCGCGTTGAACCTGCGCGTCGACCTGATCGTACAAAATTACGACGGCGCCCTGCGCTGCGCCCGGCCGACCGGCGAGGCGCTGAATGGGCGCTTTCTGACGCCGGCTCTCTCCGGACCGGTCACCATCCTGGCGGCAGACGGGTCGCAGATCTCGCCTGACCGCCATGCGGCGGTGGATTACTGTCTGATCAACGTGGGCGCGATCCAGATGACCACCGGCGCCCCGACTCCCCCACAGACCACGGTCAAATGCCAGCTGTTTTACGACGAGACGATGTATACAAGCGCAGGAGGAAAGATCACCGAAGCGCTGCTCGGGCTGCGGCGCGACCTGCGCGAACGAGAGCTGCTCGCCGTATTAGCCCAGGAGCTGCCCCCGCCGGTGATCACCCTGACGGATGGGCGCATGGAGCTGTGGGGCGCGGTGGATGCGGGCAGCATCACCGAGTTCCAGCAAAGCCTGCGGGCTTATATCCAAGCTCTGGAGCGTTTAGGACAATTAGGCGCCATCTCCGCAGCTTACGTAGACAAACCCGGGGCGAGCCTGGTCGTCCGACTGCTCGAGATCGCTATGCTGGAGGAGCTCGAACTGCCCGAGGTGCGCAAGAAGGCGCAGCTGCGCGGCGTGGGCGACCTGGACCTTTTTCAAGATCTGCTCGAACCGGGCGAGCGTTCGGCTGTGTTCGCCCTGCAGTCGAAATCGGCGGCGGAATATCGCGACGAACTGGCGCTGCATTTCTTCTATCTCAACGTGGGGCGCGCCGGGAACCCGTCGCTTTCCCGCGTAGAGGTGCCAGCCTGGGTAGCCCAAAACCCGGAGATGCTGGACAAATTGCACGCCGCCCTGGTTGAACAGTGCCGCATCCTGGGCAGCCGCCCCTATCCCTACCTACTGCACCGGGCGCATGAGGCCGCCGTGGTCAGCCGGGAGGAAAAAGCGCAGGTGGAGCAAATGATCGCCGGTGAGCTGCTGCGACGCGGGGTTCCCCTAGGTCGTGTTTCGCCCAAACAAGCCAATAAAGATCTTCCCGGGAGGACGAGGTATCCAGGATGACGACGATCGAGATCGGAAGATTGCTGCGCGCCGGCACGACCGGCTTCGTGGTCGGCTGCCGGGTCAACCAAATCGAGGCGCCTTCGTTTGGCGCGCTGGTGCGCGTGCCGCTGGAGGCCGGCTACGAGATCTACGGGCTGATCTACGACATGCACATCGACGACGACGGGCTGGTCCGCCAGCTGGTTACCGCCGACCAGGTGGACGAGGCGATCATCGCCGACAACCGGGTCAATCGCAATGTACCGGTGGAGCTGAGCGTGCTGGCTGCCGGCTACCAGCAAGACGGGCGCATCTACCACATGCTGCCGCCGCGGCCGCCGCTCAGCCTGGACGTGATCTACCTGTGCAGCGATGAAGAGATCTGCCGCTTCAGCGGCGAGGGGCGCTTCGGCTATTTCCGCCACGTGCTGCGGGCGAAGGACCTGCCGGTTGGGGAGCTGCTGGCCGCACACTTGCAAAGCGCGCGCGCCGCCCAGACCGCCGCCGGGAATCCGGGCTGGAGCAGCGCAGCGATGAGAGAACTGATCGCACTGCTGCGTTATGACTACGAGGCGCTGATGGAGGTTTTGGGAGCCCTATCAGGGGTACTTTAATTTTCGATTTTAGAAAGAGGTTTTATCTCCAAAGTCGGTATTGCTTTGGAGGAAGCGGATGAAACCCTGTATTGGATAGAAATATTGCTCGAAGCTGAAATCTTTCCCGAAGAGCGTTTATCACCTTTGATGCAAGAGGCGAATGAGCTTATTGCCATTCTCACTGCCTCGATCAAGACCGCTTGTAGATCAACCCATAAGAATTAAGAAGTTATCATGACCAATCAACAATCTAAAATCAACAATCCACAATCTGCAATTGGCTTCATCGTTGGCGGGGGGCTGCGGGAGAGCCTGCTTGCCCGGCTGACGGTGACAGCGGACCAGATCCAGGAGGGCGGGTTCGTGGTCATCGAGAGCGGCGACTGGCAGTTCTACGGCCTGGTCACCGACCTCAGGCTCGGCGCCAGCGACCCACGCTTCGCAGACGAGCAGAGCGAAGAACGCCTGCCGGCCGAGTTGGCTCACCTGCTGCACGGGCAGACCTTGTTCACGGATCTCGAAGTGATGCCGGCTCTGATGCTCGAACGCGGGCCCGAACTCGACAGCCAGGAATATGCTCGCTGGCGCCAGCAGATCGACCTGGGTCTGAAAGACGAACCGCGCCCGCTGCCGGTCAAAACCGTCCCGCCCCACCACGCCAAAGTACGCCTGGCCGGGCCTGGCGACATCGCCGAGATCTTTGGCAAGGCCGAAGTGCAGGGCAATTTCGTAATCGGCGAAACCCGCGAGCAGGGCCACCCGGTGTGCATCAATCTGGACAAGTTTGTGCAGCGGTCCTCCGGCGTGTTCGGCGCCACCGGCACGGGCAAGTCCTTCCTGGCGCGCATCGTGCTGGCCGGCCTGATCCAGTACAACCGGGCCTCCGTGCTGGTCTTCGACATGCACAATGAATACGGCCTGGATGACACCGCTTCGGATACCGGCGAACGGGTGATCGGGCTGCGCACGAAGTTCCCCACGCGCATGCGCGTGGTCGGCCTGGGCCCTGGCGCGCAGATTCGCGGCCAAACACCGGACTTCAACCTGGAGATCGCCGCACGGGATATCCGGCCCGAGGACATCGAACTGCTGACCCGCGAGCTCAACCTGAAGGAAACCACCCCCACGACCCTGGAAGCCCTGGTCGCCAGCTTCGGAGCGGAACACTGGTTTGCGAAGTTCAAAGCGATGAAATCCGGCGCGGTGATCGAGGACGAAAACGGCAAGAAAGTACCCGCCCCGGACAGCGTGGCTGCCTGGGCAAACGCCCGCGGGGTCAACGTGATGGCCGCCGAAGGGCTGTACTCCAAACTCGGGCGCGTCTTCCGCCTGCCCTACGTGGTGGAGAATCCGGCCAGCGACGGCATCGGCGAGATCATCAAGGCGCTGGAAGCCGGTCAGCATGTGGCGCTCTCCTTCGGCCGTTTCGAGCGTGACCTGGATTATCTACTGGTGAGCAACCTGCTCACCAGGCGCATCCGCCAGACCTGGGAGCATAAGACAAACCAGCACCGTTCGCAGCCGGAACAAGCCGAGGAGCCGCGCCCGCTGGTGATCGTGCTGGAGGAGGCCCATAAGCTGCTCAATCGCGAGATGGCCGCCCAGACCACGTTCAGCACCATCGCCCGGGAGCTGCGCAAGTATTACGTGACCCTGCTGATCATCGACCAGCGCCCGTCGCAGATCTATGACGAGGTCATGTCCCAGTTGGGCACGCGCATTTCCGGCTGGCTGGGCGACGACGACGATATTCGCGCCGTGCTCTCCGGTTTGGCCGGGCGTGAAGCGCTGCGCGGCATGCTGGCCCACCTGCAGCCCAAGGAGGAAGTGCTGCTGCTGGGCTGGGGTGTGCCCATGCCGCTGCCGGTACGCTCGCGGCGCTACGACGAGCGCTTCTGGGAGGAACTGCCGGGGAAGAAAGGCCGCAAGCGCAGCCAGGATGAGATCCTTGAAGAGCTGGGGTTCTGAATAATCCACAGAGTGTGCAGATTCCTAGATTAGATAGATTTGATTTTCACCACGAAGTACACAAAGGACTCCGCAGATCTTATCTAAAACAATCTTTGTGTTCCTTAGCGCCTTTTGAGTCCTTTGTGTTGAGAAAAATATGGAGTACGAAAAACTATCGAACGGTGAACGGGTCCCGGTCATCGGGCTAGGCACCTGGTCCATCGGAGGAGGGATGTCGGCGAACCGCTCGCACGATGGGCAGATGCTCGACCTCCTGCGCGCCGCCCTGGACATGGGCTACCGGCACTTCGACACCGCCGAAATGTACGGGGACGGGCACACCGAAGAACTGCTCGGGCAGGCCATCAAAGGACTGGACCGGGAAAAAGTCTTCATCACCACCAAGGTTTCCCCTTCCAACCTGCGCTACGCGGGCGTGATTAACGCTTTGGAAGGCAGCCTGCGACGCCTGGACACGAGCTACATCGACCTGTATCTGATCCACTGGCCCAGCCGTTCCATTCCACTCGAAGAGAGCTTCCGGGCGCTCAACCGGGCGGTCGAGCAGGGCAAAGTCAGGCGCCTGGGGGTGAGCAACTTCAGTTTAGGCGAGCTGGAACAATCGATCTCCCTGTCCGTTACACCGATCATCACCAACCAAGTCCCTTACAGCCTGACGAATCGGCGCTACGTCCGCAACGGCGGTCTACAGTACTGCCAGGAAAACGGCGTCCTGCTGACGGCTTATTCCCCATTGAAAGGCGGCGTGCTTGGAAGCCCGATCGTGCGCGAGATCGCGCAACATCACAGCGCCACTCCGGCGCAAGTCGCGCTGAACTGGCTGGTGCGCCAACCCAAAGTGATCACCATCCCCCAATCCACCGATCCCGGACACCTGCGTGACAACCTGGAAGCTGTGGGTCTGGAATTGGAGGCTGAGGAAGTAGAACGACTGGACCAGCTGGCTTAACTTGGGATCATGAGAACACTGAAAAAGCATCCCTTAACGGAAAAAATCTCGTCGGACATCTTGATCGAAGCGATCCGCGTCGAATTGGCGCGCCCGGTGCGAAAAATCGTGCTAAGACCGAACCGTCCTTTTGAGACCACCTTCTATCCTGGGGATGAGGCCGCAGGCAGCTTTCATGCAGGCGCATTCCTACATGGCAAGCTGTGCGGAGTCGCTTCGGTGATCCATGAACCGCCGCCTGGCCGAGATGACCCCGGCTCCTGGCGGCTCTGCGGGGTGGCTGTGCTGCAGGATTTCCGCTCCAAAGGGCTGGGTTCCCAGCTGGTTCAGACCTGTATAGACCAGGTCAAATGGCGTGCTGGTTCCCTGGTATGGTGCCGAGCGCGCAGCAAGGCGCTGGATTTTTACCGCCGGCTCGGCTTTCAGGCGCAGGGGGATGAGTTCTCAATCCCTGAATCCGGCCCCCATTTCATAATGGCGCGCTCGATCACGATAAATGAGAGAAAGCAGTGAAACTTGGGGAGAGTGTCCACTTCGAATGGGAGCGGTAAAATGAGGCTGGTCAATCGATCTACGGACGGGTTCAGGCCCCGGACTGGCAAGGCTTTTTCTTATTTTTGGGCGAGATCTGAAAGAAGGGCTAAGAGGAGGCAAGATGAGCACGCTACTATTGGCCGCCAGCGCTGACGGCTTGGCGGCATGCGAGCGGGAAGGAGAGGGCTGGCGCGAAATACGCCGGGGGCTCGATGGTCAATACGTCACCAGCGTGATCGCCCGCGAAGGCGTGATCCTGGCGGGGACTAAGAACGGCGTGTACCGCTCCGACGATTTGGGAGCTTCCTGGCGGGAGGCCAGCCGGGGGTTGGACATCCGCCACGTTCGCTGGCTGGCCTACCACCCCGAGGAATCGGATTTCGAGTACGCCGGCACCGAACCAGCCGGCATCTTCTTCTCGCACGACGGCGCGCAGAGCTGGCGAGGTTGCCCCGAAGTCGCCGAGCTGCGCCGAGAATTCGGCTGGTACCTGCCCTATTCCCCGGAGGCCGGCTGCGTGCGCGGCCTGGCGGCTCACGGCGACCATGTCTACGCCGCGGTTGAGGACGGCTGCGTGCTGGTTTCGCGGGATAAAGGCGAGACCTGGCAACTGGCTCTGGGGAGCCGCGGCCGCCCGGACCACAACCCGCCAGAGGGCCGCGTGCATTCCGACGTACACTCGATCGCCGTGCACTCCTCCTCGGCGGAATTCGTGGCAGCGCCCACCGGCGGCGGCTTCTACCGCTCCATGGACGGCGGCGCGACCTGGACCCCACTCTACGAGCGCTGCTACGTCCGGGCGGTGTGGCTCGATCCGCAGGACCGGGACCACATGATCCTTGGCCCGGCGGACAGCGTCGATCGCAATGGGCGGATCGAGGAGACCACCGATGGCGGGCATAGCTGGAACCCGGCTTCGCGCGGCATGGATGGGGTTCCCTGGCGCAGCTACATGGTAGAACGCTTCAGCCAGGTGGGCGATGAACTGCTGGCGGTGCTCTCCAACGGAGAATTGCACGCCGCGCGGCTGGAGGCGCTCGTATGGCGTCGGGTCCTACCGTTGCTGAGCAGCGTGACGGCTGTAACCGCATTGGAAATTTGAAGGCGAGGTGAGCATGGAAAACCTAGCAGGGAAATGCGCCATTGTAACCGGTGGCGGAACCGGTATCGGTCAGGGGATCGCCCTGGCTTTTGGCGAAGCCGGGGTGCGGGTGATGATCTGCGGGCGCCGCAAGGCCCCGCTGGAAGCGACCGTCCAAACCATCGGCGAGCTGGGCGGCGAGGGGCGTTACACCCAGGCCGACGTATCTGTCGAAGGTGACGTCGCGCGCCTGGTCGAAGCGACCCAGCAGGCTTTTGGCGGCATTGACATCCTGGTGAACAACGCCGGGATCGGCGGGGGCGAACCGGTCCACAAGCACTCGGTCGAGAGCTGGGACCGCATCATGGCAATCAACCTGCGCGGCCCATTCCTGATGGCCAGGGCAGTGCTGCCGGGTATGCGCGCCCAGAGTAGCGGGCACATCATTAACATCAGTTCCGAATCGGGCATGGAGCACTACCCCGGCGATGGAGCCTACGGCGTGGGAAAACACGCCCTCAACGACCTGGGCGAATACATCCAGCGCGAGAACCAGGATCTGGGCATACGCGTGGACACTATCTGCCCGGGCATGGTAGTCACCGAGATGAGCGAGGGCTCCGCCGGGTTGGATGAGTCCAAATGCCTGTATCCCGAGGATATCGCCGACTTAGTTGCCTGGCTGGTGAGCCGCCGCCCGAACGTCAAGATCGGCCGGCCGATCCTGATCCAGACCATGGAGAACCCCTGGGAATGAGCGCCGACCTGCTAGAACGGGCGCGCCGAGAGGGCGCGCCGCTGATCGATGGGGAGATAGTGACGTTCCTGTGGGCCGGGGAGGAAGCGCCCCTCCTGGTGGCAGATTTCGGCGACTGGGAGTACGACCCCATATCCCTGGAGCAGACTGCCCCCGGGATCTGGACGCACCGCGCCCGGTTCCCGAAGGACGCTTATCTCGAATACGGCTACATCGACCCGCAAAGCGAAGAACGCGTCCCGGATCCGTTAAATCCGCAAACCGTTCCCAACGGCTTGGGAGACATCAACCATTTCTTCTACATGCCGGAGGCGCGACCTTCTCCGCTTACCCGCCGGGCGCGGGGCATCCGCAAAGGAACGCTCACCCGGCATACCTTGCAGGCCGAATATATGCTGGTGGGGCACCGGCGCACGGTGTATCTGTACCAACCTGCCACGGAGGAGCCCTGCCCGCTGGTCGTCGTCTACGACGGCAATGACTACCTGCGCCGGGGCAAACTGCTGCCGATTGTGGACAACCTGATCGCCCAAAAGCGCATCCAGCCCATTGCGCTGGCGATGATCGCCAACCATCCCCAGGCGCGTTCGGTAGAATACGGGAGCAACGACACCACCCTGGGAGTCGTGCTCAGCCGGCTGATCCCGCTGGCCCAAAAGGAGTTAAACCTGCTTGATCCAGACGAGCATCCGGGAGCTTATACTGTGATGGGCGCCTCGATGAGCGGGATGATGGCGCTGTACAGCGGACTGCGGGCGCCTGACGTCTTCGGCCAGGTGCTGGCCCAATCCGGCGCTTATCGTATGGATAGCTTCGCCTTCGTAGTCAACGACCTGGCGCGCTACGCCCCCAAAGCGCCGGTGAGGGTCTGGATGGATGTGGGCGAGTTCGAATTCTTGCTCGAGGCCAACCGCGAGATGCACGCCCTGCTGTGCGAGCGCGGCTACCAGGTAGTTTACCGGGAATACCCCGGCGGGCACAACTACACTTCCTGGCGCAATGACCTGTGGCGCGGCCTGGAGGCATTGTTCGGACCCGGGTCCGCGGGGGAGGGCGGTCCGAGCTCATGAAACTGGCCACGCTGTGCTACCTGCGCCGGGATGGGCAAACCTTGATGGTCCACCGCAACAAAAAAGAGAACGACATGCACGCCGGCAAATGGAACGGGTTGGGAGGCAAACTGGAGCCGGGCGAGACGCCCGAAGCCTGCGCCATCCGCGAGATACGCGAAGAGAGCGGCCTGGAGGCGGGAGACCCGCGGCTGCGCGGCTTGCTCACCTTTCCGGAGTTTGCAAACGACGAAGATTGGTACGCCTTCGTCTTCGAGGTTGACCAATTCGAGGGAGAACTGATCGACTCGCCCGAAGGCGACCTGCGCTGGGTGGATGATGATCAGGTGCTCGAGCTCAACCTGTGGGAGGGCGACCATATTTTCCTGCCCTGGCTGGAACAGGGTAAATTCTTCTCGGGCAAGTTCGTCTATCAAGACGGGCGCCTGATGGAATACGAAGTTGTCTTCCACGAAGCCGGTCGATGAAGGCGCGCTTTGCCGGGTTGCGGTCAACCCGCCTGATGCACCGCCCGATCGATGCTGCCCCGCCTGTTTCACATGGCCCGCACGTTTAACTACCGCCTGGGCGCTTACCTGCTTGGCCTCTTATTCGCCCGTATGAGTTTCGCCATCCCTGTCAAACGCTTGCGCGAAACCGATTCCCTGCTGGCTTTCCACCATCCCAAGCCGAGCTACCCGCTGCATATCTTGCTGGTGCCCAAACGCGCCGTCCGCAGCCTTAGCGATCTGGGCCCTCAAGACGGGGACTTCCTCAACGAGCTCTTCCAAACCGTGCAAAGCCTGGTGGCTGATTACAATCTGGAAGAGACCGGCTACCGGCTGATCGTCAACGGCGGAAAGTACCAGGAGATCCCCCACTTGCATTTCCACCTGATCGCCGAAAAAGAACAGGGCGAGTTTTGAAGGCTCGCCCTGTAAATTGCTGCGCTGAGAACAACCTGGGTTACTTCCTATAACTGCTATAAATTCCTAACACAATGTCAGCGTAATAATAACCTACATCTTTTGGACCGTAATATTTAAGCGCCTCGCGCATATCCCCGTACTTGTTGAACAAATTAGCCAGCATACCGGTGCCATACTTGACGTTGAAAGTTGGATCTTCGAGTTCGTCAATCGTCGGACGGCTGGAGAAACACGGGCCGTTGGGGCACATAAAGTTCGCTGCCAACCCATCCCGGGGCATTACCTGCATCAGGCCAACTGCCCCACTGCGGGAATAGGCGCTGGGATCGCCGCCGCTCTCCTGCCAGATCAGGGCTGCGATCAGATCCGGTTCCAGGTCGTGCTGTTTGGAGAATTTGGTGATCAGCTCGCACCACTGGCGGATTTCCTGCGGATAAGTCTCACTGACCTTGCATTTTGCCTTCGGCTTAACCTGTTGCCCGTCATCATCTCCGCCGGAAGCGTTTGCTTCTTCCTGGGCCTGCTGGGCAGCCTGGGATTCCCCCTGACCGCCCGTTGAGACGATTGGCATTGCGCTGTTGAACTCTGCGGAAGCGGACATACCCGCAGTAACCGTAAAAATGAAAAACGCCAGGATCAGGCTCGATAAGACTGCGCCAGGAAAAACGTATTGTTGGGCCGAACCCATGCGGGCCTCCAATTTGGGAACAAAGGTTGACGAGTTGGGCTAACTTGGTTAAAATAGCACAGATGTTCTATAATGTCAAGCCTGAAAG
>Ga0315553_10004348_pt1 | contig 10681 bp, 9 predicted proteins | sample SalMarSW160140MG_FD_203099 | JGI IMG/M metagenome (GOLD analysis project Ga0315553, IMG submission 203099) | Salt marsh sediment microbial communities from the Plum Island Ecosystem LTER, Massachusetts, United States - Salt Marsh Sediment SW1601-40 ... | reverse complement strand
TCGGGCATACCGTGGCGCACTCGCCGCAGCCGTTGCAGCGGTCCGCATACACGTAGCGCGACTTTTCACGAAGCTGCACCTGGAAATTGCCGACAAAGCCCTCCACGCGCTCTACTTCCGTATATGTCCTCACATCCACCTTGGGGTGACGCGCCGCGTCAACCATCTTGGGGGCGAGAATTCATATACTACAGTCCATCGTGGGGAACGTCTTGTTGAGCTGTGCCATCGCTCCCCCGATGGTCGGCCTCTTCTCTACCAGGATCGTCTCGATCCCCTGATCGCCCAGGTCGAGCGCTGCGCTGATCCCCGCTACCCCGGCGCCGATCACCATAGCCCGCTTGGTCACGGGCACCTTGATCATGTCGAGCGGGGTGAGGAAACGTGCCTTGGCGACCGCAGCGGCGGTCAGGTCCTTGGCCTTTTCGAACGCGCCCTCCTGGTCGTGCCCGTGCGCCCAGGTGCACTGCTCGCGGATGTTGGCCATCTCCATCAAGAACGGGTTCAGGCCTGCCTCGGCAACCGCAGCGCGAAAGGTGGGCTCGTGCATGCGCACCGAGCACGCCGACACGACGACGCGATTCAGGTTGTACTTGACGATGTCTTCTTTGATCAGGTTCTGCCCACTGTCCGCGCAGGCATATAGGGTATCCGTGGCGCGGACTACGCCGGGCAATTTCGATGCAAACTCGGCAATCTCGCCGGTGTCGACGACGCCGGCAATGTTAGAGCCGCAGTGGCACACGTACACGCCAATGCGCAGCTCTTCTTGCCCGTTATCTCCAGCCATGGTCGCTCCTTCTTTCTCAGCTCTGGCCAGCGGGGGCCGAACCGCGGCGCACCTGGGCCTGGAACGCACTGCTGCCTATTGCGGGTAGGCATAGCAGTTGAACCTGGCCCCAAAGGTGAGCGAGCGAAACCTTTCGTTCTCGCTCGCTCCAAACGTGCGTCCACGCGATCCGGCACGAATAGGTCACCTGTGGCCGAGCACTTCTTCTACTGCCAGCTTGCGCCGCTGGTGCTGTGCGCGCCGGTCGGGCGTGGTCAGCTCAAGTGCCTCCTTGGGACACCACTTGACGCACTGCGGGCCATCCTCTTCGTCGGTGCACTGGTCGCAGATCTCGGCCAGCTTGGACTCGGGGTTGATCGAGATCGCCCCAAAGTCGCAGGCCTCGATGCACCACGTGCAGCCATCGCAGCGTCCGGCGTCGATGCGGATCAGGCCGGTCAGTGAGTCCTGGGTCAGTGCATCGCGCGGGCAGGCGATGACGCACGGCGCATCCTCGCAGGTGCGGCAGGTCACGGCCGTGACCAGCACCTCTTCGGCCCGTACGGTCCGGATCCGGCTGCGGTAGGTGTTGAATTCACCTGTCTTGGTATACGAGCAGATGTACTCACACAACTGGCAACCGACGCACTTGGTCGCATCGCAGGTCACGTACTGGTACTTGGAAGTAGACGTAGGCATGTCATGCTCCTCGCTAGACGCCGATCTCTTCGGCCACGTCGTCCATCCCGAGCTCGACCAGCTTTTCCTTGGGGATCAACCCTTCCTTGGTCCAGCCCTTGGCCTCGTAGTAGATATCCTTCAGGTATTCCAGCTCTTCGTCCGTGACGACATAGCCTGCAGAGGCGCCTTCCTTCAGCGGTTCGTGCTGCCAGCGCCAAGGTAGGTGATCGTCCTCGCGCGTCCATCCTTCGCGGATATTGAATGCTTTCTTGATCGTGTGGGCCCGTTCGCCGATCAGGTCAATGTCTTCGTATTCGAAATCCCAGCCGGTTGTGGCGTTGATCAGCTTGGCGATCGCCGGCCATGCGCCCGCACGGTCGGCGCGTCCGGTGAAAGAGCGCCGGATGAACTTGCAGAGCGGCAGCGTATCGTACACCGCGGCATATTCTTCGCTTTCGCGTGCTACTTTGCCGCGCGTCTCGTCCACGGTAAAGCGGTTCGTCTCGCCCTTGATGTCCGGGTCGTAGGCCGCCGACCGGTTGTGACAGCCACCGCGCGTACCCGCCGCCAGGCCGAGGGCAAAGGTCTTGAGCGCGCGCGCGTCATAGCCTGGCAGCTCCAGGCCCTTGATCTGCATGGCCCACTTCCAACTCTCGGTGCCCCGCTCCTCGTCGATCTGGGCGGCGGCTCGCTTGGTCCCCTGCGCCAAGATGTCGCCGATCCCTTCGCGGTCGCGGATCATCTCCGCCAGGGTGACGGCTGCCTCGTCGTTGCCAAATGCCGGCTCAAAGCCCTCCGGATATTTGGCACACTTGAAGTCTTCCTTTGTAAGCACGCCCTTCTCAAAGCTTTCCATGGCCCAGGAGATGGTCACGCCGGCGCTCATCGAGTCCATCCCACACTCGTCCTCGATATCGATCAGCTTGATCGCCGTCTCCATCGTGCCAATGCCCAGGTTCGAGCTGTTCGCATACAGCGACTCGTACTCGATCCCGGTCATCGCCCCCGCGTACGGCCCATCGATCGCGCGCGAGTACTGCTCGCAGGCGATCGGGCACTGTGCGCAGGCCATGACCTTGACCTTGTGGTGGTCGTGCAGGTGCTCGCCGCTGACCAGCTCGGCGTCCTCGAATACGCCCTGCTGATAGTTGCGCGTGGGCAGTAGGCCGATGCGGTTCATGTTGAGCACGTTCGACACCGTGCCCAGGATGCGGTACTTTTGTGTGTCGGGGCCCTGTGCCGCGTCGACGATGTCGAAGGACAGCTTGAGCAGCGTCTCTGGATCGGCGACCGTGACACCGCTGGTGCCACGCACTGCCAGCGCCTTGAGCTTCTTGGATCCCCACACCGCGCCGTGCCCCGTCCGCCCGGCCTGGCGCCCGTCGTTGGTGACGTTGGCAAAGCGGACCTTGTTCTCGCCTGCCGGGCCGATCACCGCCGCGCGCACCTGGTCGTCGCCCATCTCCTCACGGATCGCCTCTTCGGTGGCAAAGGTGTCGAGGCCCATCAGGTCCTTCGCGTCGCGGAACTCGACGTGGTTGTCATCGATAAAGACATAGATCCACTCGTCGCTCGCCCCGTGGATGACGAACCCGTCCCATCCGGCCCGCTTGAAGGCTGTCGTGAACCAGCTCCCCGACAGGCTGTCGCCGATGAAACCGGTTAGCGGCGACTTGCAGGCGATGCCATACTTGCCGCCCACGGGCACCGGCGTCCCGGCAAAGATGCCGTTGGCGATACAGATTGGGTTCTCGGGAGAGAGCGGGTCACACCCGGGCTCGATGTTCTCCCAGCACAGGCGTGACGCCATCGAGACGCCGCCGATGTAGATCTTGTACCATTCCTCGGGCTTGGTCTCGGTCCACGTCTTGCGATTCGTCAGATCGACGTGCAGTATCTTGCCACTGTAACCATACATGTGTCATCCTCCTGCTGACATGGACATCAGTATAATCCGGTCGTCCGCATGGATCGACTCGTCCATTTGCTTGGCCTGGATCATGCGTCGGGCGTTGAGGTTAAAGATGTTCGGCTCTTGCAGCGTGGCCCGGTCAGGGCGGATCACGTGCCCGATCATCTGGGGGTATTCCTCTGCGAGCAGTCCTACGAGGTCGCGGTACGTCGTTCCCTCTTCCACCATGAACGAGAGCTCGCGCTCTCCCGTCGCCAGCCGGGCCAATCCCAGGAACTCGATTTGTACTTGCATCCGTGCTCTCCACGCTGTATGTGTGTCCTGCTGCCTACACAAAGCAGCAGCACAAGCCGGCCCTGCGAGCCTTTTCGTCGTCGAAACGCACCCAGCGGGGGGCTTATGCTGCCGCCCTCACACTGTCGCCATTATACTACAAATGCATCCGGTGCGCCAGTCAGAACCCACAAAAACGGCGACCTTGTGCTCGATCTGTGCGAAGTTCGCACTCTGATCGCACGGCATGACGAAAAACGTCGTTGCTCTGGCCTTGTGTAGACGGTTTTCGCAGCGAGCTGAAGCGGGAAGGCCGCTTCCGGCCTGCTGCCGGGGGCACGAACCTTCCCGGAAACTCGCGGGCTTGCGGGAAGGTCGGCCGGGGAATGCCCCGGGTTTGTGCCCTCGCGGCACTGTGCTATACTACGGCCTCGACACGCGACGACGGCCGGTGCGCACGAGGCCCGGCCCGAAGGATGCCCATTTGTACTTGCGCACAGCACGTGCCATCATCCTATTCGTTCTTTGTCTTCTCGCGGTTGGCTGTGGAGGGAACGATCCCGGTGCGCCGACTGCTGCTCCCGCTGCTACGCCAACCGGGCCGGCGGGCGACGCCCCGCTTTCGACTCGGGCGTCGCCCCCGACATGGACTGCGACCTCCCTTCCACCGCCCAGTGCGACGCCTACTGCCACGCCCGTGCCGACGGCCACGCCTACGTCCACGCCGACCTCGACGCCCATCCCACCGCGTCCGCTCGTTGCCTTTGTCTCGGACTGGGCCGGCGACGACGACGTCTACCTGCTCGATGCTACTGCTCAGGCGTTGGTCAAGCTCACCGATGCCCAGGGGGAGGACCGCGACCCCGCTTTTTCGCCCGACGGGCACTCGCTCCTCTACCGCTCCAACGCGGGTGGCTCGTGGGCCTTTTATCGGGTCGACCTACTCACCGGCGAGCGGGCCCTAGCCCCCGAACTGGGCACGGCGGGCAAGGCCTACGAGGGTGGCCTGACCTGCGATCCGTCCGATCCTGCACGCTGCGCGTTCGAGTCCTACCGTCCCGGCAACCTCGACCTTTATCTGCAGAGCGGCGACGATGCACCGCGGCCCTTGGTCGAGGACCCGGCAGGCGACTATGATCCTGCCTGGCGGCCCGGCAGCTCGGAGTTGGCCTTTGTCTCCTGGCGCAGGGGCGACAAGGACCTCTTTCTGGTTGACACCGCCGGTGGCGAGCTGACGCAGCTTATGCACGACCCAACGGACGAGGAATCGCCCACGTGGCACCCGGATGGAGAGCGCCTGGCCTTTGTGCGCTGGGTAGAGGGCGATGCCGATCTGTACGAGCTCGATCTGGGCACGGGTGAGGTGACGCGCCTGACCAGCGATCCCTATCCCGATCGCGACCCGGCCTATGCTCCCGATGGGACGCTGTACTGGACGCGCTATGTGCCCGGCGAGCCGTTCGAGCTGCACGATCCGTTCCGTGCCGGTGCCTGGCAGTTGTGGACGCGATCTGCAGAGGGAAAAGAGGAGCCAGTGGTCCTGCCGGTGGCAGGGATGGACGTCCACGACCCTGCCGTCGCCTATGCTCCCTGGCCCGACCTGCCCACAGTGGAGGCTCCTACTGTGGAAAAGGCTACGCCGGTGGTCCCTGGATCGGTCGAGTTGGTGACGCTCGATGACGTCAACTGGGTCGGTCACGCGCCGCAGATCAGCGCCCGCGTGGCCGAGGACTATCAAGGCTGGCGCGAGGCGATCCTACGAGACACGGGCTATGATTTCCTCGGCGACATCAGTGACCTGTTCCGCCCATTGGGGCACAGCGGCAGCGTCTACAGCCAGTTGAGCTGGCACCGCACGGGCCGCGCGGTTGACACGCTCTTTGAATGGTACGACCCGGATGGCGGGCCCAACAAGCTGATCGTGGTTCGCGACGTGCTCGGCGCGCAGACCTACTGGCGGCTCTACCTGCAGGCACAGGTGCAGGATGGAAGTATGGGCGAGCCGATGAGAGAGCCTGAATGGGCCTTCTGGTTCAACCTCAGCCCCGTACGCGAGCCCGAGGCCCGCGCTGCTGGCGGGCGGCCTGGCGTCTTTCCGTCCGGCTACTATGTTGACATTACCCGGCTGGCGCACCGCTATGGCTGGGAGCGCATCGCCTCGTACGAGGAAGAGGATTATAGCTGGCGCACCGACAGCGTGGGACGCGAGTTCTGGCACTTCCAGCACGTCGATGGCCTGACCTGGTGGGAGGCCATGCGCGAGCTCTACTCGGAGGAGACGCTAGAGGAGTGGTATGGGTGGTCGGTCTGTGTGGACGAGCTGGGCCTGGACCCGGCGTGGCTCACGCCCAAGGGCGTCCCTACACCGACCCCTTCTGCCGACAGCCCATGAACATCCTTTGCGCTCCAACCTGTCATCCTGAGGAGGTCTGAGAGCTGCAAGAACGGCAGGTCCCAGGCCGACGAAGGTTCTCTACGCCCCTGGACGCAGATCTACCTTCCCTAAAACCGCTCAAAGCGCTCCACGTCCAGCACAAAGACCACGGCCCCGCCCACCTCCACCTCGATCGGCTCGATCAGGAACGACTCCTCTCCCTCCAGGCCAGCAGAGACGGGCTGCATGTAGCGCATGCGGGTGCGGCACTTGTTCTGGATGATACGCAGGACTCGGGCCACGGACGCATCCTCGACGCCGGTCAAGACCGTTGCGTTGCCTTCCCGCAAAAAGCCGCCCGTAGTGCTGATCACTGTCGTGTCGTGATCCGCCTGCACGAGCGCGTCGGTCAGCGCGTACAGGTCGTCGAGGTTCACGATGCTGACGATCAGTTTCATCTCTCCCTCCACGAGGCGATGGCCACAGCACATCCGCTGCCCTAGAGAAGAAATGCCCCAGGCACAAGCCTGGAGCATCAGACGCGTCGCGGCTCTGCCTCTCTCACTGCCGGCGGAGTTAGCTGACGGGTTAGGGCTGAAAGATACCCTCCTCACCGCCACGACCCGCACGACGGCGGCAGCGCGGCGAGATACACCCCAATGGTTGGGTCCTCCGCTCCCCGGCGCGCGGCCGGGAATTAGGCGTACAGATATCCAGTTGTAGGCTCATTGTATGCCCGATCCATGGCAGTGTCAAACCCGGGATTACTTCCAAAAGTCATGCTTGACAAAGCGCCGTTTTTCCCGTATACTAGCTCGTAATTCCATACACGTAAGGCGTTGAACCGGAAGAGTAGCGCATGTGCGCGCGCCAGAGAGGTGGGCCTGGAGCTGGAAGCCCGCTCGCAGGCGGCAGGCGTGAATGGGCCGGGGAGCTGTCCGTCCGAAACGGGCGTTGTAGGGCGGACCGGAGGTGCCACCGTTATCAGGGCTGCGGGTATCAACCGCTCGCCGGAAAGAGCCGGGAGGGGAGCGTACCTGGAGAGTGGGGCTGGCTGACAGCGCGCCGCATGGCGCGTTTTTTGTTTCCTACAGGCAAGGTCAGCCGCCCAAGTGAGGTGGCACCACGGGACGCGCGCAGCGCCTCTCGTCCTCAGCAGAGGATGAGAGGCGTTTTTTGTTTGCGCCAAGGCAGGCAAGGAGCAGATCGATGGATCAACTGACACGCGAGCAGTTTCACGAGATAGCCGGGCAAGGAGGGATGGTGCCGGTGTACCGCGAGCTGCCGGCCGACCTGGAGACGCCGGTCTCGGTCTACCTCAAGCTGCGTGGCGAGGGGGTGGGCTTTTTGTTGGAGAGCGTAGAAAAGGCCGAGCGGATCGGGCGTTACTCCTTCCTCGGCGTCGGCCCGCGCCGCCAGATCCGTTCACGCGGGAGCCAGGTGACCGTGGTAGAAGGCGACGGAGAAGAGACGCGGATCCTGGCTCCGGGCGAGGATCCGCTGGACGTGGTAGCGGAGGAGGTGGCGCGCTACCAGCCGGTCGCGCCGCTGCACCACGTCGCCGCCGGGCTGCCCCGCTTTTACGGGGGGGCGGTGGGCTACCTCGGCTATGACCTTGTGCGGTTCATCGAGCGCCTGCCGGACGATGCTGCCGACCCACTGGGCCTGCCGGACGTGCACCTGCTGCTGACGGACACGCTGGTCGCCTTTGACCACGTGCAGCACCGCCTGCTGCTCTTTGCCAATGCGCGCGTGCCGGCGGGCGCGACCCTCGACGCTGCCTATGACGAGGCCGTGTCACGCCTCGACGCGCTCGAGGCGCGCGTGCGCGCACCGCTGCCAACGGTGCCGGTGCCGCTTGGGCGCGCAGGGGGTGAAGCGCAGTCGAACATGACTCGTGCCCAGTACGAGGCTGCCGTGCGTGCAGCCAAGGAGTACATCGCCGCGGGCGATATCTTTCAGACCGTGCTTTCGCAGCGCCTGGCACGTCCGACCGACGCTGACCCCTTTGCCATCTACCGCGCGTTGCGCCGGATCAATCCCTCGCCCTACATGTTCTTCCTCGAGCTCGGCGGTGACCCACCCGTCCACCTGATCGGCTCCTCCCCTGAAGTGCTGGTCCGCGCCCAGGACGGCGTGGCCGAGGTGCGGCCGCTGGCCGGTACCCGCCCACGCGGCAAGAGCGAGGCCGAGGACGCCGCCCTGGAGACCGAGTTGCTGGCCGATCCCAAGGAGCGGGCCGAGCACGTCATGCTCGTCGACCTGGGCCGCAATGACCTGGGCCGGGTGTGCCAGTACGGCACGGTGCACGTGCCTGAGCTTCTGGCCACTGAGCGCTACTCGCACGTGATGCACATCGTCTCGCACGTCACCGGCCGGCTGCGCGAGGACGTGAATGCCTACGACCTGCTGCGCGCCACCTTTCCCGCGGGCACGGTCAGCGGTGCGCCCAAAGTGCGGGCGATGGAGATCATTGAGGAGCTCGAGGGTGTGCGCCGTGGCCCCTATGCCGGCGCGGTGGGGTATTTCGGGTTTCAGGGCAACATGGACACCTGTATTGCCATCCGCACGATCGTCATGCAGGGCGACGTGGCCTACCTCCAGGCCGGAGCGGGTATCGTCGCCGACAGCGACCCGACGCGCGAGTGGGAAGAAACGTTGCACAAGGCGCGCGCGCTGGGCCAGGCGATCGAGATGGCCGAGCAGGGCATTTGAGAGAGGAGACAGTCGTGATCCTGGTCATCGACAACTATGATTCGTTTACCTACAATCTGGTACAGTACCTGGGCGAGCTGGGTGCCAGCCTGATCGTGCGCCGCAACGACGCCGTCACGCTGGCCGAGGTCGAGGCGCTCGCTCCCAGCCACGTCGTCATCTCGCCCGGGCCGGGCGATCCCGACGATGGCGGCATCTCGCTCGACCTGATCCGCGCCTACTACCAGCGCACGCCGATCCTGGGCGTGTGCCTGGGCCACCAATGCATCAGCGCCGCGTTCGGCGGACGCATCGACCGGGCGCCGCGCTTGATGCACGGCAAAACCAGCCCGATCTACCACTATGGCCGGGGGCTCTTTGACGGGGTGCCCAGCCCGTTCGAAGCGACGCGCTACCACAGCCTGATCGTGAACGAGCCCCTGCCGGCCTGCTTGCAGGTGACGGCCTTTACCACCGAGGGCGAGGTCATGGCCGTCAAGCACCGCTCGGCACCCGTAGTCGGCGTCCAGTTCCATCCAGAAAGCATCCTGACTGAGCATGGCAAGGACATTCTGCGTAACTTTATCACCGGGAGGTACCTATCATGATTCGCGAAGCGATCGGCCAATTGTTGGAAGGCCAGTCCCTCACTGCCCTGCAGGCGGAGGGGGTCATGGACGAGGTCATGACCGGAGAGGCGACGCCGGCCCAGATCGCCGGCTTTCTCGTCGCGCTCCGGGTCAAGGGCGAGACGGTGGACGAGATTACCGGCTGCGCCCGCGCCATGCGCCGCGCAGCCGTACGTGTACCGCGCCGCCGGCCCTACGTGATCGACACGTGTGGCACGGGCGGCGACCGTTCGGGCACGTTCAATATCTCGACCACCACCGCTTTCGTCGTCGCCGGTGCCGGGCTGGGGGTGGCCAAGCACGGCAACCGCAGCGTCAGCTCGCGCTCGGGCAGCGCCGACGTGCTCGAAGCGCTGGGCGTCTCGCTCGACCTGACGCCGGATCAGGTGGGACAGGCGGTGGACGAGATCGGGATCGGGTTTCTCTTTGCGCCCAAGCTGCACCCCGCCATGCGCTATGCCATCGGCCCGCGCCGCGAGCTAGGCGTGCGTACGGTTTTTAACGTGCTCGGCCCGCTGACCAATCCTGCCGGCGCCGAAGCGCAGCTCCTCGGCGTGTACGATGGCGACCTCACCGAGGCGATGGCCTACGTGCTCAAGGAGCTCGGTTCGCGCGCGGCGTGCGTGGTGCACGGGCACGGCGGCCTCGACGAGCTGACCACGACTGGCCCGAACCGGATGAGCTATTTCGGGCTGCAGGCCGGGAACGGCAGCGTCGTGACCGAGATGGTCTACCCGGGCGATCTCGGCTTTAGCCTGGCAGATCGCGCGACGTTGGTGGGCGGCGACCCGGCGGAGAATGCGCGCATCACGCGTGATGTGCTCTCCGGCATCGACCGTGGCCCGCGTCGCGACGTGGTGCTGCTCAATGCCGCGGCAGCGCTGTGGGTCGGCGGCATGGCGGCCGACCTGCCGGCTGGCGTGGCGCTCGCCGCAGAGAGCATCGACAGCGTCGCGGCATTGGGCTGCCTGGAGAGATTGATTGCTTTCAGCCAGCGCCTTGCCGCGTGACCGTCACTGTGCACGGGAGGAGTGAGATGGACAGATCGATCGAGCGGCCTAGGCGCGTCTTTTCGGGCATCCAACCCTCGGGCACGCTGACGATCGGCAATTACCTTGGCGCGATCCGGCAGTGGGTGGCCGAGCAAGCAGAGAAAGAGAACTATTTCTGTATCGTCGACATGCATGCGATCACCGTGCCACAGGACCCAGCGTTGCTTCGACACAAGACGCGCGAACTGGCGGCGATCTATATCGCGTGCGGGATCGACCCCGAGGTGAGTACGATCTTCGTACAGAGCCACGTCCGTGCCCACGCCGAGTGCTGCTGGATCCTGAACTGTATCACGC
>Ga0315553_10004347_pt1 | contig 10682 bp, 7 predicted proteins | sample SalMarSW160140MG_FD_203099 | JGI IMG/M metagenome (GOLD analysis project Ga0315553, IMG submission 203099) | Salt marsh sediment microbial communities from the Plum Island Ecosystem LTER, Massachusetts, United States - Salt Marsh Sediment SW1601-40 ... | reverse complement strand
CGCAGCGCGCCGCATACGCCGGGTCGAGCGCATGCTCCATGTCGATGAAGGCGCATACTCCACCCATCCGCTGTGCTTCGGCGACGATGTGCTGCGCCAGCGTGGTTTTGCCCGAGGCTTCCGGACCGTAGATCTCCGTCACCCGCCCGCGGGGGATGCCGCCCACGCCCAGCGCAAGGTCAAGCGATAGCGAGCCTGTCGGTATCGCTTCCACTTCCAGATGATGCGCTTCCCCCAGCCGCATCACCGCACCGTCTCCATAGCGCTTTTTGATTTCGGTTACTGCAGCTTCCAGCGCCTTGTCACGCTCACCTGCCATAATTTCTGCCCTATTCATGTGTGGCTCAGGATGAATTCTTGGGAATTACAGGAGTCTACTCGAGATCAAGATGGCTTGCAAGCCATACCTCTCAAGCGTGCATTTTCCTGGCTGATTCAACACCCTTCTTAATTTGACACCTCTCCAGAGCTGCATTTTTTGTATCGATGCGTCTCAAAATATCCATGACGGATTAAAAAAAGCGGTGGAGATCTCCACCGCTTTTAATAATGACTGCCCCGCCATGCCGTGTGCTGCTTGATTTTGAACCTGCTTTTGCAGGCGGGATCCTACCAGTGACTTTCGCCTTGGCCGAAGCCTATCGCGTTACCCACCAGACAACGAACCCCATTTATCAAGTGTTGGCTCAAAATCTTTTGCTGCATCACGAACACAGCAGGGACTTATATTGGTATACCACGTTCAATTGTAGTTGGCAATATTTCACCGTTTTTCCTCGTCAATAATTCTCAAATGAAGCTCATTCAATTGATTAGGCTCAGCCGGCGAGGGGGCATCTGCCATGACATCGCGCGCTGCTTGATTCTTCGGGAAAGCGATAACATCGCGAATATGTTCCTCTCCAGCAAAGACGCGAACAAGCCGGTCGATCCCCGGCGCGATGCCGCCGTGGGGTGGAGTCCCATATTCAAATGCCTCGAGCATATGGCCAAATCGTTCCTGAGCGACATAAGGCTCAAGACCAATTAAAGCAAATACCTTCTCTTGCAATTTTCGGTTGTGGATACGGATGCTCCCACCACCAACCTCCAACCCGTTGAGAACCATGTCATATTGTTGGCCGCGCGCTTTACCGGGATCAGTGTCTAGCCACGAAATGTCCTCTGGCATCGGCGCAGTGAAGAGGTGATGACTCGGATCCCAGCGCTTCTCATCCTCATTCCATACCACAAAGGGAAAATCGATCACCCAAGCGAAAGCGAGAACCTCAGGATCCAGCAAACCCAGCCGCTCGCCAAGGTGAACGCGCAAACGCCCCAGGGATTCAAATACAACCTCCGGCGTATCGGCTACAAACAGGAGCAGATCGCCGGGTTCGGCTTCCAGCCTGTGCAGCAAAGCTTTGATCCGGTCCTCCGCGAGGAACTTTGTGAAGGAAGACCGGTGCTCCCCTTTCTCATCAAGCGCCAGATACGCTAAACCCTTGGCTCCAAATTGCGAGACGAAAGCTGTCAGTTCCTCGATTTCCCTCCGGCTATAACTCCCAGACCCTTTTACATTTAAGCCTCGGACTTCTCCACCCTTCTCAATCGCTTTTTCAAACACCTGAAAACCCGACTCCACCGCCAGATCCGTCACGTCTTTCAACTCCAGCCCAAAACGGATATCCGGCGCATCTCGCCCAAAGCGCTCTAGTGCCTCGCCATATGTAAGTCGAGGCCAGGGTTTTTGCAGCAGCTTTCTCTCAGGAAGCAGCTTCTCCACCATTGTGGTGAACAGCTCTTCCGAAAGCGCCATCACGTCCTCACGATCGATGAAGGACATCTCGAGATCCAGCTGTGTAAACTCCGGTTGGCGATCTCCACGTTGATCTTCATCACGGAAACAGCGGGCGATTTGGAAATAACGCTCAACACCTGCAACCATTAATAGCTGCTTGAGCTGTTGAGGCGATTGCGGTAAGGCAAAGAACTCCCCCGGGTGAACGCGGGAGGGGACCAGGTAATCCCGCGCACCTTCAGGTGTGGTCTTGAAAAGAATCGGGGTCTCCACTTCCCAGAAACCACGTTCGCTGAGGAAATCACGGATGTACTTGACCACCTTATGGCGAAGATGCAGGTTGCCCTTCATGCGCTCGCGTCTGAGATCCAGATATCGATACTTCAGGCGGACCATTTCGTCAACTTCCGTCTCTTCGTTGATCGCAAACGGAGGCGTTTTCGCCGGGTTTAGGACGACGATCTTCTGGGTTTCCACCTCGATCTCCCCGGAAGGAAGATCGGGATTCGCCATTCCCTCCGGTCGGCGCCGGACAACCCCCTCGATTTGCAGCACCCATTCATTGCGGATCTCAACCGCAGTTTCATGCACATCAGGGGATATCTCTGGATTGGCGACGATCTGTGCTACTCCCGAGCGATCGCGCAGGTCGATAAAGGTCACACCACCGTGATCCCGGCGTCGATTCACCCACCCAGCAAGTGTCACATGCTCGCCAATATGATCCGATCTCAGCTCGCCGCATTCATGAGTCTTAAGCATCGTGCCTCCATACTAAAAAAAACACACCGCCCGGTCTCGGTGACATCGGGCGGCGGTGGGTTCATACTTCTGTCCGTTTACTTCATCAACGAACCCCACACCCGATGTCGATTCGGATCGGGGTTATTGTTCAGGACAAGTAAGCATGAACCTTGTACCACCATGTAGCGATTATAGCATCCTTAACAATAAGCGGGCAACGCAGCTCGTGCAACTTCAATCAATCAGGCCCTCACCTTCGTCCCGTGGTTATCTCCCTCTGATCATGTCGAGATCATCAGGAGTGTCGATATCGAGCATTGCCGACTGCCCCCCTGGCACTGTTTCGACACGATACATCTTGTATAACGCTCGTCCCCCTTCATCACCGCGAATCTTACTGAGTGCTTTGAACGTTGCACGGTCGAAAAGAACAGGGTTTCCCCATCTCTCACCGGTCCAAGGCGCCACGATCGGCTCCAACGACTTGCGATGGGTCTCCACCAAGGTACGAACAAGATCAGCGTCAACAAGGGGCATATCCGCCAGGAGAAAAACTGCGCCATCAACATTAGACGCCAGCATTTTAAGCCCTGCGCGCACGGAGCTGCTCTGCCCTTCAGCCCAGTCGGGGTTGGTGGTAATTTGAACCGGAATCTGGCCTATTGCCTCTCTTACAGCCCGTCCATCTGCACCGAGCACAACGACAATCGGGTCGAGTCGCGCATCTCGCGCCGCCCGGACTGACCTTCGGATTAAAGCTTCACCATCCCAAACTTCTAAAAGCTTCGGTCGGCCAAAGCGCTGCGATCCGCCTGCCGCTAATATTATCCCTGCAGTCCGCCCATGAACTTCTACAACCGGGTCTGCCTGTCGCACCTGAGCCAAAATGACCGATCCGATGCTCTCGGTCTCCAGGCTTAGTTCGGCGATTTCACATCCCTGCTCCGCCGCTTTCTGCGTTTCAGCCTTATTCAGAATCACTCGCACCTGCGCGCTCTGCGGCACTGCTTTTAACGATCCATTCCTGTGTGTCAGAATCCCAGCCACGTCCGCTGGCAGTAGGATATGGTCTTGCCGATGCTCCAATAGTGCTCCTACGAGTTCTGGTCGATAAACTAAATCGTCTTCCAGCTTTTGCCCAATAACGTCAAGACCGATCACTGGGACGACGATATCAACAACCTCAGGTATAACCGGTTCATGCTCCGCAGGCGCTTTCAATGAGCAGCCTCGAGCACCATCCGCCTCAACCAGAACCACGGCACCCGAAGCAGCCGCCAATGGCAGCAAATCCGCAAGCAAATCTTCCGGAGGCGCGGTCCACTTCGGCTCTTCGGACCATCGTTCTCCAGTAACGATCACGGAGCTATGCTCATGAAGAAGCGCGGGGAAGAGACTCACATTCTCCTTTGAGCGAAGGATGAGATGCCTGACAGCAAGATCGGTTTGATCCAGCGCTAATTTTGTGGTTGTTGTGATGAGAACAGGGGTCTGAGGCGTTAGTTCTTCGATCAGCCGACGGATGCTCGCAGATTTTCCACCAGCGCCAACGAAAGCCACGATCTGCCCCGGAGAAATGCGCAGGGCTTTCGTCAATTCCATCTCACCCGCTCAACAATCTTCGTATAGTGGGCTGTGAGAGCAACGCTTCGAGCACCCCGCCGCCGACGGCGAGTGATTTATCTGAAATCGAGAAGCAATAGGAAGGTTCACCTCGTGGATCCAGGTCACCAATTTTCGCCGCTGCTTCAACCTGCGCGCCGTCATGCACCAACCCTCGCAGCGCGCCATCGAAGAGCGCCTCGACCGCTACACTACCAACACGGACGATCTCATCTCCAGCTTTTAACATGGAGCCGATCTCCTTGCCGCCATCTACAAGCCCGCGGACAGGTGCCCGTAGAACCCGGTCGACGTCGAATCCAGCCACCGCTTCAGGGACTTTCGTATCAGGTTCAGCGCTCCCCTGCCAGATAACACGCCCCATATCGTGCCCCCGGTTAGTCTCAATCACTACGTGACAATTGACCCCGGCCATGAATCCTGGTCCAAGTCCTATTGTGAATATTGATGAAGCCAGAGTCGTCTCTGGCGGAGTTTTAAGCATGCGTCCGTCGACAAGAGCTGACGCGTTGATTTGTTCACACAGGTTCGCCGCAGGGTCAATAAGCACCGGAACGACGCCCGCGGAGCGAAGCTGTGGGACTTGTGTTGAATCGGAGGCGAAGACGCCCCGGACTCCCCCCACCTCGATCTCTCCCTCATACACAGCCTCGGCAAAGGCGACACGCCGCCGGACAGCGAGGGGCTGCTGAATCTCGAGTACGACGATGTCGAATCCACAACGATGCAGGCGAACCGCGACCCCTGTCGCCAAGTCGCCTCCACCTCGAATAATGATGAGTGGTCGCTCCATTGCCACGTTTATTGGATCTTTCCCATACCACGCAGGACTCGTTCTGGGGTTAGTGGAAATGAGTCAAACCAGGTGCCGAGGGCATCATGCACCGCGGCGATGACGGCCGGCGCTAATGGGATAAAAGGCATCTCTGCCATCCCCCGGGCTCCCCAGGGTCCAATGGGATCGGGATACTCCAAGACCAGCGATTCGACCTTTCCCGGGATGTCCAACACAGTGGGAATGAGATAGGTCGAAAGCTGCCCGGTCTGGACGAAGCCCCCCTCCTGTTTAAAATCCTCTAGAATTGTATAGCCAATCGCCTGAACAACGGCACCTTCGATTTGTCCTTCAACTTGCTGTGGGTTAATCGCCTGCCCCACATCATTGGCCGAGATGACATCAACGACGCGGATTACACCGGTCTCCATATCCACCTCAACCGAGACTGCTTGCGCAACATAACCATAAGCGAAATTAGGCTCTGATTTGCCTGTTTTCGGATCAAGAGGTGTCGTCGCTGGCGGACGATACTGATAAAAAGCGACAGCCGGTCGGTCTTCATCCCTCCATTTTTCCAGTGCTTGTTCAGCCGCGCCCCGGATTGCATTCCCTGTCATGAAGGTCAATCGTGAGGCGGACGCGGATCCCGAATCACCTGTTTGCGCTGTATCAGAGACGATCAGGCGGACCTTCTCGATCGGGACACCGACCGCCTCTGCGGTCATCTGAACCATTGCCGTATGCGCCCCTTGCCCAACATCCGCCCCTGCATGATGGAGGACGACTTCCTCAATCTCTGACACGCCGTGCAATTCAATCTCCGCCGAGCACTGCTCAGGTGCACCAAACGAGAAACCAACATTCTTAAAGCCACAGGCGAAACCTACACCATGGCGGATGTGTGTTTTTTGTGTATCACCAGGGGATTTAGACTCAGGTTTAGCCCAACCACTCGCTGTATGTTTCCAACCGGCTCTTTCTGCCGCCTTCTCGACGACTATATCGATGCTTACACCCTTCGGTAGGGGCGTACCCACAGAGAGAAGAGACCCTTCTCTCAACAGGTTCCTAACCCTGATTTCCACCGGATCGATCCCGAGCGCTTCCGCCAGCTTGTTCATCTGCCCCTCGGCAGCAAAGGCCCCCTGGGGTCCTCCAAAACCGCGGAAGGCGCCGCCAGGAATGTGATTTGTATAGACGGAATATGTATCTACATGGACGTTCGGAATCTCATACGGACCGGTGCACATCAGGGTTGCATTCCCAAGGACCTTGGTGGAGGTGTATGCGTAGGCGCCACCATCCTGGATCACATCAACCTCTGCAGCAGTGAGAAGACCGTCTTTCGTGGCGCCCCATTTCGTTCTCAAGACGAAGGGATGCCGCTTGTGATGACCGAGGATCGATTCCTCACGGGACCAGATGATCTTCACCGGTCTGTCGATGCCCTGCTGGTGCAGACGATAAACAGCAAGAGCCAAAGCGATTTGGATCGACATATCCTCCCGCCCGCCGAATGCTCCTCCAATCGCTGGGTAGATCACACGAATCTGATCCGTCGGCAGCCCCAGTGCGTGGGCTATCTGTTCCTGGTCTTTATGCGTCCATTGTCCAGCGGCTTCGATCGTCACCCGCCCTTCCTCATCGATATAACCTATCCCCGCTTCAGGCTGCAGATACGCATGCTCCTGAGAAGGGGTATGGTATTCCCCCTCGATGATCACATCCGCTGCCTCAAAACCTACATCAAGATCCCCTTTCCGAATCTGGTAATGACAGAAGACATTGCTTCCACTGTCGGGGTGGATGAGGGAGCTTGATTCACGCATCGCTTCCAGTGGATCTAGAATCACTGGCAAGTCCTCATATTCCACCACAATGTGATTGACCGCCTCCTCGGCGATCGCTTCCTGGTCTGCAACAACCAGCGCGACCTGGTCACCTATGAAGCGGATCCGATCTGCATATGGTTTGGAGGACCCCGGACCACATAATACGGGCTGATCGGGCAGGATGAGACCATACTCGTTTACAGGCACATCCTTGGCGGTGAAAACCGCCAGCACACCGGGGATGGATTCAGCAGAGGTTGTATCGATCTTTATTATGCGTGCGTGAGGTCGACCCGCAAAGAGAATTTTCATATACGCCTGGTTGGGCAGGTTGATATCCCCCGGATAAAGGGTTTTCCCAGTGACTTTTCCTACGGCGTCGATGCGTCGGATCGATTTCCCAATCACAGACATTAGATGCTCCAGGTCATTGTTATTTCTGGCGACAAATAAATCCTCTTTGTGGATGACCTGCGGTGCCCTAGGATCTCTGTCGCTCCAATTCAAGGTCGAAAATACGTCGCAAAACCGCGGTGCTTATGGCGTAGGTTGGGTCCATACCGAAATAGGACAACGAGCCGGCTCCCAGATTCTTCCCTCGGGTCAAGGGAGTATCGGATGCGTAGTGGAGGATTCCAAGATCAAATGGGAGTCCATACAGGTTGACGATCTCATTTACCGGATATCGTTTTGGACGGAAGAGTTCATACACAGCCGATAAATATGGGCTAGCCTCCATTTCGATGTCCGTATAACCCTCACGGTAAAACACATCCATGTAGCGCGGCGTTTGCAGGAATGTGCCCAGTACACTCACGGCTTTCTGGTTATCTAAAACAGTTCCATAAACCAGGTCGTCGCGAAGATCGGCTGCAGTGAAGTTATTCTCGAAGAGATATGTGTTGCGTGAATGCTCGTCATGAATAACCGCGGGGATCATCACGTCACCAATGACACCGTTCAGAATCGCCGCCTTGCCCACGACATAGACTCCGCGCAATTCTCCAAACCGTGTGGCAGCATTGGAGAGGATAAGATAAGCTGCCATCCCCAGAGGATAGTCAATGTTCATAACAATCGCGTCAGAGTCTTTAAGCCGATCGAGGTCCTCATGCTGGAGCCGAGGGTCGATCCAATCGGCGCGTATATGTTTGAGCTCGATAAGCTGAGCCTCAACATCGAATGCATGTTTGTTCAGAACGCGTACGATCCCAGCTTCTCTTTCAGCTTGCGCACGTTGACTGTGTGCTTTTTTACCCTGCTTCGACCGCACATACTTCTTAAGTGTGTAGTAAAGGAAATTCTCCCGACTTGAAGGGATCTGTCTGGATTTGATCACTTCCCACTCTTCCAGGAGGTCATGGCAATCCGGTTGCTGCAGGTAACTGACTAGCTCCTCTTCATGGCGGAGCGCATAACCGCTGATTAAGTTAACAATACTGTGGGCGTTACTGGAAACGAAATAAACCGGCCGTTGCAGGATGGAAGGCATCGCTTCCTCGACACCTTCCCACCAAATATGGATCGCCTGGCGGTAATCATTCAACGAACCTGCTAAGAGGCGGATATTTAACCGTTTCTCTTTCGAGGCGATTGCGTTGAGCATCGCCCAGAACGACTCGCCCCAGGCCTCGTGCAATCGCCTCAAGTCGTCGGCATTGATCGCCAGCCCAGCAGCTAAAACTGCAAGCCCATCATCGCTATCGAGCGGGTCTTTTAGAAATGTTCTTACCTGCTCACCTTGTAACAGGCGATGAAGTTTATTCCACTCGATTTGGTAGGCTGTTAAGAGCGGAACCATATCGTCGATATCAGAGCCGCTTGCGATGTAACAGGCAAGTGTATCTTTCCCATCGAAGAAACTCCTCCGACGGCGAGCCTGCGCCACAGCTGGCTTCCACTTCTCGACGTTCCCAAATCCCTTATTTACGAAAACAGCCTGGCTTTGACCAAGCACAACCCGCTCCACATCCACGATGCAGGGGGGGAGACGAAGGGAACTGTATATGAGCGCCGATATATCCGGGACGACGGAATGTGCATCCGGATGAAGAGATGAGCCCATGTTTGCATGTACTTCCTCGAGCGAACGCACTCGCACGTCCATTGTGGACCGTAAAAGCGAGTAATAAGTCCGCATATAAAGCTCAATTTCTTCAGAGCCTGTTCGTGGCACTGTTCTATCCATATACAAACCTCAATAAAACTTGCGCTTCTTTTTCTCGATACGCTCCTTGCGTCTCTTACGTCGCTCAGCTTTCCGATCGACAGGGGCATCGGTTTCGCCATGTCGAATAGGAAAGGCCATCGCGTAGATAACGCTGAGAATCGCGTAGCTTAGAAGGGTGAAAAGAATTGCCACGATGATCTTGATCAGTAGGCCACCACCCAGAAATGGAGCGAATTTGGGATAAATAGCAGCACGCGGGATGTAGATCCAGCCATTCTCAGCGTTGGCGCGCAGAAACCAAGCAGCGAAGGAATAACCAGCGACGGTGAATAACGCAATCAGGATTAATCCCACCCCTCTCCACTTGGGATCTAACCGTCCTTTTTTTTCTCGCTCCTTATCGAGAGCTCTAAAGCGGTAGGAATCTCTCCCCATGCCGGCATCCTCCTCCTCGGTTCGCTAAGAACCAGAGACTCTTGCGGTTAACTCCCGGGTGGGAATATCCATTAACAACTATTCTCCGAACAATATTGTATGGGATTCCTTACGCCTCAGAATCCTGATGCATCCGTTCGGCGGCACGCTCGAAAGCAGTGAGTATCTTATAGTAACCAGTGCAGCGGCACAGGTTACCAGTAATCGCCTGCTGGATCGAAAAAAGATCGGGATCGGGTTGTTCTTCGAGCAGTTTCGCACCCGCCATCAAGAACCCCGGTGTACAGTAACCACATTGCACCGCACCTTCATCTATAAAAGCTTGCTGTAACGGATGAAGTTTGTCGTCCTGACTAAGCCCTTCGATCGTAACGATCTCAGCTCCATGAGCCCGCGGTGCTGGCACCATACAAGCCATTACTGCAACACCGTCGAGATAAACCGTGCAAGCACCGCATTCACCTTCCGCACAGCCCTCCTTCGTACCGGTGAAACCCCCTTCCTCACGCAAAAGACGCAGGAGGGTTTTATTAAATCCGCTCTTGAAGCTATGCGGTTTCCCATTGATGGTCGTCTCGATCGCCACGTCCTGATGGTGTTCCATGGAGTTCGAAAGTGGTTGAACCGGACTAAATCCTGACCTTCCCCTCAGCATTACCGGATTCTCAGGGAAGCCCTCTCGCTCGCTGCCAATATTGATTTGCCGTAACGCTCGGAGTGTGCAGACTCGGACTATTTCCTGGCGGTACACCGCGCTTCCCCGTAAATCGTCAATCGGGCGAGCTGCAAGCGCAGCGAGTTCGGCAGCCTTCTCGATAACCTCAGGCTGGAGCTCCTTGCCTACCAAGTAGGTCTCTGCCTCCGTTGCGTGGATGATCGTCGGTGCCACAGAGCCAAGTGTGATTACCGAGTGTTCAATCCGCCCTTCCACAATCAACAGAACAACAGCTGCGTTTACAACTGAAATCGCCTGTGCATTACGCAATCCGAGTTTGATAAACGTGGTTCTGGCATTTTCGGCAAGGACCGGGAAGGCGATATCAGTCAGCAGCTCCCCGTCCTTCATCACTGTTTTTCGGACGCCGGTGTAGAAATCTTCCATCGGTACTGTGCGTTCCCCATCTGCGGAGAGTAAAGTGAGACGTGCTCCCAGTGCCATGAGCGGTGGGATGGTATCGTTGGCTGGCGAGGCGGTGATGATATTCCCGGCGACCGTTCCGCGATTGCGGATTTGGGGTGCTCCCACCTGCCAGCAGGCTCGTGCCAGCGTGAACGCCCTCTGTTGAATGAGCTCTGACCCTGCACAATGGTTGTGTGTCA
>Ga0315553_10004346_pt1 | contig 10683 bp, 9 predicted proteins | sample SalMarSW160140MG_FD_203099 | JGI IMG/M metagenome (GOLD analysis project Ga0315553, IMG submission 203099) | Salt marsh sediment microbial communities from the Plum Island Ecosystem LTER, Massachusetts, United States - Salt Marsh Sediment SW1601-40 ... | reverse complement strand
GCGCTCCAGGACGAGGAGGTGGGGATCTTCGCCATGCCCGCAACCGGGGAGCTCGACGAGGCACTGGATGAGATGGCGGCCCCTGAAAGCGATCCGGAAGCGGTCCCCGAGCCCGTAGAGGAGACCGAGCCCGAAGAAGAGCCCGAAGCAGAGCCGCAAGCGCCGATGGTCGCGGCGGCCGAACCCGAAGAAGAACCCGAAGCAGAGCCGCAGGCGCCGATGATCGCGGCCGAGCCGGCACCGATCCCTGAATCGGCCTCGGCTTTCGAGGTGCAGGTCGAATCCGAAGCCGAGCCGCAAGAACCGGTCGGCGAGCCGACCGAAGAAGAGCCGACCGAAACCGAGACGGTGGAAACCGAGACGGTCGAGATGACCGAACCGGTCGCGACGGCCGACGCCGAATCAACACCGGACACAACAGAACCCATGGTCGCCGACTTCGACGCGACCGACGAGGAGGCGCTGGCCGCGATCGGCGTTCCGGGCGCCTCCGCGCAGCCTGACCGGGAAAGCCGCGAGGGACCGCCCGACACCGGCCCCATCGCCGCCCTGGCGGCATTGGCCGCCGGCGGCGCCCCGAAAAAATCCACGCCGCCCGCCGAGCCCCAGCGGGACACCGAGGATGGGGGCGAGGCCGCGCCGCTCGAAGCGGCACCCATGGAATCCGAACCGTCCCTCGCAACCGTCGAAGAGCCGGCCGCAGCCGTCGAAGAGCCGGCCGCGGACATGTCGGAGGACGCCGAGGCGCCTGTCGAGCCGCTGTCGGAAGCGCCTCAGCCCGCCGGGATGTCGGCCCCATTCGTGACCGGGACGCGAGATGAGGATCTCGACACATTCCAGGCGGACCAGGCCGACTACGAACCGGAAGACGCCGAAGCCACCGAAGCCACCGAAGCCACCGAAGCCACCGAAGCCATCGAATCCGCCGAAGCAAATGCGAGCGCGGAAATGGCGTCGGCCGGCGACGAAGGCGCCGACACGCTGTTTCTCGCCGGCGACATGCCGGCCATTCCCGGCGAGGCCGGCGAGGAGCCGGTCCAGCCCGCCGCCTCTTCCATCACCGAAGTCGACGCCGAATCCGCTCCCGCCGACGAAGCCGCCGCATCCGCCGTCGCCGCCGAGGACGCCGAAACCGCCCCCCGTTTCGGGCAGTCGACCGCTCACATTGCTGCCCACATCAGCGCCAATCATCAGCGCGTTTCGCTGATTGCGGCGGCCGACGACAGCCGCGAGGACCGCACGATCGCCCTCAACATCGCCGTGGCGCTGATCGACCAGGGCCTGTCGGTGGCGCTGGTCGACGCCGGCGGCGTCGGTGAGGAAGGGGACGGGCCGGGCCTGACCGATCTCGCCGCCGGACTTGCCGATTTTGGCGACGTGGTGCAGCGCGTCGAGGAACCGGGGCTTTACTACGTGTCATGGGGGCGCCAGGAAGAGCTCAGCAACGACTCCGAGCGCATCGGTATGCTCATCGAGGCGCTCGGCGAGCTGCACGACCATATTCTGATCACCTGCGGGGCGATGGGCGACAGCTCGTCGCTGGAGATGTTCGCCGAGGCGGGCATGCCGCTGGTCCTGGCCAGCAAGGCCGAAACCACGATCGAACAGATCACCCGCATGAGCAATCAGGCGCGGGCGGCCGGCTTCGGCCCCGTATCGCTGGCGCGCCCCGGCGAGGCCAAGGCCGAGGTCGCCTAGTGCATGCCAAGCGCCGCCGTTCGCGGGCGGCGCCCTGAGATGCGCTACGGATTGTACGGCTTTTTGTTCGAGGTGCTCGCGGCCTTCGGCCTGCCGGCGCTGGTGCGTCCGCTCTCCCGCTGCAAGGGGGTGATCCTGACCTTGCACCGGGTCATGCCGGGCGCCCCGCCGTCCTTCTCCCCGAATTCCATCCTGCGCGTCACCCCCGAATTCCTCGACAAGGTCATCGTCGCCGCCCGCCGCCGGGCGCTCGACCTTGTCAGCATGGACGAAGCGGTCGCCCGCATTCGGCGGTCCGGCGAGACCCGCAAGTTCGTGGCGCTCACTTTCGACGACGCCTGGCGCGACAATCTCGAATTCGCCCTGCCGATCCTGAAGAGGCACGAGGCCCCGTTCACGCTCTATGTCCCGACCGGCTTCGTGGACGGGGTGGGGGAGGTGTGGTGGCAGGCCCTTGAAGACGTCATTGCCGCCCAACGGGCGATCGCGGTCGATCTGGGCGACGGCATCTCGTATCTGGAAGCGGAAACGACCGAGCAGAAGAACCGCGCCTTCACCCGCATCTACCGCCACATGCGCGAAATCCCCGAGCCGGACCGGGTGGCGCTGATCCGCGACCTGGCCGGCAAGTACGGCCTCGACCTCGCCGCCCACTGCCGCGCCTTGATCATGGACTGGCCCGAACTCAAGCGGTTTGCCGACGAGCCGCTGTGCACGCTGGGCGCCCACACCGTCTATCACTACGAGCTCGCCAAGCTCCCCGAGGCCGAGATGCGCCGGGAAATCGATCAGTCCGCCGAGGTGCTCAAGGCGCAGTTCGGGCGTCGGCCGAAGCACCTGGCCTACCCGATCGGCGCCCCCGTCGCCGCCGGTCCCCGCGAATTCGTCGCCGCCGGCGAGCTCGGCTTCGAAACCGCCGTCACCACGCGCCCCGGCGGGCTCTACAACGAGCACGCCGCGCATCTAACCGCCCTGCCGCGGGTCTCCCTCAACGGCCGCTTCCAGAAGGCGCGCTACATCGACACCTTCCTCACCGGCGCCCTGTTCACCGCCTTCGCCGGCGGCCGGCGTCTCAACGTCGATTAGGCCGGCCCGGGCCCGCTGCCGGTTTTTTTCCCTCGGTCGTCCCGGCTCGGCGCCTGCATCCAGGCGATTGCCGCCGCCGCCGGCACGAACCAGCCGAGCCCGGCGACCGCGAAGTAGCCCGTCAGAAGCCACCACGGTGCCCCCGTCAGCCAGCGCTCGTAGACGAGCGTCGCGCCGAGGGCCCACACGATAACGATGCCGACAAGCATCGGCACTCCGATCAGCTTGCGCGTGCGCTGCTGCACTCCGACGGCCCCCGCCCCAAGTCCCCGCGATCCAAAGTCCCCGCGATCCAAAGTCCCCGCGATCCAAAGTCCCCGCGATCCAAAGTCCCCGCGATCCAAAGCTCCGGCAGTGATTGCATGCCGGCGCGCCCCGCATTACCAGTTCGGCGGGTTTGGGCACAATCGGAGCGTGGTCGTGGACAGGACGGGGCAGGGCATCTCGGAGGCCTCGGAGGCCGACCGATTGCGCCCGGTGCGCCTCTGGCTGTGGGTCGTCGCCGCGCTGGTCCTGGCCATGGTGCTGGTGGGCGGCATAACGCGCCTGACCGATTCCGGGCTTTCGATCACCACCTGGCGGCCGATCTCGGGCATCCTGCCGCCGTTCAGTCCCGCCCAGTGGTGGGCCGAGTTCCAAGCCTACCAGCAGATTCCCGAATTCCGGCTCGTCAATCCGGACATGAGCCTGGCCGAATTCCAGTCGATCTACTGGTGGGAGTGGGGCCACCGCTTCCTCGGCCGCCTGATCGGGGCCGCCTTCCTGATCCCGTTCGTCGTTTTCCTGGTGCAGCGGCGCCTGAGTTGGACCCTGGCACCGGCGCTGGCTGGCCTGTTCGTGCTCGGCGGGCTGCAGGGCGGGCTCGGCTGGTGGATGGTCACCTCGGGGCTGGCCGAACGCACCGACGTTTCGCAATACCGGCTGGCCGCCCATCTGGCGGCCGCCCTGACCCTCTTTCTCGCCCTGATCTGGGTCGCGCTGCGCATCCGCCCGGCCGCCCGAACCGACGCGCCGGGCGGGCTTGCCTGGCCGGTGGCGGGGCTCCTGGCGCTGGTGTTTGTCCAGATCGTTGCCGGCGCCTTTGTCGCCGGGCTCGACGCGGGGCTCGCCTACAACACCTGGCCGCTGATGGACGGGGCGCTCATTCCCGGCGGGCTGGGGGTCCTCACGCCGGCCTGGCGCAACCTGTTCGAGAACACCGCGACCGTGCAGTTCGACCACCGCGTGCTGGGCTATGGGCTCGTCATCGCCGCCATTTCCCTGGCCTGGCTCGCCCGCCGCCGCACCGGCTGGCAGGGGATGCACCGCTTCGCGCCGCTGATCGCCGGCCTGGCGCTCGTCCAGGCGGGGCTCGGCATCGCCACGCTCGTGCTTGCGGTTCCGCTGGCGCTGGCCGTGGCGCACCAGGTCACCGCCTTTGTGCTCGCGGGTACCTCGATCGCCTATCTCGAAGGGCTCACCCGCTCATCTTCGGTATCATGATACCGTGACCCAACCCCTTGAAATCCGGCGGCAATCATTATCGGCTTGACGGCGGCGAGCCCCTGGCATAGGACCGCGCCGGCCCGCTCGGGACAATCACGGCGACGGACACACCGACCAACATGAAGACCTACTCGGCCAAGCCGAACGAAATCGAAAAACAGTGGGTGCTGATCGACGGCGAAGATCTCGTCGTCGGCCGGCTCGCCGCGCTCATCGCCACGCGGCTGCGCGGCAAGCACAAGCCCGGCTACACCCCGCATGTCGATTGCGGCGACAATGTCATCGTGGTCAACGCCGACAAGGTCCGCTACACGGGCAACAAGCTCGACGGCAAGCGCATCTATTGGCACACCGGCCACCCCGGCGGCATCAAGGACCGCACGATGCGCCAGATTTTCGAGGGCAAGCACCCCGAACGGGTGCTGGAAAAGGCCGTCGAGCGGATGTTGCCGCGCGGTCCCCTGGGCCGCCAACAGCTGTCGAACCTGCGTGTGTATGCCGGGCCGACCCATCCTCACCAGGCCCAGCAGCCCGAGCCCCTCGACATCGCGGCCCTCAATTCCAAAAACCGGCGGAGCGACTGATGGCCGAAACCGAAACCGTCACCTCCCTGGAGGAACTCGGCAACGTCGTCGAGACCGCCGAGCCGCCGCCGCCGACCTATGTCCAGAAGCTCGACGCCGAGGGCCGCGCCTATGCCACCGGCAAGCGCAAGGACGCCGTCGCCCGTGTGTGGCTGAAGCCCGGCAGCGGCCGCATCGTGGTCAATGGCAAGGAACTCGAAATCTATTTCGCCCGTCCCACCCTGCAGATGATCCTGCAGCAGCCCATCGTCGCCGCCAATCGCGCCGGCCAGTATGACGTCATGGCCACCGTTTCCGGCGGCGGGCTTTCGGGGCAGGCGGGCGCCGTTCGGCACGGCATCTCCCGGGCGCTCACCCACTACGAACCCGATCTGCGTCCGGTCCTGAAGAAGGGCGGGTTCCTCACCCGCGACTCCCGCGTCGTCGAGCGCAAGAAGTACGGCAAGGCCAAAGCCCGCCGCTCCTTCCAGTTCTCCAAGCGCTGATCGGGGTCGGCCGGCCACGCGGGCCGGCGCCTGTTCGCCGCCCTCAGGCCTCCCGCGCCGCCGCCTGTGGTGCGCCCAGGCGCCTCGGCCGCGGCCGGTGGACCGGGGCCGCCGCCAGAACCTCTTCGATCACCTCAATGGCGCGGGCCGTGCCGTCCTCGGCGTTGAGCTTTTCGGCCAGCGCCGTGGCGTTGGCCGCATATGCCCGCGTGCTGTCGAGAAGATGCAGCGCCTCGGCGAGGCTGTCGGTGGTCAGCTTGCGATGCCGCACCGGTTTCGGCCCGCATCCCAGTTCGTAGACGCGCCGTCCCCAATAGGGCTGGTCGACGGTCTGCGGCACGATGAAGGTCGGCCGCCCGGCGATGAGCCCCGCCGCCGTGGTGCCGGCGCCGCCGTGATGGACCACCGCCTTGACGTACGGGAACAGCTTGTCGTGCGGGGCCCGCCGGATCGCGAAGATGTTGGGCGGCAAATTGTCCGAATCGATGCCGCCCCAGCCGCGCGCCACCACCACCCGGCCGCCCCAGCGCGCCACCGCCTGCTTGAGGATTTCGGTATTGCGCGGCGCCCCGAACGGCATCGAGCCGAACCCGACATAGATCGGCTTGTCGCCCGCGGCCAGGAAGTTGCGGAAGCGTTCCGAGGGCACCCAGCCGGTATTGTCCCTGAGCTGCCAGTAGCCGGTGACGTGTGAGGTATGGGGCCAGTCCCTGGGGCGCGGCGAGACGTGCTCGGAATAGGCGTAGAGCGTCGGCAGCCTGTTGCCGTCATTGTCGCGGAACAGCCCCCCGATCCGTCGGGTCTTCAGCCCCATCAGCTCGCGCCTGAGCCGGTTCCGGGGCAAATTGTAGTAGATCTGGCTGACCCCCATCGCGGTGTAGCTCAGCTTGTTGAAGGCCTTGCCGAAGGAAGGGCCGTAGTAGGCGCAGAAGGGGAATTCCGAGGTTGAATTGAGCGGCTGCAGCGCCGCCATGATGGCCGGGATCCGGAGCGCCTCGGCGATATCGATGCCGAAGCTGGTGTTCATGTTCAAAACGATCGCATCGGCGCCTTGCGCCATCTCCCAGGACCCCCGGGCCGCCACGTCGACGATGCGCTGGCCGTCGCGCAGCAGTGCCGGCGCGTTGACCAGCATGTTCTGGCTCATCGCGTTCTCGAACCGGGTCTGGGTCAGGAATTCCTGGATGCTCGCGCCAAGCGAGTGGAACTCGATGTTGTAGCTGCGCGCCATCTCCTGAAAGTCGTCGGGCGCGCCGAGCACGACGTCGTAGCCCTTCTCCTGAAGGGCGACCGCAAGCGCGATATAGGGCTGGACGTCACCTTGCGTGCCTATCGAGGCCATCGCAATGCGTTTGGACATCAAACCTGCACCCTGTCAGACGCCGCACAAAGGAGCATTGCCGCCGCTCCCACGGACCGTTTACATCGCAGATTCGGGTCTGTAGAACGGCTCCTCCCGTCAGAATTTCATCGCACAACCGGATTTCAAGGGCAAGAACGATGGCCGCGAAGCTCAAGGCCGCTCTGCTGGGCGCCTCCGGCTATACGGGAGCCGATCTGTTGCGTCTCGGGCTCAAACACCCGTCCATCGAGTTCGTGGCGCTGAGCGCAAATACCTATGCCGGCCAGCCACTTGCGGCAATCTATCCGCATCTGGACGGCACCGGCCTGCCCGATCTCGTCACCGCCGACAAGGTCGACGGCACCGGGCTGGACGTGGTGTTTTGCGGTTTGCCCCACGCCACCAGCCAACCCCTGGTGGCCGACATTGTGGAAAACAATCCGCAGGTGCGGGTGATCGACATGGGGGCGGATTTCCGCCTCCGCGACCCGGAACTCTATGCGGCCACCTACGGCGTGCCCCACGTCGCGCCGGGGTTGCAGACCGAGGCCGTCTACGGGCTGACCGAGCACAACCGGGAGGCCATTCGCGACGCCCGCATCGTCGCCTGCCCGGGCTGCTACCCCACCGCGGTGCTCCTGGCGCTGTTGCCGCTCATCGCCGGCGCCATTTCGACCGAGGACATCATCATCGACGCCAAGACCGGCATTTCCGGCTCCGGGCGCTCGCCGAAGCAGGAATCGCTTTTCTCCGAGGCCGGCGAGGCGGTCTCGGTGTACGCGGTCGGCAAGCACCGCCACGCCCCCGAGATCGAGCAGGAGCTCGCCGGCGCCGCCGGCAAGGGCCTCCTGGTCAACTTCACCCCGCATCTGACGCCGATGAGCCGCGGGGAGATGATCACCGCCCATGTCCGGCTCGGGGACGCCGAGGATGCGGGCGCGTTGCGCGCCGTCCTCGAACAGGCCTATCGCGACGAGCCGTTCGTGCACGTGGCGCCGGCCGGCCATATGCCCTCGACCGCCCAGGTGCGCGGCTCCAACCATTGCGTCATCAGCGTTTTCGACGACCGCATTCCGGGCCGCGCCATCCTGGTCGCGGTGATCGACAATCTGGTCAAGGGCAGCGCCGGGCAGGCGATCCAGAATTTCAACGTCGCCTTCGGCTTCGCGGAGACCACCGCTCTCGAGCAACTGCCCCTGTTCCCCTAGCCGCCTGCCAAGCCACCGCGAGGTCGCGGCTGCCGGTCGCGTCGCGGCGGCGGGAGACCAACCCATGGCCCATCTCATCACCACCCTCGGCCCCAAATCGCTCGACGAGATCGGGCCGATGTTGCCCCACGAGCATGTCTTCGTCGATCTCAGGACACCCGATCAGCCCGGCTACGCCGAGGCCTCCCCGGACGAGGTCGTGCGCGTCATGTCCCCCCGCATCGAGGAGCTCAAGGCCGCCGGTTTCGGCGCCCTGGTCGAGTGTTCGACAACCGGGGTCGGCCGTCGCGCCGATATTGACATGGCCGTCTCCGAGGCCACCGGATTTCCCATCGTCGTGCCCACCGGGATTTATCGCGAGCCCTGGATCCCGGCCTGGGTGCGGGATGCCACCCCCGCTGCCCTGAGCGAGTGGATGAGCGACGAGCTGGCCGGCGGCATCGAGAAGAGCGGCGTGATCGCCGGCTGGATCAAGCTCAGCGCCGGCGACGACGGCATGACCGAGCTCGAGCGGACCATCCTGGGCGCCGCCGCCCGGGCCGCCAGGGGTCACAACGCGACGATCGGCAGCCACACAATCCGCGCCCGCGTCGTAATGGATCAGCTCGACGTCATCGAGCACGAGGGCTGCGACCCGGCCCGCTTCATCTCGATCCACACCCAGCTCGAGCCCGATTTCGAGCAGCATCTCGCGGTCGCCCGGCGCGGCGCCTGGATCGAATATGACAGCATCGGACGCGACGACGACGACGAACTGATCGCCATGATCTCGCGGGTGCTCGACGCGGGTTTCGGCGACCGGCTGCTGCTCTCCCACGACACCGGCTGGTACGATCCCGCCCAGCCCGGCGGCGGCACCCAACAGCCCTACACCTATCTCGCCGAGACCTTCCTTCCCAAGATGCGCGCGGCGGGCATCGACGAGGCCACCATCGACCGGCTCACCAGGCTCAATCCGTTCAACGCCTTCGCCCGCTGAGCGGCGCGCACCCCACCCCGCGAACCGAGGTGCCGTGCGCTGGCCTAGTCTGCGGGCAGATAGCCCCACCGGCGCAACGCGTAGTCCACCGCCTCGACGAAGTCGGTGAAATCCTGCGTTTCGGTGCACTCGTCATTGGCGCAGATACTGAAATCCTCCCAGCCCGAGACCAGCTTGCCGCCCTTGCCCAGGCCCGGTTTCAGGATCGCCAGCGTGCCCTCATAGATGCCCAGCCGCGCCGCCGCGCCCAATAGTCCGGCGCACACCCCGGCGGTCCATTCCTCGCCGGTCCCGCAGCTTTGAGAATAGCGGTTGAAATCCTCCACGAACAGGAACCGGAAGCGCGGCTCGGCGGAGATCTCGGTGAACGCGCCGTCCCGGAGCGTGAACACGGCCGCCGGCGGCCCCCCGCAGGCATAGCAGTCGAAGGCGTAATGAAAGCGCGGGTCGGGCACCACGAATTCAAGGAGCCCGTCCCCGTCGGCATCGACCGGCGCCACCGTGCCCCCGTCATACATGCCGCCGTCAACCGGCTCGGCGTCTTTCGTGCCGAGATCGATGAGGTAGAGCTGCTCGCAACAATGCGCCCCGCCCGTGTAGGCGCCCACCACCAGCACCGGCCCGGCCGCGTTGCCGATCTCGTAGACCCCGATCTGCCCGTTGCCCATGAAGCCGGCCGGGACCTCGACCGTCAACGGCGCGGCACCGGCGCGCGCGATCGCGTAGGAGACCGTTTCGACCCACTCGTTCCCCTCCGCCCAGCCCAGCGCGACGGTGATCGACGTGCCGTCATAGGCGAACACCCGCCCCTCGGCCTCCGGACCGTTCCATTCGACGGTTTCGTTGAGCGTCAGCGGCGTCGGCGCCGGCTGGCCCAGGGCGGTCCCCGCCGTCACCGCGACGGCCGGCAGCACCGCCATCCATCCTCCCAAGCGCCCGCGCATCCGCCCCGTCCCTTAAGTGATTTGTCACCATCGTGCCGCCATCATGGTCTATAAACAACCACGCGATTTCACGAAGGTCCGACCCCCCATTTTGGGAGGGGAATGTGCATCACGAGTTCCACCGCATCCGCCGGCTGCCGCCGTACGTCTTCGAACACATCAATCCCATCAAGGCGAAGGCGCGCGCCGAGGGCGTCGACATCATCGACCTGGGGATGGGCAATCCCGACCTGCCCACCCCCCAGCACATCGTCGACAAGCTCAAGGAGACGGTCAACGATCCGCGCACCCACCGCTATTCCGCCTCCAAGGGCATCAAGGGGCTGAGGAAGGCCCAGGCCTCCTACTATGGCCGCCGCTTCGGCGTCCGGCTCGATCCCGATACCCAGGTCGTCGCGACGCTCGGCTCCAAGGAGGGCTTCGCCAACATGGCGCAGGCGATCTCCGCCCCCGGCGACGTCGTGCTGGTGCCCAACCCGACCTATCCCATCCACGCCTTCGGCTTCATCATTTCCGGCGCCGTCGTCCGCTCGATGCCGGCCGCCCCGGGCGAGGAGTTCATGGTCGCCCTCGACCGCGCCGTCAGGCACTCGATCCCCAAGCCGATCGCGCTCATTCTCAACTACCCGTCCAACCCCACCGCCTACGTGGCCGACCGCGACTTCTACCGCGAGGTCGTGCGCTACTGTCACGCCCACGGCATCTTCATCCTCTCCGATCTCGCCTATTCCGAGATCTATTTCGAGGGCACGCCGCCGCCCTCGATCCTCGAGATTCCCGAGGCCATGGAGATCGCGGTCGAGTTCACCTCGATGTCCAAGACCTTCTCGATGCCGGGCTGGCGGATGGGCTTCGCGGTCGGCAACGAGCGG
>Ga0315553_10004344_pt1 | contig 10687 bp, 6 predicted proteins | sample SalMarSW160140MG_FD_203099 | JGI IMG/M metagenome (GOLD analysis project Ga0315553, IMG submission 203099) | Salt marsh sediment microbial communities from the Plum Island Ecosystem LTER, Massachusetts, United States - Salt Marsh Sediment SW1601-40 ... | reverse complement strand
CCCGGGTCCCGGCACCGAGGTCCACGTCCAGCTTGGTCGGCCAGACGTGATCGGGGAGCAGCTTCCAGAAGCTGGGGTCTCCGGCTTCGAGCCGCGCGATCGCGACGTCCCGGAGCCGGGCGAGCGTCTCGTCTTCGTCCAGAGCGTTTCGGTGGGCCGAGATCAGCCGGGGAGGCGATCCCTTGGGCCGGCCCGGGCCTGGCCGCCGTCCCGGGCAGGAATCGCCGCTTCTCGTCGCGAATGCTGTCGTCCATCTCACGCCCCCTTTGCAGAGCGAAGGATAAGCGACCGGGCGCGGCGTCGGCGCGCCCGGTGGGCCCGCGGATCTGGTTCCGCTGGGGTGCCGTCCGCCGTCGCGGGTTCCGGCCGTGGCCGCTCCTCGCCGGCTAGGAGAGCGCAACCTAGCGCTCTTCCTCGTCTGCCTCGGCTCTTGCCAACGTGGGGGTCTCCGGTTCGAGCCCGGTCTCGTGCTCCAGGTCCTCGAAGCGCCCTCGGTCCTCGGACCGGGGGCGTATTCGTCCGAGCCTCTTCAGTTGCCCGAGAAGCCCACCTTGATCGTGATCGGGTACTTCTCGAGGACCTTCTGGTAGCGCTGGCCCTCCTGGCCCAGCATCACCGCCATCGGGAGGTGGCGGACGCCGACGTTCACGTCCTCCTGCGGGTTCGTGTAGAGGTTCGTCACGATCGCGCCGCCGGTCTCGGTGACGAGCGCGCCGCTGAAGCCTCCGGTGTAGCCGCGGTCGAAGATCGCGTGCTCGAGCTCGAGGGTGGCGGTCCCCTTGAACTCGTCGATGCGCACGCCGGAGAAGTACTGGTTGAGGGTGTAGATCCGGCTGCGGCGGTTCGAGAGGTGGGCGTCGCCGACCAGGAACGAGAGCTGGTCGATGCCGTCCACGTAGCGACGACCGGCGGCCTTGCCGATCTCGGCGCCGTTCTTTCCGGCGAGGGAGATCGCGGTGTTGAACAGGTCCGCGAGGTCGAAGAGGCCGTCGCTGCGGCCGGGAACGATCATCCCCTTCCAGTAGGCGAAGGTCGGAACGCGGACGCCGCCCTCCCAGCTCGAGCCCTTGCAGCCCCGGAAGGGCGTGCGGCCGTGGGGCGGGACCTCGCACTCGGGACCGTTGTCCGAGGTGACGAAGATCAGGGTGTCGTCGAGCTGTCCCGTCTCCTCGAGCGTGGCGACCAGGCTGCCCAGGACGTCGTCCATGTGCACCATGCAATCGCTGTAGACGGTGCGCGCGCGCGACTTCCCGGCGTAGGCGTCGGTCGGGTAGTTGTCGAAGTGGCAGCCGCGCGTCGCGTGGTACAGGAACCAGGGTCCGTCCTTCTGGGCGCGGCTGCGCAGGAACGCTTCGCTGTAGGCGAGCCAGTCGTCGTCGAGGTGCTTCAGGCTGGAGAGATCGATCTCGTACTTCTCCTCGCACTTCTTCCGGTTCGCGGGCGTGCAGTGCACGTTGGACTTGTCGAAGGGGATGATGTTCATCAGCGCGGTGCGCTTCGGGGAGAGGGCTACCTCCGGGTTGAAGTACTGGTCGCGCCACTCCGTGTACATGTCCGAGACACCAAGGAATCCGTAGTAATCGTCGTAACCGGCGTTCTGGGGCAGCGACTCCTCGTTCTCGCCCATGTGCCACTTGCCGACTCCCTGGGTGGTGTAGCCCAGCTTCTGGAGGATCCGCGGGAAGGTGGTGCTGCCGTCGATGCCGCCCTTCTCGCCGTACATCGGAGGGCGCAGCAGGCCGTGGTGCAGCGGGTTCTGGCCGGTGTGGATGGTCGCGCGCGTCGGCGTGCACGAGGGCGTCGAGTAGGCCGAGGTCAGGATCAGCCCCTGGTTCGCGAGCCGGTCCATGGTGGGCGTCGCGTTGCCCACGGCGGTGCCCCCTCCGTTGAAGCCCGGGTCCATCCAGCCGACGTCGTCCATCAGGAAGATCAGGAGGTTCGGCCGCCGCCCCGTCTTCGCCTGGAGCGCGGCGAGCTTCTCGCGCACCTGGGCTTCCTGGTCCGGGTGCGGGATCACCGGCTCCATGTTGGTCGCCACCAGCGTCGGAAAGTCGGTGATGTACTCGTCCGGGTGGTCGAAGCCGGGCGCCGTGGCCTGACCGGTGACCGAGCCGCGCGTGATGCCCTCCTGGGGCTTCGCCGTGGTCAGGTCCTTGCGGTGCTCGATGATGTGCTCGGCGATGCGATCCTCGATCGCGGTCTTCACCCCCTGCGCACAGGCGGTGAGCGAAACGAGCAGCAAGACGAAGAAGAGACGCATCCCGATCCCCCTAGCGCATAGCGGCGCGGGCGCAGGATAGGCGAACGAGGCGAGATGTCAGGGCGTTGCGGCGGGTCGGGAGGTGCTCAGCGCCTGAGCAGGCACCCCGTCGCGGCGAGCAGCGCCACGAGCCTCTCGCCGAGCCGACGCCCACGGTGCTGGCACCGAGTTCGTGGGCCGAGAAGGAGGTCGAGGGTCTCGCCCGGGGCGAGCGAGTACCCGGGCAGCGCGAGGAACGCATCCAACGCGTCGAGCGAGCTCTCGAGGGGAGGGATGGCGCCGGCTCCCGGGTCAACCCTGTTCCGTGTCGGAACGGGCTCCGAAGCGAAGCGGCGCGCGGCTTGCCCTCAGTCCGCCAGCTTGTCCAGCTCCTCGCGCGCGGTCCGCTTCATCCAGTCGCAGACCAGGCGCTCGCTGTGCTTCGTGCAGGGCATGTCCACGGCGTGCTGGAAGTGGCGGCGGGCGCGCGCCTCGTCGCCGTCGCGCGCCCAGTAGACACCGAGCCCGTACTGGTTGCGCACCGAGTCGGGCGCGAGCCGCGCGGCCTGCTCGAAGTGCTCGAGGGCCGCGTCGTCGTCGCCGATCGGCCACGGGGCCACGAGGTAGAAGCTGGCGAGCAGCGTGTCGCCAAGGGCGTCGTCGTACTTCGGGTCGAGATCGATCAGCCGCTGGGCGTTGGTCCGGTACTCGTTGCCCGATCCCTCGAGGATCGAGCGGATGATGCCCAGGCTCGAGGCGTAGAACATGTAGGAGGTGGCGAGGGCGGAGGCGGCCTCGATCGACTCCACGCGCAGGGCGTGAGCCTTGCGGGCGTTCTCCAGCGCCCGCGGCGCGAGCTCGGCCCACAGCGCGCGGTTGGCCTCGGTGTCCTGGAGGCCATCCACCAGGGGCAGATTGGCGTTGGTGCGGATCGCCATCGTCTGATTGAGCGCCTGCGCCGTGCCCAGACGCGCCTCGAAGCTCTCCGGATCCTGGGCGACGCGCGCCTCGTAGAGCTCGGCCGCCCGCAGCGCGTCCTCCGCCTTTCCGCTCTCCATCAGCCACTGGGCCTCGTCCGTCCGGGCGCCGGCGGCGGGGCCGAGCGCCACGCCCAGGGCGAACCCGGAGAGCGCCAGAAGGATTCGTCGCGACATCGGAGGGCTTCCTAGCGCATCCGTCGTGGGGCCGACCACCCCACGCGATCCGGTACGCTGCCGTCCCATCGGGTGCCGCGCGCGCCCACCAATCGGGAGGTCGGCGAGAGCCATGGAACGAGTGCTGCGGGAGGGAGCCTTCGAGGGAGAGACCCACATCGTCACCGGGGCCGGGCAGGGGATCGGCCACGCGGTCGCCCGCTGCCTGGCGATCCACGGCGCCCAGGTCGTGCTCGTGGACCTCGACGCGGGGAAGCTCGCCGAGGCGGCCGACGCGATCGCCGCCGAGGGCGCGCCGAAGCCGATCGTCGCGGCGGCCAACGTCACCGACGAGGACCAGGTTCGCGCCGCGGTCGCCCGGACCCTCGAGGCCTCGGGCTGCATCAACGGCGTGGTCAACGTGGCCGGCGTCACGCGCGACGCGCGGATCCCGAAGAAGAGCTACGACGACTTCAAGATCGTCCTCGCGGTGCACCTGCACGGCACCTTCCTGTTCATGCGCGAGGTCGCGGCGCAGCACTGGCACCCGCTGTTCAAGGAGAACGGCAACGAGCCCCTCGACGACGGCGTGAACCGCTTCGTCGTCAACTTCTCCTCGGTGAGCGCGCGCAACGGCAACGTCGGACAGATCGACTACACGGCGGCGAAGGGCGCGATCGAGTCGGCGACCAAGACGGCGGCGCGCGAGTTCGCGAGCTACCGCGCGCGCGTGAACGCGATCGCTCCCGGTCCGGTGAATACGCCGATGCTGGCGGCGGTGGGCGAGGCGGGCGTCCAGGCGATGGGGCGCGCCACCCTGGTCGGCCGGATTGCCGAGCCCGAGGAGATCGCCGCCACTGTCGCCGCGATCGCCGACCCGAAGCTCTTCGGCTACACGACCGGCCAGGTCTTCGCCAGCAACGGCGGCCTCTACCTCGACTAGAGCGGCCGCTAGCCCTTCACCGGCTTCTTGCCCCGCTCGAGCGCCTCCATCACGCGCTCGAAGCGCCGGGCGATCAGCGGCTGGAACTCGGGGTGGGTGAACACGTAGAGGGCGTTCTCGCGCACGCCGCGCAGCGCGCGCCGGCCGACCTCGATCGGGTCCATGCCCTCGGCCATGCCCGGGGTGATGATCTCGAGATGATCGGGGGCGGTTCCGAGCTCGGGCGGACGGTTGCGCGAGGCGGTGCCGAGGTTCGTGTTCGTCCAGCCCGGACACAAAATAGTGACGCCAATCTGCTTCTCCGCCAGCTCCTGGGCGAGCGCCTCGCTGTAGCCGACCACGGCGAACTTGGTCGTGCTGTACATGCCCAGCATCGGACCGGAGAGGAAGCCACCCACCGAGGCCGTGTTCACCACGTGGGCCGGCTGTCCGATCTCGAGCCAGCGCGGCACGAAGGCGCGGCAGCCGTGGATGACCCCGTAGAGGTTCACGCCGAGCAGCCAGTCCCAGTCCTCGGTGCCGAGCTCGTAGAGCACACCGCCCTGGGCGACGCCCGCGTTGTTGAACAACACGTCGGCGCCCCCGAAGTGGGCGAAGGTGACGTCCGCCAGGGTCTCGCAGTCGCCGGGCTCGGTGACGTCGGCGCGGACGGCATAGGCGGACGCCCCGGAGGCCTCGAGCTCGTCCGCGAGCCGCTTCGCCGGATCGAGCTCGATGTCGGCCAGCACCACCTTCATGCGCCGTTCGGCACAGGCCCGGGCGATCCCCGCCCCGATCCCACTGGCCGCACCGGTCACGACCGCCACCTTGCCCGCGAGCTGCTCCATTCCGATCCTCCTTCGCTCTCTGGGGCGCGATGATGCCGTCCGGGGGGTGCCCGTGGCAATCGCGTCGGCACCGTTTATGGTAGGGAGCCGCACCATGGCGTTGCCGGTCTCGCCCCAGCCCGGCGATCGCGAGGAGCCGCTGTGAATCCGAAGGTCGCCGTGCCGCTCGGGCTGCTCGGCCTGGGCCTGGTGGTCGTGCTGCTGCTCGTCGCGACGCGCCCCGAGGCCGAGCGCCGCGAGGAGCCGGAGTTCGCGCCGCTGGTGCGCGCCGTGCGCGTGACGCCCGAACCGGTCCAGCTGACGGTGACGGCGCACGGGACCGTGGTTCCCCGCACGGAGAGCGAGCTGGTCGCCCAGGTGGACGGCGAGGTGGTCTGGGTGTCGCCCGCCCTGGTGGCCGGGGGCTTCTTCGCCACCGGCGAGGAGCTGCTGCGGCTCGAGGTCTCCGACTACGAGCTGGCCCGGGAGAGCGCGCGGGCCGCCGTGGCGCGCGCCGAGAGCGAGGCGTCGCGCTCGAAGAAGGAGCGCGACCGCCAGCGGCAGCTGGCGAGCCAGTCGGTGGCGAGCCAGGCCCGGATCGACGACGCCGAGAGCGCCTACCGGCAGGCCGAGGCCGAGCTGCGCGAGGCGCGGGCACGGCTGGATCGCGCCCAGCGCGACCTCGAGCGCACCGTCCTGACGGCGTCTTTCGACGGACGTGTGCGCCAGGAGCACGTCGACAAGGGACAGTTCGTGAAGCGCGGCGACAGCGTGGCGACGCTCTACGCGGTCGACTTCGCCGAGATACGGCTCCCGATCCCCGACCGCGAGCTCTCCTTCCTCGACCTCTCCCTTGCCTACCGGGACGGGGACGCGAGCGAGCAGGGGAACGAGGGCCCCCCGGTGGTGCTGCGCGCCGAGTTCGCCGGAGGCGAGCACGAGTGGCGCGGGCGGATCGTGCGCACCGAGGGCGAGCTCGATCCGAAGAGCCGGATGGTGCACGTGGTGGCGCGCGTGGACGATCCCTACAACCGAAACGGGGAGGGCGAAGGCACCCCGCTCGCCGTGGGCCTGTTCGTCGAGGCGGAGATCGAGGGGCGCCGCCTCGAGCGCGCCTACGTGGTGCCGCGCTCGGCCCTCTACGAGGGCAACCGGGTGATGGTGATCGACGACGAGAACCGGCTGCGCGAGCGCGAGGTGGAGCTGGTGCGCGTCGAGACCGAGACCGCGGTGCTCACCGGCGATCGGCTCGAGCCGGGCGAGCGCGTGTGCACCTCGCACCTGGCCGCGCCCGTGGAGGGCATGCAGGTGCGCGTGCTCGACGAGGCCGCCTCGTGAGGGGAATCGTCGCCTGGTTCGCGCGCAACCACGTGGCGGCGAACCTGCTGATGGTGCTCTTCGTCGTGGGCGGCTTCATCGCGCTGCCGCAGATCCAGCAGAAGGCCTTCCCGGACATCGACATCGACGTGGTCCAGATCGGCGTCGCGTACCTGGGGGCCGCTCCCCAGGAGGTGGAGGAGGGCGTCTGCATCCGGATCGAGGAGGCGATCCAGGCCATCGACGGGATCGAGCAGATCAGCTCCTCGGCGACCGAGGGCGCCTGCGGCGTGTCCGCCGAGCTGATCTCCGGATATCCCGTCGACCGCGCCCTCGCCGAGATCAAGAACGAGGTCGACTCGATCACCACCTTCCCCGAGGAGGCCGAGGAGCCGGTGGTGAGCCACTTCACCATCCGCCGCAATGCCCTCCAGCTGGCCCTGGCGGGACCCGCCTCCGAGCGCTCGCTCAAGGTGCTGGGCGAGCGCATCCGCGACGAGATCACCGCGCTCCCGGAAGTCACCCAGGTCGACGTGGCCAGCGCGCGCAGCTACGAGATCTCGATCGAGGTCCCCGAGGAGTCCCTGCGGCGCTACGGCATCACCTTCGACGACGTCGTCGCGGCGGTGCGGCGCGGAAGCCTCGACCGCCCGGGCGGCTCGATCCGCACCTCCGGCGGCGAGATCCTGCTCCGCACCAAGGGGCAGGCCTACACCGGGGAGGAGTTCGAGCGGCTCGTCGTCCTGACCCGGGACGACGGCACGCGCCTGCTCCTGCGCGACGTCGCGAACGTGGTCGACGGCTTCGACGAGGACGCCGTCTACGCGCGCTTCGACGGCGAGCCCGCGGTGTTGGTGCGCGTGTTCCGGGTGGGCGACCAGAAAGTGCTCGACCTGGTGCAGCGGGTGAAGGACTACGTCGCGGACGCGTCGACGCACCTGCCGGCGGGAGTGTCGCTGCACGTCTGGCGCGACGGGGCCCAGTCGCTGCGCGACCGCCTCGACATCCTGGTGCGCAACGGGCTCGCGGGCTTCGTGCTGGTGTTCGTGACGCTGGCGCTGTTCCTGCGCCTGCGGCTGGCCTTCTGGGTGGCGCTCGGCGTCCCGGTCTCGATCCTCGCCACCCTCGCGATGTTCCCGGTGCTCGACATCTCGATCGACGTGATCTCGCTGTTCGCCTTCATCCTGGTGCTGGGCCTGCTGGTGGACGACGCGATCGTCGTCGGCGAGAACGTGCACCGCCACCAGGAGCACGGCGGCGAGACGGCGCTCCAGGCGGCGATCGCCGGCACCCAGGAGGTGTCGGTGCCGGTGATCTTCGGCGTCCTCACCACCGTGGCTGCCTTCCTGCCGATGATCCTGGCGCCGGGCGGCTTCGGTCAGGTGTTCGGGGCGATCGGCATCGTGGTGATCTGCTGCCTGTTCTTCTCGGTGATGGAGTCGCAGCTGGTCCTGCCCTCGCACCTGGGACACATGAAGATGGAGACTCCCGGCACCCCGGGCGCACAGGGGCGCGGGATCGGCGCGCGCTGGAAGCGCATCCAGCGCGTCACGAGCGGCGCCCTCGATTCGCTCGCGAACCACCGCTACCGGACCCTGCTGGGACGCGCGCTGGAATGGCGCTATGCGACCCTGGCCGGCGGCATCGCGGTGCTGATGATCGCCCTCGCCTGGGTCGCCACCGGCCGGATGAAGTTCAGCTTCTTCCCTCCGGTTCAGAGCGACTACATCTCCGCGCGCCTGACGATGCCGTTGGGCACGCCGCTCGACGTGACCGCGGCGGCGGTGGACGAGCTCGAGGCCTCGGCGTGGCGGCTGAAGGAGACGCTCGACAGCGAGTACGACGTGGGCGGCCAGTCGATCGTGGTGCACGTCATGGCGACCGTCGGCGAGATCCCCTCGCTCGAGGGCGACGGCCCGCCCGGGAGCCTCGGCCCGACCGGAGTGGCGAGCCATCTGGGCGAGGTATCGATCGAGCTGGTGGGCGGAGACGTGCGGCCGCTCAAGGCCGACGAGGTGGCCGAGCGGTGGCGCGAGTCGACGCCGGCGATCCCCGACGTCGAGGAGCTGGTGTTCGCGTCGGCCCTGTTCACGGTCGGGGACCCGATCAACGTGGAGCTCAAGGCCCCGGACGTGAGGGTGCTCACCGCGGCAGCGGAGCGGCTGAAGACGAGGCTGGCCGAATACGCGGGCACCCGCGACATCAGCGACTCGTTCCGCGACGGCAAGCGCGAGATCGTGCTCGCGATCCTGCCCGCCGCCGAGACGCTGGGGCTCAGCCTCGACGACCTCGCCCGCCAGGTGCGCCAGGCCTTCTACGGCGCCGAGGCCCAGCGGATCCAGCGCGGGCGGGACGACATCCGGGTGATGGTCCGCTACCCGGCGGACCAGCGGCGCTCCCTCACCGACCTCCAGAACCTGCGCATCCGGACGCCCAACGGCGGCGAGGTGCCCTTCCCGATGGTGGCGCGGGCCGAGGAGGGACGCGGCTACGCGACGATCAAGCGCCGCGACCGCCAGCGCGTGATCAACGTGACCGCCGACCTGAACCGTGAAGAGGGCAACGAGCGCGAGATCCTGGCCGACCTGGAGAAGACCGCGCTCCCGGAGCTGGTCGCCGAGTTCCCGGGGCTCTCCTACAGCTTCGAGGGGGCGCAGCGCGAGCAGCGCAAGACCGTCGCCTCGCTGCTGCGCAACTACGGCTTCGCGATCATCCTGATCTACGTGCTGCTGGCGGTCCCCCTGCGCTCCTACCTCCAGCCTCTGATCATCATGGCCGTGATCCCCTTCGGCTTCGTGGGCGCGCTCGCGGGCCACCTGATCCGCGGGATCGACCTGTCGATGATGTCGGTGTGGGGGATCGTCGCCCTCACCGGCGTGGTCGTGAACTCGAGCCTGGTGCTCGTGCACTACGTGAACGGCCGCCGCGAGGACGGGTCCTCCCTGCACGAGGCGGTCCGCGAGGCCGGTGTGGCGCGCTTCCGCCCGATCGTGCTCACCTCGCTCACCACCTTCGCGGGCCTGCTGCCGCTGCTCTTCGAGGGCAGCGTGAGCGCCCAGTTCCTGATCCCGATGGGCACGTCGCTGGGCTTCGGCGTGCTGTTCGCGACGGTCGTCTCGCTGTTCCTGGTCCCCTGCAGCTATCTGATCCTCGAGGACCTGGGGCGCTGGTACGGGCGCTTGCGGGGCGAGCCGGAGCCGGCCCGGGTCCCGCTCCAAGTGCTCTCTCCCCCGAAGCGCGACCGCCGCCTCGGGTAGGGCTCTCTTCACCGTGCGCGTGTTCGTGACCCGCGAGATCCCCGAGGCCTCGCTGCGCCGGCTCGCCGAGGGCCTGCCCGAGGCCCGGATCGAGGTGCACCGGGGCGCGGCCCCGCTGGCCCCGGAGGCGCTCGCCGCCGCGGCGCGCGGCGCCAGCGCGCTGGTCTGCACGCTCAGCGACCGGATCGACGCCGCGTTGCTGGGGGCGCTGACGCCGCCGCTGCGCGTCGTCTCCACCTTCGCGGTGGGCACCGAGAACATCGACCTCGAGGCGGCGCGTCGGCTCGGCGTGCACGTGGCGAACACGCCCGGGGTGCTCACCGAGGCGACGGCCGAGATCGCGGTCGCGCTGCTGCTGGACGCCGCGCGGCGCGTCAGTGAGGGGGACCGCTTCACCCGGGCCGGACGCTTCGAGCGCTGGGGCCCGCTCGCCCACCTCGGTCACCCGGTCTACGGGCGCACTCTCGGCGTGGTCGGCGCAGGGCGCATCGGGTTCCGCGTCGCCGCGACGCTGCACCGGGGCTTCGACTGCGAGGTGCTGGTCCACTCGCGAGCGCGGCCGATTCCGGGCGAACGCGATCCGGACCGGGACTGGTCGGCGCTCAGCGCGGCGTTCGTGTCCCTCGAGGAGCTGCTGGAGCGCTCCGACTTCGTGTCCCTGCACTGCCCGCTGACGCCCGCGACACGCCACCTGATCGACGCAACAGCTCTCGCGCGCATGCGTCCCCACGCGGTGCTGGTGAACACGTCGCGCGGACCGGTCGTGGACGAGGCCGCCCTGGTGGTCGCGCTGCGCGACGGGACGATCGCGGCCGCGGGCCTCGACGTGTACGAGGACGAGCCGCGCCTGGCTGCGGGGCTGGCCGAGCTGGAGAACGTCGTCCTGCTGCCCCACGTCGGGAGCGCCACCCACGCCACCCGCGAGGCGATGGGCCGCCTGTGCGTCGACGCCGTGATCGACGAGCTCGCGGGCCGGCCCGCGACCCACCGGG
>Ga0315553_10004341_pt1 | contig 10690 bp, 7 predicted proteins | sample SalMarSW160140MG_FD_203099 | JGI IMG/M metagenome (GOLD analysis project Ga0315553, IMG submission 203099) | Salt marsh sediment microbial communities from the Plum Island Ecosystem LTER, Massachusetts, United States - Salt Marsh Sediment SW1601-40 ... | reverse complement strand
AAACAGAGAATTATTGCATCACTATTGATTGCAGCGTTCGTTATTACAACCATCGGAGGAATCATTCCACTTGCTATACCTGTTACTCAAGACAGTAGTCTTGGTGCAACGAATAACCATTTTGAGGTAGCAGATGGAGAGATTGGGAACCTAATTGTTCCTGTCCTTGCTGATGAAGTTGTCACACAAACTTATCCAGATTCAAACTGGGTAGGTAATAATGCCCGTGGAGGTCTATGGGTTGGACACGAAACTACTGATGGGATTGCCAGAACGTGGCTCATGTTCAACTTATCGCACATTCCCAAGGAGATAGGATTTGTTCGAGCTACTCTAGTCAGTTATCTGAACGATGAATGGAATACAACTCAGGATGCTCCAATTGGTGCATACTACGCTGAAAATGACACATGGACTGAAGAGAGTCTGACATGGAATAATCAACCCGAATTCATGGAGCAGCCGCAGGACGTGATTTCTAGTCCTGAGGGAGCAGATATGTTTGTAATTGGGAATTGGTACCAGTGGGATGTCACTCAAGCTCTACGGCACGCATTCCAGACTGACATGATACTCTCCCTTGTAATGAAGGATGAGAATGAAACAGCAGCATTTGAAACATGGGAGTACTTTATGGATGCAGATGTTGATGACTTCTTAAAGACCTACATCTCAATCGAATATACCGTTCCCGGAATAGACGATATAACAGTGGATGGTATTTCATCTGCACCCTTGATTGATTATATCCAAAATGATAATCCACAAATCGCATGGGGACCAGATCTCAATGATGAAGGTGATTTCCAGCGGGATTACCAAGTAGAGGTATGGAATAACGAAACCTTTGATGATACCTTAATGTTTGAGGACAGTCATGGAACCACATTCGAAGTAGCATCTGGTGGTGTTGGAGGTTCAAATTCACGACCATTCAACACGCATGACGAAATGAGATATCAGATGAAGTGGCATGAAGATTACATTGGAGTGGGAGGTATTGTAGATAGATTGCAGTTCGAAGTTGGGTCCGAGCAGACATGTGTTTTTGAGGACTTGACTATCTACATGCTCAATATCCAAGATGATGGAAATCTGACAGCTGACTTTGATACAAACTATGAGTTTGGAGACCCAATTATAGTTCTGTCTAGAGAACTCTATGAGCCCGAATACACTGATGGCTGGGTTATTTTTGACATCGATAACGTATTTTCTGTTAGTAAGGATATGAATCTGTTAATCGAAATTCGATTCAGAAATAATACTGGAGAGGGGTTACAGTCACCCGTTGATTATGACACCGGCGTGGGTTCAGTCGCATATACGTGGGGACCAGGTGCACTCACTTCAACTGTAGCAGACATTGTCTACAACCGCGTACATGGACTTCGTTTGGACATTGCATCCACTGAAGTGTTCGAAACTACATCGATGATAGAAAATGATTATCCATTTGGAGTTGATCCAGAGACTGAGGGCAGGTTCCAGATGCTCTACGACCAAACATTGATCAATGATGATGGGATAATTGATAGGTTGTACTTCAGAACTAGTAATCCGAACGGAACTGTAACATATCGGAATCTTCAGGTGTACTTACTGGAAACACCTGGTTTTGATTATATGTCACCAATCTTTGAGGAGAACTATGCAGGTCTTGAACCAATGCTAGTACTCGAGGCTGAATCTTACACGGTAGCTAACTTAGGACAGCTGATGATGATAGACATTGACAATGTCTTCCACTACTCAAACAATAATGATCTACTCATTGAGATGCGATGGGAAGCACTGGTTGATGGTTCTGCAGCGCTATATCGCACAGTGGGAGGTGGTGGCTATAGAGCGTGGAATGTAAGTTGGGGTGGTATAGTGGTTGGAAATGATACCAGAACGTACGAGATGTATCTCGATTTCATCCACAACATTCCTGCAGTGGTATATGATGGTCTTCCACTTGCCAATAGCACAAGATATTGGATCAGAGCACGAGTGATGGACAGCACCGGTCAATGGACCTCTTGGAACACTCAGACCTTCAAGTACGAAGTGTTGACAAGTGGTCCTAAATGGGAGAGTCCGGTCAATGACCCCAATCCCGCAACTGCAGGTAGTCCTGTCACAGTCTCAATCAATGTGACGCATGTTACTGGTGTCGATTACGTATTAATCGAATTCGGTGGAACAAATCATACGATGAGCGCAGTTGGTGACACGTATTCGTACGAATGGTCACCTGCGTTAGATGGAATCTTGAACTATACAATCTATATGTACAGTGAAATTGGAACTTCAAATACTGTAGAAGGTAGTTTCATAGTTAATCCACCACCAACAACTCCATCGGTAACAACTACAACATCTGCAACATCGACATCCGCAACATCGACATCCGCAACATCGACACCCACAACATCAACACCTACAACTACGAACACGACTGCACCTCCACTTGGTGACTACACTACAATAATCATTATCATCATTGTAGCTGGTGGGGTTGTGCTGATAATCATCATCATTGTAATGAAGAAGCGAGGATGATGAATGAGATTAAAGTGTCAGTCTAGTGTGACTGACACTCTCTCTTTCTTTTTTTATCAAAACAATAGAGTCTACTCTATAAATAGAGATACTCTTCCAGGTAGTGCGAATCGGGATTTGTTCTGAGGATCATAGTCCGGTTTCTCAGACGTATGTATAACAACTTCTAATCCAATTTCCGAAGATATGAATCCAGCAGAGTCATTTAGAACTTGTGTCTCATCTTTTGCAGATACGGAGTGATCCCATAGTCCATTCTCCTTTGATATTCGATCTACAATAGATTTGACATCTTTTCCATGCTGTCGGAAATCTGGGTTGGACATCAGGTGCTTCATGATATCACCTACGACCAGTTGTAGGTTCGCATCCCTGATGCCATTCATGGCATCGAACATCCATTGAGGTGCAACATAGACATGTACCTTTGTGGCCTTCTTGCCCTTCAGCAACTTCATGATTTCTCGAATGTCGTGTAGTGTAGCCTCAACAACCTCATAGGCCATCTCAACATCAGTATCAATGAGTTTCTTGTCAGCCTTAGGCCATTCAGCTAGTGAAACGTATCCTTCTCTCTTCATCTTAGACCATAACTCCTCAGCGGTATGAGGGGCCATAGGAGCCATTAATCGGACCCAGACATCACAGATGTAAGCCATCGTTCCTTCTCGTTCGTCCTTTGGAACCTCAGCTCTTCGTAGATACTGGTTAATCGTTCGCGTCATCTCTGAGGTGGCATAGATAGCATAGTCACGCAGTTTTAGATTCTCAATGAAGTCAGTACAATTCTGGACAATCGTATTTACTCTGGATAATACCCATCTTGTGGCAGTAGTTGGTTTATCCTTTTTACGATAGATATGTGGTGTCTTGATAGCAAATTTCTTCACAATCGCCATGAACTGATTCAAACGGTTCCTAACTGCGGGAACATCCTTCTCTCTCCATTCCATCAGGGATCCAGGTTCAGCCGCTGAAATTGCATAGGTACGATAGACATCTGCACCGTACTTCTTGGGAATCTCTACCAATGGGATGACATCTCCTTTACTCTTTGACATCTTACCACTCCCCATTACTAGATGTTCATTCAGACTGATACACTGTAGCCAGTATTTTTCGGGGAAGATAGCCACATGATGAAAGATAGCAAAGCTCAGGTGGTTCGAGATATGTGATGGGGCTGTGTGACGTTGGTCATTAGGATACCAGTACATGAATTCATCATGCATTGTCTTCAATAGTCTTGCGTCAATTCCCGTTTTCTCTGTCACCTTCTTGAGTGTGCCCTTTCCCAAGAAGACGTAGTCATAGAATTCCAAAGTCAGACGCTCGGGCTTTATCTTATTGCCTGTTAGATGATGCGCGATTGTATAGAAAGCCATGTATATTGTTGAATCGGATAATGCTTCAATTATCCATTCAGGGTCAAATGGTAATTTAGTGCCGATACCTCGTTTTCTAGCACATGGTCTCTGTGTCAGCCAGTTGAATGTAGCTTCAAATAAGTTCCTAAACATTTCAGGTACAATTTCCATGTTATTCAGAGCTTTCCAAGCTTTGTCTTTCCAACCAGGGCTCATGTAGTCCAAAAACCATTGTCCAGCAAAGACTCCCACCTGTACATCAGTTCCGCATTTGCAGACAACAGGACGTGTGTCAGGTTCATAGAATACATCAGCTACATTCATTTTCTTCATCCATGAGACAACATCGTCTTTGACATCTTTGATAGACCGACCTGAAAACTGCATGCAGTTGTCTTTCATAACACCATCATAGAACTCGGCTTTGTATATCTCTTGAGTAGCATCCTCCAACTGCTCATCTTCTTTCTGAGATTTGATTCCCCTTCGCTCGACTGCATCCTTCGCAGGAAACTCACTGTAACCGTTCATGTCAATCATGCTGATAATCTCAATACTCCTGACATCCTCTGTGGAGAGCCCATACTGCTCTAGTCCAGATGGATTTTCCCACAGGTCGCGTAGAGCAATATAGTCAAATGGTGCATGACCAGGTACTGAGTAAACTACTCCAGTTGCATTCTCTGGATTTACAAACTCAGCTGGTAGAATGAGTATCTTGTGATCATCATGGATGGCTCTGAAGTGCTTACCGATGATCTTTGAGCCTGGAAACGCCTCAATTATTTCAATTTCTTTGGCTTGCAACTTCAACTTCTCTGCAGCCTGCTTTGAGACCACCCACTTCTCTCCATCCACTTTTGCCCAGACATAGGTCGCACTGGGATTAATCCACATATTTGTTACACCGAATATGGTTTCGGGTCTCAATGTAGCAGCGACTAGATAGCCATTTTCGAAAGGCCATTTGATAGCAGTGAATTCCTTGATTTTAGCGGTTTCACCCTGTAGCAAGTCGTCCTCTCCAACTGGGTTGCCACAGTGTGGACAGTACAATAGTGGGTAATTACCCTGCTTGATGTATCCCTTTTCCATCAACTTGTGGTATTGCCACTCGATGAATTTATTGTATATCTTATCACCAGTTGTGAATGCACGTCGCCAGTCTATGCTATATCCCAAGGCGTCAAAATCTTGGGAGATAACTTTAGCAAAGAAGGATGCTATGATCCAAGGATTAGTAAACTTCGCTAACTGCGCTTCAACCTCTTCTTCAGTATCAAAGTATAGTCGTAGGTCTCGTTTGTACTGGTCTATTGCTTTCTTATCACCTGCCTTGACACGTTCAAGCATTCCCAAGATAGGAGTACCCGTTACATGTGATGCCATCGGAAACAGGACATTGAATCCTTGCATTCGCTTGTATCGAGCTATTAGGTCTGCTAGCGTGTAGGTTCGTCCGTGACCAATGTGCAGTGCCCCGTTTGGATATGGATAGGGGCTGGTGATATACCACTTCTTGCGTTTGGGATCAGGGTCGGCTTCGAAGACCTTGTCTTTCTTCCATCGCCTCTGCCATTTCTTCTCATACTTGGCAAATTCACTCAATGTCTATGACCTCGACTGTATTTGTAGATGTGATTAACAAGCCAGAGATACTGTCCGCTATAAAGGACTCGCAAAAGCAATATGCGCTAGTTTTTGAGAACGCAATCCATCCTGGCTCACTTCCCATCTGGTTTGAACATTATGCCTTATTAGAGCTATGGTTAAGAGAAGCTATCCATTTTCTATTTATTGGGATCACATTCTAATTATATCTCAGCAGTTGTTTGTCCCTTCTTGAGACCAAAAAGCACTGAGCTTTGAATCAGGAGCTGACCAATTGCATAAGTCACTCCGACAAAAGCGGTTCCACTCATGAGAGAACTATCTCCGAGATATCTTATTCCAAGAACCCAATCGGATATGAAGAACAAAGAGAACCCAAGAATCAGAGCCACCTTGAAATAAAGAGGATATTCGTCAAACCACTTTGTAATGGCGAATGCTAGAGCAGATACCAAGAGAATCCCATATCCGAAGGCACCAATACTTACTATTTGGTCACTAGGATTGTACACTGTCAATTGAAATAGAATGATAACAATAATTATACTCACAATCCATACAATCAGATTGTTCCGTTTCAGACTACGATACTCCATTCTTGTATCAAACAGTAATGGCGAGGATTTTTTTAGTGCAAGAAGATAGAAAACATGACCTATTGCAAAGTACAGTATACCGTTAATAAATGCAATATCTGTGGGGAGAAGGAATATACCAGGCATGGCAAAATCACCAAGAGACCCAAATATCATGGCTAAAAGTAAAAGCACTGAATATCTTCTCCAAGATACCATTCTCTCAGCATCTGAATATTGGACATACAGTAGATTCACTAAGGAGTATAAAATTAGAAGAAGAGATGCGGTTAGGAAGATATCAAGAGTCGTTCCCGCAGTCACCGTATGATAAGCAATTAGTGACACGATAATAATAACCAGGATATATTGAAGATATCTAAGATATGTGCGACGAGTCATTCTCACTCACCCATAATATCGAACTAAGTGATGTAAGAACTCAATCGTATCAATAAATCTGCCTAATCCAAAAGGTGGAGATTATACAGCTGTCCAATAATAGAATATTTGCCTTTTTGTTTCTTCGAATCCAAAAGTTCTGTACAATTTAAGAGCTGGTTCATTTGAGCTTGATACATCAAGTGTAACAATCTGAATTCCCTGTCGTTTCATTTCGTAGAGGCTATTACTTAGCAGACTATTACCTATACCTTTACCTCTATGAGAGGGAATTACTCCGATTGGACCGATGTAGGCATCATCCTTCTCAACACGTGCAATTGTGAATCCAACACACCTATCTTCGAATAAAACAGCATATGATGCTTGATCGACCATTGGTCGTGTCCTATTGAACCAATAATCGAATGCAACGATTTGTTGCTTATCAGTCATTGACAGAAAGAGATCGTCGTGACTCTGTGTAAAGGAATCAAAAAATGGCTTTCTGATAACCTCATTTCCAAGTTCTCCGATTGGTACAAGCAGGTAATTCGTTGGAAGTGGTACTTTTTCGAGCTCCAACGATTCAAGATTTGTATGCATTCCGATTTCTTCAGCAGCCCATCTGAAACTAGCATCGTCATACCATGAAGCGCACCTCTTCAACAATTCTGGATGGGATGCAGCATTGGTAAATTCAATTTCAAGCCGTTCTTTTCCTATCTCGACAATATGTTCCTTTGCTTTCTCTATAAGTAATCGCGCGATTTCATCTGCATGTTCATTCGGTGTTACATATGGATGCCAATTATCGATAAATGCAATTCTAGGGAAACCAAGATAGATACTGAGCCAACCATCAATGGAATCCAATTCATTGTAGGAAATCAGGAATATAGTGTTACCAGCATCCTGTACGCTTTCTTTGATGAGTTGTTTCACTCCATCGATGCTTCTGGTTCCCTTGTGGAATGTAGTGGATTGGAGCCAATCAAATGCAATTCTTGCTAAAGCAGGAATATCGGATTCCCGAAGATATGTAGCTACGACTTGTTTCATTTCATAAAGCTCAACAACTTCGATTTTGTTTCTTTTATATAGCGAGCGGTTTGTGGTAAATCCATTTCAATACAGCCAAAAAGGGTACACATTTGGAGGGCATATGGATTCTTGGATGAAAACTGCAAATGATGAATTCAGAGATATTCATGAAAAACTTCGAAGTTACAATGAAGTTCTAAAATTTCTTCAGGTTGTTGAGAAAGAAATTGGGATACTGAGCTACTGTAATGGAGCCAATTCATCAGCACGTTGGATATTTCAGATTTTTAATAAAGAATTCATTGACTCAATCTCAAAATTATTAGAAAAAGAAACCGGACTAATTCTGGAAGTAATGGCCGGCGATGGAAAACTAACCGAATTCCTACAACCCAGAATTGACACTGAGATAGTAGCCACAGACACCAGGAGAGACTCACATGATATAGCATATCCCAAATGGGTCATTGAGTCAGATGCATTTCAAGCAGTACGCGATATCAATCCCTCAATTGTGATTCTATGTTGGGAACCGCTATATTCAGATGTCAGCCTCAATATAGTGGACGAGGACATCCCACTCATTTGGATTGGAGATCCTAGAAAATGCGCACCAAACTCAGGTTTGTTGGATAGAAAACATATCAAATATAATTCCAGCTTTGCCTTAGGCCGATACGATAGCGTTATTGATCAATCATTTAACACTGATATTTACCTATTCAATTTTGAAAGAAACAATTAGTGTGTTACACTGTTTCTTATCATTCGGGTCAATAATTATCGCACTAGCAAGAGGAAGTTCAAAAAATGGTGAAAGCATCTGTAGAAGCCATTGATATTGACCCAAAAACTGGTACAACATTGGGTTTCTATACATTTGGAGAGGACCGTCCAAATATTCTGATACTATCAGCAATGGATGGCACATCTGCCACATGCGTTTATGCTAGTTACCTCATAATGAAACTCTTTGACGACATTGATAGAATAGATGGGTCAATTACAGTCCTTCCGGTAGCAAATCCTCTTGCTTTTCGACTTGGTACGCCTATTTCCCCATTAGATTCAAAGGATCTTGATGCAATTTTTCCAGGTGACGAACATGGTACGGTTACTGAAAGAGTTGCGTGGGAGATTTGGCGGAGAGTTTCACAATCAGATTCCGTAATCCAACTGAAGACTTCTAAACAACAATGTGTAAGCCACATAACGGGAATGCATCGCGACTTCATACATGTCAGGAATTTGGCGTCTCAGATTTCATTACCATTGGTGGTTCAAAGTTCAGGACATCGTGGAGCATTGATAACCGAAGCAGCGCATGAAGGAATTCCAGCTGTCAGGATAGAGATGAGAGGAGAACCTCAGGGGGTCGACTCCCAAGCGGCTGTTGAAGTTCGTGAAGCAATCTTAAATCTATTCAGACTTAAGGACATGATTCCAGGAGAACGAATTGATACATCTTCAACTCACACAGGTAGATTTCAGTGTGTAAATGTGGATGAGGAGGGATTCTTCACACCCATTGCACGTTTAGGTGAGTTTGTTAAAACTGGTGACTTGATAGGCAGAATCCAAGATAAAACAGATGTGATAACACCATATGATGGAGCATTAATATCACTCAGCCAAATGAGATACGTCTTTGATGGAGATATGATAGCTCGAATTGCACCTCCAATTGGAGGTGTTACTAAAAACGAAGAAGATGTAGCACAGCCAAGGAGGAAATGGTGAACATGAATTGTGACTGTGGATGCAAAGGTAAACTCATGTGTACAAATGTTGGAGACGACAAAATCAGAGAGAAAGGTCAATTGCTCTTGATTGGTACATGTATGGCTGATCGATATCCGGAGATAGTAGACGAATTTACACGATCAGGGGGAGGACGCGCTGTATTACATGTCTGTTTAGAGGAAACTCATGTCAATCAAGCAGGTTTCAAGATCGGGTCAATAGTCCGATACACTGGGATTAAGAAAGTCACGATTCTAACAGTGGATGGCAGTCCACATTGTGTACAACTTCATTATGTTATAGAGGACATAAAGAAACACTTCACATCAGATATTGAAACATTTCATTTCGTGGTGGAAAAGGGGCAAGTCCATGAGGTATCAAGCACAGCTGTAAAGAAATCAAGGCATCTGTCCAAGATTCAAACTATGCTTGATAATTGATTGTATTACTTGATTCCTAGCTACCAATCTTGGGAATGATAAATCCTACATTCTTCGCATATTCCAGATAGGTCTCGCCATAATGGAGAATCAGTTTTCGTTCCTCAAAATATGCTCCTACTAATGTATAAAGAACCATCCCAGCGACAAACACTAAAACACGAGGATTAGGGTAGATAAATCCTATCGCAAGGAACATCACAATCGTCGCGAGATATAGAGGATGTCGAATTCTTGAATAGATACCATCTGTAATGAGTTCGGGCTGGCGATCAGTCCGCATATCAGCAACAGTACTAACTGAGATTACACTTGAGGCTTCAAATGCAATATATAATCCGGAAATCAAAAATACGAATCCAAGGATAAGGAGAGGAATAACAATTAGGTGGGGAGCGAAGATGAAATACAACCAATCCCAATAGTTCATGCTCAGGAAAGCAATACTAACTGCTAAGACCGATGAAACATTAAATATGGTAGCATAGGTTTCCTTACTCCATCTATCGATAATGGCATTCTTAACTCGTAGTGAGGAGATACCACTATGCTGAACTCCAAAAATAGTGACTCCAATCACGATTATAATATTCTCAATCATTTATTTGACCTCTTTTTTTACAACTTCGTTTTCTTATTTCACTGACAGACTAACCATCCTTCAGTTAACATAAGGCTTATATCCATTAATGTTATATTAAATATAGTTAATTAAATATTGTTAAGGTGATATTTCTATGGAGAATATGCCAATGAATCCGTTTGCACCTATTGAGGTGTGGACAGACACTCGAGTTAAAGTCAAAGATAGCGATGACGAAAATAAAATGGTGGATGCGAAGCATTACCATGTCAGATATGTCGTTGGAGAGAGCCAAGACAAGAGGTTCGTTGATGCTGGAACAAGCAACATAGACAAAATGGAAGAAGTTTCCATGTACATCGTGCCTTCAATCCATCGAGTTAAAGGAGAGCCCTT